>Ga0310344_10004519_pt1 | contig 10334 bp, 11 predicted proteins | sample HC15DNA20200_MG_FD_203801 | JGI IMG/M metagenome (GOLD analysis project Ga0310344, IMG submission 203801) | Marine microbial communities from station ALOHA, North Pacific Subtropical Gyre - HC15-DNA-20-200_MG | ecosystem: Environmental > Aquatic > Marine > Oceanic | place: Pacific Ocean: North... | reverse complement strand
TGGACGAGCTGATCGACGAGTTCAGAAACTGCAATATGCCCAATCGTGTGCATATCACCACATCCTGTTGCCAAATTAACTGTGGCGGCCAGGGAGATATCGCGATCAACGTCCAGCACACCAAGCCTCCCAAGATCAATCACGATCTGGTGGCCAATGTCTGTGAGCGACCGTCAGTGGTGGCCCGCTGCCCGGTGGCTGCTATCCGGCCGGCGCTAGTGAACGGTAAGCCCACCCTAGAGGTTGATGAGAAAAAATGTATCTGTTGCGGTGCCTGCTATCCGCCGTGTCCGCCGATGCAGATCAATGATCCCGAGCACACCAAGCTTGCCATCTGGGTCGGCGGTAACCATTCAAACGCCCGCAGCAAACCGAGTTTCCAGAAGTTGGTCGCCTCGGGCGTGCCCAATAATCCACCGCGCTGGCCGGAAGCCACGGCGATCGTCAAGCGTATTTTGCAGACCTACAAGGAAGACGCCAAGGACTGGGAACGGATCAACGATTGGATCGATCGAATTGGTTGGCCGCGTTTCTTCGAGCTGACCGGCCTTCCTTTTACCAAGTATCACATCGACCACTGGCGCGGATCGCGCAAGAGCCTGAATTCATCGACCCACATCCGATTCTGAATTTCCGGCAATGAAGTTCTCGATAATGGTCAACGAAGGGCCGTATACCCATCAGGCCTCGGATACAGCGTTCAATTTCACCAGGGCAGCACTTGAGGCCGGACACGAGATATTCCGAATCTTCTTCTACCACGACGGTGTCAATAACGGCACCCGGATGACAACACCTCCGCAGGACGACCGCCATGTGGTTAATCGCTGGAGCGAACTAGCCGAGCAGCACGGACTGGACATGGTGGTGTGTGTGGCCGCGGCCCAGCGCCGCGGCATACTTGATGCCGACGAGGCCAAGCGTAATGGTAAAGACGGCGACAATATTGCACCGGGATTCAGAATCTCAGGCCTTGGGCAGTTGATAGAAGCGGGCATCGAAGCCGACCGCCTGCTGGTATTTGGTGACTAGAACGAGTCATGCCCCAGGTAAAAAAGTTCATGTATGTCAACCGCCGTGCACCTCACGGCACGATTTATGCACTCGAAGGCCTGGAGGTCGTGCTGATCGGGGCGGCATTTGACCAGGACGTCTGCATGGTCTTCATCGGTGATGGTGTTTTTCAACTGAAGAAGGGCCAGGACACAAGTGACTCCGACATCAAGAACTTCTCACCGACCTACCGCGCGTTGGGAGATTACGATGTCAACCGGCTCTATGTGGAACGGGAATCCCTAGAAGACCGAGGTCTTGCGGGCGGCGATCTGATGGAGCTGACCTGGGAGGATGAAGACGACGACTGGAACGAAAAACCCTCGATCCAGCTCGTTAGTCGCCAGGAACTGTCTGACCTCATGGAAGCGCAGGACGTCATTTTGAATTTCTGACCATTGATCATGCTGCACACCGTAAACAAATCGCCCTTCGAGACGAACAGTCTGGAAACCTGCCTGGGGCTGGCGAAATCGGGCAGTGACATCCTGTTGATCGAAGATGGCGTCTATGCGGCAACTGTGGGTACGACCGTGTCAGTGAGGATTGAAGAAACCATGAAATCCTCCAGAGTCTACGCGCTGGCTCCGGACCTCAAAGCTCGCGGTATTCGACCGGACCAGGTCATCGTAGGTGTTCAACTGGTCGGTTACGATGGGTTCGTCGAGTTGAGCGTGACGAACGAAACCGTACAGTGCTGGCTGTAAATTTTTCACAGGAGACGAACCATGGCATTTGAAATCAACGGCAGAACCTATGAGACGGACGAAGAGGGTTATCTGGCCAACTTGAGTGACTGGAGCACGGAAGTTGCAGGATATATGGCAATCGAGGATGACTGCGACCTCAGTGAGAATCATTGGGAAGTCATCAACTTCTTGCGGGACTACTACGAGGAGTATCAGATTGCACCCGCCGTCCGGGTACTGACTAAGGCGATCGGCAAGCGGTTGGGTAAGGATAAAGGCAACAGCAAGTACCTGTATGAACTCTTTCCGTACGGGCCGGCCAAACAGGCGTGCAAGTATGCCGGGTTGCCCAAGCCGACGGGCTGTGTCTGAGCAACCGGTCTGACCCGGGGAGGTGCCGGCGTTGCTGCCGGAGCTGGCTCGTCGCCACGATTTCGGCAAGTAACCGGGGAGGAAAATTCAATGGCACTCGGAATCGTTTACGCCAGCCTTTTTCTCGCGGCCACAGCCTGTCTCGTGGTCGGCCTGGTTTATCGCTTGGTTCGTTACGCCCGTACGCCGGCACCGCTGGTCATTCCGACAACGCCAGCACCGACCACCCGCAGGGGGGTCGTGGCTCGGGTGGCTCGCGAAGTGGTGTTCTTCCAGAGCCTGTTCAAAGGCAGCAAGTGGACCTGGTTGTTCGGCTGGCTGTTCCACTTCGGCATGCTGATTGCCCTCATTCGCCATCTGCGTTACTTCACCGAGCCGGTCTGGTGGTGGGTAGCCATGCTGCAGTGGGCCGGTATCTACGCAGGCATTGTCATGGCCGTTGGCCTGGCTGGGTTATGGGCGAGGCGCCTGCTGGTTGATCGGATCCGTTATATCAGCGCACCCTCAGACCACCTGATCCTGGCGTTGCTGCTGGCAATCGCGGGTTCCGGGTTGGTCATGAAGTATTGGGCACACACTGATATCGTGGCACTGAAAGCATTCACCCTCGGGCTGATCAGTTTCGACTGGCAGCCCCTGCCGGCGGACCCCGTTTTACTGATTCACCTGATGCTGGTCATCGTGTTGATGGTTGTTTTTCCTTTCAGCAAGTTGCTGCATGCCCCAGGGGTATTTTTCAGTCCAACCCTCAATATGAAAGACACCCCCAGGGAACACCGCCATGTGACCGACTGGCCGGACGAGTTTAAGCATTCCAGCAGCAATTGACAGGCGCGACCATGGACAAACCTAAATTTGAAACCCCTGTGCTCGAAGACATTCCAGTAGTACCGCGTGTTCAGCCTGGGGCGATGGCCCACAGCCGGCCTTTTGTCGCAAAAGCTGAACACCAGGAGCCACTGGGTTTTCCCGGCGAACTGGCGGATAACTGGAAAGAGACCGCGCTGGACAAGATGGACGAACTGTTGAACAAGTACCGTTCGTTACCGGTCTTTCTCGATTCCTGCGTCAAGTGTGGGGCCTGCACGGACAAGTGCCACTACTACCTGGGGACAGGTGACCCGAAGAACATGCCGGTCGCGCGGCAGGATCTGCTGCGAAAGGTTTATCGCCGCTATTTCACGACCGCTGGAAAGCTGTTTCCCAGACTCGTGGGAGCTGTTGATCTGACCGAAGAGGTTATCGAAGACTGGTACCGTTACTATCATCAATGTTCGGAGTGCCGGCGCTGCTCTGTGTATTGTCCGTTCGGCATCGATACTGCGGAGATCACCATGGCGGGCCGCGAGATTCTGGCCTCAATTGGTGTAGGACAGAAGTATTCCAACGAAATCATCGGCAAGGTCCACAAGATCGGCAACAATCTCGGGCTGCCGGAGCCGGCCCTGGCCGACACGCTGGAAGGGCTGGAAGAGGAAATCGAAGAGGACATTGCGGTACCGGTCAAATTGCCGCTGGACGAGTCCAATGCCGATGTCCTGCTGGTGACACCGTCAGCCGATTTCTTTGCTGAACCACACGTTGATGGTCTGATCGGGTATGCCAAGGTGTTTCATCAGGCAGGTATCAGCTGGACACTGAGTTCCTATGCGTCGGAGGCGGCGAACTTCGGTATTTTCATCGGCAATTACGAGAACATGAAGAAAGTGGCCGAGCGGATACGTCAAGCAGCGCTGGACCTGGGCGTCAAGCGCATCGTCGTGGGGGAGTGCGGCCACGCCTGGCGTGTGGCCTACAGTTTCTGGAACACGCTGATCGGGCCGTTCGATTTCCTGGACTCCGACTATCCTGTGCCGCAGCACATCTGTGAAATGACCTTCGATCTCATTAACGACCAACGCCTGAAGCTTGACCCGGTCGCCAACGATGACAAGGTTGTCACGTTTCACGATTCATGCAACGTGTCACGGGGTTCTCGAATGGGTGATACCCCCGGCGGTCAGTTCACGATCCCGCGCGCACTGCTCCGGTCCGCGTGCAACTGTTTTGTAGACATGGCGCCAGAAACGACGCATGAGCAGACGTTCTGTTGCGGAGGCGGAGGCGGGTTACTGACCGACGATCTGCTGGAGTTACGGGTCAAGGGTGCTCTGCCCCGGGTCTCTGCTCTGCAGAAGGTTATCGAAGAAGACGGCGTTACGCACATGGCGGCCATCTGTGCGATCTGCAAGAGCCAGTTCAGCAAGGTATTGCCCGAGTACGGGATGGGCATGGACATGGTCGTGAGTCTGCACCAGCTGATCGGGGACGCCCTGGTCTTCGAACCCGGGCACTGAGTGACGGTGTCGTAATTCGAGAAACAAGCGATGTCCAACGACAAACAAGAGATTCAGGGCCATACCTTTCGCAAATATGTCGAAGGCGATCACCTCTATGACGATTTCAAGGCGCAGATTTTCAGCGCCGATCATTCACACAAGTGCCCGACCTACGTTCACCGCACCCCGCCCTGTCAGGGTAGCTGCCCATCGGGTGAGGATATTCGGGGCTGGCTGCAGATCATCCGTGGTATGGAGCAGCCACCGGAGAATATCGACTGGCGCGAATACGCTTTTCAGCGCGCCACCCTGGCCAATCCTTTTCCGGCGATGATGGGCCGGGTCTGTCCGGCGCCGTGCGAGGCTGGCTGCAATCGTAACAACGTCGACGATTTTGTCGGTATCAACGCTGTTGAACAGTTTATCGGAGACACGGCGTATCGGGAGCAATACCGGTACGAAAACGCCCCGGCGCTGTCCGGAAAACAGGTGGCCATCATTGGCGGGGGCCCGGCCGGCCTGGCGGGTGCATTTCAACTGCGCCGCAAAGGCCACGCATCGACGATTTTCGAGATGCAGGATCAGCTTGGTGGTATGTTCCGCTACGGCATACCGGCCTACCGAACCCCACGCGATATTCTCGACCGTGAGATCGAACGCATCATCGAATTGGGGGATATTCAAGTACGCACGGGAACTCGAGTCGGACGGGAAGTCAGTATAGAAGAACTGGAAAAGGACTTTGATGCGATCCTGTGGGCCATCGGTTGCCAGTCCGGTCGAGATGTGCCGGTTGAGGGCTGGGCCGGAACACCGAACTGTGTGTCGGGCGTCAAGTTTCTGGAAGCCTTCAATACGGGTCGGATGCAGGTCAGTGCCGAAAATGTGATCTGTATTGGGGGCGGCGACACTTCGATAGACGTCGTGTCGGTTGCTCGCCGACTGGGCCGGGTCGAGAACATTGCTAACAAGGAGCGGCCGGAAGTGGTCATCGGGGGGTATGCGGCTCACGATTCGGCCATGGCGGCGGCCCGGCAGGGCGCCTGTGTGACGTTGACGGCTCTATTCGAACGCCCGCAGATGACCGCTGCGGAAGAGGAAGTGGATGATGCCCTGACTGAAGGGGTGACGATCCATAACGGCGTTATGCCGGTCAGTTTGATCAAAAATAGCGAAGGCCGCGCCAGCGCTGTTCGGATGAGTAAGTGCGTGGTCGACAGCAGCGGTGTTCCACAGCCTGTCGAAGGCACTGAGTTCGAGATACGGGCCGACCTCGTCGTGTCGGCGATCGGCCAGGGTGGGGACCTGGTCGGTATCGAGGAAATGGGCAATGAGCGTGCACTGATTGACGCCGACAAATTTTTCCAGGTGCCGGAGAGACCTGGTCACTTCGTAGCGGGCGATATCGTTCGGCCCCATCTGTTGACCACCGCGATCGGCCAGGCGGGGATTGCCGCAGACAGCATCGATAATTTTCTGATGGGCAAGGATCCGGCACGACGGCCGAAAGTCGATGTGCACCACTTCAACCTGCTCAACAAGCTGAACGAACAGGCGCTTTCGCCCACAAACTACGACCACACCCAGAACTGGGGGACCGACGCGGCAGATTTCGCTGTGCACAATTACGAGGACCGGTCTGCTCACCAGGTCATTGCTTCGGACGAGCTGTTTCTAGGGCACTTTCCCTACCAGGCCCGGGCCGAGCGCCATTCTGTCGTCCCCGATGCCGAATCCGTACTCAGTCACTTTGAGGAGCGCCACGTTGGACTAACCCTGGAAGAAGCCCGGGCTGAAGCAGAACGATGCATGAGTTGCGGCATGTGCTTTGAATGCGACAACTGTGTCATCTATTGCCCGCAGGATGCGGTGTTCCGTGTCAGAAAAGAAGAGTCCACGCTCGGGCGCTACGTTGCGACGGATTACGACCGCTGCATCGGCTGCCATATCTGTGCCGACGTATGCCCGACTGGCTACATTGATATGGGCATGGGTGAGTAACCGGTGACCAGTAGCTGAGTCGGAAAGTGACCCTGGTCCGAAGCACGCTGACGGGAATCCTGAGTATGGTGCTTTGTTCAGGGACAGGATCTGGCGCGAGCGCTGATATCAACCTGCCGAAGTATCCACGCGGTCAGGGTGAGGCGTGTGTCGAGCCGAGTGAGGTGATGCGCCGCGATCACTATGAATACCTGATGCATCACCGGCAGGTCTCGGTGCATCTGGGTGTTCGAACGAAGCGACACAGCTTGGTCGGGTGCGTGAACTGCCATGTCGCCCGGGAGGAAGACGGTAATTATCTTCCGGTCAATGCACCGGGGCAGTTCTGCCAGAGCTGTCACGAGTACACTGCGGTCAAGATGGACTGTTTTGGTTGTCATGCTGCAGTGCCGGATACCCTGGTGAGGCAGTGATGGCAAAAGACCTCCCCCAGGATAGCCAGCGCCGCCGACTACTCGCCCGAACCGCCGCCGGCGGCGCCATTCTGGCGCTGGCGCCGGGTGTCAAACTGGCGGAGCTTGCACTGGCGAGGGATGAAGATGATCCGGCCAGCACTCAGGTTCGCTGGGGCTTGCTGGTCGATGTTTCTCGATGTGCCGATGGCTGCGATGCCTGTGTTTCGGCCTGTAACGAGGAACACGCGCTGCAGACGACCGGTCGGCCACGCACCGACCCCCAGTGGATCCGAAAAGCCGATCTGGTTGACGAGACGACGGGACACACACTGTCCATGCCACTGATGTGCCAGCATTGCGAAGACCCGCCCTGCGTCGATGTGTGTCCCACGGGTGCTTCGTTCCGGCGCGCCGACGGCATGGTACTGGTGGACAAGCACACCTGCATCGGCTGCCGCTACTGCATGTTGGCCTGTCCGTTCAAGGCACGGTCTTTTGTCCACGAGGAGATCAGCGGCCAGCGCAGCTATTCGCCGCGTGGAAAGGGGACGGTAGAAAGCTGTACGTTCTGCGTGCACCGGGTCGACCAGGACCGTGCTCCAGCTTGTGTGGAGCGCTGCACGGAACTGGGTCACGGCGCACTGATATTCGGTGACCTCAATGACCCGGACAGCGAGGTGTCGGACCGGCGCGGTTCAGCGCCGAGCACCGAACTGCGACCGGATCTTACCCTCAATACCGGTGTCCGTTATTCCGGGGTCTAGTTCTGCCGGGGATATGGTGAGCACACTGCGATTCCAGATGCTGACAACCTGTGGGACCGGCTACGGACTGGTCTTAGGCCTGCTGGCGCTCCTGGCTGGCGCGGGTCTTGCGGCTGCCTGGTATATGGAATCCCAGGGCCACTGGGTGACGGGAATGGATAACCAGGTCGTCTGGGGTCTGCCGCACGTATTTGCCGTCTATCTCATTCTCGCAGCATCGGGAGCCCTAAATGCTGCATCAGTCAGCTCGGTGTTCGGCAGAACGGACTACACGCCCATGGCGCGGCTGTCTGGCCTGCTGGCGATTACCCTGCTCATTGGTGGGCTGACCGTCCTGGTGCTGGATCTGGGCCGTCCGGATCGGCTGATCGTGGCGATGACCTACTACAACTTCAAGTCGATCTTCGCCTGGAACATTTTCCTTTATACCGGTTTCATCGTGCTGGTCGCCGTTTACCTGTGGATGATGATGGAACCTCAAATGAACCGCTATACCGCACGCGTTGGACTCATCGCTTTGTGCTGGCGGCTCGTCTTGACGTCCGGAACGGGTGCCATCTTTGGATTCCTGGTCGCCCGTGAGGCCTACGATACCGCCATCATGGCTCCGATGTTCATCGCAATGTCGCTGGCCCAGGGTACGGCGATATTCCTGCTGGTGAGCACAGCGTTGTTTCACTGGACCGGCTACCGTTTAGACGATGAACGGATTACCAGACTGGGCCGCCTGCTGGCGATATTTGTCCTCGCGGTCCTCTACTTGGTTCTTCTCCATCACCTGACCAATCTGTACGTCGCCCAGCACCATGGCGTCGAACGCTTTATCCTGCTCGAGGGTGGGGTCTACACGGTCCTCTTCTGGGGTGCGCAGGTGGTTGGCGGCAGTGTGCTGCCGGTCTGGCTATTGCTGAGCCACCGGTTCAGTGTCCGTGGTTCGGTTGTCACCGCTGCCCTGCTGGTAGTGTTCGGGGGTCTGGCCCAGCTTTACGTGATCATTATCGGGGGACAGGCCTACCCCCTAAATATCGTGCCCGGTTACCGGCTGCAGAGTAGTTTTTTCGATGGTGTGATCGCCCACTATACGCCCAGCCTGCCGGAGCTTGCGCTGGGCCTGGGTGGGGTCGGGGTCGCTGGGCTGCTGTCAATACTGGCGCTGCGCGTGCTGCCTTTCATACCGGTAGCGATTCCCACACCGTCCAGCGTCAAGGAGCGCTGAACCCGTTCGGGTGTTTCACAGGACCGGACTAGACTCATACAGCAAACGGATTGTTGACCATGCACCGCTTCCTGGTCTCCGCAGCACATAAATCCTCGGGGAAGACGATCATCAGTATCGGTCTTGCGGCGGTACTGCGGCAGCGAGGGCTGTCCGTGGCCCCGTTCAAGAAGGGCCCGGACTACATCGATCCGATGTGGCTGGAGAAAGCCAGTGGTTCTACTTGCTGGAACCTGGATTTTTTCACCATGCAACGGGACGAGATTACGGTCTGTTATCACAGACAATCCCAGGGCGCGGACGTTGTCCTCGTGGAAGGCAACAAAGGCCTCCACGACGGACTGGATGTCGAAGGGGGTGACAGTAACGCGGCGCTGGCGAAACAGCTTGACCTGCCCGTTGTGCTGGTGATTGATGTGACCGGTATAACCCGTGGAATCGCTCCTTTGTTGACCGGCTATAGCGCATTCGACCCGGATGTCGGCATCGCCGGTGTGATACTCAACCGTGTAGCAGGCCCACGACAGGAAAACAAACTGCGAGCAGCAATTGAGCGTTATACCGATCTACCGGTACTCGGTGCAATTTCAAGGTTGGAGGGCACCCTCATCGAGGAGCGTCATCTGGGCCTGGTGCCCGCGGGCGAACTGGCTCAGGCCCAGGACTGTATTCGGGCGATCGGACGCGAGATAGAAAATAGTGTCAACATCGGTCAGTTGCTTCACTTGACTGCCGCGCCAGCTATTGCAGCGCCGGCGGTTTCCGATGTTGAGTATCGGAGCCCGTTGGACCTTCGAATCGGCATCGCCCGCGATTCTGCATTCGGCTTCTACTATCCCGACGACCTGGATGCGTTTGCCAAAGCCGGAGTCGAGCTGGTACCGTTTGACACGCTGCGAGACAGCGCTCTTCCGGACGTTGACGGCCTGTTTTTCGGCGGCGGATTCCCGGAATCATTCCTGATTGAGTTGTCTGCAAACAGTACCATGCGGAGTGCTGTACGCAGTTTCATCGAGGCGGATGGTCCGGTCTACGCGGAGTGTGGCGGATTGATGTATCTTTGCCGGACGATTTGTTGGCGGGGTCAACAGGCTGACATGGTCGGGGTTGTGCAAGCCGATGCGGTGGTCAAGGACCGGCCCGTGGGAAGAGGTTATATGGTATTCAATGCGACACCCGATCACCCATGGCCCGCGGTTGCGGCCCGGCCCGAAAAAGCATATCAGGTTCATGAGTTTCACTACTCGCAGCTTGAAAACCTGACCGAAGATGCTTCTTTGGTGCTGCAAGTCAAGCGGGGACAGGGTATTAACGGGCGGCTTGACGGCTTCTGTTACCGTAACCTGTTGGCGACCTACGCCCACCAACGCCACGTGCGTGACAACCCGTGGGTGGATAGATTCGTGGAATTTGTCCGTGCCTGCCGCTGAGAGATCCGTTTGATGTCAGCCCGTTCCACAAAAAGTTCGTCCATGCCATTCAGGATCACCGAAGAGGCCGCGAACGAGATCAAACGCTCGAGTCCT
>Ga0310344_10004518_pt1 | contig 10336 bp, 12 predicted proteins | sample HC15DNA20200_MG_FD_203801 | JGI IMG/M metagenome (GOLD analysis project Ga0310344, IMG submission 203801) | Marine microbial communities from station ALOHA, North Pacific Subtropical Gyre - HC15-DNA-20-200_MG | ecosystem: Environmental > Aquatic > Marine > Oceanic | place: Pacific Ocean: North... | reverse complement strand
TCTTATTCGCTTTGTGTGCCGTAGACACTAACTCAACAGCCTTAGATGAAAGTTGCGTCAATGATCGTTCAAGTTGATTCCGAAAACTCTCACGTCCAGACTCGTCGACATCGAACGCAGGCACATCGATCGGCGTCCCTATCGTAACGAAGATTCGACTAAATGGCCTTGGTATTTGAGTACGGTCCCAACTGTTAGCCAACCAAGACCGATCAGATTCCATGTGAAACGGCAATATTGGACTACCCGTCAGACTCGCTAACCACACTGCACCAGGTTGAACCGACCTGAGTGGTCCACGGGGTCCGTCAACCGTAAACGCAGCTGCTCTTCCACGCCGAATATCACGACGAAGCCTCACCAAAGCCCGTGCCCCACCATGTGAGGTCGATCCTCTAGCGGTTCCAAATCCAAACCTCTTAATGATTCTTGCGATCCATTCACCATCAAAGTTCTCGCTGGTCATCACAACAATGCCACGATTCCTCCAAAAATAAGTAGCTGGTAGAATACGACCATGCCAAAAAGCAAATATGGGTTGTTGACCTGTTGAGCGGATGGCCTCGTAGTGCTCATAACCTTCAACATGCCACCGCCAAGTACTGGCCAAAAGTAATATCAACGGATAACCGAAAGCAGCAATCACTGCCGCCTTAATGCGCTGTACGAAAGACAAAGATTTATTAGCGGTCACATGCCTTCATATTGGGGACCACCGCCACCTTCTGGAGGCACCCAATCAATAATCTGGTAGGGATCCATGATGTCACAGGTTTTGCAATGTACACAGTTTGAAGCATTAATCTTAAGTTCTTTGCCTCCAGAATTGCCGGACACCGGAATAATTTCATAAACGTTAGCCGGACAGAACCGAGTACACGGATTCTTATATTCTTCCAAGCAAACCGTGCGACAAATATCAGTGTCACGAACAATCAAATGGTTCGGTTGATCTTCATCGTGCCGCGTGCCCGAGTAATGAACACTCGTGAGCTTGTCAAAGGTTAACCTTCGGTCAATATCGGCAGAGGTTACCTTGATTTCCCTATCTCGATAATAATTTCGCACAGATTCAATGCGCTTATAACCAGGTTCCGTGGGCATCGGATCCTTTATCCACCACCCACGTGTAAGAAGTGCCAAGGCAGAATAAGAAAGACCGGCCAATAGACCACCGCTAAAACTCTGATGCACATTTCTTACTGGATACAACTCCCGATGAATATCACCATTCTCGATAGAGGCCGTATACCGCGCCAGCACATCGCGCGAGGAATCTTTAAGTCGAATTGCCTCAAAAGCCGCATCGGCCGCACACATTCCACTTCGCATCGCCAAATGAATACCTTTAAGCCTTAAAGAATTTACGAATCCTGCCGCATCTCCAACTATTAAAGCTCCATCAACATGACACCGAGGAATTGAGTGCCATCCACCCTCAGGAAGCGCCTTCGCTCCATAGCGGATCATCTGACCATTTTTTAAAAGATCTTTTATTAGAGGATGCTGTTTAAAGAGTTGAAACGCATTGTGGGGATCAAAGAGAGGGTCACGGTAGTCGAGACCACTTACAAATCCAATCGAAAGTCTTCCATCCGATAAACCATACGCGAATCCTCCACCAAACTCTTCCATCCTGAGAGGATAGCCCAACGTGTGAATAACCGCTCCTGGCGCAATGCGACCTTCAGGAACCTCCCACAGTTCCCTAATTCCCAAGGCATAAGACTGTGCCGAACGGCCACTATCAAGAGAGAAACGATGGATTAATTGTTTCGTTAAGTTCCCACGGACACCGTCTGCAAAAATCGTAACGGCGGCTCTAATATCGACTCCAGGTTCAAATGTCTTCTTGGGTTTTCCCTCTCGATCAACTCCACGGTCTCCGGTTCTAACTCCAGCCACACGATCTCCATCAAATAAGATCTCGGTTCCTGAAAATCCAGTAAAAATATCAACTCCAGATTCTTCCACAAGATCAGCCAACCATTTGACTAATCCATTTAACGAAAGCACGAAATTGCCATGATTACGAAGTGGCGGTGGTGTGACGGGAAAACGAAGTCTATGTTTTTCAGTTAAAAAATAAATATGATCTTTGATAACAGGGATTTTTAAAGGAGAATTTTTGGAGCGCCAATCTGGAATCAACTCCTCCAAGACAGTCGGATCAAAAACGGCACCAGACAACATATGGGCACCGCTAGAACGAGATTTCTCTAAAACGGCGATGGAAAGAGGAGCACCATTTTGTTGTCGCTGAAGATTCGCCAATCTTAGCGCAGCAGCCAAACCAGAAGGCCCCCCGCCAATGATAAGCACATCGACTTCAAGAGTTTCTCGATCCAGTTCATTCCTCCAAGGCTGAGATGATCGCAGGTACTATTTCAAATAAATCTCCGACTATTCCATAATCGGCAATTTCAAAAATTGGTGCATCAGCATCCTTATTAATTGCAACAATGGTACGGGAACCCTTCATGCCGACCAGATGTTGAATGGCACCAGAAATACCGAGAGCAAAATAGAGGGTCGGTGCAACTGTCTGACCAGAACTTCCAACCTGTCTATCCATCGGCAACCAACCTGCGTCACAAATAGGTCGAGAAGCCGCAAGTTCAGCACCCAATTCTTTCGCGAGCTGCTGGACCAACGGTAAATGTTCTTGATCTTTAATACCTCTACCAACCGCAACAATACGATCTGCTTGACTTAAGTCAACGGCTTGCTGCGACTCTTTGAAAGGATGTTCCGGATGTTGACGGATTTTAGACTTGTCAATGGTTAGTGGAAACATTCTCAAAGAAGCGGTTTCAATTCTCTTTCTAGCCTCATCAGCTCGATATGCTCCAATTTGAAAACTTATAAAATGCGGTGATTTTCCTTCAGGAATCACATCCGCCACAAATTTTCCCTGAAACATGGGCCGCACGAACGTCAGCCCCTCATCACGCTCTTTCGTGGCTATACAATCCGTAATCAGTGAAGACCCCAACCTTGAAGCTAACTTCGGGGCAAAATCCCTTGTTCGATATGTGTGCGGTAACAAAACAAGATCGGGCATTTCATTGTTAATAACTTGAGCCCAAGCATCAACAAAACTGTCGCTGTTGTAGTCCAAAAGATCTGGATTATCAACGCACAAAACCTCTGAAACATCTGCCTGTAAAAAATCACTTAGAATCTGTTCGAGGCCTGAACCCATCACTCCAAGAGTAATAGAGTTATTGCCGCTAATGTTTTGAGCAGCCGCAACAACTTCCCAGCTGACTGGATTTACAACATTGCCGGTATGCTCAGTAATTATTAAAATCATAATCTGTTTCAAACACTAAATCACTCGAACGTCTTCGCGCATTACCCGGACCAACTCGGCAGCAGCCTCTATAGGATCACCCGAAATTAATTGAGTCGTTTTTTCTTTCTCTGGAACGTAGAGTTCCAAAATTCTCTGTTGAGAACTCATTAGCAATTCTTTCTTAATAGTATTCACAGGTTTTTTTTTCGCTGACATTATTCCCTTAAGGGTTGCATAACGCAGTTGATTGATACCGCTCTGAATGGTAAGTAGCGCCGGAAGAGACATTTCTATCCACTGAAACCAACCACCCTCAAGTTCTCGCTTAACCCGAAGAGTCCCTTCATTAACAACAACCTCCATAATGATCGTGGCGTGTGACATATCGAGTTGGTCTGCCAACACAACTCCGACCTGTCCAAATCCTTGATCGTCGGACTGGAGACCCGTGAGTATTAAATCGAACGCTTCCGGCTTTAAGGCATCCGCCAACGAAGAACCAAGAGTTACAGCATCGGCAGAATCCATCTGTTCTGACTGGACATGTATACCCCGGTCAGCGCCCCTAGCAAGACCTTCTTTAATCACCTGAGCCGCTCTAGTCGGACCGGCCGTACAAACAACAACTTCACCGCCGTGCTGCTCTTTCAAACGAAGAGCCTCTTCGAGCGCATAGGCGTCCGGTTCATTCATTTCAAAACTTGCGTCCCCATCATCGATCCAAGTGCCACGATCGTTGACACGCAACGGCCAATCCCTACTTACCACCTGTTTAATGCATACACCAATTTTCATAATTTTCAGTCTTTTTCGAAAAACTTATACCCTTAAATTATTTCTAAGACAGCAGCAGCTAAAATCCTGCATTCTTAATTTTTGTATTGCTTAAAGATAAGACACGCGTTGGTGCCACCAAAACCAAATGAATTTGACAACGCGTAGGTGATTTTCGTGTTTCTTTTTTCATTTGGCACATAGTCTAAATCACAGTCCGGATCTTCATTTTCAAGATTAATTGTGGGTGGTATTACCTGATCACGAACAGCCAGAGAAACGATTCCAGCCTCAAGTCCACCTGCAGCCCCAAGAAGATGTCCTGTCATAGACTTCGTTGAAGATATAGCAAGCGAACGCGCATGTTCACCAAAACAAGTCTTAATTGCCAAAGTTTCAAGACGATCATTGTAAGGAGTTGATGTTCCATGAGCATTTATGTAGTCGACATCCGTGGGTTGTATATCAGCCTCCTTTAGCGCAGCCTGCATAACACGAACTGCGCCTTCTGCGTCCTCAGATGGTGCAGTCATGTGGAAGGCATCTGCAGACATACCGTATCCAACCAGCTCCGCATAAATCGGAACGCCCCTTTCACGCGCATGATCCAACTCTTCAAGAATCAGAACCCCAGCTCCCTCACCAATAATAAATCCATCTCGTTTGAGATCGAATGGACGACTTGCCCGCTCAGGCTCGTCATTGCGCGTAGACAGAGCCCGCATCGCAGCAAAGCCACCAACCCCCATCGGAGTGATGGCTGCCTCAGATCCACCTGCGACCATGACATCTGCAGCGCCCCTTTTAACAATTTCATACGCATCTCCTAAAGCATGCGCAGACGCAGAACAAGCTGTGCAGGTCGCACTGTTAGGACCTTGAGCACCGAAACGAATCGACACCTGACCGGCTGCCAGGTTAATAATGGCCGAAGGTATGAAAAACGGAGAGATTTTTCTAGGACCACCGTCAAGCAGAGCTTTGTGCTCTCTTTCAATAGTACTAAACCCGCCTATCCCAGATGCAATAAATACTCCAACTTTCGGTCCAAGAGGGCTGTCATTCTTGAGTTTAGAATCAGACAGGGCGTACTCAGAAGCTGCGATAGCGTACTGGATAAAGATATCCATTTTCTTGATATCTTTCTTGCTAATAAAATCAAGCGGATCAAACCCCTTAACTTCGCCGGCAATCTTCGCCGCAAACGCATCTGTGTTAAACCTCGTAATCCTTGTTATGCCACTCAGACCTGAACATAGCCCTTCCCAAGTCGCTTGAGTTCCGTTTCCCAGTGACGACACCAACCCTACACCCGTAACTACAACCCTTCTATCAGCCATCATACCTACGCTAAAAAATAGAGACTCTACTATTTTTTACCTTTTGCATTAGCCTGAATATATTCGACAGCCTCTCTAACCCTGGTTATTTTTTCAGCATCTTCATCAGGAATTTCAAGACCAAACTCCTCTTCCAATGCCATAACCAGTTCAACAGTATCAAGAGAATCAGCACCTAAATCATCTACAAAAGACGCATCCGGTGTAACCTCCTCTTCATCCACACCAAGTTGATCCACAATAATGCTTTTTACTTTATCCTCTACGGCCATTAAAATGCCTCCCTACATATACATGCCACCGTTAACAGCAATTACTTGCCCAGTAATATACGATGCTTCATCCGATGCAAGAAAGCATACGGCGGAAGCAACCTCTATAGATCTACCTATTCGTCCCAAAGGAATTTGTTTAGAAAGAGATGCACGAGCCTTTTCATCAAGTTCTGCTGTCATATCTGTTTCAATAAATCCCGGCGCAACAACATTGACAGTGATACCGCGCGAAGCTACTTCACGAGCAAGCGCCTTACTAAAACCAATAAGGCCTGCCTTAGAAGCGGCATAGTTCGCTTGACCAGGATTTCCGGACTGTCCAACAACAGAACTAATGTTAATAATGCGCCCCCAACGTTGTTTTAACATTGATCGCAAAACCCCCTGAGTAGACTGAAAGGCAGCGGTCAAATTTGTATTTATAACAGTTTCCCATTCATTAGCTTTCATGCGCATAACGAGCTGATCTTTAACAATACCTGCATTGTTAACGAGAATGTCAATCCCCTTAAATTTTTCAGTCGCTGTTTCCACAGCACACATCAAACTGGCAGAGTCTGACACATCAACACTCAATGCCTCAGCAATACCACCTGTCTCAATGATTTCTGATGCAACGCTTGCAGCATGGTCTTCACGGGCACACACAGCCACAGACGCTCCGGCTGCAGCCAGCTGCAGCGCGATCGCTCGACCAATTCCCCTTGACGCTCCCGTAACAAACGCAACACGACCTTCCATATTATTCATCACATTTATGCTTTAGAACTTAAGGAAACTAACGATTCCTCAATCTCGAGAAAACTACTAACATCAGATACGTTCCAGGATGTTACGGCACGATCTATTTTCTTTAGTAATCCAGTCAAGACTTTTCCTGGTCCGACCTCAACGCAAGTCTTAATACCGTAAGAAGACATTTTCCTCACAACGTCCTCCCATAATACCGGAGCACTTACCTGATTAACCAATGCGTCAACAGCTTCAGCTGCCGTTTTTTTCGGAAGGGCATCGCAGTTGGCTATTACAGGCATATTCGGATCAGAAACAACTATTCCTCGCAACTCTGGTTCAAGGCGTTTTTGAGCTGGACGCATTAACTCGCAGTGGAATGGCGCACTAACCGGTAAAGCCATCACACGGCGAGCTCCAAGAGCCTTAGCGCGTTGCCCCGCTCTTGCCACCGCTGTGGTATCTCCCGCAATTACGACCTGCCCCGGTGCATTCATATTCGCCGGGCTAACGATTTCTCCGTTTGCGGATTCTTTACACGCTTGATCTACAAGCCTGGTATCTAAACCAATGATAGCAGCCATAGCCCCCGTCCCGACCGGAACAGCTTCTTGCATGTAACTTCCTCTACGGCGCACTATTCTTAAAGCATCTCCGAAGGATAACGTACCTGCAGCAACGTGAGCAGAATACTCTCCGAGACTGTGACCCGCAACCAGTACAGGCTTGACACCACGCGACTCTAATAATCGATACATAGCAATACTAATCGCCAGAACCGCAGGTTGCGTGTTGGCGGTAAGCCTTAAATCGTCCTCAGGCCCATCAAAACACAAACGGCTTAACGACTCACCAAGAGCGTCATCGGCCATTTCTAATGTGTCGCGAAAGACGGGAAACTTCTCGGCAAGATCCTTTCCCATGCCTACATATTGTGAACCTTGTCCTGGAAACATAAAAGCAATCAAATTTATCCTCACTCGGGTCGACAATTTAATGTGTCGCCTACATCAAAGCTATTTCACTTCCCAATCTTTCTACAAACTTTTCATTTTCAAATTGGCGAGCCAGTTTCAAAGCGTTTTCTACGGCCTTCACCAACGAACTTCCATGCCCAATAACACACAGACCATTTACACCTAAGAGAAGAGCACCGCCTACTTCAGAATAGTCTATGCGGCTTCTATAACTCATAAATGCATTCTTCAACAAAAGTGAGACCACACTCTAGCTGGAAGGCCGCAGACAAGGCTCCTTTGCCAATATTGCCAGAGGCAAAATCTCCACCCTCTGCATCTATGGCAATCCGCATCGTTAGAACCATTTACAAACGGTTCTAATGTTACAGTTCCTTGCCTGGTTTAACGGGACGTCCACGATAATAGCCACAGTGCTCACAAACGATGTGAGGAAGTTTTGGCTCATGACATTGGGGACATTCACCCATTCCAACTGGACTGAGAAAGTCATGTGCTCGTCGCTTTGCCGTTCGAGCTTTCGAATGACGTCGTTTCGGATTCGCCATATCTTTGTCCTTAATTTAGTTCACTAATGAATCTAGTTTTCTCGCTGATTTGGCAAATACTTTACTAGCTCTGCAAACCGTGTATCTTGCCACTCAGACTTACAACTACAACGCTGCTCGTTAAGATTTAAACCACATATTAAACACAACCCTAGGCAATCACTTCGACACAAGGGTTTCATCGGAAGAATTAATTGAAATTGCTCCCGAACCATTTCACTGAAATTTATTTCATTATTCTGATAGTAGGCTGCGGTTAAATCATCCTCAGATATTTCTCTTTCAGCCTCACGCGAATTACTGTCCTGAGGTAAATAAAGCAAATCAATTTCTACGATGCTAGGCATTTCGAATAACTCAAGACATCGACAACAGGACAGGCTTAGCCGGCCATTAATTTGACCAGAGATCCGACATTTATCCCCATCTTTACGAATTTTAAGGGCCAATAACACATCATCAACGACTTTAAAATCATCTTTGTCAGCCTGTACGTTCTCCTCGAGAAATTCATCTGCCGGACTTGTCCGGTCAAATTGTTCTTCAGAACCAAGCATATTTTCCAATGAAAACATTAGCGCCACTACATCAATCACTTTCTCTAAAACGAACCACAAATTATAACACGCAGCACTTCATATCTGCCCCTAAAGAGACCTTCCCCATGGTCTCGGAATAAATAATTCTTCAAATAAATTAATTGCGTAGCGATCAGTCATGCCAGCTAGAAAATCTCTTGCTGCCACGTCCATTCCATCTCTTTCGACGGTGGGAACGTCAAGAAATACGGCAGGTTGTTCTCGAACCTTCTGCCACAAACCCTGAAGGACATCACTTGATTTCTTGAATTCTGCAGTAGCAATATCATTGTCATAGACTGACTCAAAAAGAAAGGTTCTTAAATCGAGAGTGGCAGCGAGCACAGGTTCACTCATTCGTATCTCCGGTTCCTCCTCTACAGCAAGCGTCTGTTCAACTACGTCAGTTACCATCCGACCTATCCGCTCAGATGATGTAGCCCCTAAAACTTCAACGAGTCTTTCCGGTAGAGCTGCATTCTGTAAAACGCCAGCCCGAAGAGCATCGTCTATATCATGGTTGACGTACGCAATAATGTCGGCAACTCTTGCAATTTGTCCTTCCATGGTCGCTGAACGTAACTTTGGATCCACACCAACAGGAGAACCATTTTTACCTTTTGAATGCTTTGCTATGCCATCTCTGACTTCCCAACTCAAGTTAAGACCCGCTCCATCTTGTTCAAGCACATCCACAACACGCAAGCTTTGCTCGTAGTGATTAAATCCTCCCGGAATTAATTCACGAAATACCCGTTCGCCGGCGTGACCAAATGGTGTGTGCCCAAGATCATGGGCCAAACAGATAGCCTCAGTCAGTTCTTCATTAAGACGAAGAACTTTAGCAATAGTTCTGGCTATCTGTGACACCTCCAAAGTATGGGTTAGTCGTGTCCGATAATGATCTCCTGTAGGGGCCAAGAACACTTGCGTTTTATGCTTAAGACGACGGAACGCTTTAGAATGAACGACACGATCGCGATCTCTTTGAAACGCAGTCCGAATTGGATCCTCATCTTCGGCACGAACTCTCCCACGGCTATGCGCACTCTTTGCAGCCCACGAAGATAAAGCAACTTCTTCACGTGACTCTAACTGTTCTCGTATCAGATTCATAAGTCTATAAATTACTCGGACGACGAACTTGAAGCACGAGCGGGACGAATTGAAGCGATCGCATGTTTAAAGAGCAACTCATCTGACCCAGAATGCTCGACTACTACAGAAAACCTGTCGAAACTTTTTATAATCGCATCGAAGCTTTCTCCACTCATTAACAACACGGTCACTAACAGCTTCGAACGCCTAGCACCGTTTAAAAACACGGCTTGAATATCATGATTTGGTATCGCTCCCTCTAATTCATTAGGCATAAAATTTTTTCCAATGTCTCTGGGTCCTCTCCTGGCCGGTTAATCCACTCTAGGTTAGGCTCTTTGCGAAACCAAATCAACTGTCGCCGTGCGTACTTTTGATTCTCTTTTACAATTAATGCACGCGTGGCCTCTTCGTGCCTGATGCCGTCAAAATGTTCCAGAACTTGTCGATAGACTAGCCCTGAAAACGGATGAGCTGTAACAGGAACGCCCCGAGCGAGTAAGCCCCGAACTTCTTGCAACAGTCCACTGGAAAATTGCTGATCAACGCGCTTAGCGATACGGGAAGAAATAAGATTTGAAGCAAGCCTTAAACCGAAAACTACAATTTGGTACCCTTCTAAAGGCGACCGCGTCTGAAGAAAGTGCTTACTTAACGGGAGCCGCGTCAGAAAATAAACTTCCAGTGCTCTGATTAAACGTTTTTCATCTCGTGGA
>Ga0310344_10004515_pt1 | contig 10339 bp, 10 predicted proteins | sample HC15DNA20200_MG_FD_203801 | JGI IMG/M metagenome (GOLD analysis project Ga0310344, IMG submission 203801) | Marine microbial communities from station ALOHA, North Pacific Subtropical Gyre - HC15-DNA-20-200_MG | ecosystem: Environmental > Aquatic > Marine > Oceanic | place: Pacific Ocean: North... | reverse complement strand
AATTCAACCTCGGAACGACTAGCCCCGCTCTTGCCGCTGGGTTTGAAGCAGGGATTAAATATATCCAGGAAATTGGAGCTACTGAGATAGAAGAACGTAATAAAAAATTGGCCCTAGACTTGAAAATACGCCTTTCAAATATGCCTGGAATAACTGTCTATTCACCCTTCAACCCAGATACTAGTTCTGGCTTAGTAACATTTTCGATCGATGGAAGTGATCCTGAATCAAGCGTTGAGAAACTATGGAATGACAACCGCATCGTTGGAAGAAAAGTTGCTAAGCCAGCGGGTATTAGATTAGCTCTAGATTTTTTCAACACTGAAGAAGAAATTGAAATTGTGTGCGAAGCGATCCGAGAACTTAGTCAAGGGCGATAAAAAAAACGCATGTCTTTCGACGAGAAACGCCCAAATATTGAAATCGATTCGATTAGTGCAGGACCAGCGATCGAAGGAGAGGTATCTGCTAAAAGTATCGTCCTAAATAGTTCTGTTGGAAAGATCGAATGCTTATATCATACCGTCTCAACGAAACAACACGCCGTTGTTTGGGTTTGGGGTTATGCAGGAGGATATGGTGGCCCTGCAGACAATCTCTATCAATCCATGGGAGAAGATCTCGTTTCAGAGGGAATCGCATCTTTACGCGTCCATTATAGGGAACCAGGGAATCTGGAAGAAGCCATTTTAGACACCATTGCAGCAGCGCAATTCTTAAGCGACGAGGGTTATACAAATATCGCACTTGTTGGCCATTCTTTTGGTGGAGCAGTTGTGATTTCGGCAGCTCCGCAAGCACCCAATGTAATCGCTGTTATTGGTCTCGCGAGCCAAACTTATGGAGCTACTGGTGCAGCTGCAATCGCGCCTCGAAAACTTCTACTAGTGCATGGGACAAACGATCAAAGATTAAACTGCTATTGCTCTGAACAAATCTACCTCTGGGCACAGAAACCGAAGGAATTAGTTCTGTATCCGGGAGCAGGTCACGGGCTACGAGAAGTGAAAACTGAATTAAGACAATTGCTCCACGGATGGCTTAAGAATAATTTGATCACTTAACAGAGAATATCCCTCCAGTCAGCCTTCCTTTTTCCGGATCTTTTGCACTACAAATTCGTGTTGAGTTGCGACAAATGAGCCGATAATTATAAGAAGAACCCCTATTACAAATGGCCAGGTAACCTGCTCCCCCAAAACTGGCACTGCAAACATGGTCGTTACAACTGGGCCAAGGTAAAGAACGACCCCGGCCGCAAAAGCAGTCGTCAATTGCAATCCAATTTGATAAGCGATAAATGCAATGAATGAGGCCACCGCCCCCTGGTACACTACCCCAAGTACACCACCAAGAGTCACAGTATGAACCCAATCCAATCCGATTTGCATATTTTCCCAAACGGCAAGCGGAATAAATGACAACCCTCCAAAAATAAATACAAATCCAGTCAATGTAAACGGCGAATATCGCTCTGAAAGGTTCTTTGACATAAGAATGTATGCCACCCACATCAGAAGTGAAATAAAAACAAGACTGTTACCAAATAAGCTGCCATCTTCAAAATTACCTGTCTCAAAAAATGCTCGTAGCGCAATAAATAATGACCCAACTAGACCAACCGCAACACCGACAACCTGTAATACTTGAATCCGTTCTTTCAAAAACACATATGCAAATATCGCAGTGAAAACAGGTGTCGCAGTAAAAATTGCTTGCGCTGTCATCGCCGTCGTGTGGCGAAGCCCAAACAAGAAGAATGCCATGTTCAATGACGATCCAAATAAACCTATTAAAATAAATACGGGAATGTCGTTCCTCTTAATTCTTAGATACCCTCGAGGAACAAAAAATATAGCCGCAATCACAGCAGCAAATGCTAACCGAAAAAAACCCAGCGAGAGTGGTGGTATCTGCTGTAGCGTGATAACCGTAATGACTGGATTGGGACCCCAGAGCAAAACTGCTAAGAGAAGGAGCATTATGCCACGATTTTTTGACGTCAAATCGTCCTACCACACATATAATATTTCGCCAAAAATAAGAACCCGTCCAGACTCACATTAAAACACACAAGCTGCACTACAGGGCAAGCGACTATCAATGATTGCATCCTCCCAACAAAGGCAGACGCAAACTTATCGAATAGCGCCGGATTCAACAGCCGCCATTAGCTCTTCTGGTGAAAGTCCTATTATATTTTGAAAAACAAACGTGTTGTCGTCGCCAATCCAAGGTGTTGGTCCAATAGCATCAGCCCTCGACAAAGAAGGGATTCCAGGAAGGCCTTGATGAGCTAATTCCCCCCACGGTGGTTGATTGACATCAACAATATGCCCACGACTGCGTAGATGCATGTCAGAATAAAGATCTTCACTATTCATGATCACTCCAGCTGGCACGCCTCCTGCTTGCAAAATCCTCATGGCCTGAAACGGAGTAAATTCTTGAGTCCATTCACTGATCAATTGATTCAACACGTCCTCGTTATTTTTCCGTGCCGCCGCATCAAAAAATCTTTCATCCTGAACCCATGCCGGTTGACCGAGAATCTCAACCAATTTACGCCATTGATCATCGCTTTCACAAGCTATCACAATCCACGTGTCAGGGGCATTACACGGATATGCGCCAAACGGCGCGCTCATTCCTCGCATCGGGTCGGAATATCCGGAAGCATCCCACGCCCTTTGATTAATCGTATAATCAAGAATAGCTGGCCCTAAAAGCGAGCCCATCCCATCGATCATACAATTTTCAATGAATTGACCGTGACCTGTCTGGTCACGATATTCAATCGCTGCCAGGGATCCTAAAGCGAAAAATGCGGCGCCTACAAAATCGGGTAAAACTCCCTTAGCATGGGCATCCATCGGACTATCCTTATACCCCCAAAGATGTGATAACCCCGTATACCCTTGAAGTTGGTTGCCGTACGAGACCCAAGAACTCAAGGGGCCCGTTGATCCCATTCCAGGCATCCCAACTTGAATAATATCTGATTTGATTTCAACCACATCGGTATAGCCAAAACCAAGGCGACCCATAACCGAGGCACTAAAATTTTCAACCAATATGTCGCTTTCCTTAATTAACCGTTTCATCAAGTCTTTACCCTGATCATTTCGCAAATCGATCGTGCTGCTAAGCTTATTTCTGTTCATGTCGGGATATAGTGGTCGATCTGGGTCTCGATTCACGGTTAGATCCGCTGACTCCACTTTTACGACTTGCGCCCCATAATATCCAAGAAACATCGTGCCGATTGGTCCAACAAAAACTCGTGTGATATCAGCAAGACGCACACCATCCAACATAGGTGCGTGTTGGTCAGCCCCACCCGCCAGTTCCTCTAGATTTTTCTCGTGCGGTACCTTCCCTCTCAAACCCTCCAATATTTCACTTCGATGTTGATCGAGTAGTGGAGCTGGTCGCCCAAACCTGTAGGGAGTCAGTCCCATATTGAATGGTGCCCCCGCTATTTGATATGTCCCAACAACCGGATGAGTACTTTCGCTAAACCACGAACGGGCATCCATATGTTCACTGTTAATAAATCCCTCTAGGGTATTCACCGGCCCACATGCAATTCCACGTTCTTGACACGCCTTTATAAATTCTTCTGACGTGAATTTGGAGATAAAATCACCAATCAAAACCTGGGCTATATCTTGGTTATCAGTTCGGTATTGGGCGTTATCCCAATCGGGTTCCGACAATATCGGATCTTGCATCCATTCTTTCGTAAGAACAGACCAATGGGTCGCGAAAAAAATTGCAAGCATGATATATTTGCCATCTTTGCATTTGTATATGTTAGCTGCTCCCCCACGATTCCCTGGCCTGAGGACAATCTCACTACGCTGACTATACCTCGCTACAGCAGCAGAACCAGTATATGTAAGAGCCTCTTGAAGAGACAAATCAATGTGTTGCCCTTGACCAGTTCGCCTCACATGCCGTATCCCGGCCAAACCCAAATATGCCCCATGGATACCGGCCAACTGCGTACCAATTTCGGTTGGGGGCATAACAGGTGGAAAGGCGTCATCTCCTTGACTTGCAGACAATCCAGACATAGCCGAAATGATCGCATCATTAGCCAAATAATCCTTATAGGGACCAGACTGCCCAAATGGAGTAAGGGAAACCCTCACCAATCCTTGATTAAGATGAAATAGATCTTCATTAGATAAGCCTAGTGACGCTAACTCGCCAGGAACAGTGCCATCAATAAATAAATCTGCATGCTTGAGAAGATCTTTGAACACATCAAGATCTCTTCCTTCATCAAGGTCCAGCACAATACTCCGCTTTCCGATATTCGCGTTCAAAAATGGGATGCTGCGTTCTAAATCGCCAATATCTCCGGCGAACGGACCTCGATGACGATTAGGGTCCCCTCCAGGTGGTTCAACTTTAATAACATCTGCTCCAAGGCCCGCTAAATATTTCGCACAATACGCAGAGGCTATAGAACCAAGTTCTACAACTTGGAGATGACCCAAAGCTGTAGGTGCGCCCATTTCATTTCGTAACAATTCAGACATGCGTACCCCCTTAAGATCCTTACCAAACTATCGAACCACAACTCCATGTAAATTATGTCTTTTATTTTGTGATGGTCAACTCTAACCTTGAAGGGTGAAAAATAGCACCACAATATTTGTTCCTTGGGCATACGGTCCCAATTTCCTAAATCTGCAAACAAGTATAATCAATTAGAAAACAACGTGATGAGGCCACATAATCGATGATTTCAACCATAAAGCTGCCCACAGTCATTCCTGGGAAAATAAGTGTTAGTAGCATGCCTGGGAGATATTCGACAATTTCTGCTTTCAAAAATTACTTAGAAGAAAATATGGTTAGTAAAATCGTTTCCTTAACACCTTGTGAAGAGATCCAGATAAAGTCTCCTGAGTACTGGAACGCGATAATCAAACAGGAACTTCGCGCTGAAATTCAACACCTGCCAATTGAAGATTATGGTGTCCCTGACGACTGGAGCGCCTTTTATGCCCTTGTTGCTGATATGGCAGAGAGCGTTAAAAAAGGGGATCATGTCCTCGTGCATTGTGGTGGTGGTATTGGCAGAGCTGGGACATTTTCGGCCAGTATGTTGCTTCACTTAAGAATTCCAAGGGTAACCGCAATAAAATTAGTACATCAGGTTGGTTCCTCTCCCCAGACACCGAAACAAAGAGCGCTTGTCGACTGGGTCGCGGCACAAGTACCGTAAGTAACCGTAGTTTTATCTTCACCAAGCCTACCCGCCAACATTGCTTAACCGAAACAACGATAGGATTCTTGCTGTATCCTATTGGACATGAATTCCAACCTGAAAACTATCCTCTGATGCAAGAAGGCTATATCTCGTATGGGAATGAAGCAGTCGCATGGGTGCAAAGCTTTAGGTCAGATGTTTTAGATAGCGTTTTTAAAACTATTAGCTACGTAGCAGACGCCGAACTTTTAATAATCATTGCGGCATGTATTTATTGGATCATTGAAAAACGCGTCGGATTTTCTCTTATGTTACTCTTCTTGTTCGGAAGTTACCTGAATCTAGCCGTAAAAGGCCTGCTAGAAATCCCACGTCCATCAGGTCCCGAAATTAAGCAACTCAGTTTATTTACCGGATATTCTTTGCCCAGCGCTCATGCCCAAAATGCGACAACATTCGGTTTAATAACAGCCCGGACATTTCGAAATCAACTTTTTGGGATCTTTACAATTATCCTAGTCCTATCGATCGGACTATCTCGAGTTTATATGGGTGCACATTACCCCACTGATGTCGTTCTAGGGATTCTAGCCGGGATCGCTTTAGTAGCAACATATTCATACTTATTGAGATTCTTGGAATCACGCATCACCAAATTGTCATTTTCAAAGCAAATTCTAATTGTTGTCACCACAATGACTCCATGCTTTTTTGGGGCCCCAACTCCCAAAGCGGCCGTAGCTGTGATGATGCTTTCCAGTTTTTGCATTGGCTGGATATTTGAGAATAGATATTTGCACTCCGCCTCTTTAGGCACCTTCAAAGCAAGATCTTTACAAGTCTTGATCGGAATCACTGGCCTTGGCCTCATTGTTCTTTTAGGCCGCTTATTAGAGTTTCTCCCTGGACATGATCTCCTAATAGCTACCGCCCTTGGATTTTGGATCACTTTAGGAGCTCCGAGTCTTTTTCTGATCTCTGGAATAGCGGAACATAGAACACTTGCAATAAGCTCCTAAAATGAGAGCATAAAGGGAATATGAAGATTAGGTTTTACAGATTGTGAGTCTACACCCAAAGATGCTTAAGACTTGATCGAAAAATATTACGTCGCTTAAGTACGAGAAAGACGTAAAGAAACTAGTACCAATATGGAATCCAAAAAAATCAGCACCAAAAGGGCCAAAGTCACACAGCTAGCGGCATCCCTAAAGCATCGTAATTTCCGAATCTATTGGTTAGGCCAAATCGCATTTGTTCTTGGATTTCAGATATTGCAGGTCACCCAACTGTGGCTTGTATACGATTTGACAGGATCATATCTTAAACTGGGGCTTGTTGGTGCGAGTTCCGCGATTCCAACCATACTTCTCTCCCTTTTTGGCGGTGTGATTGCTGACAGGATTGACCGAAAACGCCTCTTGATCGTTAGCCAAACTTTGATTTCTATATCGGTCTTAATCACAACCGCGTTAATATACCTTGACCTAATTCGTTATGAACACTTAATTGCAATGGCTGTGGTGAATGGCTCTATGGCTGGCATCAGTGCCCCATCTCAACAAGCACTTCTACCATACCTTATAGACCGTAAAGACATGATGAATGCTGTCGCCTTAAATTCTGCTGTCTGGCAAGGAACACGAATCATTGGCCCGGGTATTGGGGGAATAATCGTTGATCTTGTAGGTGCAGGGACGAGCTTTTTGATAACTAGTATAGGTTTCATTGGTTTCATCATTGCCCTTGGACTTTTACGAATAAAACCCATTGATATTCCTGCAAACAACGAAGCATTCTTCACTGAAATGTCGAAAGGGATACAATTCATTGCCAACAATTCTCTTTTCTCCTCCTTAATTGGAATGAGTTTCTTCAATGCTTTTTTTGGTTTCGCCTACGTCGGCATTATGGCTGGATTCGCACAAGATATTCTGGGAGTTGGAGCAAGTGGACTTGGTTTATTGATGGGAGCCTCCGGTTTTGGAGCATTAACGGGAACTTTAATCCAAGGGACATTAGGCACATTCAAACAACGCGGACTTATAATAGTGTGTGGATCTATCATGTTCGGACTCGCTTTAATTCTCTTCTCGCTTAGCAGATTTTTCCCGTTATCGATCATACTCTTGCTTTTTGTTGGCGCTGCAAATTCTACATACATGATCCCCTTGATGACACAACTCCAAATTTCCGTTCCGGACGAATTACGTGGCCGAGTGATGGGGATATTCACTATGACCTATAGCATGATGCCACTCGGCAGCTTACCGATGGGAGCCATTGCTGGAATTATGGGAGCCCCTTTCGCTGTGGCCGCAGGGGGCGGCATGGTAATCATGTCAACACTCGGCATCGCTTTCAGGAGCTCAACGTTGCGTAAACTTACCGCAAGCGACGATTAAGAAGGTTCTACAGACACCGCCCAAGGCGTCCGCCACAACGCCAACGGACTCTATTTACATAACTTATTTTGTTGTATAGTGTCAGTGAACGGTGTGATGGAGGGTGTAACATGAGTTCTTGGTCATTCATGACAAATCATGCAGGGGTTTTATGCTTTATTGCGAATCATCCTAGAGCTACAACAAAACAAATGGCAGCAACATTAGGAATAACTGAACGTTCTGTCTTACGCATAATCTCTGATCTCGAATATGAAGGGTACCTGAAACGGAAACGAGACGGCCGTTCCAACCGTTACAATCTAAATCTAAATCAACTCCTTACAATGCCCAATGAGGTAGAAGAAAAAAGCGTTGCCGCATTTGTTGAACTTATATCAACAAAATAAAACACCTTTGGAACGTATTTTATAAAAGCACATCGATCATAAAAGGGGAGTCGCGCTTCAGTGAAGCACGACTCCCCTTTTTATCAATCAGGCTTTATCTGTTGTCTTATTATTTTTTCACGACAACAATAGCTGCGCCGCGCTGCGGTCGTAGGGCGTCCTCACCCTCGCGCTCCAAATACACATCGATTTCATATCGAATTTCACTATCATCTTCTGTTTTATCTGTAACCATTGCCGACGCTGTATGCTTGGTCTCTTGAAGAGTAGGAGCCCTGAAAACTACATCGAGTTTTTCAATTCTTCCGTCAGGGAGCCATTCTTGAACTGCACGCGCTATAACGGCCAGGCCCAAACGTCCGGGAATGATTGCATTCCCGCCAAATCCTTCTTTCTCGGCTTGTTCTCGATTTGTAAATCGACTGTTTGCAGAATCAACTCTACCGTTCCATGCACCAAGAAAACCCTTAACCTGGTCCAAGTTGAAATTAACCTCAATACCAGGAGCTTCATCTCCTATGTCAATCGCATCGTAATCTACGCTGTTAGCCATTTATCTAAATCTCCCTATCAAACTAAGCGGTTATACTACTTTTATGGTCGCGAAACCATGGAATCGGCTACCTTACCGACCATAGTTCCATCTTCCCGAATGAATTCATTCTCATGTACTACGAATCCCATGGGACCAGACCTACCAGTTTTTGTATAAACATCTGTCAGCTTACTTCTTACAGTAAGTTTGTCACCAGCTTTGATATCTGCATAGTTAAATATCGAGCTACCACCATGAGCACCGGTCTTCGCAAACGGAAATTTCACTTCCACTCGACCAGTTGGGGTCTGTAAAACCGTCAAAATACCTGGATGTGCGATGAGATCCGGTCCTGCCTTGGTATATTTGGGATCTTGCTCTCCAATCGCATTCGCGTACCGAAGCATTGCATCTTCCGTCACCGTAATTTGTATCTCTTCAATTGGTTGTCCGAGCTTGCTCTTGTCGTATATGCCTTCTATCTTTTCGACTTCCTCAGCCATGACTTACCCTCCTTATATTGCTGCTCCTACCGTGACCCTTATTGGACAGTTTCTTCAATTAATACTCCGTGAAAATTACCCTCATGTAACGCTCCAACCAAATCTTTTTCGTCGCGAATACCATCGGGAAATTGTGTCATCCCTTTTGCGATGCCACTAGTAAAGTGTGCGTCACTTCCACCAATCCCAAGATACCCGAGTTCTTCCGCAACCTTGTCTGCTTTTTCTTGTTCTTCAGGTCGATTTCCAGCGTTCACTCGTTCAACCACCTTAAGATCCGGAAATTCGATCCCCTTAGCCTGCCATTCAACAAGGCCTATTCCAGAACGTCCCGGATGTGCAGGGACACCAAAAGCTCCCGTTCGCGCCGCCTCAGCTAACAATTCATGGGTATCCATTGTCACATCATTAAATGGAATTGCCTTAGTTAACTGTTCCGTCACACCATAAACCAAAACATGACCGTATCGAGTGTCCAATTCTGATCCCTTGAATACCAAAACATCATATTGTTTTGCCAAATCAGAATAGTCACTTTCCGCATCAAATTGCCGATGTTCTGTTAAAACGATCCCATCAATCTGAAAACCTTTTTTGCGTTGAGCATTGATCCATTTCAGATACTGCTCCACCGTAGCACGTGAATCATCAGATGCTACTGAATGTGAATGCATATCTATATACATAATAAAGTCGAATTCCTTCTATCGGTCTAGTTACGTTTATTACTTGCCCCAGCATACGTACCGAGCGCACAAGCAGCGAGAATAATGTTAGCAATCTTTCAGTTCAGACGCAAATTTATACCCCTCTCCACTCCCTAAGAAGAGTATCTAAATCTTTGGCGCAACTGATTGATGCTAAATGTGAAGAGGTCCCATGAGAAGAAACTGCACTGTTGAACTAAGTTAGCCCTTCAACATGCCAACAACGCTCTTTAAGAATTATCTGTCGGCATTGTTTCAGGAGTCATTTGAAGGCCTAACACGAAAAGCGCTCCAACGCCATTCAGGAGACCTAAGATGACAAAAGCTCCCGTATAAGACGAAAATGTATCAAAGGCCCACCCTGCGAACAACGGAGAAATCACCACACTAAAGCTGCTTATCGGATCCATTAATCCCGCTAACCGGGAGAAATTGGTCGGGCCAAAGACATCACCGCGCAAAACGGTAAGGAGGGTACCACGTGCGCCGAAGGAGATCCCAAATATGATCGCGAAAAGATAAACGTGTATGGTATTAGTAGCATATCCTAACAACACAACGGCTGCGGCCTGT
>Ga0310344_10004514_pt1 | contig 10342 bp, 8 predicted proteins | sample HC15DNA20200_MG_FD_203801 | JGI IMG/M metagenome (GOLD analysis project Ga0310344, IMG submission 203801) | Marine microbial communities from station ALOHA, North Pacific Subtropical Gyre - HC15-DNA-20-200_MG | ecosystem: Environmental > Aquatic > Marine > Oceanic | place: Pacific Ocean: North... | reverse complement strand
CAATAGCCAAGTACTGGACACCACGAGAACGCACTTCATTTATATATTTTAGTGGATTAAAGGACGTCGTTGGTGGAAATACAACCGTGCCTGCGCGCCAAAGGATGGTGAATACGCCCCATTCCATCCCAGCGACATGATACAGCGGTAATGTGGAAACGGTCTGCCAGCCTCGGCCAATCCCGTACTCGGCAACATCAGAAAGCGTCGTAAAAATAGTCCCGCCTTGACTATGTAGTACACCTTTACTTGGTCCGGTCGTGCCTCCAGTCATCACTAATCTGTAGGGGTCATCAAGAGAGGTCCGAATTGGCAAAGGGTGCCCATCTTCAGCCTCAAGAAGTGTTTCATAGTCATGCCAATCCGCTACCGCGGCCCCATAAGCAATACGAACATTAACGTCCGTTTCCTCAAAGCGCTCAGTGAATGAGTTACTCGCTATAACGGTGCGACAGCCATGCTCCTCACAATATTGCTTGACCTCTGCAGCAATCAGACGAACGTTTAAAGGTGCCACAATCGCCCCGATGCGAGCGCATGCAAAAATGACCTCAACCAATGCGTGTTCGTTCCACATCATGGCTGCCACAAAATTACCACGCCCAATTCCGTGGCGCAGCAGACCCTGGGCGAGCTTATTAACTCGTTCATCGAGCTCCGCATATGTCAACGTTCGTTTATTGAGCAGATCATCTATTGCAATCCGTGCAGGATAAATTTCAGCACCACGACGAATAAAGTGGCCGATACCGCCGAGCTGGCGCTCAGAATTGTGATGGGTTTTGCTCAACTTCTCCTCCACACATTGCGGGTATGGTCGCAGGTATTAGATGATCACATTTTTTCGGATAAAACTATGTCCGACCATTTATGTTTTTCAAGGTGCCAAAAATAAAAGGCAGAATTTAAGTGGACTGTTTAGGTGAAAATTTAAATAAGTTTGTACAGTAATGGCTAGGAGTTATTGCTTAAGCAATAATCTTACAACTAAATATATAGATAATCGGTAAATATTCTGATTTAAAACAACTCTATTAATAGAAATCCTCTTTATTCCCTTATTTTAAATCGACACCACCCCTAAATGAAAATAAACCACACCATCCTCGCCATTTTCGTCATGGGAATTTGGGCATCAAACATAGTCGCGGTGCGCATAGGGACAGAAGAAATAACAGGTTGGACACTTGTGACCCTCCGTATGACATTAATGACCCTGATCCTATTGCCTTTTGTGCCCTACCCTCGCGGTCATATAAAAAAGATTATTGGTCTTTCAGTTACGATGGGTACTTTCCATTTCGGCCTGATGTTTGTCGCCCTGGAACGGATCCAAGCAGGCACAGCCGCCCTGATCTTTATAACTTCAGTACCATTTGCCCTGCTTCTAGCATTGATTTTTTTTCGCGAGCGTTTGAGTTGGCGGCAAGCGGGAGGCGTACTGGTAAGTTTTTTAGGCGTCCTGCTTCTGCTTGGTGAGCCGCGAATAAATAACCAATCGTTTCACGTAGTGTTAGCATTAGTCTCCGCCTTATCCTTCGGCGCTGCCAATCTTCAATTAAGAAGTCTCGGTGGCGTTAACGTATTTTCTATCAACGCGTGGCTCGCGGCTTTCGCTGTTCCGCAAATGGCCCTCTTGTCACTGTTCCTTGAACGTGGCCAATTGGACGCGATAACAACGGCTCGGGCCGAAACATGGGCGTCCATCGTTTATATGGGAATCGTCGTGGGCATTTTAGGGCACGGTTTGTGGTATCTTTTAGTCCCAAGGTATACAACCAGTCAGACTATACCCTTTACACTTCTAATTCCCGTTTTCGGAGTTCTTTTCGGTATTATATTTCTCCAAGAAACTCTCACCTGGTTGATCTCTCTTGGAGGTCTAGTAACTGTTTCTGGTGTTGCTATCATTTTACTAAGAAATAATGAAAGTAGTGGGAAGAAAAATTTCTCCGGGAGAGAAGTATAAATTGGAAATTATCTGGCACCCATCCCCTAACTATTCTGAACGACCTGAAGAAAATAATGTTGATATGGTCATTCTCCACTACACGGGCATGGAAATCGCAGACGATGCACTCGATCGGCTTTGCAATCCGCAGGCCGAGGTTAGCGCACATTATTTAATTGATGAAACTGGCATGATTTATGGCTTGGTAGAAGAAAACAAAGCCGCGTGGCACGCTGGAAAGAGCTACTGGCAAGGAGCGACCAACATAAATGCTCGCTCGGTCGGTATAGAGCTATCAAACCCAGGCCATGATTTTGGGTATCGACCTTTTCCCGCACAACAAATGGCGGCATTGGAAAGACTATTATCTCTCATTATCGTAGAACATGAGATCTGCACGAACCGGATCGTGGGACATTCAGATGTTGCTCCGACCCGAAAAATGGACCCGGGTGAACTCTTTGATTGGCAGAGGCTCGCGCTTGCCGGCCTTTCTATATGGCCGGAACAAAACCGGGACGCCGCCGCGCTAGAACAAATACCACGACTTCTTAGTGAAATTGGTTACGACCCAAATGTACCTATAGGCGCAGCGATTACAGCCTTTCAACGCCGTTTTCTACCCGACCATATAACAGGGTGTGCAGACGAGAAAACCCGCGCGACCGTTGCTGCAGTGCATTCTATACACTCTTGACCTGAGGAGTTTTTCGAAAGATTCTGCAGTAGGTCCAGACGGTCGGATGGCTGCCTTTCTGCAAATCGGGAAACCGGCTGAAGGGAGGAAAGTCCGGGCTCCACGGAAACACGGTGCCGGCTAACAGCCGGCGGGGGCGACCCCAGGGAAAGTGCCACAGAAAACAAACCGCCTCGTTTTGAACGAGGCAAGGGTGAAAAGGTGCGGTAAGAGCGCACCGCGTTGCCGGTAACGGTGACGGCACGGTAAACCCCACCGGGAGCAAGACCGAATAGAGGCAACGAGTGAACGAGAGTTCACTGGCGTGTTTCCGCGCAATTGCCTGGGTTGGTCGCAAGAGACGTCCGGTAACGGGCGTCCCAGATGAATGGTCATCACACGTCACCACTTGGCGTGCACAGAACCCGGCTTATAGACCGTCTGGACCTAATACAACAACATCCCGCTTGGATAGTTTTCGCCAAAACTTAATGCGGTCAAAGAGAACATCTTGAACACCTATTTTAACTACTTTTAAGAATGTACTTTTGACCCCTTCCTAGTTTCTTTTATCTTCTAAACACAAATTAAAATACGAAGAGCTTCAATACTTAGAATTAATACGTTTTAATTGATTCTCTATCGCTCTAACCATTGATTCCCATTAAATCCCATGATATACCATATTGTCCCAACTGTTTTTAGGGATACAGAGTTATACGCCGATCTTTCGGCAAGGATAAATAAACAGGAAAGCCAGTTTGTCCCGTGACGTCGTTTATTTCGACATACGAGAATAAGGTTGACAAAAAAGGTCGCGTATCGGTCCCTGCCGCCTACCGTACAGCTCTCGGAAATGAACCCTATCAGGGAATTATCGTTTATCCCTCGTTGACCGAACCAGCATTAGAGGGATTTGGTCGGCGCACTTTAGAAGAATTAAACCAGCGTCGCTTTGATCAAACGTTGGAGGCCGGAAATTTCGCGGAAACGTTGGTCGGGCGCTCTCACGATGGCCTGGTAGAGACAATTATGGCCCTAGCAAATGAGCTACCTTTTGACAATGAAGGCCGAATTCTACTTCCAAAGCGCCTAGCGGACCACGCCGGTATATTAACTCAGGCTAAGTTCGTCGGGCGAGGAACGCGATTCCAGGTTTGGGCACCAGAAGAGTTTGAAAAACACCAAGCAGCGGAAATTGAGTCTTTGCGCGCACGCATAGCCAATGGCCAATCGAGAGGGCAAACATGACGGGGGGGGTGACAGCCTTCTCACATAAACCTGTTTTGTTAGACGAAATGATCTGTGCGCTGCAACCGCGCGATGGTGGAAGATATATAGATGGTACATTCGGGGCAGGCGGTTACAGCCGGGCAATTTTAGAATCAGCGAATTGTAGCGTTTGGGCAATAGACCAGGATCCCGATGCTATTTCTAATAATGCAGCGACGTCTTTGGTAAAAAAATATTCAGGTCGTCTAGTCGTTGTTCAAGGCCGCTTCGGAGATATGGAAACACTATTATCAGGGCTCGGCCTTGATAAAGCTGACGGCATCGCCCTTGATCTGGGTATTTCCTCCATACAATTGGATAACGGCAACCGCGGCTTCAGCTTTCGCCAGGACGGCCCTCTAGATATGCGCTTGAGCAAAGCGGGTAGAACAGCCGCGGATATTGTAAACGAAACCGGCGAGTCGGAACTTGCCGATATTATATTTAAAAATGGTGAAGAGCCGCAGGCTCGCCGTATAGCCCGGGCATTATCTGTCGCGAGAGAATTAAAGAAAATAACAGGTACTGGGCAGTTGGCAGATATTGTGAGATCGGCAGTACGTCACAGAAAATCGGGAAAAATTGATCCAGCAACTAAAACCTTTCAAGCCCTAAGAATAGAGGTTAACGATGAGCTAACCGAGCTCGAACGGGGTCTTAAAGCCACTGAAATTGTTCTTTCTCCTGGGGGGCGTGTGGCCGTAGTGTCATTTCACTCTTTGGAAGATCGAATTGTAAAAAACTTTCTACGTTCCCGATCCGGCGTTCAAATGGGATATTCACGCCACCTCCCCACACAACAGACGGCAAATAATGCCACAACTTTCCGTCTTATTAAACGCGGAGTGGTAAAACCTAAACCCTCGGAAATTAGGGATAACCCTCGCGCACGCTCAGCACGGATGCGAATTGCAGAGCGCCTTGCCAACAAACTAAGCGGTGGCTGACATTATGCGCCGATCCACGCTACTCTGGACAGTTTTAGGAATTTCCGTCGCAATTGGTCTGTTCGTCGTCAAGCACGCTGTTCAGGATCTTGAAGATCGCCTGCACGCGTTAAATATAGAAATCATTTCCGATAGGGATGCGGCACAGGTTTTACAAGCGGAATGGAGTTTCCTTAACGAGCCCGCCCGTCTTGAAGCCCTAAGCCGTGAGTACTTGGGTCTGGTCACCATCAGCGCCTCCCAAACCATCACTCTACCCGAACTAATAGAGCTAATCGCAGCGAATGAGGCAAATGCCCGGGTTGCTGCCACTAATGCCTCATCAAATACGCCCACTGTTGAAAACAAAGTTGTAAATCCTGATTGGCTGGAAAGAACTTTAATTACACTCAATAAAAATCAATGAACGAACCAAAAACGAAAATCGTAGAAAAAATACGTATAGAAGGGGACCGAAAGACCGCAATAGAAACCGGTCGAAACAGATTGATAATAGCGGGTGCAATATTCTCCGCTGCATTTCTATTAATTGGAATTCGAGTTATCAAAGTCTCGATTTTCAACCACGATGCGGGACCACGGTATACCCGGAGTGTTGCAAAGGACGAAACATACACTGGCCGCGCCGACATTGTTGACCGTAACGGAGTGTTACTAGCTACCAGTCTGAATACTCAATCTTTATATGCCCACCCTCGGCTTGTCCTCGACCCAGAACAGGCGGCAATAAAGCTAAAACACGCACTTCCGGGCATCAACGTGGAAGTAATCGAGAAATTATTGCGATCAAAACGTGGGTTTGTTTATTTGAAACGGCGATTAACACCCAACCAACATTACGCTGTAAACCGACTAGGCATCCCAGCGTTATATTTTCAGCGCGAAACGCGCCGAATATATCCTCTTGGTCCTCTCGCTGCACATGTACTCGGTCACACGGACCCCGATAATAAAGGTCTCGCAGGCATCGAAAGGTTTTTCGATAAAGACTTACGTACCCGTCAATCGGCTCTTTCATTAGCAATAGATGCACGTGTGCAGCATGTTCTGGAACAGGAGATCAGCCAGGCAATGCGATCTTTTGGTGCCATTGGCGGTGCTGGTCTGATTATGAATGTGAATACGGCAGAGGTTCTCGCTATGGCATCGCTGCCGAATTTTGATCCCAATCGCGCCAATGCAGTACCAAGGCTTTCGCACTTTAATAAAACCTCTCACGGTGTATATGAAATGGGCTCTACATTTAAAATTTTCACCACCGCCATGGCCCTGGAATTAGGCAACATTACACTTCGCGACGGATACGATGCTACAAAGCCTATCCGAATACACCGATACACGATACGAGATTTCCACGCCAAAAAACGCTGGCTGTCTGTGCCAGAAATTTTTATATATTCCTCGAATATAGGCGCTGTAAAAATGGCCCAAAAAGTTGGAAAGGAAAGCCACAAGCGCTTTTTAGGCCAACTTGGCATGATGAAATCGGTCCAAATCGAACTTTTTGAAACCGGTGCCCCAATTCCGCCAAAAATCTGGCGTGATATTAATCACATGACAATATCATACGGCCACGGAATCGCTGTCAGTCCACTTCATTTAGTGGCCGGTGTGTCAGCCATCATAAACGGTGGAATATACCGAACCCCCACTATTATTAAGCGCCGTCCCGACGACCCAGCAAAAGGAAAACGCATAGTTTCAAACCAAACTTCGTTAAAGATGCGCCACTTGATGCGTTTGGTGGTGGAAAAAGGTACCGGTGGAAAAGCTGCTGTTCCGGGTTATCTAGTCGGTGGCAAAACCGGGACAGCGGAGAAAGTGTCAGATAGAGGGTATAAGAAAAAAGCGCTTATCTCTTCATTTGTCGCGGCATTTCCGATGAACCGTCCGCAATTTGTTGTACTCACAATGCTGGATGAAGCCAAAGGTAATAAGGCCACTCAGGGACACGCTACTGGTGGGTGGGTGGCGGCGCCGGCCGCGGGTGCGGTAATCCGCCGTATAGCGCCGATTCTAGCTCTACAACCTATTGACGATGAGGTTTCTGCTGCGCGAAGGCTAGCATTAAAGAGTGAGATAAACTCTAGCGGAGGGCGCGGCATTGCGGCTGATTGATATGGCTCGGGAAACGCAGATAAGCGTGAAGATACCGTCCAACAGTGAGAGGATAGAAATAACTGGAATAAGCGCCGACTCGCGAAAAGTGCAACCCGGTTACCTATTTGCCGCCCTACCGGGCATGAAGGCTGATGGGCGCGATTTTATTGGGAATGCGATAAATAACGGTGCCGCGGCCGTACTCGCTCCCGACGGCACAGAGGCTCCGAAAAATGTGCCACTAGCAACTTCACCGGATGCTCGGGCTGCCCTCGCTCATATGGCATCAGAATTTTATTCATCTCAACCGACAATAATGGCGGCGGTTACAGGAACCAACGGAAAAACATCGGTAACACATTTCACCGGACAAATATGGAGCCACTTGGGTCACAAAACGAGCGGTATAGGGACATTGGGCCTACAAACTGGTAAGGCAAGCCAAACGACAAATCTGACCACGCCCGACCCTATTGCACTTCATTCCACACTCGCAAGCTTGACCAAGTCTGGGGTCACCCATGTGGTTCTCGAGGCATCAAGCCACGGGTTGGACCAAAAACGATTAGATGGGGTCAAACTCAGCGCAGCGGGTTTTACTAATTTCTCTCATGACCATCTGGATTATCACGGCAACGCAAAAAACTATCTCAGTGCAAAAGTACGTCTATTTTCTGACATTCTACCAACTACGGCGACCGCAATATTAAATGCTGATAATCGAGAATATCCGATAATTGCCAAAGCGTTCAATGGGCGAAAGTTAACATACGGAAAACACGGAAAAGACCTTACTTTAAAAGCCGCCCGACTAACAAAGCTCGGCGCACGTTTACAACTTACCGTGATGGAAAGAAATTATGATGTGCATATACCGCTTTTGGGCATGTTCCAAACATATAATGTCCTCTGTGCTGCGGGTCTGGCGATAGCGTGTGGCGGAGATGTGGACAATGTCATAGAAGCGCTAGCGAGGTTAGAATGTGTGCCGGGTAGAATGCAATTAGTCGGGCAGATTTCAGAAGGAAAAGTATACGTAGATTATGCACACACCCCTGACGCAGTTGAAAACATCCTGACAGCAACACGTGAATACGCGAAGGGGCGCATATTAATTGTAATAGGATGCGGGGGGGAACGAGACCACGCTAAACGACCTTTAATCGGCAAAATATCAATCAAGAACGCGGACGTTACAATCATCACTGACGATAACCCTCGCTCGGAAGATCCTGGAAAAATCCGAGCAGAAATTATGGCAGGCGCTATCGGTGCTTATGAAATTGGTGACCGTGCATCCGCCATCGTGAAAGGTGTTTCCTTATTGGAAAAGAATGATGTGCTGATAATTGCGGGAAAAGGTCACGAAAAAACGCAAATCATTGGCAAAACTTCGCATCCGTTCGACGATTTGGCAATTGCACAGCAAGTAATAAAAGATGCGGGGGGCACTGTATGACCAACACTTTGCCGCTCTGGACCGCAAAAGACGCGTTGAAAATAACCGCCGGCGACGCGAGGGGTAATTGGTCAGCCGATGGCGTTTCAATAGATACTCGCACGTTGGAAAAAGGGGATTTATTTGTTGCCATCTCTGGCCCAAATTACGACGGACATGCATTTGTTTCTGCAGCGTTCAATGCGGGCGCAGCAGCGGCTGTCGTCTCAAACGGGTCGGCGGATACTCTTGGAAATAATCCAGGTCTCCTCGTTCCGGACACACTCTCAGCATTAGGTCTACTGGCGGCTGCAGCGCGCCGCAGAACCAAAGCGAAAATAACGGCAATAACCGGCAGTATTGGGAAAACCAGCACAAAAGAGGCACTCGCTCACGTTCTTTCTGAACAAGGGGAGACATGTGCAAGTAAAAGCAGTCTCAATAACCACTGGGGAGTACCACTGTCGCTTGCACGCACTCCTGAATCAACCAAATTCGGAATTTTTGAAATTGGAATGAACCATCCAGGCGAAATAATTCCGCTCACTGCCCTCGTTCGACCAGATGTAGCGATTGTGACAGCCATCGCGCCGGCACATATGCAGTTCTTTGATTCCATAGAGGATATTGCGCGAGCAAAATCTGATATTTTTAAAGGGCTTAATGATGGAATAGCAATAATCGACCGAGACGCGGAACACTTCAACTTGCTCCGCTCCACGGCGTTAACATCGGGAGCAGCAAAGGTAATCAGCTTTGGCAGTCATGCTGACGCAGACCTTCGCCTGATAGGATATGAGACAAATCCGAATGGTAGTTTGATAGAGGCCGCTTGGCTTGGCCAAACTATACGATACAGGGTCGGACAACCCGGGATAAATTGGACGTCAAATAGCTTGGCAGTATTAGCGGCGACCGGCGCCCTTGGTGGTGATTTAAGTGCTGCCGCCGTGGCTCTCGGTTCGCTACCCGCCCTTCCAGGGCGCGGCATGATCCACGTTTTGCCCTGGAATGGGGGAACTATTAAATTAATAGACGATTCATATAACGCCAATCCCACATCAATGAAAGCCGCGCTAGAAACTCTGGGGCGAATTCAACCCGAAGGAGGCCGACGTATTGCAGTCCTAGGTGACATGCTCGAACTTGGGAAAACTTCACGAGCCGCACATGTAGGACTAATCGAACACATCAAAGAATACTCTATCGATACCGTATTACTCGCTGGGTCAGAAATGGCGGCATTAGCGGAAATATTAGATACTTCTTGTTTTGGCGGACACACAGATACAGCGGAAGACCTATTACCGAATGTAGTAAAAACATTGGATGCTGGTGATGTGATTTCGGTGAAAGCATCAAATGCAATGGAGATGGGGAGGATTGTAGACGCGCTGATTTCACTAGAGGCACGCCCTTGTGCCCTGAATGGCGACAAAGGGAGGAAAGCCTAACCTATGCTATACCACCTCTTGTTTCCGTTTGCTGATGACATCAGTGCGTTCAATATATTTCGGTACATTACCCTCCGGACAGGGGGGGCGGTTATGACTGCTCTATTTGTAAGCTTCGTGTTAGGCCCGACCCTTATACGATGGCTGAAAAACAAACAGGTTTCGGGTCAGCCAATCCGCGAGGATGGCCCGCAGTCTCACTTAGAAAACAAAAAAGGAACACCCACTATGGGTGGGGTATTGATTCTTTTGGCAACAGGAATTGCTACTCTCCTATGGGCCGATCTGACCAATGAGTATTTGTGGGTGGTCGTATTTGTAACTTTCGCGTTAGGAATAATCGGTTTTATTGATGACTACAGAAAGATAACCAGCAACACGAGTAAGGGGTTGCCGGGAAAAATAAAAATAATTTTACAAATAATGATTGGGGCTATCGCTATTATTTGGATTAAAGAAATAGCAGACCCAACGCTAGCGACTGGGCTTGCGTTACCTTTTTTT
>Ga0310344_10004513_pt1 | contig 10342 bp, 10 predicted proteins | sample HC15DNA20200_MG_FD_203801 | JGI IMG/M metagenome (GOLD analysis project Ga0310344, IMG submission 203801) | Marine microbial communities from station ALOHA, North Pacific Subtropical Gyre - HC15-DNA-20-200_MG | ecosystem: Environmental > Aquatic > Marine > Oceanic | place: Pacific Ocean: North... | reverse complement strand
AAGGCAAATGAATCATATGGATTCAGTAATCCCCCCATATCCTTAATGCAAAGACTGTCTGCGCCTAGTGAAATAAATTGCCTTGTTTTTTCAATATAATAATTTAAATCATAGATAGGGTCAGTAGCGAGTTTCCCATCAATAGTTGAATAACATATGGTTAATTGAAGGTGTTTGTTTTGGTTTTTTATGTTTTCAGAAGCTGTTTCAAGATTCCATGGATCATTCAATGCATCAAAAACCCTAAAAATATCAATCCCAGAGGTAGATGCTTGCTCAATAAATGCCTGAACAACATCATCCGAATACGCCCTGTAACCAACCAGACTCTGTCCTCTTAACAACATCGAAAGATTAGTATGTTTCAAATGTTCCTTTAAAACAATTAATCTTTCCCATGGATCTTCGTTTAAATAACGAATCGACGCATCAAAAGTAGCACCACCCCACACTTCCATTGAATGAAATCCCACTGAATCCATTTTTTCAGCCATTTGAAGCATATGTTCAGTCGAAAATCTAGTTGCAAGAAGGCTCTGTTGCGCATCTCTAAAAGTAGTATCCGTTATCTTAATCGAATTGTTCATCTAACCAAATAAGCGGGAGAATTAGCTAATGAATAATACGATTTGTGAGATTGAAATCTATTCAATGATCTCTGGGCCCTAATACCAATTGGTGACGTTGCAAACTTCCAGTTACTTATTTTAGTCTCTTGTAAGATATTGCTAGCAGGAAATTCTCCTTCAACATACTCTCTTACAGCAACAGCTACCGCAGCAATTTTTAATTGTCGATTTTCTAAATATCTTGGACTTGTAATTTTCATAAAGGTATATTCCCATGTTTTTTGGGAGGAGATTGGTCTCTTTTGTTTTTTAACATTGCAAGTGCATTGGCAATTTTGCGTCTAGATTCATGAGGGTAAATCACTTCGTCTATATATCCTTGTTCAGCAGCAATATAGGGATTCATCAATTCATTCTTATAATCATTAATCAGTTCTGAACGTTTTTTATCTGGATTTTCAGAGCTAGAAATTTCTCTGTTATATATAATATCCACAGCTCCTTCAGCACCCATAACAGCTATTTCTGAATTTGGCCAAGCAAAATTCATATCACCACTTAATCCCTTACTGCTCATCACAATATAAGCACCTCCATATGCTTTCCTTGTAATAATACATATTTTAGGAACTGTAGCTTCGGCATAAGCAAAAATTAACTTGGCACCATGTCTAATAATCCCAGAATGTTCCTGGTCAATCCCAGGAAGAAACCCTGGAACATCTGCAAAAGTAATAATCGGAATATTAAACGAATCACAAAATCGTATGAATCGTGCAGATTTTACAGAAGCATCAATATCTATGACACCAGCTAAGTTCATAGGTTGTTGAGCAACAATTCCAACAGTTGACCCTTTAATTCTGCCAAATCCAACAATCATGTTCGTAGCAAAATCACTTTGTATTTCAAAAAAATCCCTATTGTCCAAAATACGTACTAAAATTTCATGCATGTTGTAAGGTTCACTTGGATTTTCAGGAACTATATCATCTATTTGATAATCAATATCTGTATAAGAATCAAAATCTTCATAACTTTCAATACATGGTGGTTCTTCCATATTGTTAGAAGGTAAAAAACTAAGAAGTTTTCTTACCTTTTTGAAGCACTCTGTTTCATCATTGGTCGAAAAATGAGCAACACCGCTCTTAGATGAATGGACAGAAGCCCCCCCAAGTTCTTCAAGAGATGACTTTTCTCCTGTAACCGCTTGAACAACTTTAGGGCCGGTAATATACATCTGAGAAATGTCTTGAGTCATGAATATAAAATCAGTAAGTGCTGGAGAATATGTCGCCCCTCCAGCAGCTGGACCTAAAATCAATGACAATTGTGGGATTACGCCAGAAGATTTAACATTGCGAAGAAAAATATCCCCATATCCAGCCAGACTTTTTATCCCTTCTTGAATTCTTGCGCCTCCAGAATCGATCAATCCAATACAGGGAGATCCGTTTTGAATAGCCAAATCCATTATTTTGCAAATCTTCTTTGCAGCTATTTGTGATAAAGACCCACCAAAAACCGGGAAATTTTGTGCATACAAAAATATTGTTCGTCCTTGAATAGTTCCAAACCCTGTAATAACAGAATCTCCAAGAGCAGAATTATCAGAAATTGGGACATCACCATTTGATACCATTGCGTCAATTTCATTAAATGAATTTACATCAAGTAATTCAAGAATTCTTTCTCTCGCAGTTAATTTTCCCCTTTGATGTTGAGCATCAATTCTTTTCAACCCACCGGATTGGCGAGCTTGCTCACGCAAAGTTGTTAAATAGTTTTTTGAATGGTGATTCATTTTTTGTGCCATAATATTAATAATCTATTACTATATTCTACAGCAAACTAACAGATAAATTATTAGGCTGCAACAGATGAAAAGTTCTTCAACCGCTAAACACTCACATTTCAGATCAAACCATCCGAATCCTACAAGAATTGGAAAAAAGAACTTTGTATGGGGAGATAGAACTTTTTTGATGGGAATAATCAACACCACTCCAGACTCATTCTCTGGTGATGGAATTGATTACGACATTGAAAAAGCTATTAAATTAGCTAAAAAATTAGAACAACATGGCGCACATATTCTTGATGTAGGTGGAGAATCTACTAGACCTACATCAATATATTCCGATGTGAAAAAAATTTCTGTTGAAGAGGAATTAGAGCGGACAATACCAGTTATTCAGGCATTAAATCAAATAATTAATATTCCTATAAGTATTGATACTACTAAATCTCTAGTAGCAAAAACCGCTATAGAAAATGGAGCGTCTTTAGTAAATGATATAAGCGGATTATCTTTTGATAAAAACATGGCGAATGTTGTAAAAGAAGCAAAAGTTCCCGTTGTTTTAATGAATAATCAAAGTACTCAGGGAAGAACTAATAGAGCAAAAGAGAATTTTAAATCTTTGCAAAGATTAATGGATACAGCTATTGAATGTGGAATCGATTCAGATAAGATAATTTTGGATCCTGGAATTGGATTTTCAAAAAGTGTTGAAGAAAATTTGGAGATTATTAATTCCCTAGAAATCTTTCAACAATTACAACATCCAATACTATTAGGACCTTCTCGAAAAAATACTATCCAAGCAATTTTAGGACCTTCAAATCCTAAAAATAGATTCGAAGGAACTGCAGCTTTATCAGTCATAGCTATCACTAAAGGAGTAGACATTTTAAGGGTTCATGATATAGAACAACTAAATAAAGTCTCCCGTATGGCCGACGCAGTCATAAGAGAACCACTAGCAAACAATGCATTCTAAAGCTTACATATCTATTGGATCCAACACACTAAATAAATATGAGAATATCAAATTCGGAATCAATCAATTAAGTAGCCTAACGTCAAAATTGATACATTCGAAATATTATATTACCGAACCTGAAGGTTTCAGACACCAACCCGCTTTTTTGAATGTAGTCTGTTTAATAACAACAAAATTATCACCATTTAAATTATTGTACGAAATAAATCTTATCGAACGAAAAGCCAATAGGAAAAGAATATTTCCAAATTCTCCAAGGAGTCTGGATTTAGATATTCTATTATTTGATAATCAAATAATTAAAACAAAACATCTCGAGATACCTCATCCTAGAATGACTAAAAGGAAATTTGTAATTGAACCACTTGCTGAAATATCACCTTTTTTGGTAATACCCAATCAACACCTTACTATTGATGAGATATTGTCCTCCATGAGCTAGAATTTTTCAGAAAGTATCTTCAGGGCATCAGATACTAGGAAAATAATTAATCCAACTGGAACTATAGCTTTGTGAGAGCCAAAAAAATCTCTAATTTTCTTGCTTGCAGTTATTGGATCATTCTCTACAGAGAGAGGCGTTGAATCTATGACATTTTTCCTGAATCCTCTCTGAAACCAAACTATCAAGAATAACCATAAAGACAAGAGTATTTTGAAACTCAAAATACTCAAATATAAAGAACTAATCGTACCAATTGTTAACCTGTTTACAGTAAGGATCATTCCAGATAGTAACAATGTCGAAATTAAAATATCGCTTAAAGAACTAAACTCAGAAAGAATTCCAAATTTACTGATTTTTGCAAACTTCTTCGAGTCATTTGTTTTTGATTGAACTACTAAAATAAAAAATATACTACCACCGATCCATACAGCAGCGGAGGTGATGTGTAACCAACGCATCAAGACCATTAATATATCTATAGGATCCATATTGATTTCTCACAAACCTACATTGAGACTTAGTTTAGCAATCTCCATGAAATCTGCTCTTCCAAATCTCCAATTGCAACTCGAACTTGAGACATTGTGTCTCTTTCTCGAATTGTCACTGCTCCATCTTCCAAAGACGTAAAATCAACAGTCACACAAAGTGGTGTGCCTGTTTCATCTTGTCTGCGATATCTTCTACCAATACTTTGAGCATCATCAAATTCTACAAAACCCCTAGCTACACCTGAAGTTCGAATCCTGTCAAAAACCTCTCGCGCTAAAGGAGCAAGACGTTCATTTCTACTAAGTGGGAGAACTGCAACTTTTACAGGAGCCAAAGAAGTGTGAAGTTTTAGTAATACTCTTTCATCATGGCCGCCTTTTGAATTAGGGACCTCTTCTACAGTATATGCATCAGACAGAAAAGCCAATACTGCCCTATCTACGCCTGCAGATGGCTCAATCACATATGGAACGAATCTTTCGCCAGTAGAATCGTCAAAGTATGTCAACGATTCTCCACTACCTTCTATATGAGCTTTCAAATCAAAGTCAGTCCGATTAGCAATTCCTTGAATTTCACCCCATCCCCAGGGGAAATCGTATTCAAGATCAAATGTAGCCTTTGAATAATGCGCCATTTCATCTTGATCATGTTTTCTAATCCTTAATTTTTCTTTTTTCAAGCCCAATGAAATGTACCAATTAAAGCTGTCATCAATCCAATTTTGATGCCATTTTTCGTCTTCATTCGGATGTACAAAATACTCAATTTCCATCATTTCAAATTCTCGAGTTCGAAATATGAAATTTCCCGTAGTAATTTCATTCCTAAATGCTTTCCCAATCTGAGCAATGCCAAAAGGTAATTTTTTTCTAGTGCTAGACTGAACATTATTGAAATTTACAAAAATTCCCTGAGCCGTCTCAGGTCTCAAATATGATGTTGATGATTCATCTTCAATAGGACCTACAAAAGTTTTAAACATCAAATTAAAATTGCGAGCTTGCGTTAAATCACCACCACATTCGGGGCAAGAAGGTTCTTCTAAGAGATCTTCTCTCCATCTCTGATGGCAATTAAGACAATCAACTAATGGATCTGTAAAATTGGATACATGTCCACTAGATTTCCAAACTTCTGGATGCATCAGAACGCTAGAATCAAGCCCAACAACATCATTTCTCTCCCAAACCATTGTCTGCCACCAAGAATCTTTAATATTTCTTTTTAACTCAACTCCGAGAGGTCCATAATCCCATGTACTTGCTAAGCCACCATATATCTCACTGCCCTGAAACAAAAACCCTCTTCTTTTACAAAGGGAAGTAAGTGTATCTAAATCTACCATCGTTTCTCACTATTCATTTAAAATTTAAACATATTACTTTCTAAGTATAAGGCAATTTCCTTAAGAATTTAACGGAAATAACCTTCGAACTAGAAAATGAGTTAAAATAGGTTTGAATCTTAATCTTACAATTTTCTATGGAATATAAATATGAGCTTAAATAAAAAAATCCAGCAACTCCATTCCCTAAATGAATCAATTTGGTATGACAACATCAGTCGTCAACTGATTAAATCGGGGCAACTTGAAAATTTAGTTGGATCGGGTATTACAGGTGTGACTTCAAATCCGAGCATATTTGAGAAATCAATTTCTTCAAGCGATGAATACGACTCTTCTATCTATGAATATACAAATGAAGGTTTAGGCCCCGAACAGATATTTGAAAAATTGGCGATCGCTGACATTTCTAAAGCTTGCGATTTATTACATTCTACATATTTACAAAGTAATTTTACTGATGGATTTGCAAGTATCGAAGTTAACCCTAATTTAGCACATGACACTTCTGCTACCATCGAGGCCGGAATAAGAATATTTGAACAAATAAACAAACCTAATGTAATGATAAAAGTCCCTGCAACTAATGCTGGAATACCTGCAATTCGAGAATTAATCAGTATCGGAATAAATGTAAATGTAACATTAATTTTTTCGCTTGATTCCTATCGCCAAGTTCGCGAAGCTTACATCTCTGGATTGGAAGACCGTCTCCAAAATGGACATTCAATTTCTGCAATCATGTCAGTTGCTTCATTTTTTTTGAGTCGTGTAGACACAATTGTTGACACATATTTAGAAGAATTAAATAATCCTGACAAGTCTTCACACTTGCTTGGGACTGCAGCAATAGCAAATGCAAAGCAAGCGTATATGGACTTTAAAAGCACTTTTACAAGTGAACGATTCGAGAAATTACTGGTTAAAGGAGGACAAATCCAAAGACCATTATGGGCAAGTACAAGCACCAAAAACCCTAATTATAGCCCGCTGTTATATGTTGAAGAGTTGATTGGAGATCATATAATCAACACAATGCCAGACAATACTCTAGATCTCTTTCTAAAGAAAGGAGAGATCCAGGAAACAATTTGCAACAATCTTGAAATTTCCCAAGCCCACTTGAATGAATTACGCTCAATTTCTAATTTTGACGAAATGACTTCACAACTATTATCTGATGGACTCAAACAATTTTCTGACTCCTATAATATGCTTTTAGAAATCATTGACTCCAAATCTAAAGATATAATTAAGTCGAAAATACTTACAAACTAATTTTTATGAACAACAATACTAGCAAAATTGTCGAAGTTTTCAGTTTTCCACATCCTGTAAACGAAGTGGCAGCTCGAATAGTGGCCGGCATGGTTGTAGTCTTATGCGCTATTTTTTTGGTTACTCAATTTTTGCCTTTACTATTATTTTTGATTTATGGATTTCTTGCTAGAGTGATATCTGGTCCTACATTAAGTCTTTTCGGATTGCTTGCAACAAAAATAATTGTTCCATATATAGAGAATTTAGGGGTAAAGGAAAAATTAGTACCTGGTCCTCCAAAAAGATTTGCTCAATCTATAGGTCTACTCCTCTCAGCAATCGCTCTGGTTTTTTATTTGATTGATGTCTCATTAGTCGCAAATTCATTGATATCCATTATCTTAATATTTGCAATACTTGAATCCTGTTTGAGTTTTTGCGCAGGATGTTATGTGTTTCAACGGTTAATGACTTGGGGATTAATCCCAGAAGATACCTGTGAAAAATGTAATAACATTTCTTTTAACAGTTAATTATTCATTTGCAAGTTAAACTAATTCAAACTTACTAAAAGTTGTTGTATAATGCGCATAATTTGCATTTTATACCTTGTAATTGATCCATATAAAGAGAGGTTCGAATGTCTGACAATCAGATTGAACTAATTGCACATTTGATGCGCCGAGCTGGTTTTGGCGCCACTAGAGAAGAATTAACTTCTCTAGCCCAAAAAGGGTACAGTCGTGTTGTTTCTGACCTTGTATCGCCTAATAAAGATATTAATGTAGATGAAGATCTACTTCTTAGGTATTATGGAGGTGAAGCACATAGAAGCCACACCGGTAAATGGGTCTACCGAATGTTGAACAATCCGAATCCGTTAGTTGAAAAAGTCGCACTTTTTTGGCACCATGTTTTCGCTACAGGAATAACCAAAGTTGAAAACCCCTATGCTTGTGCAACCCAAATTGAAACCTTCCGTAAATACGGTATGGGAAAATTCGACTCTTTACTACTTAATCTATCAAAAGATCCAGCAATGATTTTTTGGCTTGATAACAATGAAAACCGCACAGGAGAGCCTAACGAAAACTATGGACGTGAACTACTCGAATTATTTTCTATGGGAGTAGGTAATTACACTGAATTTGACTTAAAAGAATGTGCTCGGGCTTTCACTGGTTGGACTTTTACACAGCCACTTCCAAGATATCCTGTCGGTGATTGGCCTTCTTTTTTTGAATTTCGCTCCGAAGAACATGATTATGGAGAAAAGACGTTTTTAGGGCATGTAGGAACTTTCAACGGTGAAGATATTATCGAAATTATTGCTAAGCAACCGGCTACTGCATTATTTCTAGCTAGACATATGTACAATTTCTTCGTTGCTGATGAACCTCAAGTCCCCGCATGGCAACATACTCCTTGCCAAGATCAAGATGCTTTAGACGAGCTGGTGGCATCATATTTCATGTCAGGAGGAAATATTGCTTCAATGCTCGAAACTTTGTTCACATCTGATTTTTTCAAAAAATCACAAGGCAAAAAAATTAAAAGTCCAACAGAACTAATGCTTGGTATATTAAAATTAAGTGGGACGTACAAATTTCCAGAACCTGGCATGAACAACTATTGGTCTGCCACTGACGTGATGGGGCAAGAAATATTCAATCCCCCAACAGTTGAAGGCTGGCATACAGGAAAAGAATGGATTGATGGTGGTACTCTTAATGAAAGAATTAATTTTGCCACAACAGAGGTATCCAATCTGAACAACCCTGGAATCAAATACATACTCAATGAGCTAACCTCAAATAAACAAACAATGTCTCCTATTGATGTTGTTGACCAAATCTTAGACTTGTCAGGGGCAATGGTAGTAGGCGAATCCACTAAATCCACTCTCATGCAATGCGCCGAAGAAGGCGGTGATTTTGAAATGAATAATCCTAACGAGCATGAGGAAATTAATGAACGAATTATTCAAATCTTACAATTAGCTGTCTCATCAAGAGAATATCAATTTGCATAAATTAAATTTGGAGGTTAACAATGTCTAAAGGATCAAACAAACCACCTGTCCTAGTAGTTGTCCAATTAACTGGTGGTACTGATTTCATGAATACTTTAGTCCCTTACAATAATTCCATTTATTATGACAACCGTCCAAAAGTATCAATCCCTCAAGATAAAGTAATTCCTCTAAATGACGAATTAGCTTGGCATCCTGAAATGAGAGCGTTCAAAAACTTATTTGACAGGGGCGATGTTGCCGTTATTCAAGGCATTGGATATCCTGATTCTAGCCGATCGCATTTTAGGGCTATGGATGTTTGGCATACTTGCGAACCACATGAAATAAGTACAAAGGGCTGGTTAGGTGAATCAATCCAAGAGTTAGATCAAAATGGAGAAAACCCACTTACCGGAGTAAACTTTGGGCGTGGGCTTCCTCGTGCGATGGTAAAAACTGGAGTTCCGGTAACTTCTGTTGGTGACTTAGACAGTTATGGATTAATGACAAATATAGAAAGACAACGAGATCAAACTCTAGAGTTCTTTAAAGACATGTACTCACAGGCCATTGGTACAGGCCCTGTAATGGACTATCTGTCACAAACAGCAACCGATGTAATGAAGGGTGCAGATGTGATTAAACAAGCTCCTGAAATGTACGAGTCAAAAGTTGAATATGGTGACGACCCTATTGGTAAGAGTTTGCGAGACGTAGCAAGAGTACATCTCGCTGATTTAGGAACACGTATTTTTTACACTCAGCATGGAGGGTATGACCATCATGCTAACGAAAATCCTTCATTACCAAAATTATTAGGGCAAATGTCTAGGGCAGTGTCAGACTTTCAGCAGGATCTACGAGATCACAATGAAGGTGACAATGTAATGATGCTAATATTTACCGAATTCGGTCGCCGAATTAAAGATAACGGATCCGGAACCGACCATGGTTCTGGCGGTGGAGCATACCTTGTTGGAAATTCTGTCAATGGAGGATTCTATGGAGAATATCCCTCCATCAATCCATCGGATTGGTTGAACGGCGAAGACATGAAACATAATGTTGACTTCAGAGGTGTCTACTCCACTGTCTTGGATCAATGGATGGGGCTAGACCCAGTAAATATTGTCCACGGTAATTTCGAACAACTAGATCCATTTATAAAATAACTTTTCGGAGATTTCTAATGCCTAGACCCTACGGACTTTTAAGAGCTGGATTCCCTTACTTGAAAACGCTTGGTATGAGAAGAATATCAAATTTCCCGATTGATGTTGCATTTGGGAAAGAAGGCAGAGTCTACATTTTACTAAGAGCAGACAATTCTCCACTAATCCGAAAATGGCATATTGATGATGCTGAAATGCTTACGGATGAATTAGAAGCGATTGGTTCTAGTGGCACAGATGAAGGTCAGTA
>Ga0310344_10004512_pt1 | contig 10343 bp, 10 predicted proteins | sample HC15DNA20200_MG_FD_203801 | JGI IMG/M metagenome (GOLD analysis project Ga0310344, IMG submission 203801) | Marine microbial communities from station ALOHA, North Pacific Subtropical Gyre - HC15-DNA-20-200_MG | ecosystem: Environmental > Aquatic > Marine > Oceanic | place: Pacific Ocean: North... | reverse complement strand
CCAACATTGCCAGGTTCTGCTTTTGCTTGTAGAAGATAATGAGGAATACCATTAATTTTTTTCATGATGATTCCTAAAATTCCCCCAGGGTTTTTTGCAATCATAGGTTGTGTCCAACCTTTTTTTCCTACTTCACGGTCAAATGTATTTGATACTTTAACACCAATTACTTCGAAGAATCCTCCAGATTCATGTTTCACATTTCCCGAATTATGATCAATATCCCATTTGTCTAAATCTTTAATTCCTATTTCCTCTACAATCATATCTGATTCTTCACGTTTTTTGTTAAACCATTCAATAATGTAATCAAGTTTGTTGATTTGATTATCATCTCTTATAGATTCTAACATGGTTTGAATTCTCAAAATTGTATCAGAATCTAAGGAATAACCATTTTTTTCTAAAACCTCATTAATTTCATCAATTATCATAAGAAATATTCAGAAAGTTGTCTAATTATATTTTCTATCGATATCAACGTAAATGGCTAAAAAATTTCAATGAATGGAAAAACTTTGAGTAGTATATTTTATAGCCTAAAATCCTAAAATCATCAAAAGGGTCAAAATTGAAGATAATTATTGGAATTCCAGCATTTAATGAAGAAAAGAATATTGCCTCAATTATTACGAAATTGATGAATATCACAGATACAATAATTGTCTGTAATGATGGTTCAAGTGATCTAACATCAGAAATTGCTGAAAAAATGGGAGCGGTTACAATTAATCATAAAAAAAATTTAGGTTACGGAGGTGCAATAAGAAGTATTTTTCTTAAAGCTAAGGAATTAGACGGAGATATTCTAGTAACATTTGATGCAGATGGTCAACATAGAATTGAAGATATTGAAAAAGTAATAAAACCGATAATTAATCAGGAAGCTGATTTAGTAATTGGTTCAAGATTTTTAGATTCAAGTGAGAAAGAAGTTCCTCAATATAGAAAAGTGGGAATAAAAGTTATCACTAAGATTACAAATGCAAGTATTAAAGAACAGCTCACTGATTCACAGAGTGGATTTAGAGCTTATTCAAGGAAAATCGTTAATGAATTAAATCCATCTGAATTGGGGATGGGCATATCAACAGAAATTTTGATCAAGGCGAGTAGTAAAAATTTTAAAATTACAGAAGTTCCTATCAAGATATTATATTCAGGAGATACATCAACACACAATCCAATTTCACATGGATCATCAGTTATACTCAGTACAATAAAATATACATCAATAGAACATCCCTTGAAGTTTTATGGAATTCCATCAGTAATATTTTTTATAATCGGATTGTCATTCACATATTTGTCTGCACAATACTATGCAGAAATTGGAAGATTAAATACAAACTTAACAATTGTTGCTGCAGGAACAGTGTTAATTGCAGTTGTGTTATTGATTACAAGTATTTTGTTATATAGCCTTGTAAGTGTAGTACGTGAACGAAATTAATTAAAACTGAATAATTATGAAAAATTATTGGCATAGTATCAAAGAAAGATTTCTAAACGAAAATGGAATAATGTCTATTGGAATTTCTGATTTAATTGGTTCTGGAATTTCTGCAGTTTTTTGGCTCTACATAGCATCTGTAATAGAACCAGGAGATTATGGTGAGATTCATTATTTTTTAGGAATAGCAGGAATGGCTCAAATTTTTTCAATGTTTGGAAGTCCAAATGCACTTACAGTATACTCTGCAAAAAAAGAAAATATTCAGTCAACATTTTTTTTACTTTCAATAATTCCAACAATAATCTCTTCAGTCATAATTATTATTCTGTTTGAACGAATAGATGCTGGACTATTAGTTATAGGCTATGTAGTATTCGAATCTGTAAATTCTGTTATTTTAGGTAGAAAATACTTTAGAAAATATGCTAAATTGATTTTAATCCAAAAAACACTTACAATGGTTTTAGGAATAAGTTTTTTTTATGTTTTTGGTCCAATTGGAATAATTTTTGGATTAGCATTAACGTTTATTCCACATTTAACAATTTTCATAAAAGAATTTCAGAGAACTAAAATTAATTTTTCTCTTTTAAAAAATAAAAAAAATTTTATAATAAATAATTATTTGATGACAATTTCCGGTAGTTTTGGAGGTCAAATTGATAAAATTATTCTTGCTCCATTGTTAGGATTTACATTATTAGGAAATTATTCTTTATCGTTACAAATTTTTACGATTTTAGTAATGTTATCATCAATATCTTTCAAATATTTATTACCACAGGATTCAAGTGGAGTTTCTAATAAAAAATTAAAAAAAATTATAATTTTGATATCAATAGGTATTTCACTTTTAGGGTTTTTTGTATTACCAAAAATTATTCCAATTTTCTTTCCAAAATTTATTGATACGGTTGATGCCATTGGAATAATGAGTATAGCTGTTGTTCCAGAAGCAATAACAATGTTATACATATCAAAATTTTTGAGTAATGAAAATAGCAGATATGTATTAATTGCAAAAATACTTGCTTTATCAACAATTATTATCGGGTTCATATATGCAGGACCAATTTTTGGAATTGTAGGTTTGGCAGCTATAATGGTATGTTCATCAATCTTCCAAGCATCATTTCTTGCTGCTGTTGAAAAAGTGACCAAAAGATAATTTTGTCGAAAATTTTAATTAATCTTATAAAAAAATAATTTTGTGTTACTAATATCCCAAAATATTAATTCGTATGACATTGAAATTCCAAAAAATAGCGTATTGAGAATTAACATGGCATGGTGCAACAGTTTGAAAGAGCTCGAAGAGAAATTAATTGGAGGGAGAGAAAATGAATTCTTTATTGATTTACCAATAGGCAGAATAAAGCCCCCAAATAACAGGTATACTTTAGATGAAATGATACCAATCATCGAATCAAATTCAAATGTTAAGTATTTTGCAGTCTCAAATGTTGAAACAAAAAAAGACCTAGAGGAATTTATTCAAAAATTACCTAAAAAAGTTATCATTGTACCTAAAATCGAAAGCGCAAAAGCAATTGACAATATTGATGAAATTTGTAATTCATTAAAAACATCTGAAAAAGTTGTTATGCTTGATCATGACGATTTATTCTCATCAATTATTAGAAATAATGAAAAACGAGAGAAATTTCAGGAATGCATCAAGGAATTAATTGATTATTGTCAAGAAAATAATATTTCGTTATTACGTACCGTTGGAGTAGTTTTTAGTGATGATGAAAAACGAACAACTCAATATATAAAATAAATAATTTTTTTAATTATGAATACATTAGAAATTAAATGAAATTACTAATAGTCGGAAATAAATCGAGGAACAAACACCTAGTTGACTTATCTGAAGAATTAATAAAATTAAAGATTGATGTCAAAGTCATCATTGATACAGATTTTATAGATAAAACTCTAAATCTTAATTTTCGAGATAAATTAAAGAAGAAAAATCGAAGAAAAGAACTTATTAAAATATTTAATCCAGATTTAGTTTTGTTAGATAGAATATCTACAATAGGTGAATTCTTTATTGAGAGAAAAATTCCATTATTTGTTTTGCTAAGAGGAAATTTTTGGGAAGAAGTGAAATTGGTAAAAGAAAAAGAAAATAAAACTAAATTAGAAACAGTATCGATTTATAGAAATGAAAAATTAGCAGACCATATTTTTTCTGCATCTACAGGAATTATAACAATATCAGAATATTTGAAAGAGGAAGTAAAGAAAAGATATCCTACAAAAGATGTTAATGTAATTTATGCTGATGGAAGAAAAATATCAGAATGGATCAAGAAAGAAGAAAAGAATTTTCATCATCCATGCGTAGGTTTAGTTCAGGGATTTGATATTTGGGGTAAAACAAAAGAATTAGAAACTCTGGAATGTGTGATGAAAAACTTACCTCATGTAACATTTTATCTTGCTGGAGATGGAACCTATCGTGATAAAGTTATTCCCAGATTAGAAAAATTTGAAAATTTTATATGGTTACAAAATTTGGATTATCCTGAAAAAATTATACAATTTTTATCATCTATTGATATTTTTTTATTATTATCTGGTTTAGAAGGATTAGGTCAAAGCATAATTGAAGCAATGATTATGAAAAAACCAGTCATTGCTAGTAACGTAGGAGGAATACCAGAGATAGTGAAAGATGGTGAAACGGGTTTTCTTGTGAATAAAGGAGACAGTGAGAAGATTACATTTTTGATTAATGAACTAATTTCTAATTCAAATCTTAAAGAAAAAATCATCAGCAACGCAGAAAAAAATGTACATAATTTTTCTTGGTCGAGTATCGCAATCGAATTAATAAAAATTTTTGAGAAACATAGATTAAATAACGATTCATAGAATCACACGTAATGGAAATTTCTACTGTATTTTTTCTTCAAAATGTTGCATCATATATTGATCCAGGTAGTGCCAGCGCAGTTATGGCCATGATAATTGGTGCAATTGCAGGGATAGGAATGACTCTAAAAATGTACTGGTATAAAATCAAAGAGAAAATATCAAAATAATCATGAGAAATTATTAAATGATAAATCCATATTTTTGATATATGAAATTTAGTTTTTCTTTGGGCAAAGAGTGGGGAGAATTAAAAAAAATTGAAAGATTATCTGAAGATGAACGTTCTGTGGTTTTTTATGCAGAAAATAAAGCATCAATGAATCATTTTAGATTTTTAATAGAACATTTAACTAAAAAAATGAATTTAAAAATTTGCTATGTAACATCTGTAAAGAATGATTCAATATTTTCAGATTCTAATCAAAATATTAATGCATTCTTTATAGGGGATGGAACAGCTCGTACAAAATTCTTTTTGACATTAAAGGCAAAAATTTTGATAATGGATATGCCAGATTTACAAACGTATCATATTAAAAGATCAAAAGTTTTTCCAGTGCATTATATTTACATTTTTCATTCAATGTTTAGTATTCATTCTTATCTTAGAAAGGGTGCGTTAGATCATTTTGATACTATTTTTTGTGTAGGAGAACATCATGAAAAAGAAATACGAGAAGTTGAAAGAATATATAATTTAAAACAAAAAAATCTTCTTAAATATGGTTTTGGAAGATTAGATACATTATTAGATGAAAAAAAACAAATTGGTGAAAATAATTTTGAAAAAAATTTGATTATAATGACACCAACATATGGAAAAGATAATTTCTTAAAAATTTGTGGAATTAAAATGATTGAGATTCTATTAGAGTCAAATTTCAAGGTTTTACTGAGACCACATTTTAAAATTTTTCAAGAAACCCCTGATTTAATTGATAAAATAAAAATAAAATTTCAAAATCATAAAAATTTTAGATTGGAAGAAGGTGTCATATCTAAAGAAGATTTTCATTCTTCAAAGTGTTTAATTTCAGATTGGTCAGGAATTTCTATGGAATATGCATTTGTTTTTGAAAGACCAGTCATCTACATAGATGTCCCACAAAAAATCATGAATGATGAAATGGAGAAAATTCCTCTAATACCATTAGAAGTTTCAATTAGAGAGAAAATTGGTTTTTTACTTGATATCAAAAAACTTGAAAAGTTGCCAGAAATTATTCATGGAATTGATAATGAAAGATCAAGACAAATAAAGAATATTTGTTCAGAAACAGTTTTCAATATTGGAAAATCTGCGGAAGTTGGTGCGGAATATATTAAAAAAGTGTTAGACGGTTAATTTTTCATTTGGATTAAGATCTTTTGTGATAAATATTCTATACCAAATTTCCAATGCTAAAATTCCAAGGAGTTTGTTAACATATCTAACATCCAAATTATCTTTTTGGGAATATTTTTCTAGCCAATTTGGATTAAGAATTTTATCTTGAAGAAGTCTAGAATTATCAAAATAGTGTAGGAAAATTTTTTGGGCATAAGAATTCCACATGTTAACCGTATTAACAGAAAATCCTTGTTTCTTTTGTGATATGAGATTTTTGAGCCCATATTTTTCTATCAAATTTACTAATGGAATTTTTCCAGTATTTGTAGAAAAAAGGTATTTTTTTGAAGCAGCAAGATCACATGACATCTTAATTGTTTCATTATTTTGAATAGGCGTAATATTGGTAATACCAAAATGTTTGTGAATTAATGAATAAAGTGGTTGCATATTATGAAGTAATTTACCATTATAGTCAGCTAGTAATACTTGATTCAAATTAGATAACGAGTTATTAAAATGCGGTCGCAATATATTGTAAATTTCTTCCCAGTTGAATTTACATTCATCACCAAAAATTAATTCTTGATCAGGTACCCAATCTCTTTCATGACAATTTAGATATAAAATAATTTTTTCTTCTATAGTTAATTTTTCATATTCGTGTTTTGGTTCCAAAAATTTGTTGTAACGAAATGTATAACCACCAAATAATTCATCACCTCCATCACCAGAAAGAAAAACGGAAGTTAATTCTTTCATTTTTTTTACAAGATAATACCAATGTAGATCCCAGAAGGGTTGTTTTACAATGTTTATGGCTTGTGGTAATTCCTCTAAGAAATTATCAATTTCCAAGATATGATGATTAGTATCAAATTTCTCTGAAATTTTTTTTGAAGCATCTGTTTCATCAGTACTTTGACTAAATTTTACTGATATAGACTCAATTTTGATAGAAGGAAATTCCTTCTTCAATAATGCTAAAACTAATGTAGAATCAATTCCTGAACTTAATGAGATACCAATTTTATCTGAATTTTTTCCAACTTGATTTCGAATTGTATATCTTATTTGATCCTCAATTAAATTTTCTGGTTCATCAATTTGTATTTCTTTAAAATTTTCTGGCAAAATTTTTTTTGAAGTATCTCCTAAATTTGTTGAATATCGAAGTGTTAGAATTTGTTTAATATTTTCTAATTGAATTTCACTAAGTTTAGTTATAAGCCACCACGTCCAATACCTCTGAAAATTATACTTTCTGATTTAATATTTTGTGGATCAATTTTCCCTGTACAATCAACAAGTATTGGCTTATTCATAGAACTAGATAAGATTTCATAACTCAAATTATTAAATTCATTATGAGCTGTAACTATCAAAATAGCATCAGAGCCAGTAATTGCTTCAGAAATTGAATTTTCAGTTTTCTGACCGAAGACTTCTTCAGAGATAAAATAAGGATCAAAAATCTTGATATTGACATTTTTTTCTTTTAATAATTTAATTATTATCTCAGATGGTGCAATTTGTACGTCATGAACATTAGGTTTGTATGATATTCCCAATATAGTTACAGTCGAATTTTCTAACGAGTCCTTAGATTCAGAAAATGCATCTTCAAGTAATTTTATCACGTGTTGAGGCATACTTTCATTAATTTTTCTTGCATCTTGTACAATTTTTAGAAAATTTGTATCTATTTTTTTTGAAGAATTAAGATATTGATAGGAATTTACAGGTAAACATGGACCACCAACACCAGGACCTGGAAAATGAGGTTGAAAATTATATTTTCTTTTTGCAGCTTCAATTACAGTAAATGTATCAATTCCAAGTTTTTCAAATAATAATGCTAATTCATTAACAAATGCAATATTGATATCTCGAAAAACATTTGTAGTTAACTTAACAGCATTTGCAGTTTTACAATTTGGCATTTGAATTAATTCAACTCCAAAGACAAATGTATAAAGTGCAGATACAATAGGAGATATTTTTTCATCAATTGAACCAACTAACCGTGGTAATTTTTGAAAATCTTTCATTATTTCACCTGGATTTGCAGTTTCAGGGCATACTGCAAGATGAAAATCAATTCCAGATTTTAGAGATTTATTTTGACCTTCAATAGTTTCTAATAATTCATTTTCAACAAAACCTGGTTCAACTGTACTCTCTACAATTACGATTTGACCATTTGAAAGTAATTTGTTCAAACTTGCACCTACAGTTAATAATGCATTGTAATCCGGGATGTTTTGATTATCCATCGGAGTAGGTAAGGAGAGTATTATGACATCACATTCGGGAATTGCATCATTGATATTAGTTGTAGCTGAAAGTTTTTGTTTAGAAATTACAGTATCGAAAATTTTATCAAATTCTGGTTCATCTTTTAATGGATAGTCTTTTGAATTTATCATATTAACCAATTTTTTGTTTATATCAATTCCAATAGTTTCAAAACCAGCATTTGCAATACATAATGCAGTTGGAAGACCTATTCGACCTATGCCTACAACACCTATTTTTAATGAATTTTCGGCTAGATTATTCTGAATTTGTGAACTATTCAATTTTGAAAGATCTATTGGCATTATTATGATTCTTCAAAATGTTGTTTTTGTAGTTTTGGATTTAATGCTCAATCTGCCTAATACTTAAAGAGTGACATAGATTAGTTGCGGTATGAGATTTGCTGTTACAGGCGGTGCAGGGTTTGTTGGAAGTCATTTGGTAAAATTACTTGTAAAAAAAGGACATGATGTATCAGTCATAGATAACTTACATACAGGAAAATTAGAAAATTTGGAGGAAATAAGAGATAAAATTGAATTCAAAAATATTGACATTCAAGATTATCATTTAATGGAACAAGAATTGAAAAATATTGATGGAGTTTTTCATCAAGCAGCACTTACTGTAGTACAAGACTCTTTCAAAATGCCAGATAAGTATCACAATGTGAATGTAAAAGGTACAGAAAATATTTTCAAGATTGCTGAAAAAAATAATTTCAAAGTGGTTTATGCCAGTAGTTCAAGTGTATATGGTCATAAAGAAATTGTTCCAATTTTGGAAAGTTTTGATAAAAACCCAATTAATCCATATGGAAAAACCAAACTAGATGATGAATTTCTTGCCGAAAAATACTCAAAATTAGGAGTAAATATTATTGGACTTCGTTACTTCAATATTTTTGGAAAAGGTCAAACATTAGAATATGCAGGAGTGATAACTAAATTTTTGAATAGGCTCAGAGATAGAAAATCACCAATAATTTTTGGTACAGGGTCACAAATTCGAGATTTTATTCATGTTGAAGATATAGCAAATGCAAATTTTTTAGCAATGACAAGTAAAGTATCAAATTCTCATGTAAACATAGGAACAGGAACCTCAATTTCAATTTTAGAGTTAGCAAATATGATGATTGAAGAATCAGGATTAGATTTAGAACCAATAATGTCTAAATCATTAGAAGGAGATATTGCAAAAAGTCAAGCAGACATAACATTAGCTAAAAAACAATTTGGATGGGAACCTAAATTACAATTAAGAGATTGGTTAAAGGAAATATTGTAAAATGAAATTATTAATTGGTGCATCTAGTTCTAAGATTTTTCACTTGAAAGAATTTGCTAAAAATTTAGAAAAATATGATATTGAAACCAAGATAGTTTTTGATGCAGATTATGCAGACGGTTTTCCAAATAGAAAAATTTCAAAATGGTTTTCTTCAAATAAAAAATTCAAAAAACTTGTAAATGAATTTGAGCCTGATGTGATTCTTGTTGACAGAACCAGACATTTTGCATTAGAAGCATCAAAAACTGATATTCCCTTAGTAATTCACTTACGAGGAGATCATTGGGCTGAAATAATTATGGCAAAAGAGACATTATACAAATCAGGTGGAAGAAAAATTGCAATAAAGAAATGGGAAGAAATTGGAGAAGAGTGTTACAAAAATTCGAAATTAATTTTACCTATTTGCAATCATCTCTCAAAGATCACTAAGGAACGTTATTCCGAGAAACCTGTTGAAACAATGTATCAGGCAATCAATCCTGAAAATTGGTTTCATAAAAAAGGAATTGAACTAGAACATCCATGTGTTGGAATTTTACAAAGCGCAACAATCTGGGAAAAAACAAAAGAGATGAAGATATTACCAGAAGTTTTAGAGAAAATGCCTGATGTTCATTTCTATTGGGCAGGAGATGGAGTCTACAAAGATGAAGTACTACCATTGTTAGAAAAATATGAGAATTTTCATTGGCTAGGTTCTTTAGAATATCCAGATAGAGTACGAGAATTTTTGACAGAAATTGACGTGTATGCACTGATTAGTGGAATAGATATGTCACCACTTACATTACAAGAGGCACAATTAATGGAAAAGCCTGTTATAGCAACAAACGTTGGAGGAATTCCTGAATTGATGAAAGATGGCGAGACAGGATTCTTAATCGAGAAAGGTAATTCAACCGAGTTATTTGAAAAACTTTCATTATTACTAAATAATCTAGAGAAAACAAAAGAGATGGGTAAGAAAGGTAGAGAATTCATAAAAGATAATTTCAATTTGGATAAAATTTGTAATGATTTTTTAAATCACTTAAAAAAACATGGTATAGGAGATATTTGATTTGAAAATTC
>Ga0310344_10004511_pt1 | contig 10343 bp, 9 predicted proteins | sample HC15DNA20200_MG_FD_203801 | JGI IMG/M metagenome (GOLD analysis project Ga0310344, IMG submission 203801) | Marine microbial communities from station ALOHA, North Pacific Subtropical Gyre - HC15-DNA-20-200_MG | ecosystem: Environmental > Aquatic > Marine > Oceanic | place: Pacific Ocean: North... | reverse complement strand
GATTCGTAGATTCCCACACTTCTGACATGTACCCCATAAACGCATCAATTGAAGATATGTCTATATTCCCAGCATCCTCTTCGCTCATGCCCGTACCTTGAGATATCCTATCCAGATTGAAATATTCATACCAACCATTCTCAATCCACACTGTCGGCTTTCTATTCTGTAATACAAAGCTAATCAAGTTGTCTTCTGTTCTAACATAATGCCAAAGAGAAAATCCTATGTGATTACATCCGTTGGAAGGCTTCCAATGCAATTCTTCAGGACTAAGATCTCTGATACTTGAGTCAAGAGAGCCATGTAGTCGATCTAGATGCGATCTAAGAAGCGCTATAGTATCCATATACCACCTCACAATTCTAATAACACGTGTAACAGATTTTATCACATGAGGGACGGGGGAAATTATTATCTAGCATTTGGCGGGCCCTAGCACACACTGTAGCGGAGTAATGCGCTAGGGTCGGGGTTAGAAAGAGACCCTAAAGTCATCTATTTGAAAGCATTAGAACATATGTTCTGTTACGTGTCAATACCCTATCCATAAATAACATGAATTTCATGCATTAGTAATATATAGATCTTAAAGTACCACCTCCAGCTGCTATGACGTCACCATTTATAGCCACAGATCTAGGTGAACACAGAAAGGTTACAACATATGCAACTTCACTGGAGTCTACTATCCGCCCGATGCTAACATTCCTTCCTGATCTGCCTTGCATCTCTTCTACGGTGATTCCCAATTCTCTAGCTCTATTCTCTAAAGTCCTAGGGGTTCTTTCAGTATATGTTTCTCCAGGATGAACTACGGTAACATTTATTCCATATTTGCCTAGCTCATCGGCGAGATTCTTAGTCATTGCAACAATAGATACATTCCTCATACTACCAATAATAGAATTAGCCTGACGAGCTGCCAATCCACTTATATTAATTATCCGGCCCCAGTTATTGTCTTTCATATATGGCACGACCTCTCTGGCGCATCTCAAGTATCCTAAAACCTTAGTATTCATATCAGGCCAAAAGTGTTCGTCAGTAAATCCAGACAAAGGAGGTGGAGGTAACGCACTGCCCGCCTGAGCTGCATTATTCACCAAAATGTCTACACCTCCTAGTTGATCCACAGCGCTCTTGACCATTGATGAGACTTTCTCGTCATCTTGGGTGTCTACCACTAGCGGCACTATTTTCCTTCCAGACAGTTCAGATAGCTCGACCGCTGTCTCCTCTAGTCTCTCCTTATTCCTAGCTGCTATAGCAACATCTACTCCTTCAAGACATAATTGCTTTGCTATAGCTTTGCCTATTCCTCTACTTCCTCCGGTAACAATCGCTCTTTTGCCTTTTAATTGAAGATCCATATTAATTTCCCCTCTCTCGCTTTTCCCAATCCCCAAAAATATACTCCATTTATCGATCGAATACAGCACGTTCGACATGAATTACACAAAAAATGACGGAAGATAGTTTACCTGATGATACAGGACAACTATTGACACCTCCTCCAGTCACTAGTATGGTGTCCAAGAAATCAAGCTAAGATGGGTTTTGAATGAGAACCTTGAGCAATCCGGAAACTGACCTAAGGAGGGAATGCAAATGGCCTACATAATCACCGAACCGTGTTTGGATCTCAAAGACGCTGCTTGTATAGATGTCTGCCCAGTAGACTGCATATACGGACAGGATAACGACGCAGACAGGATGTTATACATCTCCCCTGACGAGTGCATAGACTGTGCTGCCTGCGAACCAGTATGCCCTGTTAACGCAATATTCGTGGAAGAAGAAGTTCCTGATCAATGGAAAGCCTGGATCGAAGTGAACTACGATTACTTCAAGGATGCTGATGCTACTCGCCAGAAGGTTAACGAATTAAAACCTCCAGCATAAAGGCCAATTAAACGGAAAATCCTATATACCCACGGCTGGTATATAAAAGAATAATAGATATGCCTTATGATAGGCATATCTATTATTCTTTTATATACGTACATCTAGAAATATTACGGTTAAGATATAGACACTTATATATATCAAAGTCAATAATGCATATGATTAGATTAGTAGTCTATAATACAATCTATATGCTCTTTATGAGACAGGGCCAAAATTGGCTTAAGTTTCAAATAGAACAGTAGAGAGGATGTGAATATGTATCAAGGAATGTTGGCTGAAACTATATTTCATGCAGGGCATGCCGGAGACAGTATACAAGCTTATTTGGCTCGACCGCTGGGTCCCGGGCCATACCCATCGGTCATAGTAATACATCATATGCCAGGCTGGGATGAAGCTAGTAAAGAGATAGCTAGAAAATTCGCCTACAATGGATACATAGCAATCGCTCCAAACCTACATTACAGGGAGGCCCCTGGGGCAAAACCTGATGACGCTGCCGCTGCAGTAAGATCCCAGGGAGGAGTTCCAGACGAAAGATGCATAGGAGATGTAGATGGATCAGCAAACTATTTGAGATCTCTCCCATACTCAAATGGAAAAGTAGGCGTAATAGGATATTGTTCTGGTGGCCGTCAAGTCTATATAGTGGCATGTAACATACCGAGTCTAGACGCCGCCGTAGATTGCTATGGGGGAAGAGTCGTAATGGAAGACAAAGACCTCACGGAAAGAATGCCAGTATCCCCACTCGAGATGACACCTAATATGAATTGTCCTATATTGGGTTTGTTCGGAGCCGAGGATGCCAATCCAGACAAATCGCAAGTCAACAAGATTGAACAAGAATTGAAGCTTAACAATAAACCATATGAATTCCACACGTACGAAGGCGCCGGACATGGGTTCTTCTCTGTAGATCGCCCGAGTTATAATGTCGAGGCAGCAAATGACGGTTGGGAAAAGATATTCGATTTCTATGGAAGATATCTAAATTAATAAAATTACCTTAATATAACCTGAAGATACATTAGGACGTGATATTAAAGTGTGCAGTTATATAACACAAATAGCGAGCATAAGCGGCCAAGGATCTGGCCCTAATGGGTGGTTCGACCTTAACCAAGCGAATGTTTATTTCGACCATCCGTTCCACGCCCCTCTGGATCATGCAGTAACTGTAGATTTTGTAAATCCTACTATGGGTCCAAGTGCCAGAGTTGCCATAGAATTAAGTGCTGATTCAGCTGAAAGATTAATGCAATTGATAGACGCGAGCATATTGGCTTCCACCTCTGGAAATTATGAAACACCTGGAGCAATTGAAGATCAACAATCTGATAATCCTCAAGTCAAACTTTTCGGTAGTGGAAAAGGTAGGGCCGGCTGGCTCAAGCTAGAAAAGGCTATGATTTACAATTCTGTGGACCAAACCAGTGAACAAACTATACATATAGATTTCCTAAGTAAACAAGACAGCAACGATAATAGTAGAAATATATCTATAGACGTCACAACAGACTCGGCAGAAGCTATAAGTAGAAGTATAGATGCCGCTTTAGAAAACGGGCGTAGAGAACATATACTCTAGCAAACTAATTTCCCGATATCGCACACCCAGGTATAGGTTTTCCTGGAAAAAGCCTACACCTGCTTGGCCGATCGTTATATATCCTGCAAATTGAAGTTCCAGAATCCAACATTGGACAACTCTGATTGAGATGCTCTGAGAATTTTACCCAAGCACTCCCATCGACCATAGCTTGGATCTTCAGATATACACCCATATCTACAGCCATACTCTGAAAGCTCTTAACTTCATCTGCTTCCAACACCAGGATGTACGGATCCCTACAGCAAGACGCTTTACACTGCTCTATGCATATGCGGTTTTTTCCAGTCAATGACAGTCCATTAAGGATAGATTCTGACATACACACCTATTAATGTTTTATTCGTATCTCAATGCCTCTGCTGGATATATCCTTGATGCTTGTTTCGATGGTAGAAAACTACTAAGTAATGCAAAAAACAACGTAATGCCAACGATAACCAAAACGTTAAGCCAAGGTATAGAATACCTGATACCCTCTACTTCTTTAGATATCTCGTTAAATATATTCCAGGAAGTCAATGCTCCTAGGCCTAAACCCAGAACTATACCCAAGAAAGTTATGTACAAGGACTCTAGCAAGAAACTCAACCATACCATCCTAGCCCTATAACCAATTGCTCTCATAGTACCAATAGTCTGTCTTCTCTCCACTACTGCTCGTATAGATAGAACACCTATTGCAATTACTCCTACTACCAATCCAAGTCCCATAAATCCTTGGAATAACTGATTGAAAGCATCTCCTTGTTCAAGTCCTCTTTCAATCTGATCAATAGTACTAACAGCTTCCATGCCGCGCTCTATAAAGGCTGTCTCTATGTAGGGCACCACGTCACTAGCAACCGCAGATTCTGAAAGCATTATGCTATACGTATCGTAGCCAGTAATCTCTGGCATAACCTGATTGGCAATCTCTGCTCCAGTAACTATATAGACAGAACTTCCCCAATCTCGTTCGTCAGCTAAGGAATCGAGTATACCTATCACTTCTGTCGTGGTAGAGTTACCATCACCTTGAATTGGCAAAATCTCTAATTTGATACCATCTTCAGGCCAATAATTCTCTTCAGAATCCGTGGCAATAGAACTTAACTTCAACCCTGACGATTGTGGGCCAAACGGATCTGTAGTAGGTAATGCAGCATTGTTAATAACGGCAAGGCTAGTATTTTGAGACAATGCATCCCAGACCAACCTATCGTTGCCTCGATAATCTGGGTGTACTCTGACGAACTGTAGAAGTGTGCTCTCAAGATAAGTGTCGTCAACTGATCTAATTTTAAGGTTGGAAAAGCTTTGAGTATCTCCATCTATCTCTCTGGCTATAGAAGGTATATCTGTAGACTGAGCAATCACCTCAAATTCATTCAAATCAAGCTCCGATAGACCCGAGATACCGTCCCTGAATTCCTCAGCGGTAATTGAGAATTCAGGGTTAACGGAAGCTACTATATCATAGCCTCCAGTAACTCTATCAGGTTGTTCTCTGGCCACATTATTTATATTATTCAATACTGCAAATATCATTAGTGTAAATATCACTAGGCCAAACATAGACACTGTGAGACCCGTCCTAAATGGAGCCGCAACCGGATAAGCTATCGCAGTTTTAAAAGTAGCCTGAAGTCCCGACAGTCGGCCTAGGGTTCTATTTGATATCCCTAATAGAATCTCACTATTATTCATAACCAACCAAACCGCTGATCCTATTTGCGCTACGCCTCCTAGCACAAAAATATCAGGTGTAGTATCCAATTTCCCAGTATACGATTCCACCGCATCGAATGGGACTCCCCAAAATAGGCAGAGCAAACCACCTTCTAATGTGGCTGCTATTCTATTTGCAGGACGAGAAGATATATTAAATCGAGCCAATATTTTTCTTAATGTAATGCCAAGACCAATTATACTCATGCTAACGCCAACGCTGAATAGAGTACCATTATCTAGGTTCATTCCTGACCTATGTATCACTATACCCAATATTATTAATATCCAACCTTGACTCAGTACAGAAGCCAAAATCCTCAAAACTTGCCTAGCAATGGAAATTGGCCATAGCAGTGTGGATTTCACCAATGCCGTTAGCTTCGATACACTTATACCATTCCTGAAACTTATCAGAACGTATAAGGGTCCTAGTAATCCTATGACAAGAACCTTAAAATATTCTGCCCATGTCACCTTAGGGTTTTGTATAAATTCCTCGCTAAGGCCTCTAATTGCGACCACTATGTTTAATTTACTGACTCTGTAGGAAGATATAACAATTGTAACAAGTGTCAGTAGGAATCCAGAAGAGAAAGCAATCCACATGGATTTTGCCGTAAAGCTCATAGTGATGGCCCAATCGTCTCCGCCTACAGCGCGTTGGAGTAATCCAACCAATATAATGCTTATTAAAGCACCCAATCCAGTACCAATTAAGGCTGCAAACAGGGCATATAAAACGCCTTCAAAAGTAAACATCTGGACCAAATGCCTACGCTTCAAACCTATAGCCCTGGCCATACCCATCTCAGTAGAACGAGATGAAGCAAGTAATACCATAATCAGGAATATGAGTAGCAGTCCGACGATAATAGAGAATGACCCGAAGATTGTGAACAATGTAGTTATAGAAGTGCCCACAGTGTCAGCTATCCTCAAGGCAAACGACTTATACTCATTAACATCTAACTCATTCAACTTCGGCATCAGAGATCCAATTGCAGAGCCAAATCCTTCAAGAGCATCGTTCTCACCAATGATACCTAATATGGAAGCCAGATTAGATTGATCAGCAATTGACCCCAAATACAATTCTGAACTGTAATTACCTTGAGAAATCTCTGATAATATAATTTCAACATCTATTAGAACGTCATCGTCAAGGGGGTTTTCTCTCTTAAATGCTGGATCTGTCTTGAGCTTGTTTATGTGTGCATCTAAGTGGTTGAAGACTTCTTCATTTGCTATTATCTTTGCTATCTCAGATGCTACTGTTTTATCTATCAACGAGACTCGCAATATTCTAGACACTTCCTCAGATGCGTCCAAACTGTCCTCTATACCTCCGAGATTAGAAATACCAATCCAATCAATGAATCCTTGTCTGCCTGTCAAATCTTGTGCTTGATCTAAGGTCATGAGGACTAGGTTAGTGTCTCCTCCACTCGCTAAACCTCCATGTTGAGCAATAAATACAACTTCGTATGATTGTATCCCACCCGGGGAATATATCTTTATAGAGTCACCTATAGATGCTCCCAAAACGGAGGATGCATTCTGGTTGAGAATAACCTCCCCATCATTTAAATCCGCAAGTCGCTTAACTGCTCCGCCTGAAGCAGCCGTTATATCGCCAAATCCATCCTGTTTATCGGCTGCATACCCTCTAATTGTCATCCTGGATTCTGATTTATTAGTACTTGGGTTAGTGACAGGTAGTGAAGTACCAATTCTAGATATAATACCGTCTACTCTCTCATCCTCTCGGAATATATCTTCAAATTTTTGTACACTTTCCTCTGGGAAATACCTTGCGATAGAAAATCTTCTAAGCGGTGATTCTATAGTTTCATCTATATGCCCAACTGACTCAAGAGCCACAATCCGTATACTATGATATACGGTATCCCCTATCCCCAGAGATGCGCCAATAATAACTGTACTGAGCATCAAACCGATAATTATCAATAAACTTTGTGCCGGTCTTCTTGGTATGTTCCTGATGCCCATTCTTGCTAATATAGGGTTTCGGAATGCCAAGACAATTAATATTCCAATAACAATAGCAAAGAAAATGCCATTATATGTAGCTATTGTGTCTGTTGCTATACCAAAGAGTTTCTGCATCTCTAATTACCCTTGTTATCTATTAAACCATCTCGCATATATATAATCCTGTCTGCTCTTGCACCCACGGAGTCGGAATGGGTTACTAATACAAAAGTTTGACCGTTGTCTTTGTTCAAATGAGTTATTAATTCCATTATCTCGCTCTCATTTTGACTATCTAAGTTACCTGTAGGCTCGTCAGCCCAAACTATTGAAGGGTCATTTACTAATGCCCTAGCTATAGCAACTCTCTGTTGCTGACCACCTGATAGCTCTGTCGGTCTATGGCCACCCCAGTCTGCAAGATTAACGGTTTCTAGGCTATTCATAGCCTTTTCTTTAGCATCTTTCTGCGAATACCCCGATATAAGCAGTGGGAGTTCTACATTTTCACGAGCAGTGAGTACGGGCAAAAGGTTATATGTTTGAAATACAAAGCCCATAAACTTCGCCCTGAAATCACTAAGCTCATCGTCAGACAATTGATGAATAGGCCTGTCGCCTATAGTAATTGACCCGTTGTTTATACTGTCTATGCCCGAAAGACAATTCAACAGAGTGGTCTTCCCGCATCCAGAAGGACCCATAATAGCTATCATTTCGCCTTCTTCCACATGGATATCCACGCCCTTTAGGGCTTGAACTTCTAATTGTCCTGTCTTGTATATCTTCTCTACATTTGTTGCAGATATTATGGTCATTCTCTTCCTCTATTCCAAACAATATATCAACATATTTTACGAATTCGCCAACCATATTAGCGCATTCAACTACACTTTAAAACAGATTTTCTATAGTATCTAGGGAATATTCAGAAAATTTAAACTAAATTTAATGCCTATATATCCTTGACATACATGTTTTGGGATAGCATCATAGGCGTGAAGAATACTTATAAATTCTGCAAAGCGAAGGTGAAATATGAAGATCCACGAATATCAGGCTAAGCAGATATTGGCCGAATATGGAATACCAACTAGCAAGGGCTCCGTCGCCAGAACCCTATCTGAAGTTGAAGAAATAGCTAATACTATGGACGGCAAAGTAGTAGTGAAAGCTCAAGTACATGCAGGCGGCCGTGGAGCAGCCGGGGGAGTAAAACTAGTAAACTCCGCTACTGAAGCGAAAGAATTTGCTGAGCAATTGCTAGGGAATAAGATAATTACTCATCAGACCGGGCCAGATGGAGTGCCGATTAACGAAGTACTCGTAGAGGAACCCTCAAATGTTGCCAAAGAATACTACCTTGCGATAGTTGTTGATAGTGACGCTAAATCTTCGGTAATCATGGCCAGTGAGTCTGGTGGTATGGATATTGAACAAGTTGCTGCAACATCACCAGAAAAAATAATACGAGTTGCAGTAGACCCAATAGTGGGATTGCAAGGATACCAGTGCAGGCAACTGGCATACGGACTAAACCTACCTACAGAAAACATAAGACCAATGACCACACTGATAGAGAATCTACACAAGGTATTCGTCGCTAAAGATTGCTCGCTAGCTGAGATTAATCCACTAGCCATCACTAGTGAAGGTCAGCTAATAGCATTAGATGCTAAACTCAACCTAGATGACGACTCTCTATTCAGACACCCAGAATCAGCTGATCTCAGAGATAAAGAACAAGAAGATCCGCTAGAGGTTGAGGCCATAGATGCAGGTATAGCTTATATAAAACTCGACGGAGATGTTGGCTGTATGGTTAACGGTGCAGGTTTGGCAATGGCTACTATGGACACTATCCACCTAGCAGATGCAATGCCGGCCAACTTTCTAGATGTCGGCGGAGGTGCCAGTGAAGAGCAAGTAGCACAAGCATTCAAATTAATCCTCTCAGATCCGAATGTTAAAAGAATACTAGTAAATATATTTGGAGGCATACTTCGCTGTGATGTGGCTGCGAGAGGCATCGTTGAGGCATGCAGTAGCGAGGAACAAACTGTACCAATAGTCGTCCGCATGTTGGGAACGAATGTTACAGAAGGAAAAGAAATACTTGAATCCTCAGGACTCGCAGTGACTCTAGTAGATGATATGAAACAAGCTGCTGATATTATAAAGAATTCAATTGCATAACTCAAAGAAAGGAACATATAAGTGAGCATTATAGTTAATAGCCAGACCCGTCTATTGGTTCAAGGAATCACCGGTAGAGAAGGATCATTCCATGCTATGCGATGTATGGAATATGGTACAAACTTAGTGGCAGGCGTAACTCCTGGCAGGGGCGGATCACTTTGGGAAGAAAAAATACCTGTATTCAACACTGTACAACAAGCTGTAGACGAAACAGGAGCTAACACGGCTTTGATATTTGTTCCTGCACCATTTGCTGCCGATGCAATACTAGAATCAACAAACGCAGGCATAGCTACCGTAGCTTGCATAACAGAAGGAATACCAGTGCTCGACATGGTCAAAGTCATAAGATATATGGAAGAAAAGTCTACTACACTAATTGGACCCAACTGCCCAGGTCTAATTTCACCTGGTGAAAACTGTAAAGTCGGTATAATGCCAGGGAATATTCATACACCAGGACGAGTTGGAGTTGTATCAAGAAGTGGCACACTGACTTACGAAGCAGTGAACCAGCTCAGCGAGCTTGGCATTGGTCAATCTTCATGTGTAGGGATAGGCGGGGACCCATTAGTTGGGACATCCTTCGTAGATGTACTAAAACTGTTCGATCAGGACCAAGATACAGATGCTGTTGTACTAATAGGAGAGATTGGTGGCACTAAAGAACAAGAGGCAGCGGAATACATAAAAAATCACTTCTCAAAACCTGTAATATCTCTAATAGTGGGTAGTACTGCACCTCCTGGAAGAAGAATGGGGCATGCTGGAGCGATAATCACAGGAAACTCTGCACGAGCGGAGGATAAGATTGAAGCTCTTAGGGACGCTGGTGCGCATATAGTACCTACTCCAGCTGACATCGGCATAACCACTCAACAAGCTATTTCTAAGTAGACGTCCGAGTGTGTTAGGC
>Ga0310344_10004510_pt1 | contig 10344 bp, 6 predicted proteins | sample HC15DNA20200_MG_FD_203801 | JGI IMG/M metagenome (GOLD analysis project Ga0310344, IMG submission 203801) | Marine microbial communities from station ALOHA, North Pacific Subtropical Gyre - HC15-DNA-20-200_MG | ecosystem: Environmental > Aquatic > Marine > Oceanic | place: Pacific Ocean: North... | reverse complement strand
ACGCTTGCCACCACCATTGAGGGTACGGCGCAAGCGCCGAACATGCACGTCGACTGTACGCGCCTCGACAAAAATTTCTTGCCCCCATACTGCGTCGAGCAATTGCTCGCGGCTAAACACCCGCCCAGGATGTTCCATGAAATGGCGTAGCAAGCGAAACTCAGTTGGCGCCAGATGCACCTCTTCGCCGCCCCGGCTAACGCGAAATTTGGCTAAGTCTACCACGATATCGCCAAATTCGATGCGCTCCGCCGCGAGTGCCGGGCGCAGACGACGCAGCACCGCTCGCACCCGCGCGACCAATTCGATCGGCGAAAAGGGTTTGACTATGTAATCGTCGGCGCCACAATCAAGGCCACGCACCCGATCACCCTCTTCACCTCGCGCAGTCAACATAATGACCGGGAGGTTCTGGGTTTTCGCTGATCGGCGAATTCGACGGCAAATTTCGATGCCGGAGAGGCGAGGCAACATCCAATCCAGCAGCACAAGATCTGGCTGACGCTCAGCAATCATCAGTATCGCCTCTTCGCCATCCACCGCCTCGCCAACCTCAAAGCCATCACGCTCAAGATTATAGCGCACCAGAGTCAGGAGATCGGCCTCATCATCGACTATCAGCACATAGGGAGTCATAGCAAGCTAGTCTTGACTTCCACCGGTATCATCCGGTGACGTGGCAAAGGGCGTGGTGTCACCCTTGGGCCGCGCCTCGTCGAGTGGCGTGCCGGTTACCAGAAAACTGATGGTCTCAGCCACGTTCGTCGCGTGATCGCCCATGCGCTCGATATTCTTGGCGATAAAGAGAAGATGGGTGCAGGGCGTGATGTGGCGCGGGTCCTCCATCATATAGGTCAGCAATTCGCGGAACAGGCTATTATAGGTCTCATCAACCTCCTCATCGCGGCGCCACACCGCGAGCGCCTTCTCAGCGTCGCGAGCCATATATGCATCGAGCACATCCTTGATCATGGTCTGCACAATCTGCGACATACGCGGAATTACCGCGACCGGACGCATTGGCTCGACTTGCGACAGTGAGCTCGCCCTCTTGGCAACATTGGCAGCATAATCTCCGATACGCTCCAGATCGCTTGAGATCTTGAGTGAGGCGGTAATCAGCCGGAGATCGACCGCCATGGGCTGGCGCAGGGCGAGGAGGCGCGTTACGAGTTGGTCGACCTCATGCTCGAGTTGGTCGACCGGTTCATCGTCAGCGATGACGCTCGCGGCCAGTTCCGGGTCGCGCTTGACCAGCGCCTCAATGGCGCGAGCCAATTGTTGCTCGACAATTCCGCCCATGCGGAGGATCGTTCCGGTCATCTGGTCGAGCTCTTCGTCGTAGCGTTTGACGGTATGCTCGGGCAAGGTCGTCTCCTTTCGTTCGCGCCTCGGGCTCAACCGAAGCGCCCGGTGATGTAATCCTGGGTACGTTTCTCTTCCGGATTAGTAAAGATCTGCTCCGTTTCGCCAAATTCCACCAGATTTCCCAAATGAAAGAATGCGGTGTATTGGGAAACACGCGCCGCCTGCTGCATATTGTGGGTCACGATAGCGATGGTAAAATCCTCTTTCAGCTCGTCGATCAGCTCCTCAACCTTGGCGGTGGCGATGGGGTCAAGCGCAGAGCAGGGCTCGTCCATCAGGATTACCTCCGGGCTAATGGCGATGGCCCTGGCGATACACAGGCGCTGCTGCTGGCCACCCGAAAGGCTTGTCCCAGAATCTTTCAATCGACCCGAAACTTCATCAAATAGGCCAGCACGGCGCAGACTGCTCTCGACGATCTCGTCCAACTCGCCCGCCGACTCAGCGAGACCATGGATGCGGGGTCCATAGGCGACATTATCATAGATAGACTTGGGAAACGGATTTGGCTTCTGGAACACCATTCCGACGCGAGCGCGGAGCTGTACCACATCGAGTTCGCCGGCATATATATCCTCTCCGTCGAGTAGTACATTGCCGTCCACTAAACAGCCCTCGATGATATCGTTCATCCGGTTGAGGCAGCGCAGAAAGGTCGATTTGCCGCAACCCGAGGGGCCGATCAGGGCGCTCACAGAATTTTCAGCCACACGCATATCAACACCGAACAGCGCTTGTGTCGCGCCGTAATGGACATCGAGCTCAGTGATTTCTAATTTACTCGGCGGCATGTTCTGAAGCGCCGCGGTTTCTGTTGTCATGGTCATAGTATCGGGTCAGTCCCTAGATATTACCAGCGTGTCTCGAAGCGCCGGCGCAGATAAACCGCAAGCGCATTCATCAAAATCAAAAAGGCAAGTAGCACTATGATCGCGGCTGACATCTTCTCGACAAAGCCGCGCTCCGGGCTGTCAGCCCAGAGGAAGATCTGCACCGGCAGCGCGGTCGCCGAATCGAACGGCGCCGCGGGAATGTCTACGATAAAAGCCACCATACCGATCATCAGCAGTGGTGCGGTTTCGCCGAGGGCGCGCGCCATACCAATGATCGTACCAGTCATTATGCCGGGCAGTGCCAGCGGCAACACGTGATGTGAGACTACCTGCACCGACGAAGCACCGACACCATAAGCTGCCTCGCGGATCGAGGGCGGCACGGCCGAAAGCGCTGCTCGGGTTGAGATAATGATAGTCGGCAGCGTCATCAGCATCAGCGTCAGTCCGCCAACAATGGCAGTCGAACGTGGAAGCTCGAATAATTGAATGAAGATCACCAGGCCCAACAATCCGAAAACGATGGAAGGTACCGCCGCAAGATTGTTGATATTGACTTCGATAAAATCGGTAATCCGGTTCTTCGGAGCGAACTCCTGTAGATAGATCGCTGCCGCCACCCCGAGTGGGAAGGCGAGAATGAGGGTGATCAGCAGGGTCCAAAACGAGCCGGCAAGTGCGCCGCCGATGCCGGCAAGCTCCGGCTCGCGCGAATCCGAGCCAGTGAAGAAGCTGCTGTTGAAGCTGGTCTGTAACTGGCCATTCTTTTCGAGGGCGTCGAGCCAAGCAATCTGCCGGTCGTTAAGGCGACGTTCGGATTCTGGTACATCGCGCGGCATGCTGCCTTTGACCAGCATGTCGACATCGCTCGATGCCGGCAGCCAGACCCGTTGCACAGTGCCGATCAGTCGGGGGTCATCGCGCACCATGCGGCGGAGCTGGAAATGAGCGCCCTTGCTGACTAGGGCGAGCAACTCACGCCGCTCGCTCCGTTTCTTGACTTTGGGAAAGGTATTAAACAGTGCGTTGCGAATGACCTTACCGTATTTGCCTTTAGAAAGTTTATCCGGCTTGATGAGCTCGGCGCTGATATCGAGATTGAAGGCGATCTCGGTTTTAACGAAAGCCGGATGACCGCGCTCGATAACCGAGCCGAGAAGGAGTGCGAGAACGCCGAGCGCGATAAGAATAGCGAGAATGCCAAAAGCCTTCAGCCGACGCTCGCGACGATAGCGTTTCTTAAGACGCCGCGCACTCGTTTCCGAAACCTGCCAGCCCGCCACTCTCATTCGTATTGCTCTCGATATTTGCGTGCGATGAAGAGCGCCAAAACATTGAGCGCGAGAGTGGCAAGAAAGAGCGCAAAGCCAAGGGCGAAGGCGGCAAGGGTCTTGGCGCTGTCAAACTCCTGATCGCCCACCAGCAGAGTGACCATTTGGGCAGTTATCGTAGTTACCGCGTCCAACGGATTAGCGGTGAGCTTGGCAGCAAGGCCAGCAGCCATGACGACAATCATGGTCTCGCCAATGGCGCGGCTGATGGCCAAGAGACAAGCGGCAACGATTCCCGGCAAAGCCGCTGGTAGGATCACCTTAATCACCGTCTCCGCCCGCGTCGCACCGACGGCAAGCGAACCTTCCCTAAGGGAGCGCGGCACAGCGACGATGGCGTCATCGCTGAGAGAAGATATGAAGGGGATGATCATGATGCCCATCACCGCGCCAGCAGCGAGGGCGCTTTCTGAGGCTACGTCAAGGCCGAGCCCAGTGCCGATATCGCGCAGCGCCGGCGCCACAGTGAGGGCGGCGAAGAAGCCGTAAACCACGGTCGGCACGCCAGCGAGGATTTCAAGCACCGGCTTAACCGCATTACGAACCCCCGGGCTCGCAAACTCCGACATGTAGATCGCCGAGAAGAGTCCGACCGGCAACGCCACCACCATAGCGATGAGGGTAATCAAGAGGGTGCCCGTGAAGAGCGGCACTGCACCGAAGGCGCCGGACGAGCCGACCTGGTCCTCTCGGATCGCGGTCTGCGGACTCCATTCAAGACCAAAAAGAAAATCACCAACTGAGACGATGGAAAAGAAGCGGATAGATTCGAACAGCACCGAGAGGATGATGCCAACGGTAGTCACGACAGCAACGAAAGAGGCGACGATCAGTGCCCCCTTGACTATACGCTCAACACCGTGGCGGGCACGGAAAGAGGGCCGCACCCGGTACCACGACCAAGCAAGACCGGCAACGCCGAGGGCAAGGCCACCGCCCAGCATGGCCGCCCGCGCCGTGTTGCGAAGCGCCGCATAGCGCTCGGCAGCGGCCTGAAGGGCTGGGTCCACTTCGCGGCTAAGCGCGTCCCCGATGGCAAGATTGCGGATGTCGTTCAAGAGGAGGCCCAACATATTGACCGGCTGGGAGGTAATCTCTGGGCCGAGATAGGAGATCAGTAGCGCCTCAAGAATGCGCTCCTCAAAGATGAGCCAGACGAGCAGTACGATAAGCGAGGGCAGCGCACACCAGAGCGCGACATACCAACCGTGATAGCCCGGCATGGAGTGAGGGCGAATCGATGTGCGCCCCGCCGCGACCAGTAACTTGCGCCGGGCGAAAAAATAACCCAGGGCTGCGATCACGCCGAGCGCGATGAGAAGAATGACAAGCTGCACGCGCTCGCAGCCTCCGCTCGCGCAAGAAAAACATACAACCGACAACGCCACACGAAAACTTTCGCTGACGCTACCCATCGACAGAGTGATACAACGTTAATGTTACGGTTTTATGACACCCGCAGTTAAATCGACGCTAATAACGAGTTGATCGTCTTCATCAGAGAAGAAGTCCGGGGCGGATTGTAGCAACTCTGTCGAAGCGACTGGCCGTTGATTTGCATTTTGCAGTCACGCCGAATGCCTCGTCAGATTGCGATTTAGCTGCTTGGGTTTGGCTTTCTTGCTTTCAACAAACTGATGGTAGCGGCCGCTACTAGCAGCTCGGAATTTGCGTTAGGAGTCCATACTCTCGCTTATGCCGGTAGCGGTGGACGGAAACTTTAGGGTGAACATGCTGCCCTTGTCGGATTCCGATTCAATTGTCAAAGCGGCACGGTGGCGGCTGGCGATATGCTTGACGATGGCGAGGCCGAGACCGGTACCGCCGAGTTCACGCGAGCGCGCCGTGTCGACACGGTAGAAGCGCTCGGTAAGGCGCGGCAAATGCTCGCGTTCAATGCCCTTGCCTTCGTCGCTGACTGACACCATAACGTTGCTGGCTCCATCTGCGCCACGTTCGCCAGTAGTCTCTTGCCACGCGCGAATCCGCACTGTGCCGCCTTCGCGACCATATTTGATCGAGTTGTCGATCAAATTCTGAAAAAGCTGGGTTAGCTCACCAGCATCGCCCAAAAGCGGTGGTAATCCAGTCTCGATGTTCTGCTCGATCCTTGTGTCTCGCTTGCTTGCCCGCCAATCGAGACTGTCGACGGCGGCGGAAAGAAGCGGCCGCAGATCGACTCGGTCAGTCGGTACAGTATGCTCATTCATTTCGATACGCGAGAGCGACAGTAAATCCTCTACCAGTCGCGTCATACGCTCGGCATGCTGTGCCATGATGGCAAGAAATTTACGCCGTGCCTTGGCATCGTCCTCAGCCGGACCACTCAGCGTTTCAATAAAACCTTGCAGGGTTGCGAGCGGGGTGCGGATTTCATGGCTCGCATTGGCAACAAAATCTGCCCGCATCTGATCCGCTCGGCGCATCGCCGTCATATCGACGAGAGCCAGCACCACGGACGTTCCGTCCGCCGCATGCTGGGAAAGCGGCGCGACGCGGGCCGAGAAATAACGTAGAACCGGGGCTTGAAGGGAAAAGGCGACATCTTGGCCCCGGCCCGTGCGTGCCGCCCGTTCGAGCGCAGCGACCACGTCGGGGTTGCGCAGCACTGCCGCCAAATCACGGCCTTCGAGCTCGCCCCCGAGCAACTCTTCCGAGGCACGGTTGGCGCGCACTACATTTTGGCCTTCGTTCAGTAGCAGGACGGGGCCGGGCAAAGCGTCGAGGGCACGCTCCATGCCATCAAAATCACTTTTGAAACGCGTCATACGCTCGCTCGATATACGTTCCAGGCGCTGTAGAGATTGCACCAGCTCGCGACCGATTCGCGTGCGCCCGTCACGCGCGTCGATAGGTTCGCCGCGCACCATCTGGTCCAACTGGTCACGGGTGCTCAACAAGTCGCCAAGCAGCCAATGGATTGCGGCAGCACTGAGTAGGGTAAGGGCTAACCAGGTCAAGGCAGCGGTGCCAGGAACCAGCAGACCGAGTCCAGCCAGGACGATAAAAGCGAGCGCGAGCGGCACCGCGGCGATCGACACCGCGCGCAGCCAGCGGCCAAAAGGTACTTCTCGCCAAACCATCACGGAATAGCTTCTATCACATATCTCCTCGTTTCGCTGCGGCGTCAAAGCAAGTATGTTTCAGCCAACCTCCCCTGTGCTACCGTCTTACGCGATGAACAAGAAAGTGGCCAAATCCACTCCGGCACAATCTTCGGACGCCAAGGTGACACCGATGATGGCGCAATATCTCGCCATCAAGCGCGACCATCCAGATACTCTACTCTTTTACCGCATGGGCGACTTCTACGAACTCTTCTTCGACGATGCGGTCCAAGCCGCTGCCGCACTTGATATTGCGCTGACCCAGCGCGGCAAGCATGCCGGCAAGGATATACCTATGTGTGGTGTCCCTGTAAGGAGCGCCGACGGCTATCTTGAAAAGCTCATCAACGCTGGCTTCAGGGTCGCCGTCTGTGAACAAACAGAGGACCCGACGGAGACCAAGAAGCGGGGCGCAAAAGCGGTTGTCGCGCGCGCGGTCGAGCGCCTGGTAACTCCGGGCACTCTCACCGAGGATTCGCTTTTGGACGCACGCGCCTCCAACTATCTTGCCGCCATCGGTCGAGCGGAAGGGCGCTGGGCCCTCGCCTGGTGCGAAATGTCGACCGGTGAGTTTCGCGTCATGGCCTGCATGCGAGAGAGCGTGCCCGCAGCATTGGCCCGCCTCACGCCAGGAGAAATTTTGCTTTCAGAAAACATGGTGGAGGCAGCGGAATTTTTTGAACTGTTCGCCGAATGGAAAACCGCCCTCTCGCCGCAGCCGGCGCGCCTATTCGACAGTACGGCTGGCGAGCGGCGCCTTTGCGCACTATATGGTGTTGCCGCGCTCGATGCCTTCGGCGAGTTCGGCCGCGCTGAATTGGCGTCGGCGGGCGCAATCGTCGAGTATGTTAGTCTGACGCAAAAAGGTAAGCTGCCGCGCCTCGCCGCGCTTACCGAGGTTTCAGAACATGCGAGCATGACCATCGATGCCGCCACCCGTCGCAATCTCGAACTGACTCAGGCGCTTTCTGGCGGGCGCAAGGGCTCACTCCTCGCGGTAATCGACCGCACGGTGACGGGTGCGGGTGCACGCTTGCTACACACCCGACTCGCCGCACCGCTAACCGATCCTCAGGCAATCTCCCGGCGCTTGGATCAGGTAGAATTTTTCGTTGCCGCCGAGAGCCAACGTGAGGCGCTGCGTGAACGCATGCGCGCTTTTCCTGATATTGAGCGCGCGCTCTCGCGTCTTACAGTGGGGCGCGGCGGGCCGCGCGATTTGGCGGCGGTACGCGATGCCTTGGCCTTGGTGCCACAGCTACGTTCTATTTTGGAAGAGGGTGGCGGTTTGGCATTGGAAGAGACTGTCACCGGCCTAGCGCGGGATCTTGGCCAACACGATATTCTTGCCGCTTGCCTCGCCCGCGCCCTAGTACCGACTCCGCCACTCTTCGTGCGTGATGGCGGCTTCATCGCCACCGGCTATCACGCCGCCCTCGACGAGCTGATCACGCTCCGCGACGAAAGTCGCCTCTTGGTCGCTAATCTAGAAGCGCGCTACCGCAAGGAGACCGATGTTTCAAACCTCAAGATTAAGCACAACAGTGTGCTTGGCTTTTTCATTGATGTCAGCGAGCGCAACGCCGCCAAGCTCGGCGACAGCTTTATACACCGCCAAACGCTGGCGAGTGCCATGCGCTTCACTACAGTCGAGCTTGGCGAACTCGAGAACAAGATCAATACAGCGGCGCAGAAAGCGCTCGACCTTGAAGCGCAGCTATTTGAACAATTGCTCTCTGATGTTACGGCGCGAGCCGAAGATATCGCCCGCCTGGCGCGCGCCGCAACGGTGCTCGATGTTTCCTCCGCGTTAGCGCAGCTCGCTGTCGAGCGCCGCTATACCCGCCCGGTAGTAGATGGCGGTGAGGAATTCAATATCCGCGCCGGGCGCCATCCGGTTGTCGAGGCGCTTGCCGAGCACGACAGCCAGTTCGTGCCCAATGATTGTGATCTCGGGCCGGAGGGCCATCTTTGGCTTGTCACTGGCCCCAACATGGCAGGCAAGAGCACGTTCCTGAGGCAGAACGCTCTGATTACCATTCTTGCTCATATGGGATCTTTCGTGCCGGCTGAGAACGCCCATATCGGCATCGTCGATCGTCTATTCAGCCGAGTCGGCGCCGCCGACGATCTCGCCCGCGGGCGCAGCACCTTCATGGTAGAAATGATCGAGACTGCTGCAATCCTCAATCTTGCCGGGCCGAAAGCGCTCGTCATTCTCGACGAGATCGGCCGCGGCACTGCGACCTTCGATGGACTCTCTATCGCCTGGGCAACAATGGAGCATCTCCATGAGGTCAATAAAAGTCGTACCCTGTTCGCTACCCATTACCACGAGCTCACCGCGCTCGCACCCAAGCTCGAACGACTCTCCTGCCACACCATGCGGGTCAAGGAATGGCAGGAGGATGTGGTTTTTCTGCATGAGGTAGTGGCGGGCGCGGCAGACCGCTCCTATGGCATCCATGTGGCCCGCCTCGCCGGACTTCCTGAGGCCGTGCTTGGCCGCGCCGAGGAAGTTCTGGTGACATTGGAGAAGAGCGAGCAAGGCGGCGCCGTCGCCAGCCTTGCCGATGATCTGCCGCTCTTCTCTACGCCGCGGCCCGCTTCCGGCAGAAAACAGACGGAGGGGGCCGACGAGATGCGCGAAACGCTCGTCGCAACCGATGCCGATTCCTTAAGTCCACGCGCCGCCCTTGATCTCGTCTATCGTTTACGCGCCATGCTGCCGGACGATTGAGATCGCGGGCCCAATCGTGTATTTCCCGCCGCTATGGAGGGTATGACATGGCGTTGATTTTTTGCAGCCGGACAGACGATCCTGAGGAGTGGCGCACGGAGTTCGCCGAGGTTATGCCAGACCTCGATTTTCGTATCTGGCCCGATATAGGCAAGCCGGAAGAGATAGAGTTCGCTCTGGTGTGGGATCCGATGGCGGATCACCTTCTCGACTTCCCCAATCTCAAGCTGATCGCCTCTCTCGGCGCCGGTGTTGACCATCTGCTCGCTGCCACCACGCTTCCCGACGGGGTGCCGATGACTCGATTTGTCGACGATAATCTAACCCAGGGCATGCGCGAATGGGTGCTGCTCTACGCACTCTACAGTCTCCGCCGGGTGCCGGAATATCTCGCCTGGCAGAGCGAGCGGGATTGGCATCGCCTCGATGTGCCCTTCGCCTATGAGCGGCGCGTCGGCATGATGGGGCTTGGCATTCTCGGCGAGGCATCGGCATGGGCGCTCCAGCAAATTGGCTTCCCGGTAATCGGCTGGAGCCGGCGCAAAAAGAAATTGCCAGAAATCGAATGTTTTGCCGGCGCAGCGGAGCTTGACGAATTTCTTGGTCTCTCAGATATCCTCGTCTGCCTTCTACCGCTAACACCAGAGACGGAAGGCATAATAAACAGCGAGCTACTCAACAAACTGCCGCGCGGCGCCTGCCTCATCAATGGTGCGCGCGGTGGTCTCGTGGTTGAGACGGATTTGATCCAGGCGCTCGAATCGGGCCACCTCACCCATGCTGTCCTTGACGTGACGAACAAGGAACCCTTACCGGCAGATGATCCGCTGTGGCGTGCACGCAATATTACCATCACGCCACATGTTGCATCGGTCACTAACGCCAAGTCCGGCACCCGCGTGGTGGTGGAAAATATCCGCAGAATACAGGCCGGCGAGGCGCCGCATCACGTAGTTGACCCAAAG
>Ga0310344_10004509_pt1 | contig 10344 bp, 5 predicted proteins | sample HC15DNA20200_MG_FD_203801 | JGI IMG/M metagenome (GOLD analysis project Ga0310344, IMG submission 203801) | Marine microbial communities from station ALOHA, North Pacific Subtropical Gyre - HC15-DNA-20-200_MG | ecosystem: Environmental > Aquatic > Marine > Oceanic | place: Pacific Ocean: North... | reverse complement strand
CGGTGGATGCATGTACACATATTGTCCGTCCGTACAGTTCACATGCCCTCCCATAATTCCAAAAAGAATTGCCTCTCTTGTAGGAGAATCATCACTCACGGTGTCGCGAAGGGGTATACCCTGCATGTCATCAGGCAAATCAACACCGAAATATTCTAATAAGGTGGCGGGTACATCAATATTTTGAACAAGGTGATTATTTCTCACACCCTTGCGACCGCTTCTAGGATCCCATACAAAAAACGGAATTCGCGCCACCTCTCTGTAAAACGGCTGGATGCATTTCGCCCACCAACCATGCTCCCCAAGTAAAAACCCATGGTCTGTCGTCACAATCAACATTGTGTCATCCCACATGTTATGACTATCCATTGTGTCTAATACCTTGCCGAGATAGTGGTCACACATACTCACTAAGGCTGCATATTCATTACGAACATGTTCAACCTGTTCTCTCGGCTGTTCGACTTCGGAATACGGCGGCCAATCGAAATGAGGCCCATCATAATCGTGTGGATACAAATCCTTATAGTTTTGCTGGGTGAAGAACGGCTCGTGTGGATCAAATGTTTCAATTTGCAGAAACCAATTGTCTTCACTCACATTTTTCTCTATGAATTCCAACCCCGCCTTAAACGTTTTTGCCTGTGGCTGTTGGTTTTCTTCAGTCATATATTGGCGATTTACCCAGTCTTGTCTCCAAGTCGGACCAGGACGGGTATTTATCACTCCTTCAGGCATTTCTGGGTCAGCTACATGGCCCTTCCAAGCATCCCCTTCATGTCCTCGAGAAAAATCCCAGGAATTATATCTATGGTGGTATGTACCACCCCCATCCTCAAAGTAATGTTGATGGTCGGTTACTTGATGGGTGTAGGTACCATTATCTTTGAGTAGCTCTGGTGCTGAATCGTCAAACGGCTCAAGTGGTCCCCAGCTCCGGTGAAGAAAATTGTACCGCCCAGTATGCAACTCTCTGCGAGCAGGCATACAAGGCATGCTGCCTATCCAAGCTTGATCAAACGTCACACTATTCTGTCCTAGACGTTCGAAGTTGGGTGCCTCAACCCAATCATTGCCGTAATTGGGAAGAAAGTGCCGGTTAAGCGAGTCGAACATAACCATAATTGCTTTCATTAGAATAGTCTCCGGTTCATTTAAAAATTAAACAGAAAGGCAAGTAGCCGATATATCTGTATATAGATACTATCGAAAATTGCATTTGAATTGAAATATTGGTGGGTTTCACTGGGATTGCATCCACGGCACAGGTGTCAGCAAGCGAGGATCCAATTCGCCTACCGAAGCAAAGGTCTCAGGAGTTTCGTCTTGACCGATATGCAACTTGTATATGGGGCTTGCATACAAAGGGGTTCTTCCGGTGCTTGAGTGTTTGACAGCAGTCAAATAAACCATATAGGGACCGGGGGGCAGAGATCGTATGCCATCGTTAACCAACAGTTCGCCGGTTTCGGGGTTTATCAAGCTAGGCCTCAAAGATCTAAGATCAAATTGCTCCAACACCATATCGAATGATGCTGATGAATTTAGTCCTGACGGCCATCTAGCCCCTACCGATTCGGATAGATCAATCACCGTCTCAGAAAAGGATAAGTCCTCGATCCCCGGAGAAGAAACATCTGGTGCATCAACAAGGTCAATGTCCATTGGAAGCATTACCCATTCAAAACCTATGCCGGAAATCGGTTGGCCGGCGTCAGACCATAGACTTCGAACGACTATCTTGTCTCCAATATAATCCGCTTCAGCCGCCACACCCGGTTTCCAAGACTTACGGAAGTGCTTATCGTTGCTTTCCAGCCCCCCATGAGCATGACCATGAGCATGACCATGATTATGGTCTATAGAGTTTCCGAGAGTCGCATATAGGACAGCCGGGGTCGGTCCTCCACGAGATCTGACAAAAATTGAACCTTGTTCCTCAATCGATATTGAATAGACTCCACCTTTACTTGTGATTTTTTGGGTTCGATTAACGGACCGAATATCAATGACTGTAGACGGCGCTGAAAACACTTGTAGCTTTACGGGTCCGTTCATCGGTAGCTCTTCCCACGATTCGCCGGGACGTATAGGCCCAACTAGCCCTAGAAATGAATTGAGATCGTACACTGAAACACCCGCCAACGATAAAGCAGCAGTCATCGAATTTCCCACATATGAATAATGAAACCAATCCGGATAGAGGAGATATTGGGTGTCCGCCTGAGGATTCCGTACGTCTAATTCGGTCCTGAGATGCCCCGGGAGATCCTCGGCGATTTCAATTGGCAAATCCTTAAATACAACCGCTAAAGCTGGCCTAATGGCTCCAGGTATGGCTCCACTGAAAAATACCGGCTGAGCCAATGACACAGTCTCACGAAGTGATTGTAGTGGAGGAGTGGCGGGCGCCTTAAGAGGCATCACAAGTTTATACAATCTATGTCGTTTCAAAGCATTCGGGTTATCGAAAGAATCATAAATCAGAGAATATCTTTCTGGTTCACTCAGGGATTCGGCGACACGACCGCTCAAGGCAGAAAATGTCGCAAAATCAACATGAATAAATTCTGCACCCAATTCGCCCAAAGATGTCACATCTAATGATGTCCAGGCATCGATGTATCGTGGTCCGGCAAACGGCTCATTCTGAACGATCCCGACCGGAGTCAGCAGTCCATATCGACCAGACCCAATGGTTATGGATATCGGCCAAGGCGAAAGAATCGACGCCTTTCGTGGTACGTTTGCCCGTATCCAAGAGAGCATTTCTGAAGAATTTGTTAACTGTGCCGCATAACGCGACCTCGTACTTAACCGATTGTACTCATCCCTTTCGACACTTGAATTTGCCACGACATAAGCAGCACTCCGTAAGCTAGAAATTAGACCAGGCCCCACAGACGGCAAGACGATCAGCACTATGAAACCCGTGTAAAGAGTCGCCCTGGTTAAAGAAGCCTTAAATCCATTGATAAATAAACCAGCAGTGGAAACTAACCCGATTACAGAAATGGTGGACGAGTATTCAATCAACCTGCTGGAATCATCGTTAGCTGTGTAGCTAAGGACAGAGAAGATTGCAACGCCGGCTACGCCCGCGACCGACAAGACCCCCAGCTGTCGCGACCTTAACACTATGGCAGCAAAGACAAGCAAACCGGTCGTCAGACTCCAACCCACATTCATCCATGGAGCAAAACCGATCACTCTATCTTCTCGATTTTCCACCAACGTAGTTAGGTAAGTAAGAGCCTTTGGTATTTGGAATCGCAGCAATGATGCGTCACCTGCGCTGTGGAGCAACGTGTCAGTGACTGGCCCTCCCACAAAGATAGACACTATGATCGCTGTTCCAATACAGATGACGGGCTTAATGCCATCCTTAATCGTGGTAGGACTACTCAAAAATAATTCCCAAGCTAATACAGCACTCAAAGCGACCAGCGCTATAGCAAAGATGCCAATCTCCACAACAGCAATCATCCCAACCAAGGTTCCCATAATCACAAAGTGAGTCGTTGTTGCATGGCGTATGCGAATCGCCATGAATAAGGACATTACTAGTAACGATCTGCCGAATATGCGTTGAGGTACAACAATTTGGCCTGGATCCACGATGTCTCGATATTCATTGAACCCGGCAGTGACAATCCAATTAGCCACTATCTTGTCAATTGATTGAAAGCCAGAAAACGTAACATCGGGGAGACCATAGGAAACAATATGGGGAGCAAAAATTGAAAACAGTACGCCAATCACCGCAGCAATCCAAGACCTGGACAATGCAAATACTAGGCCCATAACTGAACAGGCTAGACACACCGCATACCATGGGTGCATCAGTTCAGCTAAGACTACGGGTGATTGCCCAGTTAGCAGTTGCATAACAGCGGCGTGAAGATCGACCCCGTAATGGTACTTAGACGCTACGCCTGGTGCCCATGGGGACATAACAGGGAAATTACCGTTGGCTATAGTAGACGTTAGGCTCAGATGAATAGGTTCATCCAAAAACAATATTCGCATGCGATTAATTTGGAGGACTGCCCATACACACAACAATGCGGCCAGGCAGGAGACAACGAAAACTGGGCGTGCGGTGCGTACAGCCTTCCATATTGGAGATCTATCAACATACGCAAATACGACACCCAACATGGCTATGAGTAGTACACACATCCAGGCCGCGACCTGGATAGGCACGAAATAAAAAAGGATGGAAGAGAGCAGTATCACCATTGCTACGCTAACAGTTGGGGCAAAAGCTACTGCGTACCAGAAGTTGTTCGTCGGGACTATCCGCCTAGACAGTGGAACAGTCAAAGCCATCATTACAACCAGTGTTGCAACTACTGCCAACATTGAGAAGGCATCTACGGAATTAGAACTCATTGTTAAAAAGCCAAATTCATCACTAAATTATTACCGACAAGAGGCCCCAAATGAGCATTGATCAGCTAAATATTTTTGCACCGACTCAACGTGTAGCCGTTTACTGAAAAACTGAAGTGCATTGATGAAATTACTACGCCACAAAAACTCAGAGGCTGACCCGAATACCACACTAGGGACAATGTAGTCACGCTTCCAGTCATGCAACATTTTCCGTTGATCATCAGTGTACATTGATTTATCCGCATCAAATCTCGGAGGCAACGACACTCTCATTTGATTATATTGGTCCTGTTTATAACGATTCGAAGTCATAGTCAGCCAAGCGGTCGCCGCATCGACGTTTGTTGCCGATCGGGAAACATAAAAAGCATTACCCATAAAGCTAAACACGCCGCGGGTCCCAGGCGACGGACAAAACGATACTCCAGTGTCAACACGTTTGCCATACAAAAGTTTCAATCCTTGCTGATTGCATATCGTCAATACTGATCGCTTTGACAAAACAGCATCTAGCGCGTCACGGTGTTTACCAGGCCTGGCATCAAGATCACTAAAGTCGACCAATAGTTTCTTAAGAATATTGAGACATCTGCTCACACTGGACTCAAGCCAAGACACTTCGCCCGATAACAATTTGCTGTATGGGAGAGGGCCTAGTTCGGACAGAAGAATATTTTCGAATATATGGGCATAATGATTAGGTTGTGACTTAGAAACGGAAAAAGGTATCACTCCCAACCCTTTAATCAGGTTCATTGCTTCAAATGCTTCGTCCCAATTAGTCCAGTAGGAAGGATTACTTATTCCGGTAGAGTCAAAAAATTGCTGATCGAACCACATTAAGTTTGATCTTCCAAGGCTCATAGGAACCCCCCAGATGTTTCCGTTCACCTTGCCGACCGATAGGAACTCGTCCGGATATTGATCTAGCAGACCAGAGGTTTGGAAAATATCGTCAACAGGAATTAGCTTACCGCCCTCTACATACTTCTCAATCGTAGCCCGCCCCCATTGAGCCTGAAAAACATCCGGAGCCTCACCATTAGAAATCTTTTCATGAAGATCCAATCCCATCGTATTGGGAGAGTAAGGCTGGTCGAGTTGAAGAAAGCGTTCGATGCTAACCCTGGGGTATTTTTTTGAAAAGTCCGTCGCAAGCAGACCAAATGCGCGCGCATCATAATCATCTATCTCCGCGTAATATATTTTCATCGGCCCACCTATATCGGATACAGATTTCTCGTCCTTGACAAGTTGGACGTCACGACTTTCAGCCTGGTCACGATCCAATAACACAGCGTTCTTTACAGAAATTGTGTCCGAGTTCAAAGAATCTTCAGCGCTAGCAGATTCACGATCAGAATCACCAGAACTCTGACCCAGATCTCCAGTGCCATCCTCCGCAAACGTTAATACCCGTCCACAACCAGAAAGACTAACAATAGCTGTAGTCGCAACAAAAGCTGAAACAGCAGAAAATAGATCCCTTCTAGAAAGGATCGATGAACCGCGCATATGTACAGCCTTATCAGTTAACGACTTCGGCCTAAAGGCGACAATAGACCTCCGTTTTTACTGTACTTACTATGGCAACGAGACTTATCAAGAAACGTCATTGACCAGGCATTCGTAAGGAATCTCACCGGATAAAGTACGTATAACGTTTTCTGTCGCTTGCCGCCACATTCGCGTGGTAGCTTCAGATGACACGCCTGCAATATGGTTGCTCAGTATCACATTATCAAGTCTTAATAGTGGGGAACCCTCCGGAGGCTCCACCGCAAAAACATCAAGACCGGCCCCACCTAAATGCCCATCATTGAGAGCGTCATATAGGGCTTCTTCGTCAATTAATGCGCCTCGAGCCGTATTCACGACATAAGATCCGGCTTTCATGCTAAACAGCCTATCTCTGCTCATAATGCCACGAGTAGTTTCGGTCACTGGTAAGTGCAAGGAAAGAAAATCGCAAGATCGACACAAGGTGTCAAAATCGACAAGCTCAACGTGATGGTTCGCCACAAAGTCCATATCCGGAAAGGGCTCCGTTGCAATAAGCTTCATATCAAAGGCTCTCGCTCGATGCACAAGACTCTTCCCTATTCTTCCCAGTCCCGCAATTCCTAAAGTCTTACCCTGAACATCAAACCCCGTGATTCGCCTCCAATCGCTCGATTTGGCAGCATCATGAGCTTGCATCATGCGTCGGGACAAAGCGAGAATCAGGGCAAAAGAATACTCAGCCACAGAAACATCATTAGATCCGACCCCGATAAGGACAGGAACCCGCATATCTTGGGCAGCCCGCACATCTACCCGGTCATAGCCAACACCGGCACGAGATATAGCCTTCAACTGCTTACCCGATGTGATCACCTCTCGTGTAAACCGCTCACCGCCCAACAAAGCACCATCGATTCCATCAAGAGATTCGATTAGAAAGTGTTGTCGGTCACTTTCATGGTTCAGACTGTAATACTCAGGCATATGAATAAGCGCGTGCCCACATTCATTAAGACGGTTTCGCATCCAGTCAATCTCTTGCGAAAAGCTACGACCATCGACGTACAGTATTACGTTGGCCACATTAACCTCCTACAAACACGTCACCACTATTATAGTAGTGATGCATGGCCTACAAAAATTTGGCAAAATCTAAAACCGAGGAGAAAATAACTAACTATGATCTTGCATTGGCAAACACTAAACGATCTAACTAACAAATACTCATGAAAATAACAGACATACGATTCGAACGATTAAACGGCCAACTTTCGACCGAGCTCCCCCTATTTGAAGGTAGAGTTTTGAGGCCCATAGATGTTTATCCTGAACACAGGGCTGAAGGTTCAGAAGTCATGTCGGCTGGACGTTTCGCTCCAACCAGTGGCTCCGGAGATGAGGCCAAATGGCAAATATCTGGCACGTTCATATTCGTGGACACCGACGAAGGGATAACGGGAATCGCAGGGCCAGGGCATGCAGGAGAGGCCAATTTTATCAAAACTCAACTTCGGGATTTACTCATTGGAGAAAACCCTTTGGCAACTGAGCGTGTATGGGACAAGATGTACCGATATCTCATTCACGGCCGTAAGGGCGAACCTATGTTTGCCGTAAGCCTGGTCGACTGTGCCCTTTGGGACATCCGCGGTAAATACTCATCAATGCCGCTCTATAAGATGCTTGGTGGTCCGACAAGAAAATCTTTCCCAGCCTACGCCAGTGCCCTAGGGTTCCCGATTAATCCCGAGCAAGCCGCCGCGCAGGCGAAAAAGTTCGTTTCCGATGGATATACTGCCACCAAATGGTTCGTGAGAGATGGCCCAATGGACGGAGAAATCGGAAAACATCGCAATGTTGAGTTGATCGCTGCCATCAGAGAGGCTGTAGGGCCAAACGTAGAGATCATGATCGATGCTTGGAATAGTTGGGACGTTCGTTACACATTGGATATGGCAAAACGACTGGAAGAATATCGCCCACGCTGGCTGGAAGAAGTAGTCAAGCCGGACGATATATCCGGATACGCACGCGTACGCCAAGCATCTCCGATTCCTATATCTGGCGGCGAGCACGAATACACCAGGTGGGGTGCGCGGGAATATTTCGAAAGAGGAGCGGTAGACGTATATCAGGCAGACACATTATGGGCAGGAGGGATATCGGAAATGATAAAAATCGCAGCTCTTGCCTCAGCATTTGAAATAGAACTAATTCCACATGGAGCATCAGTCCCTATAAATGCGGCAATTACTGCAGCACAGTCGCCTCCAACGTCACCGTACATAGAATACTTAGTGCAATGGAACGAAATGTCCCAATTTTTCTTTAAGGACCCCATTAAGCCTATTGACGGCATGGTAACGGTAGGCGAACTGCCAGGTTTAGGATTAGAAATTGACGAGAACAAAGTGGAGAGTAGAAAGTCGTTATAGAGAAATGGCAACGACTACCAAACACTCCGGGCACGATTAGTAAGGGGGCTAACACATGAATCCAGAGATGATCGTAGACGCCAAGGCAATTGTAGGGGAGGGTCCCGTCTGGGATGATACGTCCCAGACCTTAATTTGGGTAGACATTATGAACGGGCATATACACAGGTATGTGCCAGCCACTGGCGAAGACACATTTATGGATGTAGGGCAACATGTAGGTGCGATCATCCCGCGCCAAACAAGTGGATTTGTTCTGGCTACTCCGTCGGGCTTTTCTATTCTTTCTGAGGACGGAACTGTCGAACACAAGGCCAGCGTTGAGAAATCTATTTCAGCCAATCGAATGAACGATGCCAAATGTGATGCAAACGGGCGTATATGGGCAGGAACAATGCCTTACGATGGCGCTTCGACATCAGCTGCGCTTTATCGACTAAACCCTGACTGGTCAACCACTCAAGTACTATCCGGAATCACAATATCAAATGGAACCGATTGGAATCTCGACAATTCAATAATGTATTACATTGATAGTATTACCAGGCGGGTAGATGAGTTCGACTTTGACACACAAAACGGTCTGATATCTAATAGACGCCCATTTATTGATTTTTCAGATAACGAGGGTGTTCCAGATGGCATGACAGTAGATAGCGAAGGGTATTTGTGGGTAGCCTTTTTTGGAGGATCAAGAGTAGGTAGATACAGCCCCAGTGGAGACCACGATTTCGACATAACCTTACCGACCCCACAAGTCACTAGCGTAGCATTCGGCGGACCAGATTGTTCTGATCTCTATATCACGACCGCAGGCAATGGGCTTTTTGATGACGCTGAAGCAATGAAAAACGGAGCTGGAGCACTATTTGTTTGTACTCCCGGCCAAACAGGGAGGAAGCCAAACAAATTCATGGGTTAATACCGATGGTTAGCATCCTAATTTGATATTTTTTATCAATCAATATGCTTTAAATAATTCGGATTTCAATAACGGGGGGAATTGAATGATGGGCAAAACCGAAGCGAATATGACCCAATTAGCTGTGGACTTATTAGCCCCAGCCGATGTCAGAATCAACGGCGATCGACCGTGGGATATCCAGGTAAATAGCAAGCAACTCTTTACACGAATATTTCGTGAGGGATCAATAGCGTTAGGGGAATCCTATATGGATGGGTGGTGGGACTGTGAGCGTTTGGACGAACTAATTTACAGAATTCTCCGCGCCCAAGTCGACAAGCGAATGCCGTTCAATTGGAAAGTTGCTCTCTATCGATCATCAGGACTATTGCTCAACCGACAAACTCAACGCAGGTCCTGGATCGTAGGAAGAGAACACTACGACTTAGGCAACGATATTTTCGAAGCAACTTTTGACTCGCGCATAACCGGCAGTTGCGGATACTGGGACAAGGCCACTAACTTAGACGCAGCCCAAGATGCAAAACTAGATTTAATATGCCGAAAGATCTCCCTTAAGCCTGGACAGACGGTTCTCGATATCGGCTGCGGATGGGGTGCTTTTATGAAATTTGCAGCTGAAAACTACGGGGCAAACTGCGTAGGCGTTACCGTATCAGAACAGCAGGTAGGACTCGGCAGAAAACGGTGCGCTGGACTACCTGTTGAATTCAAACTTATGGACTACAGAGATATTACAGGAAAATATGATCACATAGTGTCGATGGGGATGTTCGAACATGTTGGATACAAGAATTTCGAGTCATATTTCAAAGTTGCTAGAAGTGCGTTAAAAGATGACGGGTTATTCTTGCTTCACACTATTGGGGCAAATGTTTCAGAGCAAGTGATCGATCCATGGTTGGACAAGTACATATTTCCAAATGGAGCGATACCATCCATTGAAGCACTGGGTAAGAGTCTATCGGGGAAATTTGTCGTGGAAGATTGGCATAACTTCGGTACAGATTATGACAAGACTCTAGTTGCCTGGATGGAAAAGTTTGACCGACATTGGCCCAAATTGAGAGAAAAATATAC
>Ga0310344_10004508_pt1 | contig 10344 bp, 7 predicted proteins | sample HC15DNA20200_MG_FD_203801 | JGI IMG/M metagenome (GOLD analysis project Ga0310344, IMG submission 203801) | Marine microbial communities from station ALOHA, North Pacific Subtropical Gyre - HC15-DNA-20-200_MG | ecosystem: Environmental > Aquatic > Marine > Oceanic | place: Pacific Ocean: North... | reverse complement strand
TTTTTATATATTGGAGATGGGCATGCTGCACAAGGGGATGCGGAAGTATGTGGTGTTGCAACGGAAATTCCTACTAAAGGAACATTAAAGGTAGATTTAATTAAAGGATTATCTTTAAGAAATCCGAGAGTTGAATCAGAAGAATTTATAATGACTATAGGTAGTGCCCGTCCTATGGAAGATGCAGCAAGAATAGCATTTTATGAATTAATTATGTGGTTAGAATCTGATTATGGTATTGAAAAATTAGTTGCTTATCAATTATGTTCACAAGTTGCGCGAGTAAGATTAGCTAATATGGTTGATACCTTATATTCAGTTGTTGCTAAGTTTCCAAAAAAATATTTACCCAGGTAAAATTAGGGAATTATTTTTTTGATTTGTCATGTTTAGTACCGGCATTTTTAATAGCTTGTTTTCTTTTTGCCATTAGCTCATGTCTTATTTCAGCTGACCATTTATGAGATCTATTTAAACTAAATAATGAATCTTGGAATTCTGGTGCAACATATCGAGAAATTAGTTCATAGCTATTTAATGTTTCTTCACGAGTAGCCATTTCGTGTGCTTGTACTAATATTCCTCCAAATCCTCCAGTTTCAATTTTTAGTTGATTGATTGCATCAATTAAATCATCGGGTGTTCCTACTACCCATTTCCCTTTTTCAACCATCGCATCAACTATTTTTTCCGCAGGACCATCGTATTCTACGTCGAATCCCATAGTATTTTCAAAATAGTCTCTCTGGAAATAACTAGCTCCCATACGAGCTTGATCCAAAGCTTTTTTACGGGTACTAGCTAAATGAACTACTAAAACTATTCTCCAGTTTTCACGTTGAACTGTTTTGTTATATTCTTTTGCTGTCGTTTCAGCAATTTCCCAAAAATCTTTTAAAGTTTTACTGTAGGTATCGCTGGTTACAGTGTATGTCTTTAATCCTAGAGATAGTACACTAGCACCGTATTTACCTGCCAACACCATTCCAGAAGGAGATTGAGCTGCAGCAACTGCAATTGGAAAATGTGGGCGTGTATAAGGTTGTAGGTGTACTGTTGCATCATTAAGAGAAAACCAATCAGATTTGTGAGTTATTGGTTCAGATTCAGTTAATAATCTCATGATGACACCTAAAGATTCATCCATTCTTTCACGTTGTAATAAAGGGTTAATACCCAGCATATGAGCATCTGTGGCAAGAGCTCCGGGGCCAACACCCATCATGACTCTACCTCGAGTGAGATGGTCTAAAAGTATCATTCTATTTGCTACCATAAGTGGATTATGATAAGGAAGACTTATGACTCCGGTACCTAGTTTAATATGTTTTGTACGTGCTGCTGCATTTGCTATAAATAATTCAGGAGAAGCTATTGTTTCCCAACCAGCACTGTGATGTTCACCAATCCAGGCTTCATCAAAATCAAGACGGTCTAAATGTTCGAGTAATTCTAAATCACGTTCTAAAGCCGAGGTTGGATTTTCACCGAGACGGTGAAATGGAGCTAAAAATGTTCCAAATTTCATTCGTTGATTTGTCATTAGGTTTACCTCATTAGTTGAGTTGTTTTAATAAACTTTCGAGATATATATTAGTATATTTTTTTTGTAAAGTATACTAATGATTTTTTTGTAAATAGTTATTTTTGTGGATTAAAATCAGCCTCAATAATACAAAAAGGAATGAATAGATTGATTATTTAGTTTGAATAACTTTACCACCCTTTACAGTCACCTCTGGTTCCCAACATCCTCCTGACCGTTTGTTTCCATCTGTATCAATGAGAGGGTCTGCATTGGGGTTCCACTTAATTATAGAAAGGTCGGCAATTGTGTTCGTAGATAAACTACCTATAGAATCAGAAAGACCTAAAATCTGGGCAGGCCTGATGGTAGATCGTTCAAAAGCATCAGTTTCATCCATTCCTGCTGCTATCAATTTTGATATAGTTCGAGGCATATCGTGCCTAGGTAAAGATGTAGCATGTTTTAAGTAAAAGTCTGTAGATATTGTGTCTGGAAGAAAACCTTCACGTATAGATGTTTCAGCAACTTCAAAATTGAATGAAGTCATTCCATGTCCAATGTCAAATTTGATTCCTTTTTCTTTGGCTTTCCACACAGCCGTTTCAACTTTTCCAGATGGTGCTAATCCTCCTGGTCCTGTATGGAAACTATAGGTGACAACGTCGTTGGAGCGTAGCAGCTTTAGTTGGTCATCTATTAACCAATCGAATGGGTCCCAACGCATTCCATAGAGAATAGGTTTTTCAGTTTTGCAAGCAATTTCCAAGACTTTATTCATTATGTCTTTGGGGTTATGGCCTGCACAGCAAGCATAGGAAATATTTACTGCAATACCCCAAATTAATGATTCATCTTGTTTAACAGTTTCAGAACAAACTTTTACATCGAGATCTTCAAAGTTAGCGTAAACAGGATGGTCAAATTCTTCTCCATGTATAGCAGGACTGAGAGCCATTCGAATTCTGATATCTGATTTATCTATCACTTCTTTTTTATATCTTGCCCAATTATTGGCTCCTGCATCACCTTGAGAAAGAATAGTAGTGGTGCCTCGGGGCAAAATGAAGATATCCGGATCAACTCCATATTTCCAGTTAGGTGGTGCTGGGTGTGCATGTAAATCGATGAATCCTGGCAATAGAACACTATTAGGAAACTCTAAAATATTATTTGCGTCTGGAGGTATTTGTTGGTTGACAGCAATAATTTTCCCATCTTTGATTGCTACAGATCCAGGGCCGTCAATATTGTTCTTAGCACAAAATACTCTACCTGCCTTAATAAGTAGATCACAATCAGTGCTTTTCATGATAAATTTCTCTTAATATTAATAGGTTTTGGTATTGGTTATTTTGTTTTTTCTTTATTAGCTTTATTAATTAAGATATAGGTGCTATTTTATCAGCCCAGGGAAAGCTTTGTTCAAAAGCAGCTGATGCAGCTAAAATCGTTATTTCATCCCATGGACGACCTATAATGTGTAGGCCTACTGGCATGTTATTTGATGTTAATCCACAAGGTATACTTGCTGCTGGGTTACCAATAGTATTAATTGGATGAGTAAATTGTATTGTTCCATACCATGGATCAGGAAAGAGTTGAGTGTTATTTATTTTTTCAGGATAATTTTCTATAGAAAATGCTGTGTCTGGCATTGTTGGAGATAAGATCAGATCAAATTTTTCAAAGATTTTTTCAAATTGTGTTATTAAAGCAGTCCTTTGTTTGAGTGCATTGCCATATGCTTCTCCAGTAATAGATTTACCTAATTTCAGACATCTTTTATAGTACCATGTAAGTTGATATGGATTAGATTCAAGTAATTTTCCATTATTTGAATATGCGTGTGCGTTATGCGTTGTCCACCAGGAATCCCATGCCCATTGTTCAATTTTAAATTCTGTTTTTTCTACTGAACATCCAAATGATTCAAATTTCTTTGCTGCTTCAGATGTAATATTTTCTACTTCTTTTGAAACGGGGATATGACCAAAATCAGAGCTCCAGCCAATTCGTAAATTTTTCAAATCTTTCTTTAAATATTCTAGGAAATCAGGAACTTTTTTTTGCACACTATACTTGTCATCTTTGTGGTAGCCCGAAATGGTTTGTAATAAGAAAGCTGCATCTTTTACAGTCCTTGTAATAGGACCGTTTTGAGCAATCCAGTTTGGAGTAGCTGAATACTTAGCTACTCGACCTTGAGTAGGTTTAATTCCATAAGTGCCACAGTAACTTGCAGGAATTCTAATGGATCCTCCACCATCACCACCTGATGTGATCGCAGCCATTCCTGAAGCTATTGCTGCTGCAGAACCACCACTAGAACCACCACTTGTTTTTGTAGTATCCCATGGGTTTTTACAAGGAGGGCCTAAATTATTTTCACATGTTCCGATTGCACCGAATTCTGATGTGTTTGTTTTCCCTAGGATAATAGCACCTGATTTTTTGATTTTTTCAACCATAATAGAATCTTTATCAGGTATGTTTTTGTCTAAAGTTAGAGAACCTAATGTTGTACGGAGACCTTGAGTTGGCTCCATATCTTTTATAGCTATAGGGATCCCATGTAGAGGGCCTAAGATGTTATCGTTTATTATTTCAGTTTCTGCAGATTTCGCTGATTTTAGTGCATCATCATAGTTAAGTGTTAAGTAAGCATTTAATTTTGAGTTAAGTGAATTAATTCTTTCAAAATAAAGTTCAGTTAATTCTACGGGGGAAATTTCTTTTGAAAAAATTAATTGTTGTAATTTCCATGCAGGGGTAAATGCTAATTCTTTATTATTCAAAATCTAATTGATCCATATGAAAGTTATTATATTTTTATCATAATACATTTTGATTAGTTTAATCGAATGTAAGTATAGTTCGTATGGCTTTTCCATTGAGTAGATCATCGAATGCGTGATTAATTTCATGTAAAGGTCGGTATCCGGTGATTAATTGATCAAGTTTTAATTTTCCAGAATGATATAAATCAAGCATCCAGAGGAAATCAAATTTAGGATTAGCATTACCATGGAATGAGCCAATGAGAGCTTTATCTACTAAAAGATCCATTGCATCAATTGAAATTTTAGATTTTACAGGAGGAACTCCGACTATTATTGTAGAGCCACCTCTTTTAATTGCTGAAAACGCAAGTTCAATTAATTTTGTTGAACCCACTACCTCAAATGCATAATCTACTCCTCCAGAAGTAATATCCATTATTTTTTCTATAACATTTTCTTTTGTTGGATTGATAGTATGGGTTGCACCCATTTCACAAGCAGATTTTAGTTTTGAGTCAAAGTTATCTATAGCAATGATTTGTTTTGCTCCTGCAAGATTACATCCCTGGATAACATTAAGTCCTACACCCCCACATCCAAAAACTGCAGTAGTTTCGCCAACTTTAACTTTAGCTCGATTGATTACTGCTCCGACCCCTGTGATTACAGCACAACCTATTATACAAGCTTTGTCTAAAGGGGTATTGTCAGGAACTAAAATAACTTGATCTTCAGGAACAACAGTATATTCTGAAAATGTTCCTACCATATGATATATTTCCTGTTTTCCTTTTCTGAATCTAGTTGATCCATCTGGCATTGCAAAAGTTCTAGGGTAAGTTAAACACATAGTTGGTTTACCTAAAATACAATTCATACATTTACCACACATAGAGTCCATAGACAATATCACTTTATCTCCAGGCTTAACACCTTTAACATCTTGTCCAATTTCACTGATTATTCCTGCACCTTCATGTCCCATTACAAAGGGTGCACGTGTAGGTATGAAATGACCTGTCATGAAGTGGTGGTCACTGTGACAGACTCCTGCAGCAGATAATTTTACAAGGACCTCTCCTTTTTGAGGAGGTAAAAACTCTATCTCTTCGACAGGAATTATAGGATCAGGGTTATAGAATATAGCAGATTTCATTGCTGATAAGTATATCAAATTTGAAATTGAAATTCTTAATTAGTTATTCCTGTAGCAAATTTAGCTTTTGCCCAAAGTCTTACAGTATTATATGAAGGATTTCCAGGTCCAGAAGCTGAGTCATATATGACAATTCTAGTGGCAACTAATATATTCTTTGATCCATAATAACAATCACATGTAGTTGTATTAATGGAAAATTTGAATGGGTTTTGTATGCTAAGGTTCATTAATGTGTCATTAGATGGATAGGATGATGGTAAAGTTATAAGTCCTGAATAATTTGGAGTATTCGATTCTTGATAAAACCTACTAAATGTCAAGGAAAGAGAACAAGAGGTAGGATCAGGAGTAACTGTACCAAAATTACAGTAAGCACGTCTAGTTCCTTCTGTAGAAGAATATTCAACATAAGCACGATCTATTCCGCTAGAATCTTTTGCAGTAATTGTAATAATGAAAGTTTCTTCAAGTTCTGAACCACTGGATGGTGAAAGTGTAGCACTAATTAATGTAGGTGGAGTTGTATCTGGAATCGGAGTAGGGGTAGCAGTAGGAGTTGGACTTGGTCCTGGGGTAGGAGTAGCAGTTGGATAAATGAAAATCCGAGGTGTTGGCGTAGGAGTGGAAGTAGGAAGATTACTGGTAACTATCGGTATATAAGCTATTGGCGTTGGAGTAGCAGTAGGAGTAGGTGTTGGCGTAGGAGTAGGAGTAGGAGTAGGTGTTGGAGTAGGAGTAGGAGTAGGTGTTGGCGTAGGAGTAGAAGTAGCAGTAGGTATTGGCGTTGGAGTAGCAGTAGGTGTTGGCGTAGGAGTAGCAGTAGGCATTGGTGTTGGCGTTGGAGTAGCAGTAGGTGTTGGCGTAGGAGTAGCAGTAGGCATTGGTGTAGGAGTAGCAGTAGCAGTAGGCATTGGTGTTGGAGTGGCAGTAGCAGTAGCAGTAGCAGTAGGCATTGGTGTTGGAGTAGGTGTTGGCGTAGGAGTAGCAGTAGGCATTGGTGTTGGGGTAGTAGTAGGAGGAATGGGAGTAGCAGTAGGTGGAATGGGAGTAGCAGTGAGTGTAGGAATAACGGAGGTTTGTAGTAAAGGAATTTGGCTAGATGCAGTAATATCAGATTTATCAGAGTTACTACATGCTGATATAGTTAGGAATGTTGTTAGTAGAGAAATTAATAATGATTTATAAAACATTTTTAAAATTATTTAACTGATAGTTCGTACTATATTAATCGTATCTAGAGTATACCAGTAGACAAATTCTTTATTAATGAGTATAGAGATCTTTATTTTGAAACTTATTACGTAATAGATATCTTTAAATGATAATGTATATTTTATTATTGGCCATGTAATATATTAAAATATAAGTGATTGATTATTAAAGATTAGGTAAATATGAAAATTACAATATTAGGGTTGCCTCAAGTTGGGAAAACTACTATTTTTAATGCTGTAACTAAGGGGGATATTAAAGTTACAGGGTATAGTGATAAAGTTAATATTGGAGTGGCAAAGGTTCCTGATTATAGGTTAGACAATTTGACTGATTTATATAATCCTAAGCGAACAGTTCAGGCGGAGATAACGTACTCGGATTTACCTTTTCTTTCTGATGGATTGGGAAAATCTGAAAAAATTGAAGGGGAACACCTTAATTTATTACAGCAATCTGATGTATTGATATTAGTTGCAAGAGCTTTTTCAGATTTATCAATACCTCATTTTGGCGATCAGGTAGATCCATTTAATGAGATCAACACTTTATTGTATGAGTTAATATTCGCTGATTTAGAAATATTGGAAAGACGTATAGATAAGTTAAATAGTGAAAATAAAAGTGTAAAAAAAAATGAGAGAGATCAACTTAATTATGAATTGGAAGTATTATCGACTTTTAAAAATTTGTTAGAAGATGGAATCCCTGGTAGAGATCATAATTTTAGTGATAAAGAAATGAAATTACTTGCCCGTTTCCAATTTGTTTCATTTAAGCCTTTGATTATTGTAGTCAATATTGATGAGGATCAATTACATAACATTTCTGATTGGGAAAATAAATTAACACAGTTATTTAGTTCAGATTATATTCGGTCAACTGTTTTGTGTGGGAAGTTAGAAATGGAATTAGCTCAAATGCCAAATGATGAGCAGACTTTATTTCGCGATTCACTTGAAATACAACATGAATCAGGTTTAGATCAAATGGTTAGACTTTCATATGACGCTTTAAATTTAATTTCATTTATTACTGTTGGCAAAGATGAGGTACGTGCATGGCCAATTCCCAAAGGATATGTTGCAATAAAAGCAGCAGGAAAAATACACTCGGATTTAGAAAGAGGATTTATTAGAGCCGAAGTTGTTACATATAAAGATTTGATTAGTACTGGTAGTTTAACAGAATCCCGTAAGAAAGGATTACTTCGACAAGAAGGAAAAGATTATTTAGTAAATGATGGAGACATAATGCATGTTCTCTTTAATGTTTAATCATTGTTTTCTAGTTCTTTTTCCAATTCTATTACAGGATCAATCTTTATTTCCTGAGTTAAGGAATTATCGGCGAGGACTTTATTTAGAACTTTGAGGTGTTCTTCTGTTTCTAAATTTAAAAACTCTTCGAATTGTATATAGAAATCTTCAATGGAGATCCCTATGTTTTCTTCAAATGATGATTCCCATCCTAATTTTTCAATGTAATCATAATAGTCAATAAATAGAGATTTATTTGAAGATATACTTGCTGCATAAATTGCTGCCCATGATCCATGGTAATAAATCAGTGTACGATAAAAAGGTTTTGTTTTTAATTTTGTTCTGTCGTCATAGGTAATTGCATTACGTATCGATATATTGTCTGGTGGTTTTGATGTAACAGTCTTACTGTCTAACATTTTAAACATCATTTGTTCTTTAAAATCTAACCATCCAGAGTTATGGGCTATGAGGTTAGCTGCGAATTCAGCTACTCCTTCAGATAACCATAGTGGTCCTTGTGCAGGGGCATCAGTTTTAACAGTTGGACCATATATTCTTGAATTAATTACATGGCCACCTGCATATACATGAAAATATTCATGACTTGTTACTTTACGACTATCACATCTCCATACATGAATTTCTCTTTCTTTGGGAATTTGTTTAGTATATGAACAATTCCAAATACCTTTTGAGATAAATATAACCCATGATTTTGATGAAGTGCGGAAGCCTGTAACTGCACCGGATTTCATATTTTTAATCATATTTTTGTGGTATGGTACGCATCGACGATTATTATCTTTCAAAAAATCACAGACATGTAACGATATTTCTGATGTGATTTTTTCTGATTCTTCAATTGTTAAATCATCTGTATTCCATATATAAATTCCAACTTTATTATATGTGCCAGTATCTAATTCTATATCGGATCTTTTAAGAGGAAAGGTTGTTTCTGATATTGTCAGAGATTCGATTATATTTGTTTTTAATGGTTCCTCGATGTCTCCATATGAAAATAGCATCATACATAAGCTAGATTCATCAGAATTTGTTTCTATACATTCTGGTAGAGGAATGGGAGTAGCGGTAGGAGGAATTGGGGTAGGAGTCGGTGTTGGAGTAGGTGTTGGAGTAGCGGTAGGAGGAATTGGGGTAGGGGTAGGAGTCGGAGTAGCAGTAGGAGGAATTGGGGCAGGAGTAGGAGTCGGAGTAGCAGTAGGTGGAATTGGGGCAGGAGTAGGAGTAGCAGTAGGAGTAGCAGTAGGTGGAATTGAGGTAGGAGTCGGAGTAGGTGTTGGAGTAGCGGTAGGAGGAATTGGGGTAGGAGTAGGTGTTGGAGTAGGTGTTGGAGTAGCGGTAGGAGGAATTGGGGTAGGAGTAGGTGTTGGAGTAGGTGTTGGAGTAGGTGTTGGAGTAGCGGTAGGAGGAATTGGGGTAGGAGTAGGTGTTGGAGTAGGTGTTGGAGTAGCGGTAGGAGGAATTGGGGTAGGAGTAGGTGTTGGAGTAGGTGTTGGAGTAGGTGTTGGAGTAGGTGTTGGAGTAGCGGTAGGAGGAATTGGGGTAGGAGTCGGTGTTGGAGTAGCGGTAGGCATTGGTGTAGGAGTCGGTGTTGGAGTAGCAGTAGGCATTGGAGTAGCAGTAGGGGTGTAAGTAGGAGTAGCAGTAGGCATTGGTGTAGGAGTCGGAGTAGGAGTAGCAGTAGGCATTGGTGTAGGAGTCGGAGTAGGCGTAGTTTTCAGTACTAATTGAATAAGTTTTTCTTCAGATTCTATATCAGAATTTTCATTTGAAATTGAAGTATCACATGCAAGAATAAATATTGATGCTGCTACTGTAGTCAAGGAAACTTTAAGTAGGATTTGAATGAGTTTCATTGTTTTCTGACTTAGTTTTTAATGTTTCAGGGACGAAAAAATAGAATCCTCCGGCTGCTAGTAAGCCTATAAATCCGATACAATAAGATGCTATTCCTAAAGTGAGGGCATTTGCGACTTGTCCAACAACTATAGGTCCTGATAATCCACCGATACCTCCAACAAATATCCATGCTCCAAAAAATGAACTTCTTTGATTTGGTGGTGCTAAATCTGAGCCAAGAGTCATCAGTGCACCACTACCCAATCCATTTCCGAATCCAATAAGCATAGATATTATTGTAAATGATAAAAGAGTATCGCTAAAAGGTAGTAGAGATACTCCTATTGCTAATAATATACAACATGGTATTGATGTCCATTTTCTTCCTTTTGTATCCATTACATATCCGATTGGTAAAAACATAGTCATTTCTATTAATGACGCACCAGCAATGACAAATCCAATTTGATCAACTGATAAGCCTATTACCGTTGCCGATAATGGTATTAATACTTCCCGACTTGATCGGATAATCTG
>Ga0310344_10004506_pt1 | contig 10348 bp, 10 predicted proteins | sample HC15DNA20200_MG_FD_203801 | JGI IMG/M metagenome (GOLD analysis project Ga0310344, IMG submission 203801) | Marine microbial communities from station ALOHA, North Pacific Subtropical Gyre - HC15-DNA-20-200_MG | ecosystem: Environmental > Aquatic > Marine > Oceanic | place: Pacific Ocean: North... | reverse complement strand
AATACAAAACCAGAAGTATCTTTAAGAGATGGATTAATATCAGTTGCAATAGGCGAAGCTGCTGAAAAATCTATTAAAGAAAACCGAGTTATATTTATGGAAGAGTTTAAATTATAGTTTAAAAAATTGTTTGACTGAATTTGCAATAAACTCACTTACTCTGGAATTCGATTCTATAGTCACTCCAGCAATGTGAGGCGAAAGTATGCAATTAGTATTATTCTTTATACTGTTTAAAAATTTTTTTTGTACTGGCTCAGTATTATAAACATCTAAAGCAAATCCAGATATTAGTTTTTCGTCATAAGCTCTCAATAAGTCTTCTTCATTAATTATTGACCCTCTTGAAGAATTAATAATGATGGGTTGTTTTAGCATTTTATTAAAAGCTTCATAATTCAATAAATTTTTAGTGGCCTCAGTAAGAGGTAAATGTATTGAAATAACCTCAGCCTGTTTAAATATTTCATTTATATCTACTAACGTAATATCAAATTCATTAGCAATACTTTGATCAACAAATGGATCATATGCCATTATATGAGCATTAAATATCTTTGCCAAATTAGTTACTTTTTTTGCAATTAAACCAAAACCTAATAGGCCAATTTTCTTACCTTTTAATTCTCTTGAAGAAATTGAAGTTCTGGGCCAATTTCCTATTGAAGTTTCTTGATGAATTAATGGTATATTTTTTAATAAAGAAAGGGCTGTATTAATTACATATTCTGCTACAGAGTCTGCATTCATACCTGTTGCTGGTTGCACATGAATATTATTATTCTGACAATATACGGTATCAATATTATCTAGACCAACTCCTAAACGTCCAATAAATTTTAAATTAGATGCATTTTCTAGTATTTCTTTATTAACCTGAGTTTTATTTCTAACAATTAAGATATCAAATCTACTAATAAGTGTTTTTAATTCTTTAGGATTGATAGATAGATTTTGATCAACTGTAACATCAAAATGCTTTTTTAGTGTTTCTACACTTTTTGCTTCCATAAATTCTGTGATCAGTACTTTCATATAGTCATACTTTCCTTAATTGAACTTTTTTTACAAACTTCTTAACTGATGAATAAGAAGGTATAGAATATATACCTCCATTTTTTGTACATTTTAATGAAGCAGTGGCAGTAGCTAATTTCATTGAATCAATAATAGAATGTTTTTGATGAATAAAGGCCGCAAAAGCACCATGGAAGACATCTCCTGCACAATTTGTTTCAACAACTTTTATTTTTGGAGGTTTACAATTAAAAATATAACCATTTTCAATCCAATAAACGCCTTTCTTGCCCGCAGTTATTGCATGAAATTTATTTTTAATTGAGTACATTTTTTTTAAAGAACCAATAATTGATTTGGTTTTTGTAAATTCAAAAGCTCCTGATTCTGAAAAGATAGGATATGAAGATAGATCAATAATTTTTTTTACTCTTGGGTTTAATTTATAATTATCTAAATCAACGACATGCTTCAAATTTTTTTTATTACAATTTTTAGCAACATAAAGAGTTGCGTCAATCCATCTTAGATCACTCATAAAAGTTGTATTTTTTTTAAATGAGATTTTTGGTATTTTTTTATTATTTAATAATTTTTTTTCACTAAATGCTGCGAGAAGTCTTTCGCCTTGCTTGTCTTCATAAACATAACTTTGTGATGATTGAGCTCCTTTAACAGTAATAAGATTGTATTTTACTTTAAATTTACTTAACTCAGCTTTTAAATATTTTGCAACATCATCGTCTCCCAACCTTCCAATAAATGATGCATCTGTTCCAAGTTTTTTTATAGTACAACTAGCTACAGCAGCTGATCCCCCAAGTCTTTTTTCAATTCCTTGAGCAAGGACTTTAACTGGTATTTTAGGAAAAGATTTAATTTTAATAATATGATCAAGAAAAATTGAACCAACTGAATAAATCATAGTTTTTTTAAAAAAAATTAAAGATAATTCACTAAACCTATTTCTTTTCTAAATCGATCTCTTATTGTCACAGGATTAAGAGGTATTGGCTTTATTGGTACATTTCCTGACTTTATTTTTGATATAATAACATACGAATTATTTTTATCAGCTATAGCTTTTTGTAAATTTTCATTTGTTTCTTCACCTGAGCACTCAATTACATTATTACAACCAGCTCCGGTAGCAACATCTTTTAATGATGTGCGTGCATGTGTAAATGTTTTTTGATCTCCAGTAGATCCATATGAGCCATTATCTACTATTAAAAGAGTGTAGTTTGAGGGTGCTCTATTACCAATAGTTGCAAGTGTATTCATGTTCATTAAAACCGAACCATCACCATCAATACTTATAACATTTTTATCTACTGCTAAGGAAAGACCTAAACCTATTGATGAAGCTAAACCCATACTTCCCAGCATATAAAAATAATTGGGACGATCATTAATTTTATACAACTCTTGAGACGGAAGACCTATATTACAAATAACTAGCTCATCTTGAATCGTATTTTGTAAAAGGTTAAGTAATTCAAATCTATTCATCTTTAATCGTCTTTCATTAAATTAAAATTACACAAAACCGCTACTGGACTTTCAATGACTTTAGCATGATTGGTAAAAGTAGAAATCTTGTCTAGATCGTCTTCGGTATTACAATGAAGCATTGGTATTTTTAATGTATTAAGAATTTCTTCAGTTACTCTGGCCATTCCTCCTTGTGCTCCAACAGGTTCACCAGGGGTTCCCCTGTAACTTATTAAAAAAACAACAGGCATTTGATATAATTGAAGAAGAGATACTATTGCGTTAACTGAATTACCAATACCAGTATTTTGCATCATGATACAAGGGAGTTTATTACCTAGATAAGCTCCAGCACATATACCCATACCTTCTTCTTCTCGTGGTATTGCTGAATAATAAATATCTTTATCTTTCTCTAATATTGTAATCATATTTGCCAAAAGCTTGCAAGGCACACTTAGAAAAAAGTTTGCCCCTCCTGCTTTAAGATTTGAAATAATTTGCTTACTTATCTTCATTGAGTAAATCTAATAAGCTAAAGAAATAATAAAACAATATTTAATTTTTAAAGTCATTACGCAATTTAATTTTAATTTTTGATAAATATTTTTCATTTTTGCGTAATATAGGTGATGGAAAATTTAATTGGTTAATAGCATCAGGATAATGTTGTGGCTCCAAACACATGCCGTATTGTAAACCATAAGTTTTATTATATTTGCCAACATAACTTTCTAGCATCATGTTTCCTGTATAAAATTGAATTCCTTTTTGATTAGAATAATATTCCACGCCTAAACCCGTTTTTTTACTATAAATTTTTGCCACAGGTTCTGAAATGGATTGATCATTTAAAACATAGTTATGATCAATTCCTCCAGATTTAAGAAAATCACTATTGATCATGAAATCATTTTTTAAATTATATTTTGTTCCTGTCACTTCTAAAATTTTTCCTGTTGGAATAGACTTTGCATCTGTTTCACATATAGACCCAGAATTTATATAAATAACATGGTTTTCGTTATTTTGATAGTTGTCTCCATGACCATGAAAATTCCAATAGTTATGATTAGTCATATTAACTATCGTGTCTTGATCTGATATCGCTTCAAAATTTATTGAAAGCTCATTATTATTATTTAATTCGTAAATAACAGTACAATCAAGATTTCCTGGATAATTTTCTTCCATATCTTTAGAAAGATATTTCAGTATACATTTGATAGAGTTATTTGTTTGAAGAATATTTTCTATTTTCCAAATTTTTTTATTAAAACCAACCTTACCACCATGTAGATGATCAGGTGGGGTATTTGGATATAATTGATATTCAATATTGTTGATAGAGAACCTTGAAGAACCTATTCTATTTGCAACTCTACCAACTATAGTATTAAAATAACCATGAGATTCCAATACGCCATCAATATCACCATAACCTAATAAAACATCTTCTGTTTTATCTTCTTGATTAATAATAGGAATATTAACTTCATGAATGTAACCACCATAGGTATAAAATTTAAAGCTAAAATTATTGTCGTTATGAATTTCAACTGAATCTATATTTAGTTGAGATGTGTTATCTACTTTTTCTCTTTTAACTTTCATTATGCTTTTCTATCTCTTGTTTTGATAAAATTTGTTTGTCTTAAATATATTATTATTCCTCCAGCAACTATAAATAAAGCACCTGGAAATAATTGGTCCACTGGCCACTCTTTAAAAAAGAGCCAACCTAAAATTAAAGCAAAAAATATTTCGATATAATCAAAAGGCATAATTTTGCTTAATTCAGCCCTTCTTGAGCCATATATTAATAATAATACTCCTGTACCTCCAGCTATTCCCATTAGAAATATAATAAAAATATCATAAAGATTTTTAAAATTTTCCCATGCATTAAAAAAAACTAAAAGTATCAAAGAACATAATAAAGTACCTACTTGACCATATAAATTAATAATTGGTGTCGGTGTTTCAATTTTGAAATTAAGAGCAGTAACTCTAGCAAGAGAATAACCTAAAGCTGCTATAATTGGTAAAAATATTAAAAAATTAAAATCTTCTGACCATGGTTCCATTATAAAAACTATTCCAATAAATCCTGAAATTACAGCTAGAGATTTATACCACCCAAATTTTTCACCTAGCAATGGTATTGCTAATAAAGTAACCATCATTGGACCAGTATATTCCATGGTAGCAACAAGCGCGAATGGTATATACAAATAAGAGGTGTACAAACATAATTGAGCTGCAGATACAAAAACTCCTCTAAAAAGACCGAGCTTCCATTGAGTAATAATAATTTTTTTTCCACCTTCTCGCCAATCTGTTGAAAAATAAAGAGCAATTAAAGATGGTATCATTCCAAAAAGATTTCTAAAAACAGATAATTGAACCGCATGATAATCTTCCCTTAAGTATTTTATAGCAATACCCATACAGTCTAATAAAAATAATCCTGATAAAGAAAGGATAACCGCTATAAATAAATTATTTTTCAATAGTAACTTTTCAAGTTGAATATTTTATTTATTGATTATGACCACAATTTACACCACATTGATCTACCCAATGACCTGGTGTTACTTCCCTTAATCCCATTTCAATTGTTCCTTCACTACCATCTTGTGATGCATGAGGACATCTCGTTCTAAAAACACATCCTGATGGAGGATTCATAGCACTTGGAATTTCTCCCTCGAGTTCAATGGCTTTTGATTGATTTTCAGGATCAATAGATGGAATGGATGATAATAATGCTTTTGTGTATGGGTGTTTTGGATTACTAAATAATTCTCTAGATGGTGCCATCTCAACTATGTGACCAAGATACATTACAGCTACTATATCACAAACATGAGCAACAACACTCAGATCATGGCTTATAAATAAATATGTTAAGTTAAGTTCTTCTTGGAGTTGCTTTAAAAGGTTTAAAATATCTGCCTGAATGGATACATCTAAAGCCGCGACACTCTCATCTGCAACAATAAATTTTGGATTACTTACTAAAGCTCTTGCAATTGAAATACGTTGACGCTGACCACCAGAAAAAGCATGGGGAAATCTTCTTAAATGCTCAAGATTTAATCTGCATTTTGAAGCAATATCTCTAACTCTGTTATCAGTTTCTTCCCTAGAATTTGTTATCTTCATAACTTCTAATGGTTCTGCGATTATATCTCTGACCGTCATTCGAGGACTAAGTGCAGCATAGGGATCTTGAAATATGAGTTGTGCTTTTTTTCTATATTCCTTCATTTCTTTTGAAGTGATGGAAGTTAAATCATAATCTTTTTCATCATCATGAAAAATCACATTTCCCTGACTAATTTTATTGGCGCCTAATATCGCTCTTCCAAGGGTAGTTTTTCCAGATCCAGACTCTCCAACGAGACCAAAGAAAGATCCTTTTTTGATCTTAATATTAATATTATTAACTGCTTTTATTTTTTGTTTTTTTGAAAGAAAATTTTCTTGGTAATCAAAAGATACGGAAAGGTTATTTACTGATAAAATATTTTCACTCATGTTTTCCCACAATCAACACCACATTTATCTAACCAGTGGCCTGGTTTAACTTCAACTAAACACATCTTAACGTTTTCTTCCTTGCCTTCTTGTGAAGCATGAGGACATCTCGTTCTAAAAACACATCCACTAGGTCTATCTAAAGGACTTGGAATATTACCAGGAATTGGTGTAAGTGGTGCATCTAAATTATTAATATCGGGAAGAGCATTTATTAAACCTCTTGTATAAGGGTGCATTGGATTTTTTAAAATTTCATTTACTGGTCCTTGCTCTACAACACTACCAAGATACATTACAGCTACATCATCTGCTACTTGAGCAATAACTCCAAGATCATGAGTAATAAATATTACACCCATATTATATTCCTGTATAATATCTTTCATTAAATTTATTACCTGTGCTTGAATAGTTACATCTAAAGCTGTTGTAGGCTCATCAGCTAACAATAATTTAGGCATTGTCGATAAAGCCATAGCAATCATTGCCCGCTGCCTCATTCCTCCTGATAGCTCAAAAGCATATTGGTTAAATCGTTTTTCAGCATCTGCTATCCCTACCCTATTTAACATATCTATTGATATATTTTTTGCTTCCTTTTTATCCATTGATTTATGGAGCATAAGTTGTTCAACCATTTGATTACCAATTTTTATTGCTGGAGCAAAACTAGCCATAGGTTCTTGAAAAATCATAGAAACTTTTCCACCTCGAATTTTTTTCAAATCAGTTTTAGAAGTAAATTTAAGAACATTTTCATCATCAATTATTATTTCGGCATCATCATTATAAATAGTATTGCCTGGATTAAGTTGCATAATTGATTTTGCTGTTACAGATTTACCAGATCCTGATTCACCAACAATTCCTAAGACCTTACCTTGATCTAGTGTTAAAGATACATTATCAATTGCTGTGATGCGACCTTCATCAGTATCAAATCTTACATCAAGGTTATTTATTTCTAAAAGATGAGTCATAGAATATTAATTTTTTGTTTTGTGTGGATCTGCAGCGTCTCTAAGACCATCTCCGACATATACAAATGTTAAAATCAAAACAACTAAGAAAAAAACAGGTATAAAATACCATTGGTAGTTTAATAAAACATCTGCCTTTGTTGCATTTTGTAAAAGTACACCCAATGAATTTACAGGTTCTCTTAACCCTAAACCTATAAAGCTTAGGGCTGTTTCAGATAACAACATGTAAGGAAAACTTATAACTAGATCAACAATTATGTAACTTGTAAAACTTGGTAAAAGATGTCTGATAATTATATGAGTGGATGAAGCTCCGCACATTTGTGCGGCTAAAATATATTCTTGACTTCTCTCACTTAGTAAATGCGTTCGAACACGCCTTGCTAATGTTGGCCAAGATATCAAACCTAGTAAACAAGATATAAAGAAAAATCTGAGTTCTGAACTCCATTCAAGAGGGGCAAAGGCGGCCAGACACATAAATAAAGGTATAGGTGGAACTGTTCGAATAGCATCTGTAAACATTTGCAACACACTATCAATCCAACCACCATAATAACCTGAAATTCCTCCAATAATTAAAGATAAAACAAAAGAGATAAAGACTCCTAACGTGCCTACAGCAAGTGAAATATAAATTGCACTTAAGGTTCTACTAAATAAATCTTTCCCCGCTTTATCTGTACCAAAGAGATGAATACCACCCTCTTTAACTCCAAACAAATGAGTGTCGAATGTGAATCCTGGAATAGTAAAATCTAATGCTTTGCCTGGAAGATTTATTTTATAATTAAAATATTTATATTCCCAACCTTTAACAAAAAAATAAACATAACGTCTTTTCTCAGTATCAATTTTATAAACCCATCTAAAATTTGTGTCCTTCCCTCTGTACTTACTTAAGGTATGAAGAAAAGGCCTTGGAGAAAAACCATTTTCATCCCAAAACATAGGAATTTGAGGAGCGCCGTTTTCATAATCTTTATCACGACCAGCAATTGTTGGATCATAAGGAGAGAGAAAACCAGAGAAAAGACTACAAACTATCATAAATAATAATATGGAGCCTGCAATCATAGCTGATCTGTTTCCAAAGAAACGAGTTCTTACCAATTGCATTTGGGTTGCCGTATAATATGCTTCTTTCTTTTTTGAACTAACCTCCACCCATAACTCCTTTTCTAATTCTTGGATCCATTATTGCTAATATTATATCAGTGACAAAATTTACAAAAACGATTGTTGCAGTTAATAAAAAAATAATTGCACCTGCTAGTTGTTGATCATTTGATCTAGCCAAAGCCTCTATCAACAATGCCCCTGCTTCAGTTAAAATTAAAATCAATGCAACAACTGGAAGAGCACTAAAAATTCTATTTAAATCAAAACCAATGGAATTGATTACTGGTCCAAGTGAATGTTTTGCTGGATAACGCCATAACAAACTCATACCTGATATTCCTCTTGCTTTGGCTGCCATGACATAAAGTTTATCATTTTCATCTAACATTAATGCTCTTACGGTTTGGAGCGCAAAAGCAGTAGCATTCCATCCCAGAACAAAAATAGGTAACCAAGCTCTACCAAGAAAATCCTTTACCTTATCAGCAGACCATGGGGCATTTTCATATTCTTGAGAAAATAATCCAGTCATAGTATCGCCAAAATATACTGTCATAAAAAGCATAATACATAGTGCTACTAAAAAGTTTGGCAGTGCGATACCAAGATAACTAATGAATTTAAGACTCTGATCTAAAGAAACATATTTTGTCGTGGCCGAAATAATACCGACAGGTATTGCAATCAAATAAGAAAAAATCAGTGCTACTAAACAAATTGTAAGTGAGAGAACAAATCTTCCACTAAGAAGTTCATTAATGTTCATCCGAAGAATACAACTATCTCCAAAATCTTGTCTCACAACAATATCTGAAACCCATTTTCCATATCTATAGAAAAAAGGTTTATCTAAACCTAAGCGAATTTTTTCAGCTTCAATATCTTCAAATGTTATCTGGGAACCTTGAGTATTTTTAAAAGCCAAGTATCGCTCTGCACATGTACCTGGAACTAATTCCATTAATGAAAAAACTATAAAACAAACTATGAGTAATGTTACGACAGCCAAAAAAGCTCTTGTTAGTGTAAATTGGATAAAATTAATCATAATTCATTTTTCTTAATTGTCAGTTGAGAATAATTAAAAAAAGAAAAGCGGCAATACAAAATTGCCGCTTTTAAAGATTTTTATATACTTATCTTATTCGTCTAACCACCATTGAGTAGCTAGATATGGATAAGTTCTGTAATACTCATAAGAAGTTGTTTTGAATTGAGTAAAGTTTTTCAAAGCATTTCTATGGTATGTAGGGAAAGGTGCTTTTACAGTACCTATTAACAGAGTTTGTTCTGTTAACATTCTTGTAATTTTTTCACCCCACTCATTTGATCCTGCAGTACCTAATTCATATGACTGGAACTTATCAATTCCATCACTTAAATCATATACCCATTGAGGAGGCTCAACACCATCTGATCCTCCACTATCAATATAAGCAGCCCATAACATTCCTTGTGTATGGTTAAAGTAATTACCAAAAGGCGCTTTAAATGTTTCAGGGTTACCTGCTATAATCGCCAAAGGTTGTCCTTTATCCCATGCATGAACATCAAGAGCATTTGATGATTGAGATCCACGGTATTCATCTGGAGTTACCTCTTTAAAAGAAGTTTTAACCCCTACGTCGTTCCACATACGAGCTACTAATTCAACTTCAACACCACCTATACCTTGAGTAGCATAGTCAATGTTCATTGCAAAAGGTGCTCCGTTAGGAAGTTCTCTAAATCCGTCTCCGTCCACATCTTTTAACCCAACTTCATCTAGAAGTGCATTAGCACCATCTGGATCATATTGAGTCATATGCATTTTGATTTCATCAGGAACAAAGTCAGGTGCAGGTGAAATACCTACAAACTGCTCTACAACACCCATACCGTAGTAAGCAACATCATTGATCTCATTTCTATCAAGAGCAATTGACATTGCTTGACGGAAACGAATATCACCATAAACTTTACGTTTTTCCAAATCTGGATGAGTAACATTAAAGCTAAATAGTGCAGCACCACAACCTGGATTAATTTGAATATTATAACCACCAGATTCTGCTCCGTCTAATAATTGAGGTGCAGATTCAAGTTGAACTGATTGTGATTTGTAATCAACTTCTCCATTAACAAGTTTTAGAAGTCTAATCTCGTTTTCATTGATGTATCTCTCATTTTGATAATCAATATATGGT
>Ga0310344_10004505_pt1 | contig 10348 bp, 11 predicted proteins | sample HC15DNA20200_MG_FD_203801 | JGI IMG/M metagenome (GOLD analysis project Ga0310344, IMG submission 203801) | Marine microbial communities from station ALOHA, North Pacific Subtropical Gyre - HC15-DNA-20-200_MG | ecosystem: Environmental > Aquatic > Marine > Oceanic | place: Pacific Ocean: North... | reverse complement strand
TCTTTTGGTAGTAAAAGTAAAGGTCAAAATGAGACAGTATTGGGTAGGGCGAGGGAGAATGGAGTACCGATAGTTGAAGCGAATGTTGGAGTAAATATGATAGTGAGTAAAGGTGAGGTTGTGGCTTATAAGTGGGGGAATGACTGTATAACGACAGCTGAGATAGAGATACCGATGAATGTTGGAAGATTTACAGAGCATGCACGTGAATATGAGAAACAATATCTTGAGTTACAAGGACCTGAAATGAAATTAAGAGCTATAGAGACGTATAAAGAATTAGCTGGAGGTGATTCTTCAATTATGGATGAGGTTCGTGTAGGGAAGTTAATTTTGTAGTCTTACCTGTTAGCGGATATGCTGGCAGTTTGAAATCAGACTTAGATAATTGGACCAAAATAGTTTTATAAGTTTTTAGTAGAGTGCTGCATTTAAAAGTGATCTATAACGTTTTGTGATTTCGTTATTATCTCCTAAATATTTAAAAATGGCTAAACAGGTTTTTCTGGGCATATCATCATTATATCTTTTATCGATCTTCACTATATCAAGAAGTATTTTTAAGGCATCCTCGAAATTTCTCTTTTTTAAATTTTCTATGGATGAGACGAAAAGATTTTTTGTTGGGTGATTTGGTAATTGATCCAAAGATAGGTTTAGTTCACAAATATATTTTATTGTCTGAATTTCTTCAAAAATATCTGACCCAAGATTAATTTTTTTACATAAAGTTTTAGCATATATTGGATCTGAAAACATTACTAATTTTGTTAATTGTAATATTGCATCTTCATTGTCTTCATCTGAATTAATTATGGTTTCTAAAACTTCTTTTGATTTTTCGATATATCCTTTTGTTTCAAATTTTGCAGCTTTTTGGAGTTGATTTTCAAACTGATTTGGCAGGTTTTTTTTCAGCCATTGATTTATATCTTTTTCTGGTAAAAGTCCAGAAAATTCTGATTTAACATTTTCATTAATGAATAATTTAACATTGGGAATTGACATGATATTAAATTGGGAAGCAATGGAAGTGTGTTCCTCAATATTAACTTTACGTAATATCCATTGATCTTTAGCTTCTATTACAAGTTTTTCGAGAATTGGAGTTAAAAATTTACATGGTTTACACCATGAAGCCCAAAAATCACAAAGTACAGGTTTTGTATTGCTAACAGATAGAACTTCTGTTTGGAAATTTTTTACATCGTAGGACATTGATTTTTAGCAACTAATTCTATATGAGATATAATTTGTATTACAATTCATTAAATATTATACAAAGTTTCTGCGTTTTTCGAAAACATTAATTCTCGTTCTGACTTAGAAAATGGTAATGTTATTTTGTCATATGCATTCACTATTGTTTCATAGTTACTAAATAGTTTATCAACTGGCCAATTTGTAGCAAATAAAGATCTTTTTGGAGTAAAAGATTCAATGCAATGAAGTACCCATGGTTTTATACTATCAGTCGTCCATTGGTAGTCTGCCATACCAAGTCCAGAAATTTTACAGAAAATATTCGGTGCTTCGGCTGCTTTTTGAATACCTATTTTCCAATTGTTGAAATATTCAGCTGTTCGTTCTGTGGGTACTCCTGCATGGTCGATTATAATAGGTATATTAGGGAATTTTATGGCAAGATCACGTAGTTTGTGCATATTGTTCCATGGAACATCCAAACTTGCTACAAGGTTATATTTTCCTAAAAGGGAAAATCCTTTGTGAAAATTTTCTTCAACAAGATAATCTCCATAAGAAAAATCCCGAATGCCCTTGAGTCTAGAATATTCACAATGGCGTACGAGAACATTTTCAACTTTAGGGTTTTTTAGATCAGCATGACCAACAATCGCATTAGGATATGTTGTTTTTTCAGCAATAGTAGTTAACCATTTTGTTTCTAAAACAGGATCTTTTGAACCCATTGCTGCTTGTACATGTACAGCCTTAGGAACATTGCTTGTTTTAATATCATCTAAATAGTTTTCAATCAGGTAACTTGATTCAGACAGTTTCTGTAATTTTGTCCCAAGAAGAGGGTGAATAAATTCAGGCTCAAAATGTTCGTATTTCATATCTTTATTTTTGAAATCAAAAAGATGAAAATGGGTGTCGATAAATTTAATAGAACTCATAATACTCCATCTAAGGACGTGATAAAATTGTTACAGAATATTCACCAAAATATCGCCCTTTAGCGCCAGTCGTTACAGTATATTCTCCAGAAGTTTTTATTTTAAAATCTTTAATTAAAAGAATCCATACTTTCTTAGATTCTTGATTGATTAATCGTTCTGTTGCTTTAGTTAGAAATGTATCATTCTTTTCATTTAAGGTCATATATGGATTTAGTTGTTGGTCGGATTGTAAAGTGATCGTAATGAGATCATCTTTTTTAGCATTAAATGTCCATTGATCCGTATCTCCAGCGAAGTCAATATTTCCTTTATTTTGAGTTCCACTCAGAAGTTGTCCGCCATCAGTATCTGAAATGGTTAATAGTTGCAGAGTATACAATCCTATAGATTTATTATTTATTGCTTTTACTTTAATGGTATATTGTCCTGAATTTCTTATAAAAAAACGTTCGATATTATAAGTATTTTGAGCTGTTTTATTTCTAATAGCTTTCATCACTAAACTATCATTTCCATCTTTTGTTTGATAATACATTTGAACTGATGGAGTAAGATTACTTTCTGGAGGGATAGTTGTTTCTATTGATATAATCGATCCTTTTTCACTAGAAAATGTCCATTCATCAATATCATCATATGTTTCAATAATTCCACTAGTAGGGGTTTCAAAAAGTATTAGTCCACCACCAGTATCTTGATTTACTAAGTTTAATGTGATTTCGTAATTGCCATTTGATCCTTCTTCTCCAGCAACAATGATTGAATGAATGTCATTTTTACGGAGCATTATATTTTCTATAGTATTATTTTCAGCCTTTATGACGTTGTTGGAGTAAGATGTTGTTGCAGATATTGCTATATTGTTAATTCTATCAAAAGTAGTAGTTGAGGTAAGCCAAAAGATGGGATTTAGGTTGGAATCATTTTCTGTATTAATTTTTAATGTAATAATATCTCCTTTTTTACCTGAAAATGTCCATTGGTGCAATTGATCAGAAACAGAAATACTTCCTTTTTTTGTATCTTCATAAGAAATTGTTCCTTGTAAGATAGGGGCAGGAATAGGAGTTGGTGTGATAGGAGAAGTCGGTACTGGAGGTTCTGGTGTTGATACAAGTTCTTTTGTTTGTGTACTGGTTGAATTTAATGGGACTGTTTCTTGAGCATTAGATTCATTAGAGCTAAAACAAGAAATTGGTAATAACGAGAGAATTATTACAATAAAAACAAAATTGATTTTTGTTTGAATAAAAATCTTATATAAACCCATAATATTAGTAATTAAAACCAAATGAATATTTTATTAAATTAATTACTCAATTGATCTAATAAAATAGTGATTAACCAACAGGAGCCATATCAGCGCCACAGCACGTAGGGGATTTAATTTTCCCTTCACATTCTGGACATTTTGAAACATGAACTTCAGTACCATCATCTTTAGAAATTGTGCTATGTATTAGTTCAGTAGAACATTTGGTACATACCAATCCACTTATACCCATTCCACACCCAACTGAACATTGATAATCTTGCATATTTTCCTACCTTTTTTAACAATTATATTGATTAATAATTTTGAATAGGACAATTATACAATATATTTCTTTACAAGAATATTATTTTACTAGATTCTGCTACCTATTTCTTATATTTTTCATAGAAATTAGAGCTATACAGTTTTTGTAATTTTGGAGATATGACAAAAGTACAGTATGATTGCGATTGGTTATTAGAGTAGTAATTTTGATGATAATTTTCTGCTGGGTAAAATTTATTGAATTTGACTAACTCAGTTACAATTTTTTTATTATAAATGTCGTTTTCTATCAAAAAAGCAATATATTTTTCAGCAATATTTTTTTGTTCTATGTTGTGATATAAAATTATAGAACGATATTGAGACCCTATATCTGCTCCTTGTCTATTTAAGGTTGTTGGATCATGGGTGTAGAAGAATATTTCAAGTAAATTATCGTAGGAGATTTTGTTAGGATCAAAATGGATTTGTACAACTTCGGCATGTTCGGTTTGTTCTGTACAGACTTCTTCATAAGTTGGATTTTCAGTAATACCTCCTGCATATCCTGATGTGATTTTTGAAATCCCTTTAATTCGAGCAAAAATTGCCTCAACGCACCAAAAACAACCCCCACCTATAGTTATCATTTCAAAAGAATTATCACTTTTCATGTTTATTCGCCAAGTATATGTTCTGGAGCCCCGTATTGTTTGGGTAATTTCCATCGATGAGTTTTGTATGAAATAGGCCAGGCAGTAGCTCCTAACATATTAACTTCTTCTGATTTTCCACATAGCCATGTATAAAGTTTTGCAGAATCAGCACAGTCATCGAATTGATCTCGAAATGTTGGAGTATGAGTATCGGTAAAATCATTACTAAATTCAAATTCTGCAGTAGACAGGCTAAATCCAGGTGTTTTGATCCAATCACGTTTTGGAGGTGAAGTTCGCCAATACCAGAATTTTAAATTATTTCGAACACCTGAGCCCCAAGATTCAGATCTTCTATGCCAAATGGCATAATGAGCAAGGAAAATTGTTCCAGCAGATGCAGTGGTATGGTAACTACCTCTAATTCTGCCATGATGTCCTATAAATCTGCTTTGGTCGGTATATAAGAAATGAGAACCAGGTACAATTTCAGTAGGTCCCATCTCTCTAGGGCATGGTTCTGGATAATAAAAAACTAGTAATGTATTTAATTGGCCATCATGTTTTGCGCCTCCATCAAGGTGCCAGTCTTGGCCAGGTTGTGGACAAACAGATCTGTGATTAGCTATCGTAGGAGGTAGTGCAAAATCTTTCCCAAGCAACGACCGAATAGCTCCTGCTACTTTAGGGTGTTTAATTACATTATCCATAAACCATGGCTCATCAAGTATTTCATGAGGTTGGCCATGATTTTCCTCAGGAACTTTTTGAAGAAAATCTAAAGTTTTTTGATTAATATCTTCTGGTATCAGATTTTCAAATTTTAAAAACCCATTTCGACAGAACTCAAGGATTTCTAAGTCATTTAAAGCAGGTTCACAATCATAAGTAGGAATCCAGTCTTCTTTTTGTAAGTGCATTTTTTTCCTCATTTTATGGTTTATTGGTTAATGTAACTATTTACAGATTTTATAGACCAAACTTCGATTAAATTAATTTAATCGAAGTTTGGTAGAAGAGCTAATGGGTTTTAAGAGGTGATTTATTATGTATTGTCTTCGTGTCTTTCTACTTCAGAATGAGCTGTGGTATTGTTGGGGTCAAGTGGCTCCCCACCAAAAATAATATAAGCAAAATCAGTTTCGCCAATGTTTTCAGTATAGTGATCAACTTGCGGTGGAGTGTAAACCCATGCTCCCTTAGAAACAATCTTTTCTTCATCTCCAACTCTCATAAGTGCTCTTCCCTCTAACACATAGTAGAACATTGGAGTTTCATGTGCATGAGATTCATATATTCCACCAGGTCCAAATGTGTTTACACCTAAATAACTACCATATGTAGATGATCCAGGCATTCCACCAGGTCCGCTGTTTAGCATTCGATGTTTGATCTGGCCATATTTTTCGCCATGGATACCAAGCATAGTAGCAGTTGTATATCCATCTTCATATTGTTTCCATTCATCTTCATGAAATATATATTTGCTCATAAAATAATCTCCTTCATTGCCTTTTTAAGTACTTCTTAAGTTATATAGCATATAGTATTTGTCAATTAATTTGTAGATTTACTTCCGTTGAAATTGTTTGTTAAAATTACTAGGTATGTTCGATATTAAGGAGAAAAAAATGAGAGATTTAAAAATCTGTTTATTTACAAGAGATTCTGAATCTAGGTTAGGTAGCGTTATTGATAATCAAGTTTATGATTTAACTTTAACTTATGCTGCTTATATTCATGCTGAAAACAAAGGTAATAATTTGTATACCTTAGCTAAAACAATTGTGCCTGATACTCTCGAATATTTTCTTTTAGCTGGAACTCATTCAATTGAACAGGTGAGAAAAAGTTTAGATTATGTAGTGTCCGAAAAAATTACCACTGGTTTGCAAGGAGAACTAATTTGCCATTCTCTTGATGAGGTACGTTTACTTGCACCAATACATACAGGAACTAAAGTGATTTGTTTTGGAGATACTTTTGTTAGTCATTATATGACGGGGAAAAAATTACCAGAGGGATTTGATGAAAATCATCCTGGTGTTTTTTATAAAATGTCACAAGTTGTAGTTGGTATGGATGATACGATTCTAATACCTAAGGCTCATAAAGGTCATGTGGTTGGTGGGACTGAACTTACTGTAGTAATCGGTAAAGAAGGACGTAATATTGAAGAAGATGAAGCAGAGGATTATATCTGGGGATATACAATTATGAACGACGTTACTTTAAGGGAACAGTTGAATTATATGTTAGGTCCTACTCCGAAAGTATTTGACACTAGTGCTCCCATTGGGCCATGGATTGTTCCAAAAGACCAGATCCCTAATCCCCTTGATTTATCATTGAAATTACGAATTAGTGGTCACCTAGATCAAGATGGATCGACTAAGTTAATGAAATTCCCTATTGCAAATTTGATTTCTGTAATTTCTAAATGGCATACTTTACGCCCGGGTGATATCTTAGCTACTGGTGATGTAGGATCAAAACATCCTCTTAATGATCAGGATGTAGTTGAAGCTGAAGTTGGCAATATCGGTGTATTACGTAATTATGTTAAAAAAGAAATTTAATTTTTATAGTGAAAAGAAAACGTATAATTGAAATAGCCTGGGATAAATTTAAGAGATATCAGTTTATTAAGGCATTTTTAGTTGTGATTTGGGTATTTGTTCCAAGTTTTTTAACTGAAAAACATTTAGAAAGATTAGCTAAAAGTAAAGGGAAAAAAATAGTTTAGGTACTATGTGTTTTCTAAATACTTTTCATTGGTGTTGTAGGGCAAATCATCATTTTGTTTAGGCCACCACCGTGTTAGTATTCCAAATACTATTGGAGAAGACACTACAACGAACAAGAGCGCTACAAAAAGTTCGTTTTCAAAATTAGTTAGTTGATTTATACCAGTATCTGTTTCACCTACAAGTAATACTACGACAACTATCATTAAATTATTAATACCATGAATAGCTATTGGTACCATTAAAGAATTTGTTTTAGTATAAAAAATACACAATATTGCACCAAAAACAGATGCACCTATTATATTAGTTGGGTGTAAACATCCGAAGATAATAGAACTAATTATAATTGCAGATGTCTGATTCCATTTTGTACTTAATCTAGTAAACAATATACCTCGGAAAAATAATTCTTCAAATATAGGCGCAAGTACAACTAAATTCAAAAACATTACAATATTTCCAATTACAGGAGTAGCTGTATCGTTGTAGGAGAAAAAAATTTTTTCATTTAGTAAAGAAGATATTTGATCAGGCATTATCTTCGCCAAAGGGTAAGATAATGTCCAGTGTGCACCTAAGCTATAAAATACAGTTGCTATAAATATAAAAAGGATAATTTTCCATGGATGTTTTTGTCCAAAATTACCGATTAATATTTTTGGTGAAATAAAATGCTTTTTAAATATATAGTAGGTCCATATAGTTAAAAATCCATATCTGAATATTGATTCTGTAATTAAAAGTAATGCTGAGTCTCTAAAGAGGCCTTGAATTGATTCAATTAAGTTGAGAATGTAATATAGACCTCCCAAAATAGCAAATATTATGATTGCTATCGGAATACTGGCAATAAACCATAATAATATCCAGCGTAAGCGTAATTTTTCGAATGGATTACTTGTAGTAATTTCTTGAGAGGATGAATTCATTGGTAATATTTCTCCACACAAAGTACAGAAATTTCCCTTAAGTGTTTTATTATGACATTTAGGACAGTTAATATACATTATTTATCATACAATTTAATCAGTATTATTTTTTATAATTTTAATATAATATCCATATCCAACTTCTAATGAAGAGTTTGTATTGGGTTTGAAGCTGTAATATAGTTTTGATGTTTTATCATAGCCATAACCTTCAGTCCAGGTAACTGTTTGAAGATATTCATCTGCTTTAACAAATGTTCCAATTTTTTCAGAACTAATAACATTTATTAAATTCCATCCTTCCTTAAGATTTGATAGATGTGCATTGATAGAGTTATAAGATATAGTTTCATTATGTTTTATTACAATTGTTTCAGGCCTAGATGTAAAGAACCAATATCCTTGTGGTGTGCTTAAGTTTGAGAGTTCTTTAATATCTTGCAGATGTTTTTCGGGAGTACATGGTAGTACGTCTGTATTTTTCCATTGTGAATTATTAGGATCAGTAGTCATAATTTTACTTACATAAGAATTTTGTAATACATTATTAAGATCATTATCTTCTGGAAGAATAGGCATAGAAATTAAATTCCACCCTGGTTTTATAGGAATTTCTGTTGCTGGAAGCATAACATCAAAAGAAGAATTTACAGGGCCAATAATATTTCCACTAGGATGCCTTGCACTTATAAATAAATTATATTTTTTTCCTATTTCAACTGTTTGAATAGTTGAAAATATTATTTGATCGCTACTCATAAATGAGTTTTTGATATCTATACCGATTTGATCACTGTTAATCAAAGTTGCTTTTAACAATGAGACTTTATAAGGGAATTTAATTGTAAGAAGTATGAGATTATCAGAATCGGGATTTTTGTATACATTACTCCCATTTGAAGGATTAAATGTAATTCCTAACGTATTATTACTTGATGTAAATGATAAAGGATTTTCATTAGTCCATACCAGACAAGTTGGAGGTGTAGGTCTTGCAGGAGTTGGAATTGGTGTTCGTGTTGGTTGAGGTGTTGGTCGGTTAGCTTGGGCAACGGCTGTAGCAGTCGTTACGGCCGTTTGGGCAACAATTGGGGTAGGGGTAGGTGATGGAGGAGCTGGAGGAGTGGGGGTCATGGTTGGTCTTGGAGTTGCTGTAGGGCTAGGTGTAATAGTTGCTGTAGGTATCGGTGTAATTGTGGCAGTAGGTATCGGTGTAATTGTGGCAGTAGGTATCGGTGTAATTGTGGCAGTTGGGGTTAGGGTTGATGCTGACAAAGGAATAGAAGTAGAAGTTGGTGTAGGTGATGGAGTAGCTGTAGAAATAGTTTTTATAGAAGAAATTGTTGGTAAAGGAGTAGAAGTAGAAGTTGGTGTAGGTGAAGGGGGAACAGCAGTTTTAGTTGGTGTGTTTATTAGGGTTGATAAAAATTGTTGATTTTCAGGAGTCTTAGTAGGTTTTGGGATTTCTATAGTTGGTGTCATTAGGGTGGGTTCTATGATAAGTTCAGATTTTGGTTTATCATTGCAATTAATTAGTACGACATTAATAAAAAGTAAAAGACAAATTAGATAGTAGTTCATAATTTTAATATTTGTTATTTTTATAGCTACTATGATTAGATATGATTTAAATCCTACATTATTATAGGAAACAATAGGGATATTAGAAAGGTAGATAGTATGTATAAAGTTATTAAAGCAAGTGCCTTGAGTCTTAAGCCTAGAAGATGGGATAAGCCATATAATGCAGATAAACTTGAGCATTATATTCGTAAAGCTGCTGAAGAAGAGCCTGATTTAATAGTTGCTCCTGAAGGGGTTTTAGAAGGTTATGTAACTGGTGAGGTGGTAGAGAATCCTGAGTTAGGGAAAGAGATGCTTTCTATAGCAGAGCCTATGGATGGTGAATATGTTAAAAGGTTTAGAGAACTTGCACGTGAATTAAATAAATGTCTTTGTTTTGGATTTGCTGAGCGTAGAGGCGGGGACATATATAACACATCGATATTTATTGATGGGAATGGTGAGATACTTGGAGATTACCAAAAGACTCAGTTTGCAGAAGGATATATAGATGACTGGTACTTTAACCGTATAGGAAAGAAGCTGAGAGCATTTGATACGCCGTATGGGCGGGCAGGGATACTAATATGTAATGATCGGTGGAATCCAATGATAGCACGTACTATGGTGTTAGATGGAGCTCAGATGCTTTTAATCAATTCTTTTGGTAGTAAAAGTAAAGGTCAAAATGAGACAGTATTGGGTAGGGCGAGGGAGAATGGAGTACCGATAGTTGAAGCGAATGTTGGAGTAAATATGATAGTGAGTAAAGGTGAGGTTGTGGCTT
>Ga0310344_10004504_pt1 | contig 10349 bp, 9 predicted proteins | sample HC15DNA20200_MG_FD_203801 | JGI IMG/M metagenome (GOLD analysis project Ga0310344, IMG submission 203801) | Marine microbial communities from station ALOHA, North Pacific Subtropical Gyre - HC15-DNA-20-200_MG | ecosystem: Environmental > Aquatic > Marine > Oceanic | place: Pacific Ocean: North... | reverse complement strand
ACCATTAAATTCACTTGAAAAATATGAAGATAAAGATTCAGCATGGAGAAAACGTGTTAATAAAAATCTTAAAAATGATTACAAAAAAATTTTTGCTATGATCGATTTTTTCATTTTTATGAAAATTCCAAATTTTAATTTGGTTTTTAAATGGAGGCTTTTACAAGAGAATAAATTGAGAAAAAAGTCGCATTCAAGAAAAAAAATTATGTCGTTTAATGAAATAAAACGATTTATTATGTTTTATGAAAGAATTACTTTGCAAATGATAAAAGATTTAAGTAAATCTGCATCTGTTGTTATATTTTTAAAAAAAAACCATGGAATGAAAAAAATATTATTTAGATCTTAAAAGATGAAAAATTTATTTAAAATTTTATTAATTATATTATTCTCCCTAAATTTCAATGAGTTGAAAGCTAATACGTTATTCGATTCTTTAAATTCAGCGTATTTAAATAATCCTAAACTAAATGCCGAGAGAGCAAAAATGCGAGCTTCTAAAGAAGAAAAAAGAGAAGCTGTTAGTGAATTTTTACCAAGTGTTACAATTTCTGGATATTCTAGTGAGCAAGATAATACGGGAGGAACTTCTGAATCGAATTTTAATCCATCCGAACAATCAATGAAAGTTGAACAAAAAATTTTTCAAGGTTTTGGAGGTGTTGCAAATCTAAAGAAAAAAAAATATGGGCAAGATTTAGCTGTAATTAAATTGAAAAAAATTGAGCAAGAAATTTTATTGTCTGCAGCAAAGGCTCATATGGATTTTTTATTAAACAAAAAAAAGGTAAATATTAATTTGATAAATATTGATTTATTAGAAAGACAAGTTGAAACAGACCAGAATAGGCTCGAAAAAGGAGAAATAAGTTTAACAGATTTAGCACAGTCAGAGGCATCTCTGGCAGGCGCAAGAGCAAAGTTAATTACTGCACAAAATGATTTGTTGTCTAGTAAAGCTAATTTTCAAAAAATAATTGGTAAAATACCAACAGAAAATATTCAGGAAATAAAAGAAATAAGTTTAAATCTACCCACGAGTTTAGCCGCAGCATACAAAATATCTAATTCTGAAAATCCTGATTTACAGATAGCAATGTTAGAGCACAAGCAATCTGAATTGGATGTTATGATTGCTGGATCTGATTTATCTCCTTCAGCCACGTTGTCCTATAAGATTGCAGAGCAAGATGATATGAGCGCTACAGTAAAAGATAGAACTCAACAAACAGTAACAGCAACAGCAACCTGGCCATTATTTTCAGGAGGAAGCAACATCTTTAATTTAAGAAAAGCTAAGGAGCTTAGAAATCAGAAAGAACTTTTGCTTGAAGATAGTAAAAGAGCAAATCAAACAAACATTGCTAATGCGTGGTCTAGCTATCAATCTTCAAAAGGCGTATTGAACTCAATTGAGTCACAGGTCAAAGCTGCAGAAATTGCAAACGAAGGAATAACTTTGGAATATGAATCTGGAACAAACAGGACTACATTAGAAGTAATACAATCCCGCACAATTTTACTTGATTCTAGAATTAATCTAGCTAGCTCTGAAAGAAATTTTCTTATTTCTCAATTTAATCTTTTATCGGCGATGGGCCGACTTACAGCTGCCGAACTAAATTTAAAGGAATAATTTTTTATTTTTCGCCAAAAAATGTTGTTTTTTAGGGGGTTTTAATTAACTGTTGATAAAAAGAACAAAATGTGTACATTTATATCTATGATTCGTTAATAAAAAAAAGGTAATTTATGACTAAAAATAACTTAAAAGTAGTAAAATCTGGAAAAAATCAAGAAGTAGAGTCCAAAGAAAAAAACAAAGCTTTAGCGGCGGCAATTAGCCAAATAGATGAAAATTTTGGAAAAGGTTCAGTAATGAAGCTAGGCCAAAAGGCTGCTATAAATGTAGAAGCTATATCAACAGGATCGCTAAGTTTAGATTTGGCCCTTGGTATAGGCGGACTTCCTAAAGGAAGAGTTGTAGAAATTTATGGACCAGAATCTTCTGGCAAAACTACCTTAGCTTTACAAGTTTTAGCTGAAGCACAAAAAACAGGCGGTATTTGCGCATTTGTTGATGCCGAGCATGCTTTAGATCCTGTTTATGCTAGAAAATTAGGTGTTAAAACTGAGGAACTTTTAATATCTCAGCCGGATACAGGAGAACAAGCACTAGAGATAGCCGATACACTTATTAAATCTGGATCAATCTCAGTTTTAGTAATTGATTCTGTTGCTGCTTTAACACCAAGAGCAGAATTAGAAGGAGAAATGGGAGATCATCATGTTGGTTTACAAGCAAGATTGATGAGTCAGTCTCTTAGAAAATTAACTGGTTCAATCGCAAAAACTAATACCATGGTTATATTTATTAACCAAATAAGAATGAAAATTGGAATAATGTTTGGTAACCCTGAAACGACATCTGGAGGCAATGCTTTAAAGTTTTATTCTTCAGTACGAATGGACATTAGAAGAATAGGAGCTATTAAGGAAAAGGAGCAAATTATTGGAAATTCCACTCGTGTAAAAGTCGTTAAAAATAAAGTTTCACCACCTTTCAAAGTTGTTGAATTTGACCTGATGTACGGTAAAGGAATTAGCAAATCAGGTGAATTGATCGATTTAGGTGCCAAAGCAGAAGTAGTTGAAAAGTCAGGTGCGTGGTATGCATACAAAGGTGAGAAAATTGGTCAAGGAAGGGAAAACGCAAAAATTTATCTAGAAACAAACCCTAAAATTGCTGCGGAAATTGAAATGGCAATTAGAACCAAAGCTGGTTTAATTTCTAAAAAAATTGAAGGAAATCCAGCAGCTGAAAAAATAGATACTAGCAAAAAAGATTAAATATTTAAATAGTTAGCCCTCTTAAGAAAGGTGTCAAATAGGCACCTTTCTTCTCTGTCTAGACATAATACCAAAAAACTGTATTTAATAGATAAATGGCAGAGAAAACATTAAAAAATGTAAGAAAATCGTTTTTGAATTATTTTTCAAAAAAAAATCATAAAATAGTGGATTCTAGTAATTTGGTACCAAGTAATGATCCAACTTTAATGTTCACTAACTCCGGAATGGTACAGTTCAAAAATGTTTTTACAGGCTTAGAAAAGCGCGACTATAAAAGAGCTACCACTTCACAAAAGTGTGTAAGGGCTGGTGGAAAACATAACGACCTAGAAAATGTAGGCTATACTCCGAGACACCACACATTTTTTGAAATGTTAGGGAATTTTTCTTTCGGAGATTATTTCAAAGATGTAGCAATTGAATTAGCTTGGAATTTAATAACCAAAGAATTTAAAATATCAAAAAATAAACTTAGTGTAAGCGTTTATGCAGCTGATACAGAATCTTTTAACTTATGGAAAAAAATTGCTGGTCTACCAGAAAATAAAATTTATAAAATTTCAACAAGTGACAATTTTTGGTCTATGGGTGATCTCGGCCCTTGCGGCCCTTGCTCAGAAATATTCTATGACCATGGTGAGCATTTAAAAGGAGGTCCACCAGGAAGTCCAGATCAAGAAGGAGATCGTTTCATTGAAATATGGAATTTGGTTTTTATGCAATTTGAACAAATATCAAAAGATAAAAGAATAGACCTTCCCAAACCGTCTGTGGATACAGGTATGGGGTTAGAAAGAATTTCAGCATTACTTCAAGGTACGCACGATAATTATGAAACTGACCATTTTAAAAATTTGATGAGTATTTCGGCTGACCTAACCAAAACAAAAATAACAAAAGAAAATATTGCTAGTCACAGAGTTATAGCAGACCATCTGCGTGCTAGCGCATTCCTCCTTGCAGAAGGAGTTCTGCCTTCCAATGATGGAAGAGGTTATGTTTTAAGAAGAATTATGAGAAGAGGAATGAGACACTCTCATACTTTAGGAAGTAAAGAACCAATTTTTTATAAAATTGCACCAACATTAATTAAAGAAATGTCTGATTCATACCCTGAACTTAAATTAGCAGAACCTTTGATTATAGAAATGTTAAAAACAGAAGAAGAAAAATTTTTTAGTTTATTGATAAGAGGAATGGAAATTTTAGAAGATAATTTAAATAAAATTAAAAATCACGAACTTCCAGGCGATGTAGCATTCAAACTTTATGATACTTACGGCTTTCCCGTAGATTTAACCCAAGATATTTTAAAAAATAAAAATATTAAAGTTGATATATCTGGTTTCGAAAGGGAGATGAATGAAAGAAAAAAGAAAACCAAACTAGCATGGAAAGGTTCTGGAGATAAAGCTGTCGATAAAATTTGGTTTAATTTAAAAGATAAAATAGAACCGACAGAATTTCTTGGTTACGAATATAATAAATCCGAAGGTATTGTTCTAGCTTTAATAAAAAATGGTAAAGAAGTAGAAGAAATAAACGAAAATGATGAAGCAGAAATAGTTTTAAATCAAACTCCTTTTTATGGAGAGTCAGGTGGTCAAATAGGTGACACTGGAACTATTTCAAATAAAAAATTTACTTTCCAAGTTAGTGACACTCAAAAAAAATTTGGGGACATATTTGTTCATATTGGTAAGTTAATAAAAGGAAATATTAAATTAAAAGATTCTGTAAATTTGGTTATAGATGTTGAAAGAAGATCTAACATTAGAGCATATCACTCAGCAACTCATTTGTTGCATGAAGCGCTAAGAAGAACTCTAGGCAAACATGTTATTCAAAAAGGATCTTTCGTAGGACCAGATAGGCTAAGATTTGATTTTAGTCATATGAAATCTATAGAAGAAAATGAAATTGTAAAAATTGAAAAATACGTTAATGAAATGGTTAAATCTAATAGTGAAGTTAGGACAAGATTAATGACACCAAAAGAAGCAGTAAATAAAGGAGCTTTAGCTCTCTTTGGTGAAAAATACGGTGAAGAAGTTAGAGTTTTATCAATGGGTGGTGATGAAGACAGATATTTTTCAACAGAGCTGTGTGGAGGGACGCATGTGAAAAATACTTCTGAGATTGGTAATTTTAAAATTATAAATCAATCCTCAATCGCATCTGGCGTTAGACGAATTGAAGCTTTAAGATCAAAGCAATTAGAAGATTATTTAAGAAAAAAAACCAAGGATTCTGCTGATTTAAATAAAGCTACTGAAGACAAAATAAAAAATCTTGAAAATAAAATTAAACATTTGGGAGTTAAACCTAAAGCTGTAGCTTCTCTTCCAAATAAAGAAAAAGTAAAAAAATTAAGTCATCAGCTAGAACAAATAAATATTCAAATAATTTTAAAAGACAAAGGTAAAAATGAAATAAAAGATGAAAATATTAAAGGTACAAAAGTAAGATTTCAGCTTGTTAAAGACTATCCCTCAAAAGAATTAAGATCTTTAATTGATCAGGGAAAAAAGGATTTAAAAGAAGGAATAGTAGTTGCTTATTCTATAGCTGACAACAAGATTGGAATTGCAGTTGGTGTCACAAAAAGTTTGGAGAATAAATATAATGCTGTGGAGTTAGTTAAAATTGGCTCTTCCGTCATTGGTGGTTCAGGAGGAGGAGGAAGAAAAGATTTTGCTCAAGCTGGTGGAAACGAACAGTCAAAGATTAAGGAATCTTTTTCAAAAATATTGCAAAAAATTAAGTAAATTTTTTTATAATATTTAAGACAAGTCTATTGCATATTTTTTAAGTTTTTCAAGAGGAATTATACTTAGAGTTTTTTTGTTTGTTTTTTTTAAAAAAATTCGGCAAGCTGTTCCAGCATCGATTGATTGAGCATAAGTTTCAGTGCACACACACCAACTATCTCCTTCTTTTAAACCTGGAAAACCATACTCTGGATGTGGTGTAATTAAATCATTTCCATTTTCTTTTGCCCACTCCAAAAATTTATTTGTAACTTTTGCGCATACTGTATGAACCCCGTGGTCCATTTCATCCGTATTACAACATCCGTCTCTATACCAACCTGTTAAAGGTTCAGATGAACATTTTTCAAGTTTTTGGTCTAATACATTTCTTTGATACTCTTCACTCATTATAGTTTAGTTGGATTAGGTTCATCTTTATAAACTTTTTTTGGATCAAATATCTTTTCTTTTTCTTTATATACCATTTCTATTTCTTCATCGTTTTTAATTTTACCTAAAGGTATAGATCTGTAAAAACATGATTTATATCCTACGTGGCAACTAGCTCCTTTTCCTATATCAACTGTTAACCAAATAGAGTCTTGATCATCGTCAATTTTAATCTCTTTAACTTTTTGAACAAAACCACTAACTTGACCTTTGTGCCAGATTTTGTTTCTTGAACGACTCCAATAATAAGCCTCTTTATTTTCTATTGTTTTTTTTAATGCTTCTTCGTTCATATATCCGTGCATCAATATGTCACCAGTGTGGAAATCTGTCGTTATAACTGGAATTAAGCCATATTTATCAAATTTAGGAGCTAAATACTTGCCTTCTTCAACTTCTTTTATATTATCTCTTTTTTTAAACATAATTTAAACTATATAAGTATTTAAATATTAACTTTGTTAATAACATGAAATTAGTAAAAGACACAGACCAGTTACAAAAAAAAAATCAGGGAATTTCTGATGAAAAGGCTGAAGAAGCCATAAGAACAATCATTAAATGGATCGGTGAAGATGATAAACGTGAAGGATTAGCATCGACTCCAAAAAGAGTAATCAAAGCTTTTAAAGAATATTTCAAAGGTTATACTCAAAATCCCAAGGACTATTTATTAAAAACTTTCAGCGAGGTAGAAGGTTATGACGATATGGTTATAGAAAAGAATATTAGTGTTCAAAGTCATTGTGAACATCATATGGCACCAATTGCTGGAGTAGCACATGTAGCTTACATTCCATCAACTAAAGTTGTGGGTCTAAGTAAGCTTGCAAGAGTAGTAGAAGTTTTTTCAAAAAGGTTACAAACCCAAGAACGCTTAACCATGCAAATAGCGAAGACAATTATGGACGTATTACAACCTAGAGGTGTTGCTGTGACTATAGATGCCGCTCATCATTGCATGACAAATCGAGGCGTTAAAAAAGAAAATACAACAACAGTAACAAATTATTTCCTTGGTTCTTTCAAGGACGATTTAAGTTTTCAAAATCGCTACTTAAGATATATTAATAAAGATTAACGTTTATTAATTATTTATCTAACAAATTAAAATGAACGAAAAGTTTAAAGCTATAGTAGTTAATCAATCTGCTGATCATTTCTCAAGAGAAGTAAAAGATTTAGACAAAAATTTTTTAAAAGATGGAGATGTCTTGGTAAAAATTGATTATTCAGATTTAAATTTTAAAGATGCTATGATTTTAAAAGATGGTGGAAAATTAATAAAAGAATATCCAAGAATACCAGGCATAGATTTTTCAGGAACAATTGAAGAAAGCAATGTTGGAGAATATAAAAAAGGTGATCAAATTATAGTAAATGGATCCAGAGTTGGCGAGTTATATCACGGAGGATATTCACAATATGCTAGAGTTAAAAAAGAATTTATAATTAAAAAACCTGAGGGGATAACAACAAAACAAGCAATGATGTTGGGCACAGCAGGATTTACAGCTATCCTTTGTGCATTTGCTGTCAAAGCAAGAGAAGAATTATTGTTAGGAGAAAAAGTCAATGAAGTTTTAGTAACAGGGGCAACAGGTGGTGTAGGAAGCGTTGCTGTAATGGCTTTATCTAAACTAGGATGTAATGTTACTGCAATTACAGGAAAAATGAAACAAAGTAGTTATTTAAAAGATTTAGGCGCCAAAAATGTAATTGATCGAAAAGAATTTGAGGTTGATCCTAAACTACTTGGTAAAGGAACATGGGATGGAGTAGTAGATACAGTTGGTGGAAATATTTTAGCAAATGCAATTTCGCAAACAAAACATTCTGGAATAATTGCTGCTTGCGGAAATGCTAGTGGAAATAAGCTAAATACCTCAGTAATTCCTTTTATTTTGAGAGGTATAAAATTATGGGGTGTTGACTCAGTAGCTATCAGCAAAAAAAGAAAAGAATTTGTTTGGGGAGAAACGCCCAAGCTTATTGATTTCAATACATTAGAAAAATCGATTAAAGTTGTAAGTTTAAATGAGTTACTAAGTATTTTTCCAAGTATGCTTGAAGGAAAACTAACTAATAAAATACTAGTAGACGTAAATAAATAATGGATTGGGACAAACTTAAAATATTTCATGCAGTTGCAGAATCTGGAAATTTTACTAAAGCAACCTTTTCTCTAAATTTAAGTCAATCAGCTATAAGCAGACAGATTCAATCCTTAGAACAAGAACTAAAAACACAATTATTTGAAAGACATGCGAGAGGTTTATCTTTAACTGAAAATGGTGAATATTTATATAAAACAGCTCATGAAGTAATTTCAAAACTTAAAGATGTTGAATCTACGATAATGGATAAAAAAAATAAGGCGAGTGGAAAAATAACAGTTACCACTGTTGTTAGCTTCGGAACTACTTGGCTTACTCCAAGAATTCAAGAGTTTATGAAATTAAATCCTGATGTAGAGGTCGAGCTAATTTTTGATGATAAAGAACTTGATCTTAGTACTCGTCAAGCAGACATTGGGATATGGATGAGAAGGCCCAAGCAATTAAATTATATTCAAAAAAAATTAATCGATATCCATTATCATATATATGGTTCTACAAAATATTTAGAGCAAAGCGGACATCCAAAAAATGTTTTTGATTTAAATAAACACAAGTTTATTTCATATGGTAGAGGCGCTCCCTCACCAGTTTTTAGTCCAGATTGGGCATTAAAACTTGGACTTAAAGATAATAAAAAGCGAAAACCTGTTATGAAAGTAAATAGCATATATGGTTTACTTCTAGCTGTTCAAAGTGGAGTGGGATTAGCAGCTCTTCCAGATTATATTGCTGTAAATGTTCCTAATATAGTAAAAGTTTTGCCTAATATTGAAGGTCCAAAATCCGAAGCTCATTTTGTATATCCTCAATCTTTGAAAAATACGGCCCGAATAATAGCTTTCAGAAATTTTTTGTATAGTAAAGTTAGTAAGTGGGAATTTTAAATATTATTTAGAAGTATTTGCTTTTATTTTAAGAACCGCACCTTCTTCAATTGATAAAGTTTTCTGACTAAGTACGCCCTCAACTTCTGCTGTGCTTCTTATTTTTATTCTGTCCGAATTTACATTACCTTTAATCTTGCCGCCTAAAGATGCTTCTTTTGAGGTAATATTTCCTAATACATTTGATTTCGAATGAGTTTGAATTTCGTTCGCTTTAATATCACCGTTAATTTTTGCATCTAAAATTATTTTATCTTTCTCTATTAAATCACCTTCAATAGATACATCAGATAGCAGTGTTGAAGTTTTTTCTTCAGCCATATAAATCCTTACAACCCAGCATATACATAGATGTATAAAGCTAAAACACACTTTTTGGTTGTATTGTCTGCGACATAATGATACTGATAATCATTATCATTGCAAATGATTATCAATATCATTAAACGTATTGGTTTAATTAACAGTAATGAAAGGAAACTAAATGAAGAAAATTATTTTATTAATATCAATTTTTTTCACATTGATGGGTACTTCAAATGCTAATGAAGTAAATATCTTTAGTGCTAGACACTACGATTCTGATGTTCAGTTGTATGAAAAATTTACTAACAAAACTGGCATAAAAGTAAATGTAGTATCTGGAAAAGATAAAGCTCTTCAAAAAAGAATAATCGAAGAAGGTGAAAGCTGCTTAGCAGATTTATATATTACAGCAGATGCTGGAAGATTGGGTGCTTTTCAAGCAAAAGGAATGTTTCAAAAAGCAAGTTCTAAAGCTTTAAAAAAAGTAATACCATCCAATTTCAGATCTGCTTACTGGTATGGAATAGCTAAGAGAGCACGTGTGATTTATTATGATCCGTCACGTACAAACCCTCCAAGCAATTTAACCTATGAAGATTTGGCTGATCCTAAATATAAAGGAAAAGTTGTGATCAGAAAATCTAGCAATGTATACAATCAGTCTCTTGTTGCGTCTCTAATTGCTAACAACGGCAAAAAGAAAACTGCAGAGTGGGCTAAAGGTATGGTCAACAACATGGCTAGAACACCAAAAGGTAATGACAGAGCACAAATCTTAGCAGTTGCTGCTGGTGAAGCAGATTACGCTGTTGCTAATACGTATTACATAGCTTTGATGTTATCTGGTAAAAAAGGACCAGAACAACAAGCTGCGGCCAAAAAAGTTAAACCTTTCTTTCCTAATCAGGATGGAAGAGGAACTCATATGAATATTAGTGGAGGAGGGGTATTAAAACATGCACCTAATAAAGCTAATGCAA
>Ga0310344_10004503_pt1 | contig 10349 bp, 10 predicted proteins | sample HC15DNA20200_MG_FD_203801 | JGI IMG/M metagenome (GOLD analysis project Ga0310344, IMG submission 203801) | Marine microbial communities from station ALOHA, North Pacific Subtropical Gyre - HC15-DNA-20-200_MG | ecosystem: Environmental > Aquatic > Marine > Oceanic | place: Pacific Ocean: North... | reverse complement strand
GGACAGAGATGTTTATTTGAGAGTCATTTGTTGGTGCAACCATATACATTTGCTTGAGTACTATCAGGTAGTAATAAAGAGATATCACGCTAGCAGTGATGGCCACGCCGACTAACCACAGCAATCCTGCGTTAGCTACCACCGTAAATAAATAGAATTTTGTGGTGAAGCCGACAAAAAATGGCAACCCGGCTAGAGATAGCAAGGAAACGCTGAGAGCCATTGCAAGGAACGGAGATTTATCTGCCAAACCCGCGTAGTCTTCAATGTCTTCTTTGCGGCTAGAGTTATAAAAAATTATCACACATAAAAATGCGGCTAAATTGGTTACACCATAACCCGCTAGGTGTAGTATTATCCCGTTTGTGCTCATGTAGCTCAAAGTGGCAACACCCATTAGGAGATATCCAACTTGACCAATACTGGAGTAAGCCAACATGCGTTTTATATTATGTTGAGCTAGGGCCACCAAGTTTCCGAAGGTCATGGTTAAAGCAGAAAGAATTATTACAATAATTTGCCAGTCATCCATTGCAGGCATAAATGCCTGTGCAAAAAGACGTATTATTAATGCAAACCCTGCCGCTTTGGAGCCTACAGCCAAGTAAGCTGTTATTGGAGTTGGGGCGCCTTCATATATGTCAGGGGCCCACATGTGGAAAGGAACTGCAGCTATCTTGAAAGCCAGCCCTGTTATAATCATTACTAAGCCGATCAACACGCCAGAATCCAAAGACGAGGATTCACTTAATGCCAAATGAATACCTTGAAATTGAGTGGTACCGAGAACTCCATAGATTTGACTTATACCGAACAGCAGTATTGCGGAGGCTAGACCACCCAGAAGAATATACTTAACCCCTGCTTCACTGGGTTTAAATCCGTTACTACCATATGAAACCAGGACATATAAGCTGAAACTCAGTAGTTCGAGAGAGATATAAGCAGTCAATAACTCTCCAGATGCTGACATCAATACCATACCGAGTATCGATAGTAATAATATCCCGTAATATTCGCCAGGGTGGCTCAGGTGCTCTTTTATATAATCATGTGAAGATAAGATTACCAGTATACCCAGAATGATGAAGAAACCTTTGAACAATAAAGAGAAATCATCTATCAAAAACAATCCGTTATACAATGATTCCTGTTTTCCATATAAATATGATATTGAAACCAGTAAGACTACAATTAATCCTAAAACACTCGCAGGAGTCAAAATCCATTTTTTTCTAGATGGTGTAACAAGATCAATAGCTAGGACGACAAATGCTACTGCGGCAAGTGTCAGTTCTGGTAAGAAGAGAAGAAAGTTCATGTCAGATTCTTAACTCCTTCTAAAATAGGTATTAATCCACTATCAATCATGTCCATCCATGGTTTGGGATATAGTCCTACTATTAATAAGAAGGCCACTAAAATAGAGGAAGAAACAAACTCTGTCCTATTTAAGTCAGTAAGGTTGGTCCATCTGTTATCAAGTGGACCGAAAAATACTTTAGCGAGTAACCGTAGTATGTAAACCGCTGTTATTCCTGCTCCGATTATGGCGAGAATACCAAATATAGGATGGTAGCTGCTAAACACGCCTATGAAAACCATTAGTTCTGCAATAAACCCGCTTAATCCCGGCAAACCAAGTGAAGCCAGGCCGGCCACAGCGAAAAATGCAGAAGTGACACCCATTCGCTTTCCTATGCCCTCTAGAATACCAATATCTCGAACGTGGCTTCTCTGATAGATTGCTCCAACCAAGGCGAAGAAAAGTGCTGTCATTATCCCATGGGAAAACATTTGCAAGACTGCACCACCCATACCAATAGCGTTAAGGGTAGCTATACCCATTAGCACGTAACCCATGTGGCTTACGCTGGAGTATCCTATAACGTATTTCAAGTCTCTTTGGCCCATGGCGGATATGGCTCCATATACAACATTTATAGTGCCCAGAACCATGAGTAACCACATCCATTCTTGGGCGCCTTCTGGCAATATATCAATACCAACTCTTATAATGCCGTAAGCTCCCAATTTCATTAATACTCCGGCATGCAACATGCTAACAGACGTTGGGGCTGCAACATGTCCGTCTGGAGACCAAGTATGGAAAGGCCAGAGGCCTGCTAATATACCAAACCCCACCATGAACATTGGAAAGAAGACTATTTGGAAGTTTCTACTAAAAGTTGCCTCTCCGATTGTTAGAAGCGAGAAAGTCCCAGAAGAACTTTCTACGTAAACCGCCAAGAGTGCTATCCAAACAAGGATACTTCCTGCTACTAGGACTATCATAAGCTTCATGGCACCGTATTCTTTGGGCCTAAGGAAAGAACCGAAATCGGAACTACTGCCCCAAACACCAATCAGCAGATACATTGGCATCACGGCAAGTTCATAAAAGAAGAAGAAAAAGAACAGGTCTAAGGCAACGAACACGCCGAAAACTCCGGCAACCAGTAAGAAGAACAAGATGAAGAATTCTTTTACTCTTTCCTCCACAGTCCAAGAAATCAAAACCCCGGTAAACGTTACAATGCCAGTGAGTAAGATCATAGGAACGGATATTCCATCTACCCCAAAAGAAAGGGATATACCGATTGAGTTGAGCCAAGGAGTATCTTGGACAAATTGAAAGCCCCCTAGAGTGTAATCATAGTTAAGGAATAAATAACCAGAAAGGATAAGGAGGATGAAAGATATTATCGCAGACAGGACTCGTATATCGCGGACTCTGTCTTTTGGAAAAAACACTAACAACAATCCCCAGATGAAAGGGATTCCTATTAGAGATGCAAGTAAATTAGCACTCATATTATATTTTGCGTCCTGTTAAAATGGTTAATATAGACATTCACATTCTCAAATAGATGGGACTACAAACCACCAGAATAGACCAATACTTACTAAGCCTAAAGCCATACCAAGAGCGTAGTTATAAACTTTTCCTGTTTCCAGATATCTTAACCTCCAACCAGAAAGAAAAACCGATCTTCCTGTGCCATTAACCGCAGCGTCATTTATCACAATCCTGTCAAAAGTAGCTAAGAATCTAGCAAAAGCCAGAGCTACGGTGTCTATTAGTTTTTGATAAAATTCATCTATGTAATATTTGTTTTCCAGTAGGTTATGCAGCCTGGAAAACTTTTGTGATATTAGAGAGGCAGAGTAAATACCTCTGTAATAAATCATCCATCCTAAAACAAATCCACCGATACCAACAAATAATGAGAGTGTTACGACCAAAATGTTGATGTGGTAGTGGTGAGGTTTATCAAAAAAGAGCCAGTCTCCAATGCCAGAATAGCCTGCAAACCCTGGTCCAATAAGGCCTGCAAATATGGACAAGAATGCCAATAATATCAGAGGCACTGTCATAACTAAAGGAGATTCGTGGGCATGTTCATTCTCAGTTTTTAGTGGGCCAAGCACGACCAAGAAAAATAGCCTAGCCATATACAGAGAGCTCAGTAATGCCGCTATGACGGTTAACGAAAAGAACAATAGATTTCCATTGTCCAAAATAGCAACTAAAACTTCGTCCTTACTGAAAAACCCGCTGAGTGGCGGTATCCCAGCCAAGGCGAATAACCCGATGCTAAATACTACAGAAGTTACTGGCATTCGACGCCACAATCCTCCCATTTGCCTTATATCTCTCACGTCGTTTGTTCCGTGAGCGATACTGCCCGCACATAAGAAAAGCAGTGCCTTTGCAAAAGCATGAGTTATCAAGTGAAATAAAGCTGCTGTATACCCGAAGGATCCCAGAGTTAACATCATGAATCCTAAGTGGCTAATTGTTGAATAAGCCAATACACGCTTAAGATCTGTCATTACCAAGGCTATTCCAGCTGTAAGGAGAGCCGTGGTGAGACCAACCGTGGATATTATGAACATAGTCGATTCTGTGGTTGTGAAAATAGGAAACAACCTTGCAACCAAAAACACCCCGGCCACCACCATGGTAGCCGCATGGATAAGAGCGCTTACAGGAGTGGGTCCTTCCATTGCGTCAGGTAGCCAGACGTGCAGTGGGAATTGAGCTGACTTACCCATAGCTCCTAAGAATATCAAGAGAAGAGAAGAGGTAAGAATGGTTGAATCAACACCACCATTTGACACTGCATGGAATATATCGAGGATATTGAATGTCCCTGTGGCTTTATACAAGAGTAGGATGCCAATAAGTAGACCTATGTCTCCTATGCGGGTCGTTACAAAAGCTTTTTTAGCAGCTTCTGCAGCAGACCGTTTTTCATACCAAAATCCTATTAGTAGGTAAGAGCAAACCCCTACGAGCTCCCACGCCATGTAAAGTAATAGCAAATTATCCGAAAGCACGAGCATTAACATAGACGCGGCAAAAAGTGAGTGAACTGCAAAGTACCAGCCGAAAGAATCGTCTCCTTTCATGTATCCTATAGAGAAAAGTTGAACATTGGCAGCGACAAATGTTACTAATCCCAGCATAACGAGAGACAATTCATCGACTATTATTCCAAGAGTAAAAGAATGGGTACCTATATTGAACCATTCGACTGAGAATACTCCGCCACCTGAAGACATAAAAGAATTCAACACATAACAAAAAATCCCGAAACTAGCCAGCATCGAGGCGATCGATATGAAGGATCCTTGTTGAGGTAAATACTTCCTGAAAAGCACCAACAAGGTGAAAGATAATACCCCAAGCGCAGGAGCCACCCACGCTATTTGCACGCCCGTATTATTCAAATTTTCTGATATAGGATCCATATATTTAAAGCCGTATTACCATTTCATTAAGTCTACGTCATCGAGATCTACAGACGATCTATCTCTGAACAATCTTAGTATGATGGCCATAGCCAAACCCACTTCGGCTGCTGCTACTGTTATTATGAATATAGCTATGATTTGACCCACATCTTGAGCAGATTCAGCATAGGACGAAAATGCTACTAGATTTATATTTACGGCGTTCAACATTATTTCTATAGATAAAAGCACTAGAAGGGCATTCCGTCTTGCCAGCACTCCATATAGACCTATAGAAAACATTGCCGCACTCAATATTTGAAAGTGTATTAGGCTCATTCATCTTCCTTTGGTCGGGCAATTACGATTGCACCTATGAGTGCGATAAGGAGGACAAGAGATGCTACCTCAAATGGTACAGCCCACTGAGTGAACAAGGAATTACCCAATTCAGTGAATGGTACGGAGCTACGCTCTCCCACTTCTACATTACTGTTCAATATACCGGCCAGGAGGAGCCCAAAAACCAATAGAGATGTGATAAATGCAAACGGTTTTTGGGAATTGTCGGTAATGGATTTGACTTCATGGACTCGTGTAAGCATTATGAAGAACAGGATAACTATGATTACTGCTCCACCATATATCAAAATTTGGACTAGAGCCAGGAACTCTGCCAGGAGTAGAAGGTATATACTTGCCACTCCCATCAGTGACGTCAATAGCAAAAATGAAGCATAAATCACATTGCGAGTTACTACTACACCCAGTGCCCCCACCAACGATACAGTGGCGAGTATGTAAAACACTGTTTCTGCTAAGCTCAAATTATAATTGGTGGTGATTAAGGCCAACACTCCCACCATGGATATGGATATAAAAGCAAGAATGTAAAATACTATGCTTGCCAAACTCAACTTGAAGCCTCCCCTTCACTTTCCTTCGCATTCGTTTTAGGTTCCCAACCAGTTTCTTCTTGGTAGTTCCTTCCCATCTCCAACAATCTCGTCAGGTCAGATCGGTTATCGTTACGGGCATACTTACTTAATTCATGTTCGTGACTCATTTCTATAGCATCGAAATTACAAACATCTACACATATACCACAGACAATACATCTTCCAAAGTTGATTTCGAAACTGTCGACGATTTTTCTTCTTTTACTCACACCTTCAGCATGCAAAGGGTTGTCTTTCATAACCGCAGTCATACATTGTGTCGGACAATAACGAACACAAACCATGCAACCTGTACAATAAGGCTCACTGATCTGAGAATCCCACATCAATACAGGGAACCCCATATAACGGCTTTCAATAGGCTTGTGTTCTTTGGGATATTGATAGGTCACGGGTTTTCTAAGCATTGTGGAAAGAGTTACTAGGAGGCCTTTAAGATTACCCAGCATTTTTAACCTCCGATGATTCTGGTTTATAAATGTGAACCGTATATTCTTTTTTAGTATTGTTCATTCGCTTACTTACCAACCAAAAAACGCTTACGAGTATGGTTACGGATATTATGCTCATAAGCCATGCTGGCCAACCATAGAACATATAACAACCGGTCAATATTATATTGATGAAGGATAATGGAACTAGCATTTTCCAACCGAAAGACATCAATTGATCTATGCGCAGCCTTGGATAAGTGCCTCTGAACCAGAATATTACCAAAATCACCAAATAGGTTTTTGCAAAAAATACGAAGATTCCTACAGTAGTTATTGCGCCTCCAGACAAACCTGGGAGTAGCCATCCACCAAGGAACAGGAGAACTGTCAACGCCGCAATTGCAAATGTATTGATGTATTCCGCCAGAAAAAATATAGACCAATGTGCCCCGCTATATTCAACAAATGGCCCGCCAACAACCTCTGATTCGGCCGGATGTATATCGAACGGAGTTCTTCCAATTTCTGCTAACCCCGCAATGAAAAAAATCAATAATCCTAGTGGCTGAACCAATGCATAAACATAAGTATCTTGTTGGTTAACAATTTCTTGTAGGTTTAGGGATTGTGCTAACATGGCAACACCTAAAACAGCCATAATTAAAGGTATTTCATAACTTATCAGTTGAGCAGCGGCCCTAAACCCACCCAGGACAGCATATTTATTTGATGATGCCCATCCGGCAGCAACGAGGCCAACTATAGAAAGAACCGAGAAAGCAATAATGTAGAAAAGCCCCATGTCCATGTTTCTAATTACTATGTCTCGTGAAATTGGTATGGTTACCCATATCATAAAGCTGGGAATGAAGACTGCCAGAGGGGCTACCCAATATACAATTCTATCTACCCAAGGGGACAGCAGATCCTCTTTCGCCACAAGTTTTATGGCGTCAGCAACAGGCTGTAATAGACCATAAGGTCCGACCACCATTGGACCCATTCTCATTTGGATTCTACCTAGAAACTTTCTTTCCACCCAAACTAAAGACAGAACAACAACAGATAATCCGGTTAGGAGACCTAATATTAAGGAAATGCGCATACCTACATCTATTATTAGACTCATCTGTCTACTTCTCCCAGAACTATATCCAGAGAACCAAGAATAACTACTGCATCTGCAATGTACGTGTCTATAAGTAAATCTTTTATTGTCATTAAATTACAAAATGAAGGAGGCCTCACTTTTACTCTATATGGTTTGTCTGTTCCGTCACTGATCATATAGACTCCTATTTCCCCTCTGGGATTTTCTCCTCTTACGTAAACCTCTCCTTTAGGTGGTCTTAACAAGAATCTAGTAGGGGTTATAGTGTCTCCATCAGGCAGTTGGTCGAGCGCCTGTTCCATAATAGATATAGATTGCCTTACTTCCTCTAATCGAACATAGTATCTATCCCAGCAGTCCCCGACTTCCCCTATGGGTATCCCGAAATCAAATCTATCGTATATAGAATACGGGTGGTCCTTTCGTATATCTATTGGCACACCAGAAGCCCTCAAGGACGGACCGCTGACACCGTATTCTATTGCCATTTTAGCTGACATTGTGCCTATGTTTTTGGTTCGGGCCAAAAAGATTTCATTGAAGCTGAGTAGCTTATCGGCTTCCTCTAGTCCTTTCTTCAGTTCTACTATTAAGGATCGCATCCTTTGATCAAAATCTTCGGGCACGTCGTTTTTGATGCCGCCTATTCTGATGTAATTGTGCATCATTCGGGCTCCAGTTACAGCTTCAAAAAGGGACTGGATCTTTTCTCGATCACGGAACATATACATACTAGGTGTCATTGCTCCTACATCGAGACCGAAAGTGCCAATAAATAATAAATGACTAGCCACTCTGTTCAGCTCACACAAAATTACCCTAATGTATTCAGCTCTCTCAGGCACTTCTAGATCCATGAGCTTCTCAACCGCTCTACAGAAAACCATCTCATTGTTCAAATTGCTTAAGTAGTCAAGCCTGTCGAACAGGGTTACTATTTGTACGTATATTTCACCTTCGCAGAGTTTTTCGGATCCCCTGTGTAGATAGCCTATGTGTGGTTCTACGTCCACGATTCTTTCCCCGTCAACTGCTAAAACCATGCGGAATACCCCATGTGTGCTGGGGTGTTGTGGTCCCATGTTTACCATCATTTGCACGGTATCTAATTTTTTATTTATGTCTTGATCTACCACTCTTTATACTCCGGCATTTCATAACTTCTTCTTCCTGGAAACCCCTCAAATCCTTCGTATAAAAGCAGGGGTGACAGGCTTGGATGGCCACTGAATAACACCCCGAACAGATCGTGGGCTTCTCTTTCATACCAATCTGCCCCCTTCCAGACAGAAGTAACAGAGTCTAGGGAAGGTTCTTCGGGGGAGACGTTTGTTTTTATCACTAGAGTGTGTTTTAAAGTTGTACTGTAAAGGTGATAAACCACTTGAAGATAATCCTCGTAATCTACTACGCAGAGTAATAGCAGGTAGTCAAAAGTTGTTTCATTGTTATCTCTAAGTACTAGACACATCGGCTTTAAGTCTTCCGGTGTTACGGTTGCTACCAGCAAATCAAATTCTGTGTCAATTGCAACTTCAAAATCCGACAGAGTGCTAGGAAGTATTGTCTGAAGAGCAATACTTTTGGCGTCGAGTCTATTGGGAGACTCTATAGCCTCTTCGGCCTTATCCTTTTCTGCCACGCTCTTTTGCGTCCTGCACGATCTTTTTTTGTAAGCTTAGGATGCCGTCTAGTAAGGCTTCTGGGCGTGGTGGACATCCAGGCACATACACGTCTACCGGTATAATGTGGTCAACCCCCATTACTACTGAATAAGATCTGTAATAAGGACCACCATTTGTTGCACAGCTACCCATGGCAATCACCCATTTAGGTTCAGGCATCTGTTCATACAAGATTTTTATTGGTTCGGCCATCTTTTTTACAACAGTACCAGCCACAATCATTACATCGGATTGTCTAGGGGAAGGAAAAGTCACTACACCAAATCGGTCCAAATCATGATGAGCCATATAAGTGCTTATCATCTCTATTGCACAACAAGCTAGTCCGAAAGTCATGGGCCACAGGGAGTTCTTCCTCGCTAAGGCTATAAGCTCCTCAGATTTAGCTGTGATTACTCCTGGCGCGGCCTTGTTGAGTATGCTTAAAGGTTCTTGGTTGCCGGATCCGGAATTCAGTTCCACTGTAATGCACCTTTCTTCCAGCTGTAAATTATGCCGAATAGAAGAATACCAATGAATAGAAGCATTTCGTAAAAAACGGCATCTACGGAGTTAATGAAAACGAGTGCCCATGGGAAAAGGAATACTGCCTCTACGTCGAATATTAAGAACAATATTGCAAATATATAGTACCTCATGTTCAACTGGGACCAAGTGTATGGTGAAGGAGGAATCCCGCACTCGTAAGACATGTCTTTAAGGGCAGACTTCTTTTTAGGGGAAAGCAGATATGAGGCTCCGAACATGATCGCCATGCCTACGAAACCTACTATCGCCGCTATGGCTACCGTCAAATAGTTGACGGTAAAAACCTCGGGTGCCATGTGCAAACTCCCGGGCAACAGATTTCGGCCAAAAACATTGGTTTTATTAGCTAGGCCAGAGATATACTAACCAATCGCTAAGGCCACTGTCAATCTAAGTTTGTAAAGAATATTGTACTTGTTGCCCATTTACTATTAGGTATAGCTAGGCACTTCAATGTATGGTTTATCACATTACATAATGTATAATGCATCGATCGGTTAACTGGAGAGGAGAATTAATTTGCAATACAGACAACTAGGATCCACAGGTTTACGTGTTTCTACAGTAGGTTTGGGGACGAACAATTTTGGTTTTCGGATGGATGAAGAGAGCTCACTTAGAGTAGCTAAATTTGCTGTCGACCAGGGAATTAACTTTTTTGACACAGCTAACATGTATGGCAGAGGACTTTCCGAGGAGAGAATAGGGAAAGCTCTAAAGGGTATAAGGCAGGATGTGATTATTGGCACTAAGGTGGGATTGGAAATGGGAGACGGCACTAATGACAGAGGTGCATCGAGATATCACATTATGCAGCAAGTTGAAGACAGTCTTAGGCTTTTACAAACTGACTATATAGACTTGTACCAGATACACAGACCTGACCCCAACA
>Ga0310344_10004500_pt1 | contig 10352 bp, 10 predicted proteins | sample HC15DNA20200_MG_FD_203801 | JGI IMG/M metagenome (GOLD analysis project Ga0310344, IMG submission 203801) | Marine microbial communities from station ALOHA, North Pacific Subtropical Gyre - HC15-DNA-20-200_MG | ecosystem: Environmental > Aquatic > Marine > Oceanic | place: Pacific Ocean: North... | reverse complement strand
CTACGATCCCCTAACACCCGGCTCCTGGCTCTGGAGGCGATGGACCTATGGATATCGGCGGGGTACGAGATGATCGGTGAAGACCCCGGCTGCTACGAGGTGCTGAAAAGGCTCACCGTCAACGGCAAGATCGCCGGTTCGATGATCCACGACGCCCGGGTCGCTGCCCTGTGTGTGCATCAGGGTGTGCGCGAGCTCTGGACCGGAAATCGCGATTTCTCCCGGTTCGGCTCCCTGAGGACTCCCAATCCCTTTGCCCCACGGAGTGTAGATTGAAGCCCGACTGGAAAGCCGCCGACCGCCACCTGATAGGCGAGGCCTGGATCGGCTCGCGGGTGGCTGAGCACGCCCGCGTCCTGTGCGAACAGATAGGACCCCGCTGGTCTTCGACGGAGGCCGAAGCGACGGCTATCGAGTACATTCGCGAGCAGATGGGGCGTGACGGCCTCGACCGTGCCGACGTCGAGACGTTCGAGCTGCACACCTGGTCCTGCGAGCGGGCCGCAGCCGTGAGCGGCGATGGCAGGGCGATCGACCTGACGCCCTTCAACCGGTGTCCGCCGTGCGCGCTGAACGCCGCGCTGGTGGATGTGGGGTTCGGCACCCCCCGCGAGGTCGAGGCGGTCCGCAACGACCTGGACGGGGCCATCGCCATCATGAACATGGGGCACGAGCCGTTCACGACGCCGATTCCCCACAACGACCGGTTGGTCGAGATTGCCGCCGCTGGCGCGGCCGCCGCCATCTGCGTCGACACCAAGACCGGTCGGCGGGCCGAATACCACAACGCCGGCGAGTGGCGCTTCCCCGAGACGGCTGAGCCGCCGCTGCCGCTGGGAACCACTTCGCGCGAGCACGGGGCGCTGCTGCGGCGGCTGGCGGCGGCTGGCGTGAAGCTGCAGCTGATCGTGGAAAGCAGTCTCTACGACGCTCGGAGCGCCAACGTTGTCGGGCAACTCGACGGCTCTCTGTGGCCGGAGGAGCAGCTGGTGATCGGTGCCCACCACGACACAGTCATGGGGGCTCCGGGCGGCAACGACAACAGCTCGGGCACGATCGCGGTGATGGAGACGGCGCGGGTGATGGCTGGTCTCAAGCGCGACCTGGGCACCGCTCCCGGCCGATCGATCCGCTTCGTCACCTTCGCTGCGGAGGAGCAGGCGTTTCAGGGATCGCTGGCCTATGTCGAGCGCCACTGCGGACGGGAGCGGCCGCCGCGGCTGATGCTCAACCTCGACGAGCTGTCCACTGGCTACATCAAAGGCGTAGTGCTGGCCTTCGATCACCTGCGCGACCTGATCCAGAGCCAGTTCGACGACATGGGAGACGGGCTCAAGTGCCACGTGATGGCACAACTCGATGCCTCTTCCGACCACTTCCCGTTCGTGCGGCGGGCGATCGATGCCGGGCACCTGTGGCGCTGGCGCTTCGTCGGCCGCAACGCCGACGCCGACTACCATCACGAGGCGGCCGACACGGTGGACAAGCTCAACGTTCGCGAGCTCAAGGAGTACGCCGGGCAGCTCGCCCGGTTGTTGCTGCGACTCTCCCATGTGCCACCAGCGGATTGGCCGGAGAATCCGCTGACCGAGGAGCAGGTGGCGCGGCGGCTGGAGGAGGAGCGCGGCACCGTGGTGCGCGTCTTCTAGGCTCGGACCCAGCACAGCCTGCGGGTACACTAAGCCGACGCTCGATAAGCCGCTTTATTCTCCCTACAGGCGCGGTGAACGCTGAGAGTGACTACTCTGCGCTGGTATCGGACCGACGCCAGGCGGCTATGGCTTCGAGCTCACGCACGAAAAATTCGTCACCGCTGACCGCCAGATGGCCCCAGGTTTCGGCGTCGGCCACCGCAAGCTCGTCGAGCAACTCGAAACGATCGGGATTGGCTGCTAACAGATAGAGCACTCCATCACTGTCGAGTGCCAGAATTCGATTCTGGCGCCAGACCATGCTCCAGTACTTGCCAAAAGAGCGGCGGCTGCGCCAGCGCGAATCGCCGGTCGCCAGGTCGATGCATTCGACCCGTCCATTGCCCAGATGCAAATACGCGTAGTCACCGATAACAACCGGCGACGACATATAGCCGCTCGATTTATTATCCCAGGCGACGACGGTGGATAGACCGGCTGAACTGGACTGGACATCGATCCGATAGGAGCGCTGCCGGTAGGGACTGGTGAAAATCGCATCGCCCCAGACCAGCGGCGTGAGGATGTGCATGCCGCGAAAATGGGGCAGGGGCTGACCCCATAGTGCCCGTCCATCCTCAACATCGACACCATAGAGCGCATCCCGATTTATCGCCACCAGCTGCTCCTGACCGACCAGATTGGCCAGGATCGGCGACGAGAAAGCCCCATTGCTGGCAATGCCCGATTCGATTTCCAGACCTCGCCAGATGCTGCGCCCGGTGTGTTTATCGAGTTTGACCAGCGAATTGGCAGCCTGGATGTAGAGAAAATTGCCAACGACCAGCGGAGAAGAGGCGAAGCCGAAATCGGGAACTGGAGTATCGTAGCGCGCGGGAAAATCGACCCGCCACAATTCGGCGCCCGTCGCCCCGTCGAGCGCCACCAGCACCTCACTCATATCGCCGACATAGAGCGCCTTTCCATCCCAGGCCGGAGTCGAACGCACCCAGTCGCCGTTGGAACGGGCGAAGAACGGAACATTGCCGGTCGCAGGCCAGGTGATCTGCCAGAGCACCTGGCCCGTCTTCCGGTCCAGCGCGCGAACACCCACGGTCTCATCATCGACCGTCTCTACCACAAAGACCCTATCGACGGCTACCAACGGCCCCGGGTACCCTTTCCCCAGCGGTACGCGCCATCTTATTTCAAAACCGGCCAGCGAGTCGGTCCAGGGTTGACCGGGTGCACGCCCATCTCGATCAGGACCGCGCCACTGCGGCCAATCAGTCGCCCCCACGGGCGGCACAACCAGCCAGAGTAGCCAGAGTAGCGCCGCGAATACCGCTGAACGCCTATGCGTAGATCGGGTATCCATGTGGAGATAGTACCCGTCCGCCGCCCGTTCGCAATTCCCAGTGCTCGAATTCTTGCCGCCCTGCCCCATGCTGGTTCGGACCCCGTACGATTGGCCTGCGAACGCAAACTGCTGGCGCGGGTATTTCAAATCGATGTGAGCGTCTGTCCCGACTGCGGTGGTCACATGCGGGTGCTGGCGGCGTTGACGGAGCCGGCGTCGATCCGCCGCTGTATTGAGGGGATGGGGCTGAGCTGGCGGGCGCCGCCGATGGCGCCCGCCAGCTCAGCCGATGTTCGGCCTGCAAGATCCTCGGCTATTCCTCGATCATCCGGTGCAACTCCCCGGTGCTGTACTCCCGAATGCTTCGGTGTTCTCTCGGTGTTTTCGTGGACCACCCTTTCGACCGGAAATCTCCTTGGCCGCAGGGATGAGCCGAGCTGCGATCATCCGCCAGGATCGGCTTGAATCAACTATACATTTAAAGGACACCGAAAAGTTTTTCTTCGATCTCAAAGGTTGCGCCATTCTCAAGGGGGTGCTCACCCGCGAAGAAGTGGATCGTTGCAACGCCGCCATCGCCGCCCACGCCGATGAGTTCTTCCACACCGAGCGCGCTCTCGAAGACAACTCCGAGGTCCTTGGCGGCACCCTAGATTAGTTCCTTCGTGTGAAAACGCCAAAGCGCCAGCAGCAGGAAAATCGCCGTAACAACGAAGGCGTAGAGGGTGAGCAGGGCGATATCCGCCGGGGTGATGAGTTTTCCAGCCATAATAAGCGTGAATACATTGATGCGGTCGTGACTCGGCAGGATGGAATAGAGCGAATTGGGCGAGGAGAGGAAGGTGGCACTGGCGAAGTAGGCCACCACTGCGGCGAGGAGCGGGTGTATCAGGAGCGACAGGAGCAGAGCTACCGATCCCACCATCAGATTGTGGCAAAACATCAGCCATGGGGCGTAGCGAGCCGCCAAGTTCAGGTTTAGCTCATTGGCGTAGGCGAAGAGCACGAGGGCGATGCCGATCAGCAGCGAGTACCCGAACATGACCGCGACTGCACCGCAGTACTTGCCCAGAAGAAACTGCGCTCGGGACACCGGTTTGGCGAGGACAATGCGGATGGTGCCACGACGGATATCGGTTGCCACCGCCGAAGCACAGATGAAGAGCGTTACCACGGTTCCGCCCAAAGCCGTAAACCAGTAGAATCCCGCCATGAAAAAGGAACCCGCCATATCTATGCCCGTTCGCATTTGGTTCAGATTTTTCGCATCGAGCCGGCCGGTCTGATCCAGCCCGGCGTTACTCAAATTTTGGGCAACCCATTCCTTCGCTTCGGTCAGCAATACCGAGAACAAGACCGTCAGACCCAGCGTGACCAGCATGAGCGCCACCAGAAGACGCTGGTGTAGCAAAGCCCGAATACTGTCGCCGGCAATCAGCAGTACGGCGCTCATTGCGTCTCTTCCCGGCCGATGGCGGCAAAGAAGATCTCCTCCAGCGATTGCTTCTCGATTTCGACGCGCTCGATAGCTACCCCATTTTGCTGCAGCACCTGCTCTACTTCCCGCCGCATTTTTTCGTCGGCACACACGATGGTGGCCACCCCTCTTTCCAATGCCACCCGGGCGGCCGTAGCAGCCAGGGCCTCGAGGGCTTCTGCTGTAAGATCTCCGACTGCGATGCGGCATCCTCTGGCGGCGGACAATTCCTCCAGGGTTCCCACCTGGTTCAGATTGCCCTGCTGCAGAATGGCCACCCGGTCGCACACCGATTCGACTTCGGAAAGGATATGGGAACAGATGAAAACTGTTTTCCCACTTGCTTTGAGATCCAGCAGGATATCGCGGAAGTCGCGGCGCGCAACCGGGTCGAGATTGGAAGTGGGCTCGTCGAGAATTAACAGATCGGGATCGTTGAGCAGCGCCTGCGCCAGTCCCAGGCGCTGCAGCATGCCCTTGGAGTAGGTGGAGACTGTTTGCCCGCCTGCCTCCAGCAGGCCGACACGTTCGAGCACCTCCCTGGCCTGCCGTGAGCGGGCGGCACGTCGAATCCCCAGCAGCCCGCCATAGAGTTCGAGCAGGCGGTGGCCGCTGTAGTAGCTGTGCAGATTAACAGACTCGGGCAGGTAACCAAGCCTGCTGCGGGTTTCTGGACAGCTGACGGGCTGGTCAAACAGATAGGCCTTCCCCGTACTGGGGCGGAGAAAATTCAGCAGTAGCTGAATGGTGGTGGACTTGCCGGCGCCGTTGGGGCCGAGAAAACCGAACACTTCGGCCTCGTTTACGGTGAGATTGAGGCCCCGCAGGGCAGCCGTGCCCCCTTTGTAGGTCTTGCCCAGGTCTTCTGTGCGGATGACACTCATAGATCCTCTCTTACATTTGGGCCGATTCGCTGGATTAAGGCCATGATCGACCAGACCATCCACACCCCGCCGCAACCCGTCGAAGCCTATCCGAGTTTCGATATTGACGAAGTCGAAATCATGAGCGGCGACGAGCTAGTGCACGCCGTGCGCTTCAACGGCAGCAGCGACCTCTCTGCCCTTAAGGGCGGAAAATGTCGGCCTATGCTTTTGCCTTTTCAAAGCGCAGCTCCTCTCGGTCTCGATCTGACCATGCGCATCGGGATTATCGGCGCCGGCATCTTCAGCCTAGCCGCCGCGCTCGGATTGCGCCGCCGCGGCCCGCGTTCAGAACGGCCATGGTCCCTCTATCGCTAGGGTCAGGCCATCTCCCTGGATGTTGACGAACAGGGTCCTGCCGTCGCTTGAGAAGGTGGCGCCGGCAAACTCCGAGTTGCTCACCTGGTTGTGGGCAAGTTTGTAGAGTTCGCCCGCTGGCGTGACACCGACCAGGTATTGATCCCCCGGTCCATCCTCGCAGAGAATTAGATCTCCCCACGGGGCGATGGCCACGTTGTCCGCGTTTTCGACTAGGTTCGCGTCGTTCGGTTCGATGAACAACTCCAGGCTCCCCGGCCGGTCCATCTCCGTTGAATGGCCTTCGTCCGGACTCGGTCGGTAGGCCCACACCTGGCCCTTCTGAATGCTGCCGCCGCTCGTACAGACAAAGTAGATGGTGTCGTTGCCATAATACATCCCCTCACCGCGGGCGAAGCGAGCGCCGCCGCGCTCGAACCCATCTAGCCGTAGGGTATCGTTCCCACTGTCTGGGTCGGCGATGTCCGACACGTCAACCCAGTGCACGGGAAGGCGCTCGCCCATAGTCACTCGCGTCTGTTCCCAATTGCGGGTGTCTAGGGAGGGTGCGTCGATGACCGCCAGGCACTGCAGTTGTCCGCCGCCGGATAGGTCGCTCGCACGCTTCGGTATATACCTATATATGAGCGAGTCACCGCGGTCCTCAGTCTGGTAGACGATGCCCGTACGTGGATCTACAGCCACCGCCTCGTGGACGAAACGCCCCATCTGCCGTAACGGCACTGGGTTTGCAAGACTCGGCGTGGACGTTACAGGCACCTCGAAGTTATAACCGTGATCCTGCATGCATCCCTCCTCGCCCGCTCGCGTGACTGTCTCCTCACACGATATCCAGGTGTTCCACGGCGTGCGCCCTCCAGCGCAGTTTCTCCTCGTGCCCACCAGGCTAAGGAAATGGCTTCGGACTTTGCGAGTATTGTGATCAAACACCACAGTGGTCGTACCGCCGACAGCCGGGTTTCCTCCGCCGGTGTCGTAGACTCTCTGGCGGTCGACCTTTTCGAATAGATCGTTTGTATCACCGAAGGGGCCGCTGGATGGATCGCTACCCAACTCGTGGTTGCGAACTAGGATCGTACTATTCCTGGGCCCGGTGAAGGCGGCCATGCCATCGTGCCCGGCGGGTACCCGCAGACCATCGTCCATGGTATCGCCAACTTGGGATAGGACCTGGTAGGAGAAACCCTCCGGCATGCTCATCATCCCGGACGGATCGGGAATCAAGGGGCCAAAGCCAACGCCGCTACCAGTTGCCTGCTGCGCATAGACTGAGGAGGTGAGATTGGCGCTAAAGAGAAGACGTAGGCCGCCGAAACCAAGGCCGACCGCTGCGGCGGATTTGAGGAAGGACCTCCGAGGGTAGAGCATGTTTGTATCCTCCTGTCGGGCGTTGGTAAAAGGTATGGTAATAAGTTAAAACCAAAGCGCTACGGGCGCGTCCTTTGTCGGCCACTTCTCCCAGGCAAGACGTCGGTGGATGCCGAGACGCGGCAGACCATGGACAACATCGCTCGCGTTCTGCAAGATCACGGGTATGACTTCGAGAACATCGTCTCGGCCACCGTCTATCTCAACGACATTGAAGACGACCACGAGATGAACGCTTCCTACTTCGACGGTACCTTCCCAGCGCAGGCCTGCGTCGGCGGCGCCCAGATCCTCTTCGGCTTCCGGGGCGAGATCAGCGTCATCGTCTGGAAGGACCAGAGCGGGGAAGACGGAGGCCAGTGAAAGCCGACCGCGATCAGTTCCTGGAGCAGGGGTTCGTCATCCTGCGGGGCATGATTCCGCTGGACGAGCTGGAGCCGCTGCGCCAGAGCTACGAGATCCTGCTCGACCGGCAGCGGCAGCAATGGGCGCGCGAGGCTGGCGCCGGCGAGCCTCCGGGCGGCGTGTGGGAGTCCTCGAACCAGCCACGCCTGCAGGCGCACGACATGGCGGAACTGCACGATCGCCAAACGACGCCGACGCTGGAGTTCTGGCGGCGGGAGTACGTGCAGGGTGTCAGCAGCCACCTGATCGACGAGGAGGATGCGCCGCCCACCGCGATGCTGATGATGTGCAACCCGACCACCGACCGCGGGCCGGCCAAGTGGCATCGGGATTTCTCGCCGTCGTTGACCTGTCCCACCATGGCGTATGCCGACGACATCCTCGAGACCGGACCCCGTTACGTGCAGTGGAACATCCCGCTGTACGACGACGACGTGCTGTGGGTAGTGCCCGGCAGTCACATTCGACCGAATACTGACGAGGAGAACGCATCGATGCGGCGGGACCTGTGCGCCCCGGTGCCGGGAGGGGTGCAGACCCGTCTAAATGCCGGCGATGGGGTCGCCTATATCCTGCCCCTGCTGCACTGGGGTAGCAACTACTCCACCAGGAAGCGGCGGACCCTGCACGGCGGCTTCGCCCGGCTCACCGGATGGGAGAGCACAGGCTGGATCCGTCACCTGTCCGACGAGTCGCAGCAGCTTTTCACGCGCTGGCACGAGCGGGCGGAAAGCTACATGGGACACGCCGAGACAGCTCTGCGGGCGGCCATCGCCAGGGATGCCGCCGGCTACCGAAAGGCGCTGGAGGTGCTGGCGCCCGGGCGCGGCGAGAAAGGGCTGATCAAGTCGACCATCTGCCTCAGCAAGACGGCGCGCAATATCCATCTGCAGCACACCCGAAATTCCGGGAGCCTGACCGAAGTTGAGAAGCGGTGGACGGAACTCGTGCATCCGATGACCCTGCAGTGGGGGCCGCCGCTGGGAGAGTGCTTCACGGTGGAAGAGGCGGCGGTTCTATGGGACCGTTTCCGGGTGGTGGACGAGTGCGCGCAGGGGGAAGAGGAGCACTACCTGCCCGGCTTCCAGGAGCGGAAGACGCGCTATCGCTTCGAAGAGGTGCCGGACGAGCTCACGGCGGAGAACTGGTTCGGGTCGTGGGAAACGGGTTCGCTGAGTTGAGCCCCGGCTCTTTCAGCGGAGGTTCGGTTTTATATGCAGGGCGGAGCGCACCGGCACCCTGATCTTGCCCTCCGCGCCGGTGTCGCCCTCGATTCGCTTGAAGAGCAGGCGCGCTGCTTCAGCACCCATCTCGTAAGGTGAGTGCACCATCCCGGGGATCTGTACGCCAAGGGCGTCGATCAGGGGCATCTGATCGAAGGCAGCTAGCTCCAGATCCTCGGGAATCGCGAGGCCGCGAGCGCGGGCCCATACAATAGTCGCCAGGGTCACGTCGGAGTTCATCGACAACAGACAGGTGGGTGGGTCATCGAGCGCCATCAACTCGTCAAGGGCGATAGTGACCTGCTCGGTTTGGCGCCGCAAATTGGCTTCGGTGAAGAGCGGAACCGCCTTGACCAGGTCGGTATCGTAGGGTAGGCCATTCTCGCCCAGGGCGCGCTGGTAACCGTCGATTCTTTCGCGCGTCGGAGAGATAGGCTCGTCTGTGAGGGCGATGGCGACCCTCCGATGGTTGGTCTGGATCATGTGGGCGGTCATCTCGTGCGCCGCAGACTCCGAGTCGCTGACGACGTGATCGGCGTCCACGCTATTAAGGTAGCGGTCGACGAGGACCAGCGGCGTACGCTTCTGAAGATCGCGCAGGTGCTTCCCGGTTTCGAGCTTGGCGATCGAACAGAGGATGATGCCGTCGACCTGCTCCTGCTCCAGCAGCTCCAGCAACTCCCGCTCCCGCTTGAGCCGGCGATCGGAGAGGGAGAGCAGAACCGAATAGCTGCTCTGTGTGGCCACGTCGCTGATACCGCGCAGGACCTGCGGCATGAAGGGGCCGCTGACGTCATGGAAGAGGACACCGACGATGGAAGTCTTCTGGTAGTACAGCTTGCGGGCAATCAGGTTGGGCTGATATCCGAGGGATTCCGCAGCCGCGCAGACGCGTTTCCTGGTTTCAACGGAAACGCCGGGGCGGTTGTTGAGGGCTAGTGAGACGGTAGCTCGGGAGCAGCCAACCTCATTCGCGACGTCGCCAATTGTCGGCGTCGATCTGCTCATGAGCGAATCCCTCTTCCCTAATTGAGTTAGTACCTCTAAACGGGCCTCGCCCCATCGGGGCGAAGTTTCGAAACGGTTCTATTCCACGTCAAGGAAAATCTGAGGATTGCCTGCCAGCTCGATCTGGCTCGTACCAGCCTTTCGCCATTGTCGGCGCCGGTTCACTTTCCGGATCGCCGGGCCCTCATCTCAGCAAGCGAGAATTCGGGAGAGCGGTAGAACTCGAAGATCCCGGTCTCCTTTTCCCGCACCTTGCCGGCACAGTCGAGTACGTCAGCAGCACGGCCATCGGGGATGCGCACGACCCCATCGCCGTCGGCGAAGAGGAGACAGCCTGGGTGAACGCGCAACTGGCCGACCGTCACCGGGCTGTCGAACCGGGTGACGTTGAACACGCCGTGTCCGGGCACCGTACCCCAGGCGTAGGTCGGCATGCCGACACTGCGGATGCCGGCAAGATCCCGGACCGTGCCATCGACTACGATGCCTACCACCCCGAGTCGTTTGTGCAGCGTCGCCATGCCGTCGCCGAAGGAGGCGCCGCGGCCTGGGTTCGAGTCGACATCCTTCATCACCACCACCAGCGGTCCGTCGCGCTCGTCGACCAGGGCGTAGTAGTCATCCCAGGAGACGGCCGCC
>Ga0310344_10004498_pt1 | contig 10358 bp, 7 predicted proteins | sample HC15DNA20200_MG_FD_203801 | JGI IMG/M metagenome (GOLD analysis project Ga0310344, IMG submission 203801) | Marine microbial communities from station ALOHA, North Pacific Subtropical Gyre - HC15-DNA-20-200_MG | ecosystem: Environmental > Aquatic > Marine > Oceanic | place: Pacific Ocean: North... | reverse complement strand
CAGTCAGAGTTTCGTATCCCAGGAACTTCACCCCACCTATTCCCAGACTCTCGTACACGCGAATCTTGGCCCGATCGCCCCCAAACTTTGCGCTGGCACGAGCGCGTTCGCGCTGTTCTTCCATCTGCTTGTTGAATTCACCGATATCTGCCTCCACACCTTTCTCTGCTGCTATCTCTTCGGTCATCTCTGGGGGAAACCCGAAAGTATCCCAAAGCCTAAAGATGGTTTCCCCAGGTAGTTTCTCTCCAGGGGTAATGGAATCACTTAACATCGAGTACCCGTTCTGGAAAACGGACTGGAACTTTTCTTCCTCTAGTTTAAGTACTGTTTCAACGAACTCAGCATTGTTCCGGAGTTCTGGATAAGCATCTCCCATTATTTCAGCGACGACCTCTGATACCTGTCCAAGGAACGGGTCTTCAAGACCTAGATGTCTTGCGTGGCGGATTGCTCTTCGAATTAGACGTCGTAGGACATATCCTCTACCTTCGTTGCTTGGTACGACCCCATCTGAGATAAGGAAGGATGCGCTACGACCATGTTCGGCCACAACGCGCATGGCGTATTCGGCCTCGGGCTTACTCTGGTATTTAATGCCACTTATTTCTTCTATTTTTGCAATAAGAGGGACGAAGAGGTCAGTTTCATAGATATCCCGTTTATTTTGCAGAATTACCGCGAGTCGCTCGAACCCCATCCCAGTATCGATGCCAGTGCTTGGTAGTAACGGACGACTTCCATCCAAATTATGGTAGAACTGCATGAAAACCAGGTTCCATAGTTCCAGAAATCGTTCGCATATTTGGCCAGTATCCGGATTGACGTTATCGCAATTGGGACCGCAGTTGGGGAGGCCACAGGAAGGTCTGTCATCCATAAAATCGTAATGGAGCTCTGCGCAAGGTCCTGTTGGTCCTTCGTCTCCTGCTGGGCCCCACCAGTTCTCAGAGTCTCCAAACCGGAAAATACGATCAGACTGGATGCCGTGCTTTTGCCAAAGTTCGTACGCTTCGTCATCCGTATGATGAACCGTTGCTGAGAATCGGTCTTTTGGCAACCCCATCACTTGGTCCAGACACTCGATCGCAAATTGCATTGCGCCGTCTTTGAAATAGTCACCAATACTGAAATTGCCTAACATTTCGAACATCGTGATATGCGAGGCATCACCCACTTCATCGATGTCTGTTGTCCTAAATGATTTTTGTGATGATGTTAATCTGCGATTTGGAGGATCCTGTTCACCCGCAAAATAAGGCTTAAATTGAACCATTCCTGCTGAGGTTAGAAGAAGTGTCGGGTCCCCGACTGGGATAAGTGATGAACTCGTAACACGTAGATGGTCTTGAGATTCGAAGTAGGCTAGGAAGTTCTCACGGATTTGGGCGCTATTCATCAGGATGGTCCTTTCGTGAACGGTCGGCTTACAATTGTACAATTTGGTGCAGCGCTGCCCAAGCACTCACGCGTCTTATTAATGTCAGAAATGAGTAACCGACTGCATGATAAGCCACTGGACCGTACCTGTTCAGGCAGAGGGTAAACCGAGGAAATGAATACTGGACGATAGTAAACGTTGGGAATGACAGTGATGTTCAACTTAGATAATTAGCCTATAGAACATTATCTATAACCCCAGCCGTAAAACGTGATATATCTCTGATATAGAAGGTGAATAAAGCTAACAGGAGGGACAAAGCTAAAAGGAGAATTGCCAGGGCGAGTCCATCCTTATAAGTGTTCATAAAGTAAGGTATTCGCCCACAGTTCAGTGGACCGGATTACCTACTCGACTGTGGTCTCCGTATTAGAAGTTTGGCTTTTGCCTAACGCTTTGATTGTGTTGTGGATACGGCTGTAAACACCTGGTCCGGACTGTGTGGGTTTTTCACCTCGAATGGCTGCAAGGAAAGCCCGGACGCTTTCTTGCATACCAACGAATCCAAGGACCGGTTGTAAGCATGAACTAGTCCCTGAATTCAAAGACGAGCCGATGTTCCAATGGCATTCACCAGAGAGAAGGTCAGCTTGTATCTCTCCATGCTCGCCAGTTACTTTCATTTTTACCGAGAATTCGTTGGTGCTACGTAGATTGAATTGCCACTGGCCTTCTACCCCATCTTTGAAGCTAAGTCGTGCGTGACCCACTTGATGTTCCGCTCCGACGATTTGGACGGTTTGGGCTGCATGGCCGACAAGCAGGTCTATAGGATCTATGTACCAGGTACTGAGGCCCGTTACCATACGGGTTAATTCGGCCTCATCGAGGTCCCAATGATGTGCCCAGTCATTTTCTAGACTGACGTGGATGAATTGAACCGTTCCAAAATCCCGCAGTTCAGTAATTTTCAGGAGAGTGTCTACACAAGGGAGATATCGTAATTCCAGGTCAGCGTGGAACACTCTGTCTGATTTCGCGGCTTGATCTAGTAACTTTTCGGTCAACGGTGAGTCCTCTAAGGGGGGTTCAAAAAAAACGTGTTTGTCTGCATTAATTGTTGCTTGAGCCGTATCAGTCCCAGAATCTGAAGGCATACCGATCATGACAGCATCGATGTCATCGCGTTCAAGTAGGGTGTTGTAATCTGTGTAGCTTTGGAACCCAGTTCCCAGAATTTCACGGGCTGCGAGGTGTGTTTGGTCTGTACGGGCAGCGACCGCGACTATCTCGATATCTTGGTCTGAGATCAGCGCAGGGACATACGCTTTACGAGCCCAAGAGCCGAATCCTATAAGACCTATACGAATGTTTGTCATGTGTCGAACTTGGTGCTGTGGTTGGGGGCTAGTCGGTCTTTAAGATTGGTAACGTCTGAGAAAGAGTGCCTCGAAAAGGCGTGTTTAACCTTAGAGATATATCTGACACTATCCATTCTTGATACCGTAACACAACCTAAGATCCGTCCTTGCAGTATCCCTAACGGTCTTTTTAAGTCTGACGTGGGATAATGGCGCAACATTTCCTCAAGGAGCATGACTTGATCAGCGAAAAGGCCAGTGATCTTCACTTTTCTTCGGTTGTGGTGGATACACATTCAGATAGTCTTGTTTGGCCGACCCGCCACAGTGTAGACATCGGAGTGCGACAGCAGCAGGCTCAACTCGATCTTCCCAAGATGAACGAAGGTGGACAGAACGTTCAGTTCTTTGCATGCTTTGCATCACCTAGCTGGATTCCGAAGAAAAAGGTTGTCCAGGTGACTCTGGACTATATGGACTCTTTCCATACATTGATGGCGAACTACCCTGGGCACATTGAACAGGCATCTACGGCCGACGATGTTCGTCGGATCAGGGATTTTGGGAAGTTAGCGGCTATCCTGTGCGTCGAGGGTGGACATTCGATTGATGGCGATCTTAGTATTCTCCGGATGTACCACCATCTTGGAGCTCGGTACATGACCTTGACTTGGAACAACACCAACGGATGGGCTGACGGGGTTTTGGGTGAACCGACGCACCTTGGTCTCAGCAATTTTGGGAAAGAGGTTGTCCTAGAAATGAACCGGATAGGCATGCTAGTGGACATCTCACACGTCGCTCCCTCTACGTTTTGGGATGCTATCAACACGACAAGGAAGCCTGTGATTGCATCGCATTCATCGGCGAAAGCTATCTGTGCATCTCCACGGAACCTTGACGATGAGCAAATTCGCGCTGTTCGCGATAACGGAGGAGTCATTGGTGTCAATTATGAAGTCACATTTGTAAACGAAGCTTACCGTTTAGCTAAGGATTCGGTAGCGGTTGAGAAACAAGAATCCCTTAAGAAAGCACGGAAGGATTTCAAATCTGGTTCAGAGGACTTGTTAAATGTCGAAACTGAAATAGAAAAGAAGTTTGAAGAGAAGTTTGCCGAGGTTTCAAAACCCAAGTGGGAAGAGATCGTTGATCACATTGACCATATGGTTACGGTTGCCGGGGTGGAACACGTCGGACTTGGATCCGATTTCGATGGTGCGACGATGCCGGAGGGAATGGAAGACTGTACTAAAGTCCCGTTAATTACTCAGGAGCTTCTGAAACGTGGCTACACGGACGGAGATGTGAGGAAAATTCTTGGGGGAAACTTTATGAGAGTAATGGACGCAGGCATGGGAATCTAGCCCTCTTTCAAATACTAGTTTAACTAACTGTAGCATGTGGGTTACGGTCAGCTAACTCCTTGATGACGGTATCTTTATCGGTATCCCCTGTCCACGGACTGATCAAGCGGTTGGTTCCAAAGATGCGAGTCATATGTGGATCCTCATTACCTTCACCATCATAGTGAACTGTGTACCAAGTATTGTCGTCTGAATCTAGTTCCACTTTGATATGCCGTTCCTCACCAGTCCATCCAAAGCTGACGTATGCCATAGTTATGCCTTCCCACCGTCGAGTTTGTTATCGTCAATATTACCGGATTGCGCACATGATACCTCAGGATCCGCTAGTTTCAAGCGAGATTACTACCCAGCGCACCAAATATCCCCGAGGCCTTGTGCAAAGTTTCCTCGTATTCATCGTCAGGGTCAGAGTCGGCTACGATTCCTCCACCTACGCTGAAGAATACCCTAGTGTCTTTCATCACCAATGTACGAATTGGTATAGAGACCTGCATTGAACCGTCAAACCCAAGGTAGCCAATGGCACCGCAGTAAACACTTCGTTCAATTGGTTCAAGTTCGTCAATGATCTCCATCGCTCGAATTTTGGGTGCACCTGTAACCGATCCTCCAGGGAAGCAAGCACGCAGCACATCTATTAAATCGTGGCTTGTGTCAACCTGACCTCTAATTTCTGACACCATTTGATGAACAGTTGGGTACATCTCAGCAATGAATAACTCAGATACCTGAACGCTACCGGGTACACACACTTTACCTAGGTCGTTACGTAGTAGATCGACGATCATGACATTCTCAGCGCGGTCTTTTGGGCTGGTTTGCAGATCTTCAACTAGCTGAGCATCTTCCGTAGGAGTAGAGCCGCGTGGACGCGTGCCTTTCATTGGTCGTGTGGTCACTAAATCCCCGTCCAATTTGAGAAATTGTTCCGGGGAACTACTTATCACCGTAGCATCTGGGAAGCCGAGGTAAGAAGCAAACGGAGCAGGGCTTACTTTACCTAGGCGTCGATAAAGGGACCAAGCATCTAATTCAGTTTCTGCCTGAAAACGTTGCGAGAGATTCACTTGGTATACATCTCCAGCTGCAAGATAATCCTTAACAGTTTGCACGGCAGTTTTGTAGCTACACCTCGTGAAATTAGAACGAGGACTGACAGCGGCGCTTGTATTAGTCATTTTTATCGCTGAATCAGGTTTATGAGAATAAAGACGATTTTTGACCCATTCAATCCTTTTACCTGCTTCTTCATTAGCACCACTTGGTAGACCCGTGGCACAAATCCATCGCTCATTCGCCTGATGATCAATGGCCAAAACCCAATCATATAGACCGATTACCATCTCCGGTAAGTTCAGGTCGTCAATAGTGTTAAGTGGCAGTCTCTCGATATGTCGCCCCATCTCGTAAGCGAAGTAACCGATTGCGCCTCCTTGGAACGGGGGGCCCTCAGGGTGGCGGGTTATAACGTATTGCGATAAGAGTTGGCGGACTGAGTGAAACGGGTCTTCGTTCAATTTACGTGTGCGACTCGTTCCACAGATCTCTACTGAGTTTTTTTTCGAACGGATGACGGCAAACGGGTCTGCAGTGATGTATGAATAGCGTCCATGGGGAGTGTTCAGTGCACTTTCAAGTAGTATTGGATAATCCGTGTCCAGGAATGCAGAGAAAGCATCTGATGTTTCGACTAGTCTGTCGAGGCGATAGATGGTCGGCTGGATATCAGTTGGAATGGTCGGGACCATATATAGTGATTGTTCTTTCCGATAGCTGAGATTATCTTTCCGGTAGCGCAGATTATACGGTATAGTTATCCCTCGGCCGCAATATAAAGAGCGTTAGCCCATATCTTGAAAATCTTTCATAAAAGACCGGTTCTTCTTGAATTTGCCTACGCTACAACCCGTGTATGTCTTAGTCCTTTTCGCCGGTGGTTAAAATCCGGTGGTTTCATTGAGGCAGTGTTTGTCCGGGGCGAGAAGATTACAAAAGGAATCTTTTTCGATTGTAAGATGTGTGGAGATTGTGTGCTGCACAGCACGGGGATGACCTGCCCGATGACTTGTCCCAAAAATCTCCGTAATGGACCTTGTGGAGGAGTGCGCGCCAACGGGCACTGTGAGATTGTTCCAGAGATGATGTGTGTTTGGGTGATGGCATGGGAACGTAGTAAGAAGATGCCGGCCTACGGAGCGCAAATTGAAAATATATTGCCTCCACTCGATAAGCGATTGGAAAATTCGTCGGCGTGGATTAATGATTTTCGAGATGATGTCAAGACATCTCCACTCGGCTGGACTGAATGAAGTCAAATTCTAGATTAGAGCGCGTACTTGATGCAGGGCATTTCGCTGTTACTGCTGAGGTACTGCCTCCGGACGGATCTGATCCTCATGCTGTTTTGGAGAATGCTCGTTTGTTTGGACACTCAGTGGACGCAATTAACGCGACGGATGCATCGGGTGCGAATGTTCATATGTCCAATGTCGCTGTGGCTGCTACTTTGAGACAGGCTGGGTATGATGTTGTTGCTCAGTTGTCATGCCGTGATCGTAACCGTATAGCCTTGCAGGGAGAGTTACTAGGTATGGCAGCGTTAGGAATACGGAACGTACTTTGTCTCACGGGTGATGGGGTTGGTACTGGCGATCACCCAGAAACAAAGCCAGTTTTTGACCTTGATTCAATAACCTTGCTCCGGACGGCTAGAATTCTGCGTGATAAAGGACAGTTCCTTAGTGGTAGGCAGATTGACCCGCCACCGAATTTGTTCCTTGGAGCTGCGAGCAACCCATTTGTCCCGCCACTTGATTTTCGGCCTATACGACTAAAGAAGAAGATAGAAGCGGGGGCAAATTTCATTCAAACTCAGTTCTGTTTCGATATGCAGCGCTTACAGACGTTTATGACCCAGGTTGTCGATATGGGGCTTCATGAGAAGGTGTTTATTCTCGTTGGGGTTGGACCGTTACGATCAGCCAAACAGGCAGAATGGATGAGGAGGAATATTCCTGGCGTATCGATCCCCGCCGCAACCATCACGCGATTAAAGGATGCAGGCAAAAAATCTCGTACTGAAGGGCACCGTATCTGTGTTGAATCCATCCAGAGGATACAAGAAATCGAAGGAGTCGCAGGGGTTCATGTGATGGCATATAAGCAAGAAGAAGTAGTGCCAGAGATCTTGAAATCTGGGGGACTGTTACCTAGGCCTGCGGTTTCCGAAGCTTGAAGGGATTTTGATGCAGTTGAGTAGGGGTAACCCTTACCTACTGTGAACGTCTAATTGATCAGCCCAAACTGTCGATTGTCACTGATCAATGATCTGTGGAATTATGAATATTGTGCCCTGTAAAAACCTACCGGTTTTAGCTCATCACGGGCAAGATACTTAGAGAACAATGATAAACGTAACCAACCCTAATATTCGCAACCCTAATATTCGCAACCTGGCGATCATCGCTCATGTAGACCATGGTAAGACAACCCTGGTTGATGCTTTGCTGAAGCAAGGCCAAGTGTTCCAAGCACATCAGAGTGTTGGTGAATTGATAATGGATACTAATCCTCTCGAGCGGGAGCGAGGGATTACGATTTTAGCCAAAAACACTGCTGTGAACTATGAAGGTGTGAAGATCAATATTATTGACACTCCGGGACATGCTGATTTCAGTGGCGAAGTTGAGCGCATTATGAACATGGCAGACGGGTGTCTTTTGCTTGTGGATGCCGTCGATGGCCCAATGCCCCAGACTCACTACGTTCTGCAACAAGCCCTAAATCAGAATGTAACTCCTGTTGTACTTATAAATAAAATTGACCGCCCCGAGGCTCGGGTGGATGAAGTAGTTGAGATGGTGCAGGATCTGTTTCTGGAGCTTGCGAGCACGTCTGAGCAGCTAGACTTCCCAATACTGCTGACATCAGCGAAGCTTGGTTATGCGGTGTCTACGCTCGACGCTTCGCGTGAAGACATGCAGCCGTTATTCGACACTATTTTGAAGGAGATCCCTGCACCCTCTGGCGATCCCAGCGCCCCCTTGCAAATGCTGGTCGCTGCTCTTGATTATGATAATCACCTCGGACCGATCGCAATCGGGCGAGTTTTCCGAGGCAATATAGGGTTAAAGGATTCAGTTGTTCTCGCTAGTGGGGGCGCGGAAGGGCAAACCTACACTGTAGAGAAACTGTTTGTGTTTCGCGGGCTGGACCGTTTGGAAGTAAATGAGGCGCCCGCTGGCGAAATTGTCGCTATCGCAGGTGTTGAGAGTGCTTCAATTGGTGACACTGTAGCTGACTGTGATCATCCTGAATCACTGGGATCCATCAACATTGAAGAACCTACGGTGAAAATGAGTTTTGGTGTAAACACCTCCCCACTTGTTGGTTTAGAAGGCACTAACTGTACGTCACGGGTTTTGTATGAACGGCTCATCAAAGAGCTCCGCACCAATGTGAGCCTGAGGGTTGAGACTACTTCGACTCCCGACGTTTTTCTGGTTTCGGGAAGAGGTGAGTTACATTTGGCGATATTGGTCGAGACCCTGAGACGAGAGCAATTCGAGATCCAAGTGTCTAGGCCGGAGCCAGTGACCAAGACTATAGATGGCAAAATTCATGAACCGTACGAGCATCTTATTATCAACACCAAAGACGAATATATTGGAGCACTTACGGAGAATTTGTCTGGACGCCTAGCTACGTTGTTAGATATGGCATACGGAGAGTCCAGTAACGTGCGACTTGAATATCGTATCCCCACTCGAGGGTTAATTGGGTTTGGCTCCTTTTTTATGCGGACTACCAGCGGTAATGGTACCTACGATAGCTCCTTCTATGAGTACAAACTGATGGAGGGCAAGTTAAAAAAATCAGGTAACAGGGTACTTGTCGCTTCTGAAAATGGAGATGCAGTTACGTACGGTCTGATTAACGCTCAGGGTAGAGGGGAGACTTTTATCAGCCCAGGTACCTCTGTTTATGAGGGAATGATAGTGGGTATGCATCGTCACGAAGACGACATTCCAGTCAATGTATGTAAACAGAAGAAACTAACAAATATGCGTTCGGCTTCTGCAGACATTTCTAAACGGCTAAGCCCGCCAGTTGAGATGAGCTTGGAAGAATGCCTCGACTTCATATCCACAGACGAGTTGCTCGAGGTGACTCCCCAAAATTTGCGTATGCGTAAGAAGGAACTGTCCGCAACAGTACGGCAACGCCTGAAGAAGCGTCAGTCGAACGAATAATAGCTAGCTAGACCAGTTCCCACATGTCTGTTTGGCCGGTAGACACCCGATATACTGAGTGGCACGTGGCACTATCCCAGTCTAATCCGACGAACGAATCTAGAATGCATATCGTAAACCGGTAGTGGATTTCTTTTTCTGGTCAGAGGTCCGTCTGAAGCCAGCACAAATAAGGAGATAAGCTATGCCAGATTTGGACATTATGGATCGATTACTCGGTGGAGAGACATTGCTCTTGGATGGAGGAACTGGTTCGGAGCTTCAAAGGCGCGGAGCCGATGTTCTTCTTGGTGCGACTGATCGCCTCAAAGCATGGTCAGCTACTGCAAATATTGAGTTTGCAGATGTTGTACAACAGGTGCATCAGGACTATCTCAGAGTTGGAGCCGACATTATTATCAGTAATAACTTTTGGACAATCCCATCACGCTTGGAAGGTATAGGATTGCATGACCGGTGGCAGGAGTTTGCCCAAGCTGCTGGAGAAAATGCTGTCACAGCGCGACAAGCGGGCAACCCCCAAGCTTATGTGGCAGGCGGAATCGCTGCTCCTTGTGTAGGGTATTCCGGTGACAAACCAGTCTCTGACGTAGAGTACATGGGCGCTGTAGCGTTCCATAAAGAATACATAGACCATTCCAAACTACTCGCAGCAATGGGGGTTGATGTTATTCTCGTAGAATACGTAGGTTTCATTGCGGACTGTGTTGCAGCTGTTGACGCAGGTGCCGAAGCTGGCATTCCGGTTTTTCTTGGTGTTCGCCATATCGGAGTTGATGGAGCGATGCAATATGGCGAGAGTCTCTCCGATCTTGTTGCGGCGTTGGAGGGACACCCTGTATCTGCTGTTTTGCTGATGTGCAGCCATCCAGAGGCTCTCTCAAAGGGGCTGCCGATTCTCCGTGATGCATACACTGGCCCCGTGGGAGTTTACCCTAACCTGGGCTACAACCCTACGGGTCCAATAGTTGAACAGAAGATGTTGACTAACCAG
>Ga0310344_10004497_pt1 | contig 10358 bp, 8 predicted proteins | sample HC15DNA20200_MG_FD_203801 | JGI IMG/M metagenome (GOLD analysis project Ga0310344, IMG submission 203801) | Marine microbial communities from station ALOHA, North Pacific Subtropical Gyre - HC15-DNA-20-200_MG | ecosystem: Environmental > Aquatic > Marine > Oceanic | place: Pacific Ocean: North... | reverse complement strand
CCCCTTCGCTGGTTGGACAGCGGAACTGAACCGGTGGCCATGGTGCGGATGGTGTTCGGCCGGGGGCCAACGGCGTTTGTGGCGCTGGTTGCCGTCCTGCTTGCATGGACGGTCGTACGCGACCGGCGGGCCTGCCTGGTGCTCCTGGCGGCGCCAGTGGTGGTTTTCGGACTGTTCGGGGCTCCGGGTGCGTTCGACGTGTTGAACGAGGTGGGTGAGGCCGATGCCATCGCTTGGCGGATGCTCTGGGTGCTTCCGGTCCCCGCCATGGTCGGCATTGTGCTCACGGCCCGGAGGTCGGGCTTCGGTGCGGCGCCGGTCGTCGTGCCGGTCTTGGTCCTCGCCGTGGTCCTGGCCACCGGAACACCGATCACCAGCAGCGCCAACCGGGGAACCGAGCTGGTCTGGCCTCCGGCCTTGGACCTGCCCCGGCCCGAGATTGACGCGGCCAGGGCTCTCGTGGATCTGGCCTTGGAACAGGGAATGGGCAGCGGTGGCCTGGTGGCCGGTCCGACTGACGTGGACTTCGCCGTGGCGATTCTCTCCAGCAAGGTGAAGACGACCAACCCCCGAGCGTCATATTTGTGGGGGCGTCACGTCGACACGTCGTTCGGGGCCGATCATCGACATGTCCTTTCTCATGCCCTGACCTACGGCTACGCCGAGTGGGGGGCCGATGCGGTGGCTGACGCGTTGCGGTCGCTCCGTCCGGGGGTGCTGTGCCTCGAATCGGCCACGGGTCGCGCCGAGGTGGCAACGGTGCTGGCCGAGGTGGGCTACCGATCGGCCGGCGAGGCGGAGGCCTGCCGCCTTTGGGTCCTGCCGGGCTAGTCGTTTCGGCCCACGCAATTGGGTCGGGTCAGCCGAATCGACGGACCAATCGTGCAATGGCGGACAACAGGTCACCTACCAGTGGGAGTCGGCGGGCGGAGGCCAGCCGGCCACGGAGGCCCGTCGAGGGTCCCGTTCCGGTCACCCGGTCGGTCAGGCTGAGCCGACCGGCGGCCCGGAGCTGGGCCACGTGGTCGGTGGCGGTACCTCCGAGGGCCACCACCCGGAGCTCAGCCTCGGCAAGCTGGAACCGGTCCAGTGGCTCGGGTCCGATGGTGATGCGGTGGCCCGTATTCGTTGCCCCGGGGTCGGCCTGCCCGTCACCAGTTAGCCCACCGCGGGCCAGGAACTGGCAGAACGCGATGGTGAGGTCGTTGACGGTCGTCTCAACTGGCCATGGATGACGGGTCCCGGACCCGATAGCCACCGTGGCCAGCTTCCAGCACGCCCTGATGGCCACGAGTTCGAGGTCCACGCCGGTGGCGGCGACCCATTCGTCATCGATGAACGCCAACGCCTCCGTGGGTGCGTCGGCTCCCGCCAGGTTGTCCAGGCCTAGGTCGAGGTGGTCGCCGGGAAGGACTCGGCGCCGTCCGGCTGGTAGGAATGGGTGGGCACTTGCCGTCGACACATCGATCTCGATGGCTGCCGACCCGGCGAAGGCAGCCCACCGATCCAACACGGCGGCCAGCCCGGATTGGTCTCCGGCCCGGAGACGGTCCAGTGCCACCTGTTCGAGGTTCGGGCCAGCAAACCATGGCTCGGGAGGGCTGTCGGTCGCCTGCAATCGGAGCCATTTCGTCTGGTCGGCCGTTGGTTCGACGAGGTGTGCCCGCAGCCGGTCCACAGTCCGTCCGAGTCCGGCCGTTGGACGGGCGGAACGGATAGTGCGGGTCCGTAGATGGGGGCGGGACCGGTCCCCGGTGAAGCGCCAGGCCAAGACCGACGGGTCGCAGCGCCGGTCTACCGAACCGCTGTCCGTGCCGGCCACTACGAAGAACGAGTTAGAGAGGTCGACGCCCAGCCCTGCCTCGAGCATTCCGCGATGTACGGCCCGCTCGTCGCCGACGAAGGTGCCGACCATCCGGCTGCGGTCCAGCGGGGGACCTACCAGTTGGTCGACCAGGTCCACGGCGTCGGGTTCGTCGTGGATCCGTTCGGCCAGGATGGCGGTGGGGAGTTTGTAGTCGGGCCACGGGGCCAGCCACCGCTGCACACCCAGGCCCGCGTCGGTCAGCAAGCCGGCCAACTCGTGACGGCCGTAGGTGCGGACGGTGGCCGTCTCGGGCGTTGCCATCGACTTGGGGTACCCCTCGAGGCCGACCCATGGTCGATCCAGATGGTCCTCATTGCCGCCTAGCCAGTACGTCAGCCCGAAGCGGTTCTCGATGGCCACCACCAGCACGCCGTCGGGCATCAGGTGCCCGGCCAGTTGTCCGAGGAAGCCTGCCGGGTCGTGCCCGGCGTACTCCAGGACGCCGATGCACAGCACGATGTCGAACAGATCTTCGGTGGCATCGATGTCATTTACCGAGCCGTGTCGCACGTCGACGTCAAGGTCCGCGCAACGCAGCGCGGCAGCCTCGGCTCGGCGGGCGTCGCCTTCCACGGCGACTACCGAGGCGCCCCGTTCGGCCGCGAACCGGCTCATCACCCCGGTGCCCGCTCCTACGTCAAGGACCCGGGGCCCGTCGGTAAGGTCCAGTGGCTGGAGGAGATTCGTGCGGGCCCGGCCGAAGTGGTATCGAGTCGGCCAGTTCGAGATGTGGGCAGCCAGCTCGTCCGATGCACTCGAGCGGTCGGTGGCCTCCCGCAGGATTTTGATGACCGCGTCCTCCGAGCCGTCGCGCCACCGCCGGTCGCCCGCCCGCAGTTCGTCCGACGGACTCATCTGGCCTCCCAGGTGCCGCCGAGGGCCACCAGCCCGTTTTGGGGATCAATGCCGGTGGGTGATACCTCGAACCGCAGGATGTGGGTGTGGCGCTCGAGCACCCGACGCATAGAGGCATCGTGGAGGGCAACGGAGAGCTCGTAGGTGCCGGGTTGGACCGGGAGGGCCGATACTACGTAGTCGACCTCGACGAGTTCCCCGGCCGCTTCTCCGTCGGGTGCCCTGTCGGAGCGCGCTATCCCGCGAGTGGTGGCACCGGAATTGATGCTGGCCACGTGGGTTCCGTCGGCCCGGTACAGGCCGAGGGCCACGGTGACCGGCTCGCCAGCCGCCTGGCCGTCATACCGCACTCGGATGGATATCTTTCGACCCGATCCCACGGCGTCGGTGGGATGACCGTTGGGATCGATTAGGGCTACCGACTTCACGAGGTCGTCGGGTGATAGGCGCTCGAATGCCGGCCGACCCTCGTCGCCGGCATCAACCGTTGTGGCGGTCGGGTCGGCTCCGATGGCGAACCGATCGATGACCTTCGACGACGGTCCGACGGCCTGGAGTGCACCCTGTTGGATCCATGCCGTCCGGTCGCATAGCCAGCCGACCATGTCTAGATCGTGGCTGACCACGATGATGGTGCGGCCCTCTGCCTTAAGTTGGGCGAACCGGTCCAGGCAACGTTTCTGAAACGTGAGGTCGCCTACTGCCAGCACCTCGTCGACCAGCAGCACCTCGGGTTCGACGTGGATAGCCACCGAAAAGCCCAGCCGTACGTACATCCCAGAGGAGTAGTTGCGCACCGGCTCGTCGATGAAGCGGTCCAGTTCGGCGAAGCCCACGATGTCGTCAAATCGCCGACGGATCTCCCGGGCAGTGAAGCCGAGGATGGCTCCGTTCAGGTAGACGTTTTCCCGGCCAGTGAGCTCTGGGTGGAACCCGGCGCCCAGCTCGAGTAGGGCAGACAGGCGGCCGTCGACGGTGGCCGCCCCCTCGTCGGGGCGGAGGATCCCGGCCAGCACCTTGAGCAGCGTGCTCTTGCCGGATCCGTTACCGCCGATGATGCCGAACGTTTGGCCGTGCTCGACCTCCAAGGACAGATCGCGAAGTGCCCAGAACTCCTCGTAGCGGGTCCGGTGGCCCGCCAGCATGGTGGCCTTTAAGGTCCAGTTCCGGTCGTGGGTGAGGCGGAACTTCTTGCCCAGGCCGTCGAGGGAAACGGCCACATCCGATGAGGAGCTGATCATCTCAGACCTCCTCGGCCATGCGTGGCTCGAGGCGACGGAAGATCCGGAACCCCACTGTGAGGACGACCACGGTGGCCACCACGATGGCCAGCCACCGTTCGGCTGAGGGGAATCGGAGGTCGTATAGGGCGTTTCGGTATGCCTCGGCCCACGAGACCATCGGGTTCAGTTGGTAGAGCGTCCGGTAGCCGATCCCGAGGAACTCCCGGTCAGCGGGGACCATGTTGAGTGGGTAGAGAATTGGGGTCAGAAACATCCACGGGGCTAGGGCCACGCCGAGGAAGTGTTGGACGTCTCGGAAGTAGACGTTGGCCGCGCTGACCATGAGGGCCAGGCCCACGGTGAACAGCAACTGCAGGGCCATGAGCATCAGGACCACCGGGATCCACGTGAAGGCGAAGTGCCCCTCGAGCACCGCTATGAGCAGCAGCAGCACTGCCATCTCGACCAGCAGAGTCAGGAACCTGGCCAGCACTGCCGAAGTAGGAAGCACCCAGCGGGGGAACCAGATTTTGGTGATGAGCGGGCCGTTGGCGGTGATTGACCGGGTGGCCTCGGTGAGACTGGTCACGTGGAACTGCCAGGGCAGCAGGGTCACCAGCAGGAACACGGCGTAGGACCGAAGGCCGCTCGGATCGCCGGTAGTGGGCTGGATCCGCAGGAACACTGAGAAGACGGCGGAGTAGACGACCACGGCCACCAGGGGGTTTAGGACCGACCAGGTCCAGCCGAGGGCCGACCGTTTGTACTTGGATCGGAGGTCCCGGAGGGTCAGGTTGACCAGCAGGTCGATCTGGAGGCTTCCGGCCAGCCGATTAAGCATGTCACGGGGTGTCCAGTGGACCCTCGGGGAGGCAGGCACCGGGCGATCCTACCGGCCGGCCCGTTCGCGGCCCGGGCGCCTCGTACGCTGGTCTGGTTCCGTTACCCATTGATGTGAACCGAGTCCCGATGACTGAACCTGCCCTGTCGCACCACCCTTCGGGGGTCCGTGGTGCCTACCTGGGTCTGTGGCGGGCTGGCTTTCGTTGGTTGTACCTGCTCGACGCGGTAGGGATCCTCGGGGTGGTCGTGGTGGTCACGTTGGTCCGGTTTGGTACCGATTGGCCCTCTCCGGGCGACACCGTGGTCGGCATGGTGGTAGCCACTGTGGTCCTTCAGGTCGTCTTTTACTTCGGTGGGCTCTATGAGAAGCAGGTTCGTCTTGGTCACCGCATGTGGTTTTCCCGGGTGGCCGGACTGACTCTGGTTGGCCTGGTTCTGGGGCTGTTGGTGGTGCTGCCCACCGGTCGGTACGCGGTGCCCCGGGCCAACTTGGCAGCCGTGGGCGTCGGGGTGTCGATGGTGGCTACCGGGACCCGCCTGCTGTCGCGCCGTCTCCGGTCCCGTCGGTTCGGGCCGCCTCGGGTGCTGCTGGTGGGTAGCCGGGTTGAGACAGACTTGGCCGCCGCCCACCTCGCCGAGAGTGACCGGGCGGCGTTGGTGGCGGGACACGTCCGTCCCGACGGTGACCTGAACGCGTTAGTGGATCACCACGATGCCACCGACGTGGTGTTCGTGGGCGAGGTGTCTCTGGCCGACTTGCTTCCCGAGCCGGTGGCTTCGCTCGGCGCTGACGATCGGGGTGTCTATCTCCGTGTGACGGCGACCACAGCGCTCTTGGGGCTGCGCGATGTTCGTGAGATCGCCGGCATGCCGTACGTGGCCGTCCGCGCCCGTGCGCTGCGGCCTCACGAGGTCCGACTCAAACGGTTGGTGGAGTGGTTGCTAGTGCTGGTCATGGCGCCTTTGGTGATCGTGCTGTTGATTGCTCTGGCCACTTATCTGCGGGTGGTCGCCGGTCGGGGAGTGCTGTACCGCCAGGTCCGGACGGGCCGTGGCGGGGCGCCGTTCACCTTGGTGAAGTTCCGGACGATGGAGACCGATGCCGAGGCCACCGGTGGCGCCCAGTTGGCCTCCCGGGTCGACCATCGGGTGTTGCGGGGCTGTGGGTGGTTGCGCCGCACCCGACTGGACGAGCTGCCCCAGTTCATAAATGTGGTCCGAGGTGAGATGTCACTCGTCGGACCCCGCCCCGAGCGGCCGGAGTTGATCGCTGAGTTTGAGGCGGCCATCCCGGGCTACGGCCGACGCCACGAGATTGCCCCCGGCCTGACCGGTCTGGCGCAGGTGCGTGCGGGTTATCACACCGATCCGGCCTACAAGTTGGGCCACGACCTTCAGTACCTGATGGCCTGGTCACCGATCTTGGATCTGCAGATCCTGGCTCGGACGGTCGTCGTGGTGTTCAGGCGGGGGTCCTGAGCGGGGTGGATCCCCGTGACGTGGCTGTCGTCCTGCCGGTCCGAGACGAGGCGACGACGTTGGCTGATGCGGTTCAGTCCGTACTGCATCAGGAGGTCCCGGCGGGCCTAGAGGTCTGTTTGGCCGTCGGTCCGTCGGCTGACGACACCCGGTCGGTGGCCGAGAACCTGGCCGGAGCCGACCCGAGGATCGCCGTAGTCGACAACCCGGTGGGCGTTACGCCGGCCGGGTTGAACGCTGCTATTCGGGCCACTACGGCACCGATTGTGGTCCGGGTTGACGGGCACGCCGAGTTGCCGGAGGGTTATTTGGCTCGTGCGGTAGCGACACTCGAGCGCACGGGTGCCGTGAACGTGGGTGGTATTCAGGACCCGCGAGGTACCACGGCGTTCGAGATGGCGGTGGGTCGGGCCATGGCATCTCGTTTCGGTGCTGGTGATGCCCGCTTCCACTACGGCGGCCGCGAGGGGCCGGTCGACACCGTCTACCTGGGGGTGTTCCGCAGGGACGCCATCGAGGCGGTGGGCCTGTTCGACGAGTCGCTGGTGCGAAACCAGGATTACGAGCTCAACTATCGGCTGCGACGGGCCGGTGGCATGGTCTGGTTCGATCCGGAGCTGCGGGTCGGGTACCGGCCCCGGGGGTCGGTCCGGGCGCTGGCCCGCCAGTTCGGCGAGTACGGCCGCTGGAAACGGGTCGTGCTGAGGATGCATCCCCGGTCGCTTCGGTGGCGTCACCTGGTGGCTCCGGCAACCACGGGGGCCGTGGTGGTTGGCCTGCTGGTCGGGATCTGTTGGCCGCCAGCGCTGGTCGCCCCGGCGGGCTACGCCGCCACTGTGGTGGTCGGTTCGGCGGTCGTGGGTCGCGGCCCGGCGACTGCGGCCCGACTGATGCTCGTCTACCCGACGATGCACCTGTCGTGGGGAGTCGGATTCTTGTGGGGACTCGTTGCCCATTCGGGGCGGAATGGCGGCTCGGGGACCAGTGCTCAAGCCTCGTAGGCCCGGAGCACCTCGTCGGTTGGGCCGTCGGCCACGATGTGACCCTCGTGGAGCCACACAGTACGTTCGCAGGACCGCCGGATCTCCCCCAGGTTGTGGCTGACCAGTAGCACCGTGCCGGCTGCGGCCCGGTGTTCGTCGAGTCGTCGGGCACTCTTCTCACGGAACGTCCGGTCGCCGACGGCCAGAGCCTCGTCGACCAAGAGGATCTCTGGGGTGAGAGCCGTGGCGATGGCGAAGTGTAGGCGGGCCCGCATGCCCGACGAGTAGGTCTCCATGGGCAGGTCCACCGCCGGGCCGAGGTCGGTGAAGTCGGCCACCGCGGGGAGCTGGGCTTCGGCCTCGTCACGGGTCAGTCCCTGGGCTAGCAGGCCGATGCGGATGTTGGCCCGCCCGGTCATTCGGGGTCGGAGGGCGGCCTTGACTCCGAGGAAGGTGGGCAGGGACCGGACCAGCAGTTCGCCACCGGCCAGTGGTAGGACACCGGTCATGGCCTGAAGCAGCGTGGTCTTACCCGATCCGTTGGGGCCGACGACACCGAGGCTCTCACCGACGGCCACGTCGAGGGTGACCCCCCGCACGGCGTGCACCGTGGTGACGTCCGGCGGGTTGCCCCGCATGAGGTCACGTAGCAGGGGCCGGTGAGGGCGGATGGTGTAGCGCACTTCTACGGCGGTGCAGCGAATGGCCAGCGGTCGTGCTCCGGTGTTCACGCGTCGCTCCCGTAGGTGGCCTCACGGGACCGGAAGGCGACGAATCCGCCGACCAGGGCGATCACCGGCCAGCCGATGGTGCCGGCCCACACGAGGCCCGAGGCGTCGGTTCCCAGCAGCGCCCAGCGCCAGGCGGTAATTAGGCAGTAGAGGGGATCTAGGGCGAAGAGGGAACGCAGTACCCCGTCGTCTACGAAGTGTTCAACCGAATACAGCACGCCAGACAGGTAGAAGAGCAGGCGGAACAGGAAGGGCAGCAGGTTCTCTAGGTCGCGGTAGGTGTGGTTGGCCCGTGCTGCAGCTAGCCCGGCACCGAGACCGAAGGCGGTTAGGGCGAGTAGCAGCCCCGGCAGGGTTAGCCAACGAAGTCCGGGGGCGTAGCCGTGGGCGACGGTTACAGCCAGCATGACGACCAGCACTGGGGTGAATGACAGCAGTTGGCCGATGGCGCTGCCCACTGGCAGCGCGGCACGCGGGAACCGCAGTGCCCTGATGAGGCCCACGTTGGCTACTACCGAGCGGGCACCCGCCAACACGGTGCGTTGGGCCTGGTGGAACACGAAGACCCCAACGGTTAGGAAGGCTAGGTAGTCCTCAACGCCGCGATCCAACTCGATGAGGAAGCCGAACACCAGGAGGTAGACGCCCACCTGGAGTGCCGGGTTCAGGAGCAGCCACAGGTTGCCAAGCAGGGTGTGGGCGTGTTGGACCCGCAGGTCCTCAACGGGAACCCGGAGCAGGTAGTCACGGCGACGCCAAAGGTTCCGGAGGTAGGCGCCCAACGGGGTACTTCGTCCCACGGCGAATAGGCCGTCGGTCTCGGATCCGGTTGGTCCGTCAAGGGGGTGCATTATCGCCGAGCGTAGGCGTCGACCAGAGCGGCCCGGGGGCGGCCGGTAGATTGGTGGGGTGACCACCCCCGGCGACCCTGCTACGGAGAATCTGACAACGTCGTTACGGCGGGTGGAACGCCAGAAACGGTCCCTCGAGGAGTGGACCAGTACGCTGGAACGCACGGTGACCGCCCACGAGCGGTTGGCCCGTGAACGACAGGTCGAACGAGAGACCGAACGAGAGGCCCACTCGGTTGAATTGCGGGTGCGGGCTCAGGAACTCGCCGCCGTCGAGAAGCGTCTCACCCGCACCCTGGAGAGCCAATCATTTCGTCTTGGCCATCTGCTGGTCCGGATGGCCGTGACGCCGGTCAAGGCCCTCAGGTGGATGGGACGAGCGACCCGGCGAATGCTGGTAGTTGTCTATCGACTGGCCCAGCGGACCCTCCCGGGTCGGGTAGTCGACCCCCTGCAGCGGGCGGCGACGCGAGGCCAGGTGACCACGGCACGGCGCCACGAGGTCCTCGACCTGCCCGGCGACCGGCCGGTGGCTTTCGTGGACTGCCGGGGCCTGTCGGGTCGTGCCCGTGATGAGGCGTGGGCCCGAGCGGCGGCCTCCGATCAGCCGGCCCGCACCGTGGTGCTGACCGACGACATCGACTTCACGGGTCTGCGTGACCTCGGCCTGTCTTTCGAGTACCTGCCGCCGTATCGGGTGGGAACCCCGTGGTGGTCCGACGAGGTCGAGCACCACCGGTGGGTCGAGGAACGGCTGGCTGCGATGCGTCTCGGCTACGGGGTGGACGACAGCTACTGAGGCTGACGGCTCCACTCGTCGAGGGCAATGGCGATCTCTTCGGCACCGGTAGCCGCCGGCAGCTTGGCCATCTGGTCCCGCATTCGAGCTTGATCGGATGGGTCCAACAGGCGGTCGATGGTCCGGTTCAACCCGTTCATCTGACCGTCGTCGTTCCACCGGAGCCCGCAGCCGGACTGCTCGGCCCACAGCGTCCGTGCGTTCTGGTCGTCCTTGGCCGTGGACTGGTTGGGGACGAACAGCGTGGGCAGGCCCAGTGCCATGGCCTCCTGAAACGAGTTGTAGCCCGCGGCCATAACCGACGCGTCAAAAGCCGCCCGGTACTCGCCGATGGGGAAGTGGCGCAGCCGGACCACGTCGTCGGGAAGCGTCGCCGGCTCGCGGGTCAGGACCGACTCGGTCACCGCGATCTGCACATCGGGGTAGCGCTGGAGCGAGGCGACCACCCGGGCGCTGAGTGAGCCGGTGTCGTTGACCTGGCCGGCCCCCAGTTGCATGAGGACGGCGGGCCGGTCGAGATCCAACCCCAACTCGTAGCGGATCTCGGCAGCCGGTCGAAGATCGTCGGGCCTCACCGCCGACACGGGAGCGGTCACTAGTGAGGCGTCGGCGCTGCCGGCGGTGAGCCCCCGGTCCAGTTCAGCGGCGTACTCCCCTGGTTCGACCACGTAACTGAACAATGAAGATCGGCTGAGCGCATCGTGGCCCTTCCCGGGTTGCCAGAGTC
>Ga0310344_10004496_pt1 | contig 10360 bp, 9 predicted proteins | sample HC15DNA20200_MG_FD_203801 | JGI IMG/M metagenome (GOLD analysis project Ga0310344, IMG submission 203801) | Marine microbial communities from station ALOHA, North Pacific Subtropical Gyre - HC15-DNA-20-200_MG | ecosystem: Environmental > Aquatic > Marine > Oceanic | place: Pacific Ocean: North... | reverse complement strand
CTAGCGGGTTGGGTTCGGGACTCCTTCGAGTTCTTCGCCACGGAACTCCGCCTCAAGCAGCCGTGCACCCCGCATGATGCCCTCGAACGAGTAGTTCGCCTCGTGACAGGCGTACTCGAATAGCTTGTTGTTGCTCCGCGTCCATGCATACTCGCCGGTGAACGGGGACACCCAGACCGTCTGGTCTTTGACTGTGAAGCTGTAGATGAGCTTGTCGGCGCTTTCCATTGTAAAGCGTTCGACCACCGTCATGTTTCGGGAACCCCGCGTGAAGGAAGGGCGATCTCGAAAGTTGGTGGTCTCTACGACGAGGGTGTCGCCCTCCCAGTGTCCGATCGAATCCCCCAGCCACTTCCGGATTTCCGACGGGTCGTGTTCGGCATTCATCCGGATGGTCCTCGCATCGTGGTTCATCTCGGTCAGGATCATGATGGTGTCTTTCCCTTGCACGATCCTCTTGTGATTGTTGTAGAGCACCGGCAACATTGGCGGGCCAGCGGTCGAGCCGAACCCGATCAGGCAGCGCTCAGCGAACGGCCGCTGCTCCATGTTGTCTAACGGGCCAGGGGCATCCAAACCGGCCTCGAGCCAATACGCGGTGCCGTCGTTCTGACGTGGGCGGCCTCTACCATCACTCCGAGCGGAGGAATCAGCGGCGATCTGTTCCTGGGTTCGTGCCGGATACCTGCCATTCGTAGGGTCGATCAGGATCGAGGTGCGCCATTGTCCGTCGATCTGGAATGCACCTGAGCCAGGGTCGATCCAAAAGGTGTTGTAGCCACCGACGTTCCCCGATGCGCCGGTTGACCCGTCTCCTCCTACTGGAGGTGCGCCCCGATTCGGATCGCTGATCTCGGTGTTCACCGAGGGGACAATGTTGTTCCGGCGATCGAGTGCGGCCGTGGCCTTTGCCCCAAACACCGCCGCCTCTTCGTCGGTTAGGGACATCATCTCGCCCAACTCGGGGGGACGTTGCATCGGGGTCAGGGTTCCCACGTCGTAGGTGCCAGACAGATCCGGGTGACCGCTCGGCGTTCGTGCGATATGGTCGGTCTGTGCTGCCGCCGTTGGTGCCCAACACACGACCGCCAGTCCCCCCAAACCGGTCGCTAGTCGACTGTGCATCTAACCCTCCTCAACTTGATGTAATAGTTTGCATTGCAGTGCCAACACGCTGGTCTGGAGTGAGCAGGTGTGGGGCATCAGTTATGCTGTTGGATAATACGAGAGTACTCTTATCGCATCTGCGAAGAAGTCTGAAAAATACTCAGCCGAGTCTGGAATACGCTCTCGGTAAATTTCTAGTTCGCCCTAGGACGCGGACAATCACAGGTGATATTTTCGGTAGAACTCTGATTCTTGCTTCATATATCTGACCAGCGCGAAATCAATTTAGCGACTCTCAATAATATTTACGCCATCAGCAGACCCGTCGGAGGCCCTGTAACACCTCGGTTGGTGGAGCAAGTCCATCGGTTCCTGTCCGGTGCCACAAGGGCGATTCGCCCGATGATCATCGGAGCTCGACTTGCACACGAGGATCTGCGCTCCGCGGGTCTTGGTTCGGTCAAACAGACGGAACATCGATAGCCTCGCCCTTGGACTTGTTGTTCGTTACCTCGGGCGAGTTGCCTGCTGAGGCAGCTGCCTTGCTATTGGCAGCGCGGCTCCTGTCTGCTATCGGGACCGTCGCGGTACAAGCTATGGCAGTGTGAGCACGACTCGGACACGTAATTAACTGCCTCCCAGACGGCATCCCAATCCTCAGTGCGGGCACCGGTGAGCACGTTGACGGCGGATTCCTCGAGGAGGCGGGCCCCTTCAATATAGTCCGCGCGGTCGACCGGTGCCAATACGCCGTTTTTGCAAGAGCGGCCTTCAAGCAGGGTGAGCTTGGCACCGTCAGCGAGGGCTACCGCTGCACCAGCGACCTCTTGCCAGCCGCGGTAGACCGACGCATAACGTGCGGACGTTGACCCCATGACAGCGGATACAGCCTCGGAGGCCTCTGGACTCATCTCCGGCATTGGGCCGCCAGGCTCGACCGCTTGGGCGTCGAACAGCTTGTTGGCGTTCGCAAACATGGTGCCGACCATTAGCTCGGCGAGGGTCCCTATGGGGTCCTCGCTCGGTCCTTGGGCCGAGGCGGCACCTGACACGAGCAGTATCGACAGTACAGATAAGCTCACAAGTCGTCTCACACTACACCTCCCAACACGGTTGATTTGTTTCGTATCAGCGCCGGGTGCGCCGAAACGATAGAACACTGTATCACCGAGGAAAAGATGGAAGAAGGTCAATCAACGTGGAACAAACCTCAGCTAAGGCCTTGAGTGCCAGGTTCAAGGCTAATGTCAAGGGCAGGTGGGACCATCTGTGGGGCTGGGGAAGCTGGTTTCAGTACGATCCCTATCTTCTTCGGTCGACGCCTTATCGTGGCGCTAAAAGAAGCGCTAAATTGGGGCTCTGTCAGTGCCCAGAGGTAGCGGACACGCCCGCTTAGGGGCCTTCGTCGGAACACAAAGTCCTAGACGGCATGCCAATCGCATCGAGTTGTTTTATTTCGTAGAATTATATTTATGGTTATGGTGTGTAAATGTGTGCCTAGGAGTTCGTGATCTCCGAGATGAGGATACCCATGTCTAACAACTTCCATGACATCTTGAGCGATGGAATCCGACGAGGGGCTGCTCCGGGAGCAGTGGCGATCGTTGTAAATCGAAACGGCGTTGTCTGGGAGGGCGCGGCAGGCGAACGAGTCATCGGGTCTGGTATCGAGATGACCACAGACACCGTGGGCTCAATTTTTTCGATGACGAAGGCAATTACTGGTGCGGCTGCCATGCAGTTGGTGGAGCAGGACAAGCTTGATCTCGATGCGCCAGCCGGAAAAATCTGTCCCTGGTTGAATGAGGTGCAGGTGCTTGCGGGTTTCGATGACGAGGGCCAGCCAATTACACGGGCTCCCAAGTCAGCTGTCACGTTGCGTAATTTATTGACTCACACGTCGGGTTTTGTCTACGAGCTTTGGAACGCCAATGACCTTCGCTGGCGAGAGGTGACAGGGGCGCCGAGTTTGTTCACTCTTCAAAATGCAGCGCTATGCACGCCGTTAGCATTTGATCCCGGTGAGCAGTGGGAGTATGGCACTGGCATCGATTGGGCTGGCAAGATGGTCGAGCAAGTATCCGGGATGACCTTAGGTGAATACTTCGATGCAAACCTGACCGGACCTCTGGGTATGACGGATACAGCGTTCACGCCTTCTCCGTCAATGCTCAGTCGTGCCGCGGGACTTCATGTACGTTTGCCAGATGGGTCCCTGGTGCCGACGGAATTGCCAGCACCGGAGAGTCCGGAATTTGAAATGGGCGGCGGCGGACTGCAGGCCACTATGGGCGACTATGGGAAGTTCATCCGTATGATGCTTAACGATGGTGAAGCGGACGGCACGCGTGTTTTACGTGCGGACACTGTTGCGCAGATGAGTCGAAATAACATCGGAGCCCTACGGGTCAAAGAACTCTCGACGGTTGCGCCGCACCTGTCAAACAATGCAGAGTTCTTCCCCGGGGAAGCGAAATCATGGGGCCTCACCTTTCAGATCAACGAAACTGCCGTCAATACCGGACGGTCAGCGGGCACATTGATGTGGGCAGGACTCGCGAACAGCTTCTTTTGGATTGATCGCCAACAGGGTGTTGGGGGTGCTTATCTGAGTCAGATTTTGCCGTTTGGAGACGAAAAATCTCTGAAGTTGTTTTTCGATCTGGAGCGTGCAGTGTACGCCTCGGCTGCTTTCTAGCGAAGGCGTAAGGTCGCCTTGCTGCTGGGCGTCGCCCGTAGTTCCGTCCCTCATGATCAAACCGGGGCAGACCCCCTGGGTTTCCGCCTTGTGTCATTGAGGGATAATTATCCAATTTAAGGTGAAATTCTGTGGTTCACGACTTGTTGGTTACTTTTGAGCGGATTCATAAGGGAGAAAATGTCATGAAAAGGCTTATTGCTTCTATGGTTGTTGTGGCCGTTCTTCTACCGACACTAGCCCAGGGCCAGACACCTGTCCTTCAAATTGTTCAGATAAATACCTCAGACATTCCACGTTACCTAGAGTGGGCCGAGGAGTCGATACCCGTTATTACGGCTGCCAATCAAGTCCCGACTTCTGGTGGTGTTTGTGTGCCGTCGTACGGGGCTGAGCAGGAAGGTGATCTTTACGTCTATAACTTTTTTGCTGACTTTGAGAGTTCGATGCCACTTGACCTTACGTCGGGAGTGCCCGCGAGAGAGATTGCCAAAATTGCCCCTCATCGGACGATTAAGGCAAGAGATCTCTGGAGCTCAGTTCGAAGATCTCCGAACATCGACATTACTACTGGCGATACCTATTCGATGATGATGACGGTGACGTCGACAGACCAACCAGACATGTATCTGACGCAAATAGAAGCTCTCGAAGCAGGGCTGCACGAAGCCGGTCATCGAGATGTAAATTTTGCAGTGGCCCAGGTGATGACGGGTAAATTTCGGAATCATCTCAGCGTAAGAATGGTCGCGCCGACACCAGAAAGCCTTGGCGCGGGCATGGACACGATACGCACGGCCACATGGGCTAGAAACACGGTCAACAACTTGGCTTCGATTAGGACAGTGGCCCAACAGATGACGGCGAACTGCTACCACTATGTTTCGACTCGGTAGTAGGTTTGCACAAGGAAGGTGGCTCACGGTGTCGGGCAGTGAGGCCTTGTGAAGGGTTCTGAAAGGAAAGACGTCATGAAACAGATGAACTGGCTCTGGGTGTGTGCCACTCTGGTGGTCATCATCGGTTGTTCCTCGGATGACTCTGAGCCCATTGGCGAACCAGCAGTTACGCCGACACCTAGCTGGTCGTTCGACCCGGGGATGATCTTCCCCGCCGACGGCTCGCTAAACCGTCCCGAGGATGGAGAGGTGTTGTCCGACGGCCGCTTGATCGTAGCCGACCAAGTCTCAGGCCTGAGCCTCATCTCGGCTGACGGTTCGAGTCAGCCATTCGGCCGGTTTGCGGAAGCAGGCTACCAGCACGATCCTCCCGAAATCATCGGTGGCCCAAATGGCGTCACGCTCGAGCCTTCGGGTACACATCTGCTTGTTGCGGACGTCTACCGGGGCGGCCTCTACCGTGTCGAGATCGCTACTGAGGAGACCACGCTGATTTACCAGCATCCTTATGGCATTAATGTGGCGCGCAGGGATCGGGCGGGTGGAATTTGGTTCACGCAGTCGAGCCAGAACAACCCAGAAAGTGGAGAAGAAGAGACCTTTGAGGCGATCGATAATGTGACCCCAGATGGGGCGCTGTATTACCTCCCACCGGCTGACCGTTCAGAGAATGCTCTGGCGGTTCCAATCGTCGAGGGCCTCCTGTTTGCAAATGGCATCGCGCTCGATGAGGACCGCGGCTATCTTTACGTTGCCGAGACGATGGGGAGGCGGGTGTGGCGCTACGAGCTCGATGTCGGGGTGGGGCAGGTCTCGGAACCGACCGTCTTGTATGAGGGCATCTATCCAGACAACTTGGAACTCGATCTCGATAATCGACTCTGGATCACCAGTCCTGTGTACAGCGAGGTCGTGGTCGTGGATCTTGAGGACGGTACCACAAACTCTGTCTTCCGGATCTCGACTCCAGAGAGCGTGTCACTTGTGGCCGAGATCGAGGCCAGAATCGGGGAAGACAGGTCATGGATCGAACTCTTCGCGCCGCCGCTGTGGGGGGACGGCCCTGGGCCGACGACTGGCGTGATTTTTTCAGAAGCTGACGGAGTGGTCTTTGTCTCTGGCCTTGGTAATGCCCTGATGCGACTGGAGTTCTGATGGGCGGATTCAGACCTCCGTCAGTGGGGTTGGAAGGGCGTGCTAAAATCCGACTCCACGAAGTCCCGAAGTAACTCAATTCTTGTTCGGAAGGAACTTGTTAACGAAATGTCAGCCCAAAAGCCCAATTACCAAGATGCCGATCTTGTGCTTCGTGTCTACGAAATGCGCCGAGAACCAAAGACGCGAGAGAATCGTGATGCTATCAATTTTCAGTTCTGGCCTAAGAGCTATGACGATGTCAAAGAGATTGGCAATTTCGACCATCCGTTGAACGGCGCATGGCGTCAGCTGAGTTCCTATTGGGAAATGGTGTTCGGGATGGCAAGAGCTGGTGTCGTTAATGCCGATTACTTGACCCAGAATAATGGTGAGGGCCTTTTCTTCTTCGCTAAAATCGCGCCCTACTTAGACCAAATCCGCGCTGACGGGTCGCCGACGGCGTTTCAAAATACGGAATGGGCCTCCAAAGAAACCGAAAGTGGACGAACGCAGTTCGAGTACATCCAGGGCATGATTAAACAGCGGTTGGAGTCCGGCGATTAGCCTCAACGGTGTGAAACAGCAGGGCCTGGGCCAGGGGTGTGTCCTGCGGTGTTGCTTGTCATCCCCTGTAGAGCTGATGATCGTGTTTCGTCGGATAAGGGCGCCCCGTTACTCGTTCGCAAGCACGCTGTTTGTGCTGGATTCAGAGGGCTACCAGTAGAGGGAGGGAACCCCGATGTGGACTGCCGTGATACCCAGGACCTTCAAAGTTTAGACTCGCCAATTCATTGTTCCGGACGGATTCCGATCGATTCGAGACCCTACTGTCAATGGGTTGAAGCGCATGGTTGGATCCATCTTGGATGCCTACCACTCTCATGGTAGCCCGCCGATAGGCCCGGTCGGAACCAACTAGAGCCAAGCAAGTCACACCACGTACATTTCAAGTCGGTCAGCTGACCCGGATGACAGCCCGACTATCCGCGGCTCAGGAGTCTCAGATCATCTCAGCATGATATTTCCGGTTTTGGTGTATCGAATTGGATTATCTGGCTTCCGGTCTGGCTTGTTGGGGCGGTGGTAGTATTTCCGGTGAAGATGCACTACAGAACCCGGTGGGTTTCTAGGCTCAATACTGGGCCTTGATTTGCGAATTGGTTTTGTCGAAGCGAGGACAGTATGAAACATGGCAATCTGTCTTTTGGCGTCCTGATCGTTCTCCTGATTGTCGGTGGAGCGCTCGGAACATGGTACGTCGACCTGGCGGTGGGTGAGGTTAGGTTGCAGCCCGCCGGTGGGGTGCCAAGGTTTGTGGTCGACGACACCTGGCCAACAGTTCCGCCACAGTGGCAGCTTGGCGATGTGTCTAGTGTTGACGTGGATGGACAGGATCGAGTGTGGGTTCTGCATCGTCCGAGGACGCTTCCCCCGAGTCAATCCAGCAGTGCTGCGCCACCCGTTATCGTTTTTGATGCGGCAGGGAATTTCGTTCGGGCCTGGGGAGGGCAGGGGGATGGCTATGACTGGCCTCAACGAGAACACGGTATCCATGTTGATCATGAAGGCTTTGTGTGGGTCGGGGGAAACTATTGCCCAGAGCGGCAGCTTCCGGGACTCGACCCGGTCGGGGATGATCAACTGCTGAAGTTTACGCCGCTCGGTGATCTCGTTCTACAGATTGGGCGAAGCAACCAGAGCCGAGGGAACGCCGACACGAAGAACTTACATCAGCCTGGGGATGCGGCCGTTTATGCGAAGACGAATGAATTGTTTGTGGCAGACGGCTATGGGAACCACCGGGTTGCTGTATTCGATGCGGATTCGGCCGAGTTTAAACGGATGTGGGGGGCATTCGGGAATACCCCAGAAGATCGCGATCAATGTCCGCCACCGAGTTTGAGCTCCGTGCCGGATGGACCTGGTCCGTCGCAGTTCAGTATCCTGCACGCGATTCGGGTGTCGACGGATGGACTAGTGTATGTGGCCGACCGTGAGAACCGTCGCGTGCAGGTGTTTACCGTCGAGGGGCAATTTGTTAGACAGGTGGTCAGACGAACCTCTCCCTTTGCCCGAAATTTGGCACTGTCACCTGATCCAGAGCAAGCGTTTCTATATGTGGGCGCGGGCGCAGAGATCGTGGTACTCGACCGTCAAACGCTAGAGGAGGTGGCAGCAATTAGAGGTGGAGGTGTGTTGGGAGGTGGCCACCAGATGGCGACTGATTCAAAGGGGAATATCTACACGGCTCAGGTCGGTCGGGGTCTGCAGAAGTTGATGCTTGTTGGGTCGTAAGGCGTAGAACTGCCACATTTCCGTGAACAGGAGGGTTCTATGCGAAAGGCCACATTTTGAAGAGGAATGTTCAAGGTATCCTGACAAACGTGCTCCGCCTCCTGATGTTCTCGCTTCTGCTGATCGCACTCCTGCCGTTGGTTCTGTTGGGGACGCTTGGTTTCATGATCAGGTTAAAGACGAGGAACCGCGGTATCTCCGGCACGGCCTACGAACCCTTCTTGAATCGGCTACTGTTTCACCATGCAGGTAGTCGAGACGATGCCGCCGCCGTGCAGTTGGCGCCTCATCTGCCTGCGCTGTCGCCGACTGTGGTATGGCTGCTTATCGGGACAATGGGACTGGCGGCCAGATTGAGCGGCTATCAAGGATCATTTCTCTCGTATCCGGGCGAGAGACCCTCATCGATGGCATCAGCGATGGTGCATCGCACGGCATTCTTCGACGAGGCCCTCGCGAGCGCCGTCGACCCGACGGCACCACACCCGGCACAGCAGGTCGTCTTCCTGGGCGCCGGCTGGGACACCCGGGCCTTTGGTGCGCTGAGAGACCGTCCGGTGCGGGTGTTCGAAGTTGACACCCCGGCGACGCAACGCGCGAAGAGAGAGGCGCTGGATGGCGCAGGTATCGACGCCTGTCACGTCACGTTCGTCGAGACCGACTTCGGTCAGACCTCCTGGTTCGATGCGTTACTCCGGCGGGGTTTTGACCGCGATCTCCCAACGTTCATTCTCTGGGAGGGGGTCACGTATTACCTCGATGAGAAGACCGTCCAGACGACGCTTCGGACGGTTTCCGGCCTTGCGGTGGGTAGCCGGATTGCCTTCGACACTTGGAGTCTCGAATACTTTTCGCGGTTCGTAGGCCAATACATGCGCCTCATGGTCAAAGGGTTCTACGGCGAGTCTTTTCAGTTCTTCCTGTCCACCGCAACACCTGCACGAAAGCAGGCCAGCGAGTTCATTGCCTCACAGGGACTGACACTTGTGGGGTATGAACCCATGGGTGAGGAGCGCGGAAAGTCGGTCCCCTATGGTGGGTTCACGCTCGCGGGGCGTTCCGTGTAGCATGGACCACCGACATCAAGCCAGCCGAGCATGTCTCACAAGTAGAACACGGTTTAGGGTTCTCTGGCATTCCTCGCTGGGCAGGGAAGTGCGTATAGCACTCGAGCAGGACTGCAATTGGTGGGAACGGATGTTTAGTGTTAGAGATTGCGTTAGCCACGTGTCCACGGTCCGGCAGGGCGCATCCCGGAATATCGCTCGATGGCCCGCTCGACGACACGCTGTCTAGCCTCATCGTTCGGCTCCAAAGTCGAGACGCCCCACTCTCCAGTGCTGCCAAGTGCGATGCCGTCAGAACGCGGCATGCAGTTAAATTCGTAGTTCACCTCAGGCTGGGGCACTAGAAACGTTAGCTGCCCTTTCACCGGGATCAACTCCTCGTCAGAGAAAAGAGCCTGCGAGCCAAGGCCAGTGCAGTTGACGATGACCGACTCATTGAGGCTCATCAGGTCGTTGGGTGTGTCGAATTTGCGGATAACGATGCGTCCGCCCAGTCGGATGAACGCGGTCACCATGGTGTCGAGATAGATTGAGGGTTCGATTCGCATTGACGAACGACGAGAGGCGTAACGCGTCTGAAACGGATGCTCGCCTGGGTAGAGAATCTCACGGTCTGATCGCAAGTAGGTGGGCAGGTCTGCCGAATAGGTGTCGGCGGCAACGTCTAGGCGGGTGTCGTCGTCGAGGTCTTCAGGGGTGTCTGTCAAATCGTTGGACACGCCTTCCTCTTCGCTTTCAGTTGAAGGTAATTCGTCCATCGTGCTGTAGCTGTCTAGCCAGGAGATCCCGTAGCGAGGCCCGACTAGGAGCTGTAATTGTCGATAAGCGATTTCTACCGCGTTCTGGAACTGGGCCTCCCAACGAGCAGGACCGGGACCGGACACAAGCCTCGAGGTGGGCGAGAACGTGGCATACGCCATGTTTGAGGTGGTGTCCGGAGGTACTGCCATTGCGTAGATTGTGACCTTGAAACCGCGCCGTTGCAGTTGTCTTGCCGCAGCCAAACCGACAGCACCGGACCCTAGGACCGCCACCTGACGGTCCTCCTGCTCTAGTGCCAAGTCAGCGGCCAGTGCTCCGGTCCCCCAGGAAAGGGAGATTCCAGCTCCGCCATGGCCATAGTTGTGAATCACGGTTTTCGCGTCGAATTTTTCAGC
>Ga0310344_10004495_pt1 | contig 10361 bp, 11 predicted proteins | sample HC15DNA20200_MG_FD_203801 | JGI IMG/M metagenome (GOLD analysis project Ga0310344, IMG submission 203801) | Marine microbial communities from station ALOHA, North Pacific Subtropical Gyre - HC15-DNA-20-200_MG | ecosystem: Environmental > Aquatic > Marine > Oceanic | place: Pacific Ocean: North... | reverse complement strand
AAAATAGTAGATGAGTTCGAGATTAATCTTAATCGATGTATTTTGTGCGGAATATGTGTAGAGGTATGTAATTTTGATGCCATTGTTATGAGTCATGAACATGAACTTAGTGTTTATGAGCGTAATGGAGATAGAGTCGCTTTAGAGGGGCTTTTAGAATTGGGGATGACTTATCAAAAAGAAACCGATTGGATTCCTCCATCGGTATTGAAAAAGGCCTTGAAGGAGAATTCGGCCGCAGAGAAGGCTGCTGATTAAAGATGTCCTGGTTCTTGTTTATTTTGCTTTCAGTTATGGCTATAGGTGGTGGCCTAGGAGTCGTGGCTACTCGTAATGTTGTTCATGCGTGCCTTTTTCTTCTGTTTTCGTTGTTGGCTGTAGCTGGACTGTATGTTGTATTGCTGACAGAATTCTTGGCGTTAGTACAGATTTTTATTTATGGCGGTGCCATAATTATTGTTCTCCTCTTCGCTATAATGCTGACTAGATCTAAGGAATATCCTTCTATATCAGATAATTCTCAATGGCCATTAGCTCTCGTCTCCGGGTTGGCTCTTTTTAGTTTGCTAACAGCAACATTTGTTGTTAATAGTAGTTCTTTTGAAGAGATGCATAGGGTGGCTTTGACTGACTTGGGAACGACTTTGTTTACTGATTGGGCCCTACCTTTTGAAATTGCCTCTCTTGTTCTTTTGTTAGCATTAATTGGATCGATTGTTATAGCTAAGGTTGAAAGGAGAAGATAGTGGTTACACTTATGCACTTCCAGATTGTGAGCGCCGCATTATTTTCAGTTGGGCTTTATGGCGTTCTTGCACGAAGAAGTGCGGTTTTAATATTGATGTCCATTGAGTTAATGCTTAATGCGGTAAATCTTAATTTAATTGCAATAGCTTCTTTCACAGACCCAGAACGTTTTGCTGGCTTTATTATTGCCATTTTCGTCATAACTGTTGGGGCAGCTGAAGTGGGATTGGCACTTGCCATTGTTTTGAGAATGTTTAGAAATCGGGCTACGGTCAATATTGATGAAATAGAGCTAATGAAATGGTGATAGATTCGTGAAACCTCTTTTTGTAATTCGATATGTTGAAATGCAAGATAAAATTATACTTGAAATAGGAAAGGCCTAAGGTAATGATAGGAATGGAGTACGCCTGGCTTATTCCAGTATTAAGCTTTGTGGCATTCCCGTTAATTCTTTTGCTAGGCAAGTTTCTTCCTGGCAAGGGTTCTTCAATATCAATTGGAGCTATCGGGGCTGGATTCATTTTATTCTTGTTTGTAATGGTAGATCGTTTATCTAATGGAGCAACTGAGCAAGCTTTCTTTAAGATTGATTGGTTCACTGTTGGAAGTGTGGAGCTTACCTGGGGGTTCATAATAGATCCGCTAAGTGTAAGCATTCTTGGGTTAGTGACATTTGTTGCATTGATGGTGCAGATTTATTCCCTTTCTTATATGAAGGATGATCCTCGTTTCAATTGGTACTTCGGGATCCAGGCTTTCTTTGCTGGCTCAATGCTGACTTTAGTTTTGGCAGATAATTTCTTATTGCTTTATATCGCTTGGGAATTGGTTGGTTTGTGTTCGTACTTGCTTATAGGATTTTGGTATGAACGGAAGCCTGCAGTGGAAGCTGCAAAAAAGGCTTTTATAACAACTCGTTTGGCTGATGTTGCTTTGTTAGTAGGAATACTCCTTTTGTATAAGCAGGTTGGCAGTTTCAGTATGTCCGAGACATTTGAACAAGCAGAATTACTTATGGCGGGAGCTAACAGCGCTCTAAGCAGTGGGACTACTTTAATTGCTGCCCTACTACTTTTTGTTGGTGCTATGGGTAAATCGGCGCAGGTTCCATTACATGTATGGCTGCCTGATGCGATGGAGGGTCCTACTCCGGTTAGTGCTCTGATTCATGCGGCGACAATGGTAGCAGCCGGAATTTTCTTGGTGGCTAGAACATTCGTGATATTTGAAGCGGCTCCTGATTCTCTTCTTATAGTAGCAATTGTAGGTCTCTTGACTACTCTGATGGCGGCTTCTATGGCACTTGTTATGACTGATCTCAAGCAAATATTAGCTTACTCCACCATAAGTCATTTGGGACTTATGATGCTTTCTTTGGGTTCATTTGGATATACGGCTGCCATATTTCATCTTATGACACATGGATTTTCAAAGGCTCTTCTGTTTTTGGCTGCCGGAAGTGTTATGCATGGAATTGGACGGACAGACATACGACAAATGGGTGGACTGATCAAGGTTATGCCTCTTACCGCGTTAGCTTTTGGGATTGGAGCAGTGTCTCTTGGGGGAATACCCATCTTCGCAGGATTCTGGAGCAAGGATGAGATATTGTTATCTGTATTGGATCATAGGCATCCAATATTTATGATATTAGTTCTTGTGGCAGTATTCATGAGTGCCCTCTACATGGCTAGGGCTTTCTTTGTAGCTTTCATGGGTGAGATTAGTGATGAAAATCGAAAAGGACATGAGGCTCCAGTCTTTATGGCAATACCTATGATTTTACTGGCCATTTTGGCAGTCACATCTGGACTACTTGCTTTGGAATGGACAGACTCCTTCCGAGGAATAGGATCTTTTATTTTTGCTCATGAAGGGCATGGGTTTGAATTCAACTTAATGCTAGGGTTGGGTTCTACAATTTTGGCAACATCTGCATTCATTATAGCGTGGTTAATTTATGTGAAAGGGAGTATATCTATTAGTCCCTTTAAGCGAACCTTTGCTCCTATTATTAGCATAGCTGAGAGGAAGTATTATCTGGATTCTGCATATCAAGGCTTTATAGATCGAGTTGTATTGGTGTTTAGTTCCCTAGTAGCTAAATTTGATAGAGTTTTCGTAAATGATTTCGCAGTCAATGGGGTTGCGGAATCGGTAAAGCGGTCTGCTTTTACTTTGAGGCATCATGTTACGGGGCTTATCTATAACTATGCTTTTGTCATGGTTGTTGGAGCTATTGTTTTAGTAGCCGCCTGGTGGGCTATAGCGGTGAAGGGTTAATTAATGGAAGACATTAAAGTTATAGCTTTGTTGCTAACGATTTTCTTGCCAGCAGGGGCTGGAACATTACTAATTTTCTTTCCCAAAAATTGGGGCTCACAGATAAAATGGTTCTCTGCTGTAATATCCGGTATTACCCTAGCCATCACTTTATATATATTTTCTGTCTATGACTATGAGAAAGGTGGATTCCAATTTGAAGGCTCCTATAATTGGTTAACTCAACCCATCAACATTAACTTTAGCCTTGGCATAGATGGAATTTCAACAGCTATGTTATTGCTTACTGGGATAGTTATGTTTTCGGGTGTCCTTTTAACATGGAATTTAGAACGCAGGGTTAAGGAATTCTTCATCCTTTTCATGTTCTTGTTGTCCGGGGTTTTCGGAGTATTTGCGGTTCGTGATTTATTCTTTCTCTTCTTTTTCTATGAGCTAGCAGTTTTGCCTATGTATCCATTAATTGGTATTTGGGGAAGCAGCAGCGATTTTGGAACCTTCCTCCGAACTAAAGAATATGGCGCTATGAAGTTGGTTCTATATCTGGTTGGAGGCAGTGTTCTGGTTTGGATAGGCATCATAGGCGTTTATGCGGCTTCGAGCGATTTTGGGACACCAACCTTTTCCTTGGAAACACTAAGTGTTATTTCCGAACAAGGTGCGTTTAGTCATGACTTCCAGCTGTTTTTCTTTCCTCTATTTATGATCGGATTTGGGATTCTCGCTGGGTTGTGGCCATTTCATACGTGGTCCCCAGATGGGCATGTCGCTGCACCAACTTCTGTAAGTATGGTTCATGCCGGTGTGTTAATGAAATTGGGTGCGTACGGAATAATTCGAGTAGGGATGACAATTCTTCCTGAAGGAGCTCAAGACTGGATGCCAGCTCTCATAGTGTTTGGAACTATCAATGTGATATATGGGGCTGTGGCAGCGATGTCACAACGCGACCTGAAATATGTTGTGGGTTATTCTAGCGTCAGTCATATGGGGATTGTCCTTATGGGAATTGCGACGTTGAATCCTATGGGGATGGGTGGTGCGGTACTGCAGATGTTTTCTCATGGCATAATGACTGCGCTTTTCTTCGGAGTAGTGGGGATAATATATGAAAGGACCCATACTCGAGATATTACTGTTCTTGGCGGGTTGGCAAAAAAAATGGGTATAACGGTTTCCTTTTTTGCTATCGCTGGAATGGCCTCCTTAGGATTGCCAGGTTTGAGCGGTTTCATTGCGGAAGTCTTGGTATTCGTTGGAGTATTCCAAGAATACGTACCCCTAGCCATTCTAGGAATAATTGGAGCCTTGCTTACTGCTGTCTATATTTTGCGTCTTTTGTCTCGTGCCTTCTTCGGTCCGCTAGACCCCAAATGGGAAGATCTTAAAGACGCAACCCCCCGAGAAATGGGAGCCACGTCTTTACTGGTGTTTGTGCTTATTTTTGTAGGGCTTTGGCCGGCACCTTTGATGAATGTTATCAATAGCGGTGTATCTGATTTATTAAGTAGGTTTGTAGGATTATGACCGAAAATATTCATCTACTACTACCTGAAGCGTTATTGGCTGTTCTAGCCATTAAGGTTTTGGCTATAGATTTATTCTTACCAGTAAGATTTAAGGACCTTTTAGTTTGGATCAGTGCCCTTGGAATGACTGGAATTTTAGTGTTTTCTATCTGGCTTCTTTGGGGCATAGATACACCTTTATATGGAGGATTGGTTCGTGCCGATGGATTTACGCTGTTTTTTAAGGGCTTTTTCTTAATACTTGGGATTGTGACTGTATTAGCTTCTCGTGATTATGTTAACAAGCATCTTAAGAATCCAGGTGAGTTTTACTCCATAGTGATCATGGCGATCCTAGCCATGTCAATTATGGCGTCTGCTGTAGAAATACTGACAGCTTACATTGCTTTGGAACTTATGAGCTTCAGCTTTTATATCTTAGTGTCATTCGCACTGAATAATCCTAAATCGAATGAAGCTGGCCTAAAATACATACTTATAGGTGCCTTTTCATCAGCCATTTTGCTTTACGGCATCAGCCTTCTTTACGGTGCTGTAGGAGTGACGCACTTCGATAGTATAGCTAAAGAAATCAGTAATGCTATGGAGAATAGTGACTCCTTTAGTCCCACTCTATGGGTTGGGATGGGGTTAATTTTAGTTGGACTAGGATTTAAGATTGCTGCTGTTCCGTTCCATATGTGGGCTCCCGATACGTACGAAGGTGCACCACTTCCTGTAACTGCATTTCTTTCAGTCGGATCTAAAATTGCGGCATTTGCTTTAGTAATGAGACTGTTTGGACAAGCGTTTGCCCCATCGATAGACCAATGGCAAATGATAGTTGCCACAATGTCCGCTTTGACTATGACAATTGGAAACGTTGTTGCTATAGCTCAAAAGAATCTGAAACGTCTTTTGGCATATTCCAGCATTGCTCATGTAGGGTTCATGTTGATGGGAATTGCAGCTCTTTCATTGATAGGGATTGAAGCCTTAATTCTTTATCTCGTTGGCTATGCTCTAAGTTCTATGACAGTGTTTGTAGGATTGATAGCCTTTTATAATATGACCGGACGAGAAAACATAGATGATTTGGGAGGACTTGCTGTAAGACATCCATTTATTGCAGCTGCTATTGCCTCCGGGCTTATTTCACTGGGAGGACTCCCGTTTTTTGCTGGATTCACTGTGAAATTCTACCTTTTCACAGCAGTTGGTACTCAAGGGCTTTTGTGGCTAGCTGGTTTGGCTATATTTAATAGTCTTATATCGTTGTATTACTATCTTATGGTAGTAAGGCAAATGTATATTGAACCTTCCCCAGAGTGGGCAAAAGAACCTGCGAATGATGTTGCTACTAAAGGAATCCAAAAGACAATGGACCGTATAGAACATAAGCCAACGTTACTGATTACGACAGTTCTTACTGTATTGGTTTTGGGTGTAGTGTTTGTTGGCATTTATCCTTCACCCATTTTGGACATGATCAAATCAGCGTCACAAGCTCTATTAACTTGAACCTAAATCTAATTGAATTGACTAGTGGCTCATCATCAATTCTGAAAACATTTAATAATTACAGTTGTCATGTAATCTATCGCTTCCTATAATGTACCAATCTGTCGTCCGTGGGAGGGTAATGATATGACACAGGAACATAGCGAACTCGAACCTGTTCTTCATCCGGAAGCTATCATTGCAGAATTAAAGAAAAATCGTATAACACATATAGTTTGGCTTCCAGATAGTGAAAGTAATTTCATGTATCAGCAACTGTTGAATGAACCTGACATTTCCCTTGTTCCTGTAGCTAGAGAGGGAGAAACTATGGCTATAGCTGCTGGATTATGGATCGGAGGTAAAAAGCCAGTAGTCCTTATTCAAAACACCGGTTTGTTTGAATCTGGGGATTCTTTAAGAGGAATTGGACTAGACGCAAATTTACCTCTCCTAATGTTGATTGGATACAGAGGTTGGGATCGGCATGGATTAACTAAAGATTCAGCTGCCAAATTTACTGAGCATAACCTTTATTCTTGGGGGGTTAACTATTATCTCCTTGAAACCGATCAAGATGCGAGCCGTATTTCCCTAGCCTTAGAAGAAGTCACTAACACCTCACGACCTGTGGCAGTTTTGTTAGGTAATGAATACGGCCCGAGTTAATATAGAATTGAATATATTGACCTTCAATTTTTGTGAACTAACCTAATGTTTGAATGGATTGTTTATAAGATTTTGGGTCCCGTGTGTGGCATCATCACCCTAATGATTGGATTCTATACTCTCTATTTAACCTTTTTGAATAGCAATTCTGGTGTGATAAATCTGAGAGGTATATTTGGTGGAGGTATGATATTGGCAGGGGTATTTATTATGGCAAAAGTACGTGGCAGGAGCATAGATTGAATACAGCGATTCCAGTGGTTGAAGCCCTTAAGCTTGTTGATGGTTATCGGGATGAGGCTGTGGTTGTAGCTTCTTCCAGAGTATTACAGGAATGGGTTCAAATTTCTAAAAGAAGAGATTTGGACGTTGATTTATTGGATTGCGTAGATAAAACTGTAGACGTTGCTTTGGGCATAACCATAGCTAAGCCTGACATCAAAGTTTTAGTGCTAGACAGTTCATCCACTCTACGCACTAATCAAAGTGCAATGATTACTACTGGTAACATTTGTCCGCGCAACATGATCCACTTTCTTTTCGAGGATATTGGATATGCATCAACTGAAGGAATATTAATTCCTGGACTAGATCAGCTGGATTTTGGTTCCCAAGCAAGGAATTTAGGATATAGGTCTGTATATGAATTCGAAGACTTAGAAACAATGGATCTTTCTTTAGAAAGACTTTTTGAGGATGAAGGACCCATATTTGTGATGATTAAAGTGTTCCACGACTCCAAATCCTTAGCATCATTATCGGGGAATATGCACGAATCGCTAAGGCGAGTTCGTGATACCTTGGATATTGGCTAAAGGAGTGTGCCTATGCCTCTTCTTTCGCTCTTTGCGCTGTCTCTAATACCTTAAGGCTGATATCAGGAGGGACTCCTTCATAGCGACTGAATTCCATCGTATAACTCGCTCTTCCTTGAGTCATAGATCTCAATTCAGTAGAATACCTTAGAACCTCAGCGTGTGGAACGTCAGCTTCAATAATTGTGGACCCTGCTTCTGGGATCATACCAGTGATTTGCCCACGTTTTCCATTAATGTCTCCAATTACGTCTCCAGTGAAATTATCAGGGACTTTTACGCTAAGTTTTACGATGGGTTCTAGCAAAATTGGCTTTGCCTCAGACATGCCTTTTCGAAAGGCGAAGGATCCTGCAATTTCAAATGAATTACCAGATGAGTCAACGTCATGGTAACTGCCATCAAATAAAACGACCTTAACGTCGACTACTGGATATCCTGCTATTGAACCTTCGTTTAGTGCCTTCACTACTCCTTTTTCAACTGATGGAATGTATTCTCTTGGCACAGATCCACCAACTACTTCACTGGCAAACGAGAATCCGGCATCTCGTTCAGTAGGTTCCAACCGAAGCACTGCATGTCCATACTGGCCATGTCCTCCAGATTGTTTTTTATGTTTGTATTCGGCTCGTGTAGTGGCGGTAATAGTTTCTCTATATGGAACTTTGGGAAGTTGCAAGAGAAGCTCCGTACCGAATTTGCGCTTAACCTTGTCAATAGTGGTATCAATATGAACGTTTCCTAAGCTACTTATTAGAGTTTCACTAGTTGAGGGTTCTCTTGATAATTTTAGGGTGGGATCCTCTTCCAATATTCTTGATAAAGATGATGACATTTTATCAATATCTGCGGCAGATTTCGGGCTGACAGACATAGTGTAGTATCCAGTTGGGAAGACTATAGGTTCTAGAATTACAGGATTGTTACGATCTCCTAGAGTATCGTTAGTTGTAGTAACAGCCAATTTAGCTACGGCTCCGATATCCCCAGGGCCTATATCGGTTGTAGCTTCCTGGGTTTTTCCTTGGAGGAAATAAAGCTGACCAATGCGTTCGGATTGTTCTCTATTCGCATTCCATACTTCACCACCTCCCTTAAATGTGCCCGCATAGACTCTAAACAATGAGAGTTTTCCTACAAATGGGTCGGCAGATGTTTTGAAAACAAGAGATACCAAGGATGAATCATCTTTTTGTTCGACTTCTTTTCTTTCTTCGGTTCCTGGAGATGTGCCTTCTATCTTTTTACCCTCTAATGGGCTAGGCAAATATGATGTTATAGCATCAAGCAATGCTTCTGAACCTTGGTTTTGCGTCGCAGAACCCATTAATATGGGAACAATTTCTCCTGATAGAAAAGCCTTCTTGAGGCCTTCATTAATCTCGGCTTGTGTGAGTTCTTCGCCCTCTAAGTATTTGGTGGCTAGTTCGTCGTCAGCTTCGGCTACAGCTTCTACTAATCTTTCGCGAGCTGCATCCACTTCTGCTTTCAAAGACTCAGGGATATCAGCTGACACATCCAAGCAGTTGATTGTTTGACTTACTCCTTGTTCTTCTACAACTGGTATTTGTACTGGAACACATTTCCTGCCAAAAGCAGCACTAATGCTATCAAGCGTTCGGGAAATATCTGAGTTTTCACGGTCGATTTTGTTTATAAATAATATACGTGGGATATTGCGTTCCTCACACATAGTCCACGATTGTTCGGTCCCAACTTCTACACTAGCTACGGCGCTTACTAATATAATGGCGCCTTCGGTAACGCGGAGGGCCGATACGACTTCTCCTCTAAAATCTTCGTATCCTGGAGTATCCAGAAGATTTATCTTGTATCCGTTTTTCATGCAGGTAATTAAAGAGGTCTGTGTACTAGATACCCGTTTAATTTCCTCAGGCTCATAATCAGAAACTGTGTTGCCGTTTTCCACGGCTCCCATGCGAGTAATTGCCTTTGTGCTAAATAGTAATGCTTCTGCTAAAGAAGTCTTTCCAGAACCCCCATGAGATAACAGAGCTACATTGCGAATTTTGCTGATATCAATTCCAGGCATAGTAAGGCCCCCTGAATTTGGAAAGTTGTATTTAGGGGCACATTGTAGCCAAAAGGGAGCACACTCGCAAATAATTTGCTTTGAATAAGGCATATAATTGGAAAGTTGGCACGAATTATGGCAATAGCCTTATGCGAAGCATATATGCGTGACTTGCTCATTGCATTTATTCTATATGCCATTATTACCTTGACACCGTAAGATCCCTTCAGATAGGATTTTCATTGAGGGAAAGTGGGAGAGCATTGCGGAGGTATATTTTAGGTACTTAACCTTGTCCCAGATTTATTTGTGAATAGGTTAAGGGTTGGGGATATAGCTCAATTGGGAGAGCGCGGCGTTCGCAATGCCGAGGTTGGGGGTTCGATTCCCCCTATCTCCACCAAGGGCCCCTGTAGCTCAGAGGATAGAGCGGCGGCGTCCTAAGTCGCGCGTCGGGGGTTCGAATCCCTCCAGGGGTACCATACAGGAGCGTAGCTCAGTCTGGCCAGAGCGCTGGTCTCCAAAACCAGTGGTCGGGGGTTCGAATCCTCCCGCTCCTGCCATATTACAGGCACGAAATGGCCTGCTTAGTAAAGAAATACTAGGCAGGCCGTTCTTTTTAGTGGGACAGATACAGAAAGTTAGAGAGACTACGTCACTTTAGTTATAGATTCTAGGCACGGAAATGACCTAAACTTAGTAGCAAGTAAACTGAGCGGGGATTAAATGTATAAACGAGATGTTATGCCATATTATGGTGGTCCGGTGTCATTCTTTAGAGCACCACAAATCGAGATT
>Ga0310344_10004493_pt1 | contig 10362 bp, 11 predicted proteins | sample HC15DNA20200_MG_FD_203801 | JGI IMG/M metagenome (GOLD analysis project Ga0310344, IMG submission 203801) | Marine microbial communities from station ALOHA, North Pacific Subtropical Gyre - HC15-DNA-20-200_MG | ecosystem: Environmental > Aquatic > Marine > Oceanic | place: Pacific Ocean: North... | reverse complement strand
TCCCGCAGGTCTCTCAACTCGGCGTTCGCAGCGTCTTCCGCGGCTGGCCCACGTTCACTCCCGATGGCCGGTTCATCATCGGAGAAAGCAGCCGAGTGAAAGGATTCGTGATGGCCGGTGGCTGCAACGCTCACGGTGTTTCGGGATCAGCCGGCATCGGGCGGCACGTCGTCGAGTCACTCGGAGACAATCCGTCCGAATACGTCAGCAGTCTCAGTCCCGATCGGTTCACTGACAACGCGTGGGACTGGGACGAGGTGACGGCGCTTGCCCGCAACGTGTACGAGCACTATTACGCGATCGACCACTAGCCTCCCAGGGGAGCGGCCGCCGCTCAGCGGCCGACGGCCAGCATCCGGCGGGCACTTTCCTGGTCCCGCTCCTTGGCGGCCAGTTCGGCATCAGTGACGGGAACCCGTTTCGAGGCTTCTGCGAGCAGTTCCTCGGCGGCCTCGCGATCGATGTCCTCCACTCCCCGCGCCCTGTCCGTCAGCAGGGTCACCGTCCCCGCCTTGACCTGCACGAACCCACCCTCGATGAAGAACTTCTCGACCTCGCCATCGGAGGTCGTGACCGTCAACACTCCGTAACCCAACCGGCCCACCACCGGGGCGCGGCCCGGGAGCACTCCGATCTGGCCGTCATAGAGCGGAAACTGCAGCGAGCGCACGGGCGCATCGACCAGCGTCGTTTCCGGCGTCACCAGGACAAGTTGCAGTGCACTGTCTGCCACGGTTCTCTAGGCCTCCTCGGCCATCTGCTTCGCTTGTTCGGCGGCTTCCTCGACTCCGCCGACGTACATGAATGCAGCTTCCGGCAGGTGATCCCACTTGCCGGCAACCAGTTCTTCGAAACTCTGGATCGTCTCATCCAACGGCGTGATCTTACCCGGTTTGCCAAGAAAGGCCTCGGCAACCAGGAACGGCTGCGAGAGGAACCGCTCGATCCGGCGAGCCCGGTGGACGACCAGCTTGTCGTCCTCGGAGAGTTCATCGACACCCAAGATCGCAATGATGTCCTGCAACTCGCGGTACCGCTGGAGGATCTGCTGCACTTCCCGGGCCACCGCGTAGTGCCGATCGCCGACGTACTGCGGATCGAGCACCCGGCTGGATGAGGCCAACGGATCGATGGCAGGATAGATGCCCTTCTCGGAGATGCTTCGCTCGAGATAGATGAAAGCATCGAGGTGAGCAAACGCTGTTGCCGGAGCGGGGTCGGTCGGGTCATCGGCGGGCACGTAGACGGCCTGCACACTGGTGATCGCCCCTCGTTTGGTCGAGGTGATCCGTTCCTGCAATTCACCCAATTCGGTACCGAGCGTCGGCTGGTAACCCACCGCCGATGGCATCCGGCCCAGCAGCGCGGACACCTCGCTGCCAGCCTGCGAGAAGCGGAAAATGTTGTCGATGAACAGCAGGGTGTCGGTCCCGGTCGTGTCGCGGAACCACTCGGCCATCGTCAACGCCGAGAGTGCAACTCGCAGACGGGCACCCGGAGGTTCGTTCATCTGTCCGAAGACCATGCAGGTCTGTTCGATGACCGAGCGATCGGATTGTCCGATCTTGGTCTCCTGCATCTCCAACCACAGGTCGTTGCCCTCACGGGTCCGCTCACCAACGCCGGCGAAAACCGAATATCCACCGTGGGCACTGGCGATCCGCGCAATCAGTTCGGTCAGGATGACCGTCTTGCCCAGGCCCGCACCGCCGAACAATCCGGCCTTGCCGCCGCGCACGAACGGGGTCAACAGGTCCACCACCTTGATTCCGGTTTCGAAGATCTCGGTCTTCGAACTCAGGTCTTCCAGCGGAGGAGCATGACGGTGAATCGGCCAGCTCTCCTCGGTCTCGACCGGACCACGCCCGTCGACCGGATCTCCGAGCAGGTTGAAGACCCGCCCGAGGGTCTCCTTGCCGACGGGCACCGACAGCGGCGCTCCCGTGTCAAGCACGTCCATGCCTCGGACCATGCCGTCGGTGCTGCCCAGGGCCACGCAGCGGACACGGCCGCCACCGAGGTGCTGCTGCACTTCGCCGGTCACCTTCACCGCCACCCCCTTGACGTCGGCCTCGATCTGCAACGCGTTGTAGATCTCCGGCAGCTTGTCTTCGGGAAACTCGGCATCAAAGGTCGAACCGATGATCTGTGTCACCTGGCCGACGGATTGTTCGGTTGCCGTTGCCATCAAGTTGTCTCCTGCGTGTGGTTCCACGCCTGGTTGATCGTGGTCGGTTGATTCTGTCCGTTTCGTGTCGTTTTATTCGAGAGCCGCGGCTCCGCCGATGATCTCACTGAGTTCGGATGTGATCTGGGTCTGCCGTGCCCGGTTGTACTGCATCGAAAGCGTGTCGATCATCTCGCCGGCGTTCTCGGTGGCGCCCTTCATGGCCACCATCCGGAAAATCTGTTCACTGACGGCCGCATCGAGGAAACACTTGAAGAGCCGGGCCTTGAAAGAAGCGGGAACGATTTCTTCGAGAATCTCGCCAGCCGAAGGGAGAAACTCATAGTCCACAGCCGGGCCGGCGTCGTCCGAATCGTTGCTGGAATCAGCCGTCCCGTCCTCGTCGAGGGATCCGACCGGCAGCAATGTCTCGATCGCCGCCGACTGTCTCGAGGAGGATTCGAATCGTGTGTAGGCCACATCGAGCCGATCCAGATCACCGGCCACGTAGGCGGCAATGTACCGGCTGGCCAGTTCGTCAACCTCATCAAAGGTCGGCTTCTCTTCGAAATGAGTGTACTCGTGACCGATCGTCTCGCCCTGAAACCTCAGGAAGGCCAACCCGCGTTTGCCCGACACTTCCAGTTGCACGTCCTGGCCCGCGTGCCTCAACTCCTTCACACGTGGCACCGCCAACCGCAAAACGCCGCCGTTGTACCCGCCGCACAGCCCACGGTTGCTGGTCAGGACCAATACGGCGGACTTCTGTTGTGTCTCGCGGCCCTCGAGCAACGGGTGACTGAACGAGAGAGCCGCCCCGGAAAGATCCGAGACGATCTCGGCGATCTTCCGGGTGTAGGCGGCCGCTTCGGTCGCGCGGTCCATGGCTTTCTTGAACCGCGCCGTCGCAATCAGTTCCATCGTCCGCGTGATCTTGCGGACGTTTCTGACTGCCTTCAGCCGTTTGACGATTGCACGAACGTTGGCCATCGCTGGCGTTTCAACTCAAAGGGGAAAGTGACTGGGAATGGACCGGAATACCGATCGTCGTCTGGTTTCGCGTTTATTGATCTTCCTCGGCAGAGGCCCCGTCAGCGGCAGGCTCCTCGGCAGAGGCCTCTTCCGCGGCAGGTTCTTCGGCGGCGGCGTCTGCAGCGGCAGGGGCCTCTTCGGCCACCGCTGGTGCATCCTCCGTCTCGCCTTCACCGGCGTCGTCGGATGACCCGGCTGCCAACTGGACTTTGAACTCCTCGAGAGCTGCCTGAAGCTGCTCGACCATCTCGTCGTCCAACTCGGCCTTCTCGATCAAAGCGTTGCGGACCTCCGACTTCTGCTCTCGCATGAAGGTCAGCATCTCACGTTCGACACGGGCCACATCGGCAACGGCGACATCATCGAAATAGCCGTTGGTTCCGGCATAGATGCTGATCACCTGGTCGGCGACATGCAGTGGCTCGTACTGCGGTTGCTTGAGGATTTCGACCATTCGGTAACCGCGATCGAGCTGGGCCTGCGTGGCCTTGTCGAGCTCGGTTCCCAACTGGGCGAACGCCTCGAGTTCCCGGAACGCAGCGAGGTCAAGCCGCAACGAACCGGCGATCTTCTTCATGGCCTTGTTCTGGGCATTGCCACCCACCCGAGAGACGCTGATACCGACGTTGATCGCCGGACGGACGCCGGCAAAGAACAGGTCGGGCTCGAGGTAGATCTGGCCATCGGTGATCGAGATCACGTTGGTCGGAATGTAGGCGGACACCTCGCCCTCGAGCGTTTCGATGATCGGCAGAGCGGTCATCGAACCGCCACCGAGCTCATCGCTGAGCTTGCTGGCTCGTTCGAGCAGCCGGCTGTGGCAGTAGAAGATGTCACCCGGGAACGCTTCACGGCCCGGAGGACGTCTCATCAACAGCGACAGTTGCCGATAGGCGATGGCCTGTTTCGAGAGATCATCGTAGACCACCAAAGCGTGTTTGCCCTGGTACATGAAGTACTCGGCCAGCGCCGCACCCGCGTAGGGAGCGATGTACTGCAACGGAGCGGGATCGGCACTCGAGGACGCGATGACGCAGCTGTAGTCCATCGCACCGTGCTCGGTCAGCACGTCAACGACGGTGGCCATCGTGCTCGCTCGTTGCCCGCACCCGACATAGATGCAGACCACGTCCCCGCCCTTCTGGTTGAGAATCGTGTCCAGTGCGATGGCGGTCTTGCCGGTCTTGCGGTCACCGATGATCAATTCGCGCTGGCCCCGACCGATCGGCGTCATCGCATCGACCGGCTTGATGCCCGTCTGCAACGGCTGCGTCACCGGCTGCCGCGCTGCAACACCCGGCGCGGGCGTTTCCAGCGGGCGGGTCTCGGTCGAGACAATCGGTCCCTTGCCGTCCATCGGGTTGCCGAGCGGATCGATCACGCGACCGATCATCTCGTCACCGACCGGCACACTCAGCAAGGACCCCGTCGTGCGAACCTCGTCACCCTCGGAGATCGAGAGATATTCGCCGAGAATGATGATTCCCACCGAGTTCTCTTCGAGGTTGAAGACCATCCCCCGGCTGCCGCTGGAGAATTCGACCATCTCACCGGCCATGGCGCCGGAGAGTCCGTAACAACGGGCGATGCCGTCGCCGACTTCCAGCACGCGGCCGGTTTCGGCGGTTTCCATCGTCCCGCGAAAGTCTTCAATCTCCTGCTGGATGACTGAAGCGATCTCGTCCGCTTTGAATTTCATGGAGACTCCTCTCGCGCATCCGGTCCCGCAACTGCTTGATGCGGGTTCGGAGCGAACTGTCGTACACCGTATTTTCGATCTGAATCACCAGCCCGCCGATCAATGAAGAATCGACCTGGGTGTCCAGGATCGGAGTGAATGGTAAGGCCGAATCGAGCGAGGCTCGAATCGACTCGAGTGTTTCGGGATCGAGGGGCTGGGAACTGGTGACCTGCACGCTCTTGCGACCGCCACGGGTGTCCTCGATCAGGCGAGCTTCCTCCAGAACCAGCGGCAACAGATCCAGCCGCTCGTGGCGAGCCAGCGTGGTCAGGAAACTGGTCAGCACAGGGGTACCAACCGGACCAACCACCCGTTCGATCATGGCCACCTTCTGGTCACGACCGACAGCCATGCCGACGAGGATCGAGTGAAATTCGGGTTGCGCTTCGAGGACGTCGTCAAGAAAAGAGGCCAGTTCGTCGAGAACATCGCCAACGCCGGCTGATGCGGCCGCGTCAACCAGCGCGGTGGCATAGACACGGGCAATCGCCCGCGCCGATGGATCCTCCATCACGCTGCTAACTCGAGTCCTGACTTCCTGGCCGTCGGCCATCTCAACTCTCTCCTCGTCGCAAACCGATTCCCACTCAGTCCACCCCTGCGGTCACATCCGCCAGGGCCTCGGCAATCAACCGCTGCTGGTCGGCGGCGTCCAGCGATCGTCCGAGCACGTGCTCGGTGGCAGCGGTCACCTGCGTGGAGACCTGGTCAAACAGGTCCTTCAGCGCCTGGTCCCGCGCCCGTTCGATGTCACCCAGCGCCCGGTCGCGGGTCGCCTCGGCTTCGCTTTGTGCCGCCGCCACGATCTCGTCCTTGGTGTGCTCGGCATCCCGCCTCGCCTCGGCCAGGATCTCCTTGACCTCCTCCTGGACGCCCGCCAGCTTCGCCTCGTGCTCAGCCAGCATCGTGGCTGCCTGTTCACGAGCGCTTTCGGCATCGGCGATGCTCTGGCGGATCCCCGACTCGCGCTTGTCGAGTCCCTCGGAAATCGGCCCCCAGGCGAACTTGTACAAGAGCCCGAAGAGCCCCAGGAACACGATCACCGTGTAAGTCGCCAAGCTGAGAGAAAACGCCGAGACATCCTCGGCCACACCGTTGTGACCGACATGCTCACCACTGTGACCACCATCGTCGTGGCCGTCGGCGCCAGCACCACCACCGTCCTGGTGAGCTTCGGCGGCTCCAGGCTCCGAGGCCGTCTTTTCCGCCGCCTCGTCAGCTGCATGGCCAACCGACCACAGCGACAACGTCGCCACGACCGCCACGGCGCAGAATGCTCTGCTCAACACGTTGGCACCTCGCTTGTTGATCAAAACCGGCTCGCGTCAATCCGGACTATGCAGTCCAGGGATTCTGTTGCGAGCAGATGTACAGCGCGTAGAAAGTGAACCCTTCGATCAGCGCCGCGGCAATAATCATTGCCGTCTGGATGTTGCCGGCCACCTCGGGTTGACGGGCCATGCCCTCCAACGCCGAACCAGCCAGGCGACCGATCCCGTAGGCTCCACCAATGGTCACCAACCCGGCACCAAAAGCACCGGAAAACGACGTGCCACCATCTGCAGCCATCACGGGGCCGGCCAGCAACATCACGGCAAACGCCACGGCGATGATTCCACCTACTTTTCTCACTGTCTCATCTCCTAGTTAGAAGCCACTGTGACCCGAACCCGGGCCACCTTTGAACAAAACTGTGTAAGTTCTTCCAATCTTTCGGATCACTCCATCACGCCTAGTGCTCGTGGACCGCCGACCCGATAAACAGGGCCGAGAGAAACGTGAACACGTAGGCCTGCAGGAACGAAACAAACAACTCCAGACAACTGAACAGGATGGACCCCAGCACACTGATGCCCGCCGCGATCGGCCAGGTCTCCGAACCCGACTCGCCAGCCGCCACGGCCATTCCCAGGATCCCCAAAAGCACCAGGTGCCCGGCGACCATGTTGGCCAGCAGACGCACGGAAAGCACCGCGTGCCGAATCAGGTTGCTGGCGATCTCGATCACGAAAATCACCAGGATGATCACGATCTTCAATGGCAACATCCAACCCGGCATGTCGATGTGCAGGATGTAATTCTTGAAGTACCCCACCACCCCCATTTCCTTCATACCCGCGGCGATCCCTGTCAGCAGGATCACCATCGCCAGGGCGAAAGTCGTTCCCCAGGCCGCGGTCGATGTGCCCATGAACGGCACCAGGCCGAGCAGGTTGGAAAAGAGGATGAAGAAGAAGGTCGTCCACAACAACGGCACAAATCGGTCGGCGTGATGGTGGCCAATCGCCGGCCGAGCCACCTCGTCACGGATGTAGACCAGGGTCGCCTCGAGGAAGTTGTGCAAACGCCCGCTGACCGGCTCGCCGCTGGTCATCCGCTTGGCCAATCGCGTAAACAACGCCATCAGCGCTATCGCAACCAGCAACTGCAGGATCATGAACTTGGAAACGCAGAAGCCCGTATCGAGTTCTCCGGGGTACAGAGCCCCGGGGGTACCAAACGGCTGGGGAATCAGGATCTTCCCGTCAAGCTCATGACGGAAATCCGACAGAGTCGCATGTTCGTGCTGCGCCTTGAGCCAACCCGGAACCTCTTCCATCGAGGTGATGTCCGGTGTCAGGCCGGCAGGCAACTCGAAGTAGTACGAGTCCTTGATGTGGAAAACAGCACTGGCCATCGGCTATCCCTCAGCCTCCACATCCTGTTGTTGACCGAGCACCCTGGTCACAATCAGCGTCTCGGTTGCCAGGCAACCCAGGTAATAGACCACAAACCACCCGAAAACTCCCGCCTCGAAAAGTTCCCGGTTGACCCGGCTGATGGCGAAGCCAATTGCCAGGGGGACCATGGTTCTCAGGAGAACACTGCCGAGCAAACCGGAGATGGCGTTGAGGCTCCCCCGGGTCCTTTCGGTCAGAAACAGGGCGATGATCGCTGCCAGGCAACAAACGGTCGCAGCGACCGCCACGGCCACCACACCAGTCCAACCCGACCGTGCGTGAGCCATGCTGCCGGAGAGCGGCAAGCTAAGACCCGCAAGCGCAACAATCAACAGTGCGCCACCCCGGGCAGTCGCCGGGATCAGGCGATCTAGCGAGGCGGAATGGGGGCGAGCAATTGTTCGGCTCGCTGGCCCGCTGACTGACCCGTTCACTGCTGTGTCTCTTCCACGTTGCCCGTCGTCTCGTCCGACTCCGTCACCGACGCCCCCGTCATGGGCTTCCCGTCGGCCATCCGCGTCATACTCAAAAGATGCTGCATCCCGCATACCAAGCCCAGTCCAAAACCGACAAGGGCCAGGAAACCCGTTCCCCACCGGCGATCGAGCCAGTGGCCCAACAGACCGGGCAAGACAATCTCCATCGTCACCGTCGTCAACCGGGAAATCCAATGCATCGCCTCGACCATGGGAGGTCGTTCATCAGGCGATGAACCGGACACTGAGTCTTCCCTTCGATTCCCACTCCGGTGCCAAAACCACAGACAACACCTTTTGTCGGAATCCGACAGTGGCGGTCAGTCTATTGGTCGTCCGAGATGTTGTCAAAGCAGCGAGAAAGACCTTCTCGGGGATTACGACAACTCGTGTTCGGCGGTCGATGTGACATCGCTTCGGTTGAACCGTCCGTTTTGGTCGTGGTAGAAACTGGGCACCCATTTTGCGCCACTTGACACGCTGAACTTCCTCCCTCGGAGAGGGATTCTCTAGCACCTCGTCGGGGTGACCGGCAGTCGCCTCCCGGCGATCGCAGCGGGCACGGACGGCCGCACCAGTTGCGTTGGTTTTCCTCTGTCTGATTGACGGTGAGGGGACGAGCTGATGGTGGGCAACAGCAATGGCCAGACGACTCGGTCCCGTGGCCGCGCATACCGCCAGTCCCTGCAAGACAAGACCCGCAAGCAACTGGCCCAGTTGGCCCGCCGCCAGGGGATCCCTGGCTGGCACCCGATGCGAAAAGCCGAGTTGATCGACGCCCTGGCCGATGCGGCCGGGCGGACCAACGGTAGCCGCCACAAGGCGGTCGGCACGAAGTCTCCCGGACCCGCACACGCGGGGGTCAACGGGGTCGGCGGCCAACGGGACGACGTGCTGATCGCCAAACCGGTCAGTTCGAGATGGCTCTCGGCTCGCTGGAACGTTTCACCGGAGATGCTGACCAGAGCCGAATCGGCCCTGGGAAGTGACTGGCACCGGGCAAAGATGGTACTGCGGCTCTCGCGGATCACTGACGACAACGAGAGGCCCACGTCGGAGTCTCGTGTCCGTGACACCGTCGTGAAGCTCGAGACAGGCGAATGCTGTGTCGAGATCGACCAACCGGGCCTCCCCTACCGACTCCACCTGGGCTTCTCGATTCCCGGCGGCGAATTTTTTGCCCTTTCGCACTCCGACTCTGTCTCCACGCCCCGGGGCCCGCGGCCGGAGGAAAGCCGTCGGCCGAACACTTCAACGTTACCGGCCGGCAATTCCCTTCGCTCCACGTCATCACTGGAACAGGAGGCCGATGGCCTGCCGCTGGTCATTCACACCGACCTGGTCGTCTACGGTCGGACCGCACCGGAAACCCTGATCGAACTCGAAAAGGATTCGGTCCGCGTCGGTCGTGACGGACGGTTCGAACTGAGACTGCCTCTGGAGAACGGCAGGCAGTTCGTCCCGGCCACCGCCACGGCCGGAGACCGGACCAGCCAGCGACGGGTGGCGTTGGCCATCGAACGGCACCTCAAGCTGCTCGACCCCGAGCCAACCGAGGAACAGGCCTAGAACCCTCCGAACGGGGGACGGGCCGTCGAGCTCTCACCAGCCAACAACACCTCTTGCCCGACCTCCGACCGCCGACTACGATCAGGTCGTCGGGTTGCTTCGGCGACGCGACAGGCCTTTGCCAATCCGGGCACGATTTTGTTGACCCTACAAGCATGACCCAGGGGACCGTCCACGGACGGCCGCGTGTATATCCGAGCCATCCGGCTCGGCTCACACAACCCGGACGGGTGGTCCCCACCTGATTCTTACGGGTCCAAACAAAACCCAGCCCGGGGTTTTCTTGGTGAAGGCCTCTTTCTTTTAACCCGCTTCCCTTTTGAGTCCCGGCGCTTAGTCTGGTGTCATGACCGGGCTGTTCGAACAGGCCGAAACGGCCAACCTGGACCGGGCGCGACCGCTGGCGGCTCGCATGCGGCCGAGGAATCTGGACGAGTTCGTCGGGCAACAGCACTTTCTGGGTCCCGGCCAGCTGCTCCGGCGAATCCTCGACGCCGACCGACTCAGCTCGGCCATCTTCTATGGCCCCCCCGGAACGGGGAAGACGTCCCTGGCCGAACTGATTGCCGGACAGACCGAGTGTGTTTTCGAACGGCTCAACGCCGCCGCCGCTGGGGTCAAGGAACTCAGAGAGCTGCTCGAGTCGGCTCGAGACCG
>Ga0310344_10004492_pt1 | contig 10363 bp, 9 predicted proteins | sample HC15DNA20200_MG_FD_203801 | JGI IMG/M metagenome (GOLD analysis project Ga0310344, IMG submission 203801) | Marine microbial communities from station ALOHA, North Pacific Subtropical Gyre - HC15-DNA-20-200_MG | ecosystem: Environmental > Aquatic > Marine > Oceanic | place: Pacific Ocean: North... | reverse complement strand
CAATATAGGCTGCAACAGGTTTGGTCATGTTCTCCTCAATCCACGTTGCTGCCTCTTCTTCGGCAGATCCACCAATTTCGCCAATTAACATTACTCCGTCTGTGTCTGGGTCATTTTCAAACAGTGTAAGTGCGTCAACAAAATTGGTCCCTATTATGGGATCACCGCCAATTCCTATGGCTGTAGTCTGTCCCAGGCTATTCTGAGAAAGTTGATTGACAGCCTCGTATGTGAGCGTGCCGGATCGACTGATAACTCCGATCCCACCGGTCTTGTGGATATAACCAGGCATAATCCCGATTTTGCACTCTTGGGGAGTAATGATCCCAGGGCAATTTGGGCCAATGAGGCGGGTTGAATGTCTTTCTAAGTAGTGCTTTACGCGAATCATGTCTAGGGTTGGAATGTGTTCGGTTATCGTAATGATTAAGGGAATGCCTGCTTCAGCTGATTCCATGATTGCGTCGGCAGCAAATGGTGCTGGAACAAATATGATCGCTGCGTTAGCTTTAGTCTCTTTGACAGCCTCGCGGACGGTTGAAAATATAGGGACGCTTTGGCTGTAAGTATCTGGCCGGCCTTGGACTCCACTGTGGTCTGTTGTCCCTTCAAATACTATTTGTTCTCCGGCGCGAGTTGGGTGTGTGGCTGCAACAACTTTCGTCCCATACGCGATACATTTGTCGGTATGAAAGTGTCCGGCACTCCCGAGCCCTTGGATTAGAAGTCTAGTGTTTTTATCGACGAGAACGCTCATTGGGAGAGCCTCACGATTTGTACTGCGCCGTCCTTCATTTCTGAGGCAGAGATTACGTTTAAGCCAGACGCATTTATGATTTGTCTGCCGAGGTCGGCATTGGTTCCTTCTAGGCGAACTACTAGGGGTACCTTTAGACCTGTTTGCATTACTGCTTCAACTATCCCGTTAGCGATAACATCGCACCGCATGATCCCACCGAAGATGTTGACGAAAATTCCGCGAACTTTTGGATCTTGAGTGATGATTTTGAAGGCGGCAGTGACATTTTCAGTACTAGCGCTACCCCCAACGTCAAGGAAATTAGCTGGTTCGCCGCCAACTTGCTTAATCATGTCCATCGTGGCCATAGCGAGCCCTGCTCCATTTACTAAACAACCGATATTGCCAGTTAACTTAATAAAGTTAAGTTCATACTTACTAGCTTCTATCTCTGCAGGGTCCTCTTCACTAAGGTCACGGAGTTCGAGCAGGTCTTTTTGCCGAAACAAAGAGTTATCGTCGATAGAAAATTTCGCGTCAAGCGCGATTACTTCATCGTCTTGAGTTACTACTACTGGGTTTAACTCAATCAGGTCACTATCAACGGTTTCCGCTAACCTACTAACGCGGCTTATAAACGTGCTGCAATTTCGGAGACTGTTCCCTCGGAGGCCTAATTTCCAAGATAACGCGTGTGCCTGGAAGGGAAGAAGACCTAGTGCTGGGTCAATTGTTTCTTTAAGAAGCCTACTTGGGTTGGCACTAGCCAATTCTTCTACGGCTGTCCCTCCCTGGTCTAATGCTAATACCATGTTTCTGTGTTGTTTACGGTCTAGCACAATGGAAATATATAGTTCACGTCTGATTTCGACACCCTGTTCGATATATAACCTGTTTACGAGCTTTCCTTCATGCCCAGTTTGTGTAGTTACGAGAGTAGATCCGAGCATTCTTCTAGCGAGGTCCCGGACCTGCTCTTCAGCTGACTTAACCCCCTGTTGAAGGTCTGTACGGACTACGTTAATACCAGGCAGGTGGGAATCCTCCAAGAAACTACCTTTACCTCGGCCACCAGCGTGAATCTGGGCTTTGACAATTAGAACTTTATAACTCGAGTTTTCCAGGAGAGGACGAACGGATTGAACAGCTTCGTCGACTGTGTGGACCATACGTCCCTGGGGGACCATAATGCCGTGTTTTTGTAAGAGATGCTTTGCCTGGTATTCGTGCAAATTCAAAAGAGGCTCCAAACTTGTTTCGGCACCTTAAATATTTTGAAGAGTGAGAGGCATTCAGAAAAAATCCCGCTTCTTCTTCCGTTCCTTGTCCACCGTTATTCTATGGTTCAAGAATATTCTACGAGGAATTTCGTGGTTATCCCCTCTACAACCGGGGCTACAGTAGTTTAACCTAAAGTCTATTCAAGTTTTTGGTGTTATTTCTAGCAACCTCTATGTTTATTGGACTAACGGTAATTGCGACAAGGATTAGACAGGGGAAGGATACGATACGTCACTGTTTCCGTTGAATCTAGCTCAGGTGTTTGTCAATCGTTACAGGGAAGTTCGTGCCATGTCTATGTGATGGAGCCTAGGACGTTTTTGTCCAGACTTAGAGCATTTAGAAAGTCCCATAGCATAGAAATGGGATATTGGCCTTTTGGCTTGTGAAAAAAACTTAAGTGATTCTCGGGTGCGTCCCTTTTCGTTCTTATCGTTTAACCCGTTGCTCTTTAGAATCCAGAGGCCATTCAGTACAAATATGGTGACTACTTTGTGCGAAAGCGTCGTAATTTCTGAGTTATCCTGGCTTAAGGCTGGCATGACGACAGTCTGATTACTGTGACTGGTAAGCTTGATTTAGGGCCTGTGAATAGTTGACCCTAATTGAGGTGACGCATGGATCCTGTGATGCTACAAATTGGACCTGTGATGATTCGCTGGTACGGCTTCCTCATAGCTATGGGTGTGATGCTCGGTACCCTTTGGGCAGCCAGATTGGCTGTGAGGCGTAATTTAGACGTTGACGCCTTGTTAGAGATGGCTCCCTATCTTGTGTTTTCAGGATTAATTGGCGCCCGCCTTGTATACGTGATTACTAGCCCACAAGCTTTTTTCGGACTAGATGGCAGATTTCTTGACGTAATAAAGATTTGGGAGGGCGGGATAAGTATTCATGGTGGAATTTTGGGCGTGATGATTGCTGCCCAGGTTTTCACGAAAATTAAGAAGATAAACATGTGGTCCTATTTAGACCTTATGACCCCGCTTGGCGCACTAGGCATTATGGGAGGTAGGGTCGGTAATTTCCTTAACGGTACTGACACAGGAGGAAGGCTTACCGAGTGGGGTATAGGTTTTGTTTGGCCGAAAATTGGCTCACCAACTTTCGGGGAATTTGGGCGACTTTTTTTCGGGGATACATTATGGCGGTATTATCCCCCTGCCTGCGGTTCCGTAATTGCAGGAGGAGATTCGTGTGTTGTTCATCTTACTCCGCTCTACGGCTTCCTAGTTGGCCTAATACTTCTGTTTGTTTCTCTTTGGGCTTTACAAGGTCGTAAGTCTCCGGGTTTTGCCTTTGCGCAGTTTGCGCTTTGGTATTCTATATTGCGAAGCACTATAGAAGAGCCTTTTCGAGACAACCCGCTTTTTTGGAAGGTTTACCTCAACGATCAGGTGGGCATTGGGGGATTAACTTTAACGCAAATTGTAAGTGTTCCGATAATATTACTTGCTATATATTCTTTGCTAGTTATAAATTCCAATAGAAATGTTCAGTCTGATCAAATAGCTGTTAGGGATAGGCGCCCTTGATGAAAAATGATGGTCTGTTTAGGCCAGAAGATAACGAAATTATGAAAAATAAAGGCAGGGGTTGTGGTGCTATAAGTCCTGCGGTTGATCCCCCAACTAAATCTTCTCGAAGGCCGTTGGCGGTTGTTGTTCTCGCCGGAGGCAAAGGCACCAGGATGAAGTCTTCTATTCACAAGATGCTGCAACCGTTAGCAGGTAGGCCAATGCTTGAATATGTTCTTATGGCTGTCTCGGGTTTATCTCCCGAGCGCACTGTCGTAGTAGTTGGTCATGATGCGGAGGCAGTCTCTGCTCGCTTCAGGAAATCGGGAATTAGCTTTGCTTACCAATCAGAACAGCTTGGTACTGGTCACGCTTTACTTCAGTCGTACCGGATCTTAAAAGGTTTTGGGGGCGATATTTTGGTTGTTAATGGAGATGCACCTCTAATTACCACGGGACTACTAAGAAGGCTTTATCGTCATCATTTAGTTAAGCACGGCAATATGTCGTTACTAACCTTCTGCGTTAAAGATCCCAACGGTTTTGGCCGCATATTCCGGAAATCTGACGGGCGGGTATCACGAATCATTGAACACAAGGATTGTGATGTTGAGACTCTTGGCATACATGAGGTCAATACGGGTCTTTATGTATTTGACTATAGGGTATTTGATTTAGCTCAGGATATCTCAAACTCAAATCATGCAGGAGAGTACCTGATTACTGACCTAGTACAGCTATATACGGAGGGGGGTTATAAGGTCGAAGCTGTCAAGGGTGCTGGTTCGGTAGGGGTAGCTTTAGGTGTTAATGATCGAAGTCAACTGGTTGAGGCTGAGAAAGTTTTAAGGCACCGGATCAGGCAGCGATGGTTAAAAAGGGGGGTTACCTTTGCGGATACCAAGTCAATTACAATCGATGACACGGTTAGCATTGGGCGTGCTGTTGAACTTGGTGCGAAAGTCAAGTTGTTAGGTACAACCTCAGTTGGAGACTTAGCCCAAGTTGGAGCGCACTCTGAGTTAACGGATTGTGAAGTTATAAAAGGCGCCGAGGTGCCCTGCCATACAGTTGCAAAGAACGAAAAATTTGATTCCTAGAGTAGGTGCTAGAGATAGAAATACGAGCCATAATTAGGGCAAGATACGTGGTAAAGTACGTCTAATGAAGATGTTCAACAAACCAGCTGCGGTTTTGGCTCTTGAAGACGGAACAATATATAAAGGCTTTGCGTTTGGCTATACCGGTAGGACCGTTGGTGAAGTGATTTTTAACACCTCTATGACTGGGTATCAAGAGATACTTACCGATCCTAGCTATAACGGGCAAATTGTTACCATGACGTATCCGCACATCGGAAATTACGGAGTATCTGTTTACGATATGGAATCAAACAGGCCATACGCTAAAGGATTTATTGTTCGTGAGTTTAGTAGAACTGCCAGTAATCACAGGTCCAATCAAGATCTACAAAGCTTTATGGAACAGCATAAGATTGTAGGTATTGAAGGTATAGACACACGAGCCCTTACCCGGCGTTTACGTAGTGGTGGCGTGATTAAAGGCGCAATTATTCATGGTGAGACGAACGCTGAATCAGAGGGAGCGTTGGTTCGTCAAGCCAGAGAGCATGAAGACATAGACGGGAGGGATATGACTCCTGAGGTGACAACTGCCCTTCCGTACGCTCGGCCAACCTTTAGAGAGAACCCTAGGGTGGTTGTTATAGATTTTGGTATCAAACACTCGATCGTGTATAAACTTGAGTTAGCGGGAGCAGAGGTAATAGTAGTGCCAGCACAGACAACCCCAGCTCAAATTATGGCTCTTAACCCTTATGGCCTGGTTCTTTCAAACGGCCCTGGCGATCCCGATGGGCCGACCTATGCTCACGACACTGTGTGGCAGCTTCTAGGACTTCTGCCGACATATGGGATTTGCCTCGGACATCAGTTACTGGGATTGGCTGTTGGCGGCCGGAAGTTCAAATTAAAGTATGGTCATCATGGTGCCAACACGCCAGTCAAAAATGTCATTACGGGTGCTGTTGAAATAACCAGCCAGAATCACAACTACGCTGTTGATATTGATACCTTACCTAGTAAGCAATTCCAAGCGACACATATTAATCTAAATGATGGCACTCTCGAGGGAATGGCTCATACACGTTATCCAGTATTTAGTGTTCAATACCACCCAGAAGCAAGCCCAGGTCCTCATGATGCTGGGTACCTGTTCCACCGATTTATCGAAGAAGTTAACGCTTTTGAGGGGGCATCTGCTTTACCCGCAGTTAGGAACCAAAGCCTTATTTAGCTCATTAGACGAAGTCATAAGATTGAAGTGTAAAAACTCAGTTTAGCGTTTGGGCGGGATCATTCCGCATTTTACGTTGGCGGGATAGGAGGTAGAGGCCTAAACCGAGAGGACCTGCAAACATTGTCAGAATGAGGTAAAAACCAGACCGGATCCTCCAGTATTTAGCGTCTCGAAATATCCAAACCCCGGCGAATAAGTCCAATGTTATGAAATGTGTCCAAGCAACTACCACGCCCCAGTCACTTGAGAGAACAGATTTAAGCCCTTCAAAACTGAGATTAAATCCCCCAAGGTTGGTAGAAATAGCTGAGGCTATTACAAGAAAGTAAATACATCCAAAGGCTATAAAAGGCCAATAGCTAGTGACAAGGTTTTGTGTGAACTTGTTACGCGGGAAAAGAATCATGGAGACCCAGAACGGTATTGATAATAATTGAATGAGCTGCAAGAAATTATCGGCCATGAGTTAGTTTAGTCGATATGAATTCGGATTGATTTGATCAATAAACAATCCCGGTTCTTATTGCCAATCTAGTTAGCCAAGAGAAGTATGAAAATTTACAGTTCATTGGTATCGTACCAGAGTGTCACTGGCCCCATATTTACTAACTCAATTTCCATCTCAGCTCCGAAGACCCCTGTGGCAACCGAGGCGTCCTCAGCAGAAGCCTGAGCGATAAATTCTTTATACAGAGGCTCAGCAATCTCGGAAGGAGCAGCTTCGGAGAATCCTGGTCGATTGCCACGTTTTAGCTCTGCGAAGAGGGTGAATTGACTAACTACAAGCATCGATCCGTTAGCGGTTTTGAGGTCAAAGTTCATCCGGCCCGCTCCGTCAGGAAAGAGGCGAGCCCTTATGATTTTTTTTGCGAGTGTTTGAGCGTCTCTCGTACTGTCGCAGAGGCCGATACCTAAAAACACCAACAAGCCTTTATCTATTTGGCTTAATGTGTCTCCGTTTACTTTTACCTCTGCTCGTGAGACTCTTTGTACGAGGGCTCTCATTTTTTGTAGGCCTCCTTTACGACGTCAAAATTCATTGTCTAACATTTTCTCTTCCTAGGTTAATTACCTGGAAATTATTAAAGTAAATTCTTTTTGAGAGAAGTCGTACTTTATAAAGCATCTTCTAAAGATTTGGGTCCAAGGGTATCCAAATGCTTTTTGAGGGCCTTCATGTCCTCCCACATTTGCCATTTGGGACCCCCTTGGTCACGACGGGGGTTCCTTAGTAGATAAGCTGGGTGAAACAGGGGGAAAATAGGAATTTGGTTCCATGAGTACCATTTACCGTGAGTTTTCGTAATCCCATCCAAGGTCTGAAGAAAATATCGAGTAGGAACATTACCGAGTGTTGCAATAACCTGTGGTTGGATAAGGTTGATCTGTTCCATCAAGACAGGTGTGCTAGCCGCAATCTCGGCGGGCTTGGGGTTACGGTTCTTGGGCGGCCTAAATTTGACGATATTAGTTATATAAATATCGTCCCGGGTGATTCCTACACTCGAAATAATTTTATCGAGAAGTTGGCCAGCCCTACCGACAAAGGGGCGGCCACTTTGATCTTCTTCTTGGCCAGGCCCTTCACCGATCAACATAAGGTCAGCGTTCGGATTGCCTTCGCCAAATACTTGATTCTCGCTTAAATCGGAGAGGGCTTGTGGTTTCTGCGAAGCAAGGTGTTCAAGTTCATCTAAGGTCACGAGTTAAGCATACCAATGTCGCTGATTGAGAAATCCTGAGGTGTTCATGGATCGGCAGGAAGAGGCAAATTACAAATGGATGGACCGATTTTTTTCGGTCCATCTAAATTCGAGTAATTACGTTCAACCCTATATAGGTGGTGGCAAAAAATCTAGAGACTATTGCCGGGCCATATAGGGTTATTTTTACAGGTTTGGTTTCGTGAACGCATAACCACGTCTAGGTTATTTGCAAATATCCTAATCCTGACCTAATTATTTAAGCTGATGTTAATTAATAGGTTAATTATCGAACTGGATTAGGATTACTTTGTGTCGGTGTACTTAACATGGGGCTTTAGCTAATTGCGGTCTAATGATTGTGTAAATCTTAATTAGGTTCTAGTTGTTTCTTACGCTATTTGATGGAATTAATTAGCTGTGATACTTACTGCTGGTTACGTGACCTTCACTAAAAGATTAATCTTTCAGATTTGGGGTTTGTGGTCCTAGTTGAGGCAAGATCCCAGGTAATATCAGGCCTTCAAAGGCCTGATATTACCTGGGATCTTGATGGTTGCATCTGATGTGAGGAGGTCTCCGAGGTCTTGTTGTAACCTTGCAGCGTCCTTCCAATCGGATTGGAAATAGCAAGATTCACATTCCAGCTCTGTGAATCCTTCTGCGAAATAAAAAGTTACTGTCTGCTTGCTTCCACAATTTGGGCAAGGAATTCCTTCTTTAAAACCCTCCGCATCCATGTTGTTTAGTCTAACGCATTGATTCGACTACTCTTTACGGGTACCGCATTTGGCGTGACCTAAGTGACCTTCATTGCTTGTTGTTTGGTGGTGCTTCTTCTAGTTCTTCTGCTATTGCCTGTAATACAAGATCCTGAGTTGCGTCAATGTCAGCGTCTACGGTGGCCCCTGCTGCTACGATATGGCCACCGCCACCAAGGCCTAAGCATATTTTCTGAGCTGAAACACCGTGACGCGTACGGATACTTACTTTTGTGGTGGTTCCCCGCTCTTTTAGGAGCACTGCAATCGAAGTACCCTCTGCGTAACGTATTAGCCCAATAAAATCTTCTGAATCTAGTAAAGCTCCGCCTGGGCCACTCCGCATTTGATCTGTAACGCGGGCAAGAATCACTCTGTCATCCAAAGCGAAATCCACTGTGGACATGACTTGTGCGAGGAGAACATAGTATTCCTTGGGGCGCCATTGCAGTCTATCGGTAAGTTCAGCATAGTTCAGTCCCGTCGAGAGAAGTGCAGCCACGGCTTGTAAGGCATCTGGGGAGGTATTAGCAAAAGTAAGGAAGCCAGTATCAGTAAGAATACCGGTGAGGCATGGTATTGACAGATCTTGGTTCCAGGACACCCCAAGGTGTTCAACCAAGTCTTTGATTATTAAAGCGGTAGCGGCTTTGTTAGGGTCTATTAAGGAATAGTCGCCGAATAATTCGTTGGTTCCGTGATGATCAATGTTGATGGTCATTTTGGCTGATTCCATAGTTACGCCGGCTACTCGTGACGCTGTTGCAGCATCAAGTGTAATAAGTAGAGATTCGGCTAGTGAGAAATCTATTTGGGGAACCAATTCATTCGGTTGGGGCAGAAATTCCAGAAAGTTTGGTACTACAAGGCTAACTATTGTCGATTTGCCCATAATCTTTAGGGCGCGGTTGAGCGTTAAGGTACTTCCGACCGCGTCGCCATCAGGGTCTACATGAGTCGCAAGGACAATAGGGCCTTGCCAGCCTAAAAGGAAATTAGCGATTTCAGTAAGTTTCTCATGGTAATTGGACTCAACGTTGCTTTGTTCATTTGATGTCATGAAGACGATGATAACCGCGAGTACGGTTCGGGGTGCCATCTGAATTAATTAAGGTGGTGGAGTAGATTGTTGCTTAACTGGCAGTTTGTTAACTCTTTAAGACGGATAATGATAAATGTGCCAATAAGTTTTAAGTCTCGATTTCCGGAGAACAATACTGGTCGAGGTCATCTCCTTCTTTTTGCCCTTCTAGGTGTTGCGGCGATGATTGTGGATGATTCGCAGTCTAAACCCGCAGCTGTAAAGGTTAATGAAATACCGCCACCCGTAATTGAGGCCAGTGGAAAGTTCGCGTTAGTATTCCAAGAGTCCCGGGCTGCTACTTTACGTATCGAAGCCCGGTTTAAAGGACAAAAAACTACGCCAACCCCGATAGGCATTGGTAGCGGGTTTTTTGTAAGTGAAGCTGGCCATGTAATAACTGCTTATCACGTTGTAGAGTCTCAGCGAATCAACAATTGGCCTGTAGAATATGTGGGGATAACGTCTAGTGGTGAAGAATATGCCCTAAAGCTAATTGGTTTTGATGCTTATGTTGATCTTGCTATGCTTAAAACTGATACCCAAAAGCCAGTACCTTACCTTCAACTAGCTCTTGACCCGCCGCGACCGGGCCAAGAAATTGTGACAATTGGAAATAGTAGGGGCGAGTATTTGGAAGATCGTAGTGGACAAGTAACTCGTCTGGGGGTTGGGGCGCCAGAGGCGACATTTGCAGACGGCACGATAGAGCTTACCGCTTCTCTCGGACCTGGTGACTCTGGCGGCCCAGTCCTAAATGGTAATGGTCGGGTAATTGGCGTAGTAAGTTACATTAGCTTTAACCCGAAAGAAATGAGTTCAGAGGAAAGCGGATTTATTCCCCCATTCTTGCTAGGTCGTAAATTACCCAGAGATTTTGCATCTTATGCGGTTCCTCTATTGAAGGACGGTAAGATAGTTGAAGCATTGTTTTTGGGAGTAGCCCGAGATATTCCCGTAAT
>Ga0310344_10004491_pt1 | contig 10365 bp, 3 predicted proteins | sample HC15DNA20200_MG_FD_203801 | JGI IMG/M metagenome (GOLD analysis project Ga0310344, IMG submission 203801) | Marine microbial communities from station ALOHA, North Pacific Subtropical Gyre - HC15-DNA-20-200_MG | ecosystem: Environmental > Aquatic > Marine > Oceanic | place: Pacific Ocean: North... | reverse complement strand
CCAATTTGGGTAGCGAGACGAATTCGCTGTGCTTCCCCACCAGAAAGCGAGCCGGCAGAACGGCCTAGGGTTAGGTAGTCTAGTCCTACATCACAGAGAAAATGTAGTCGCTCCCGAACTTCCTTGAGGATTGGGCCAGCAATTTCGATGGCCATAGGAGGATTCTCCCAATCTCCTTGATGAATCCCATTCTGAACCTCCTCCTCACTCAGTAGTGAACTGAAAAACTCTTCTGCCTCTCTAATTGATAGGTTGGCAATATCTCCAATTGAATATCCCGTAATTGTTACCGCGCGCGATTCTGGTTTGAGACGAGTCCCATCGCAGGCATCACAAGCCAAGGTGGACATGTAATCCTCTAACTGTCTGCGAACGGATTCTGAGGTCGTTTCTCGGTAACGCCGGTCAACATTAGCTCGCACCCCCTCCCAACGATCCTCGTAATGCGCTTTTATCTTGTCAGATCCCGATTTATATGGAAACTGGATTTTCATCCCGCCTGAACCATCAATGATTGCTTCCTGAACTTCGGGATCTAGCTCACCCCAAGGACAATCGGCATCAAATTCATATGCAGTTGCTAAGCCCGGGACTACGGAGTGAAGCAAGTTTCCTGAAGGGACACCCCAAGGGAGGATCACACCTTCCAAAATCGAAGACCCCAAGTCACCGACCAGGAGATCGGGGTTTACTTCCTTACTCGTACCTATCCCGCCACATTCACTACAGGCCCCATACGGTGAGTTAAAAGAGAACTGCCTAGGCTCCAGTTCGGATAGACTTGTTCCACAATTTGTACAGGCATAGCGCTCACTAAAAACATGCTCTATTGGCTCACTACCTCTGATATGCTCGATGACATGAACAACTCCGTCCCCTGTTCCTAGCGCTGTTTCAACTGAGTCCGCCAAGCGATCTTTATCCGCTACCTTCACAACCAAACGATCTACAATCACAGAAATATCATGATTTTCGTATCGATTGAGTTGAGGTGGCTCAGCCAGGTCATAGGTATCCCCATCAGCGCGCACCCTTACAAAGCCTTCCTTACGAGCCCGCTCAAAAACCGCAGCAAACTCCCCTTTCCTCCCGCGTACCAATGGAGCGAGGACTTCTATTCTAGTTCCTTCAGGAAGCCCCGAAAGCTGGTCAATTATCTGCGAGGCAGGTTGCCTGAGCACCGGATCACCGCACTCGTGACAATAAGGAGTGCCAACTCGTGCCCATAGGAGCCTCAAGTAATCGTATATCTCTGTAATTGTGCCCACAGTCGAGCGCGGATTATTCGCTACAGTTTTCTGTTCGATGGATATCGCTGGGGAAAGACCCTCTATTACATCGACATCGGGCTTCTCCATGAGCCCAAGGAACTGGCGTGCATAAGCCGAAAGAGATTCGACATAGCGTCGTTGTCCTTCAGCATAAATCGTATCAAACGCGAGTGAAGATTTTCCGGATCCCGACAGACCAGTGATGACGACTAGCTTCTCACGAGGAAGCTCTAGGTCGATACCCCTCAAGTTGTGCTGCCGTGCACCACGGATAACGAGCTTCTCTTCAGCTATCGTGGGTGGAGATGACGGAGATCGAGGCATGGCCTGCAATACTAACGGATCAGTAGAGACAAGCCCAACCCTTGAATAGAACTATATGAAAAGTGAGATCCTCAACGCACCGACCCACAGGATTAGTCCTCTTAGATCCTCATTCTTCGAAGCTTAGCGACTCGTTCCTTAGTGGGTGGGTGGGTGCTGAAGAACCTAGAAATCCTGTCACCGGCAGAACCTGCTAATGGGTTAATGATCGCCAGTTGGGCTGCTGCTGGATTGACTTGCATAGGAATCTTCTGCGCATAAGCCTCGATCTTTTCTAATGCACTCGCGAGTCCTCTCGGATCACTGGTGATTCTTGCTGCAGTTGCGTCAGCCTGAAACTCGTTATAGCGGCTGATCATCATCTGGATGATCATTGCTGCTATTGGCGCAATGATCATCAAAGCGATCATAACAAACGGGTTTCCTCCCCTGCCAGATCTCCTTCCTCCTCCAAAAATTAAACCCCATCTTGCTATGCTCGCGAGCATAGCAATCGCCCCAGCGACCGTAGCAGCCACAGTCCCAACCAACATGTGACGATGTTGTATGTGAGCGAGTTCATGTGCGATCACACCCTCTAATTCTCTTGGGGATATCAGCTTGAGAATCCCAGAAGTGACACACACAACGGCATGGTTATGATTCCGGCCTGTAGCAAATGCATTTGGTTGCTCTGAAGGTGCGATCGCGATGGTAGGCATCGGTAAATTCGCCTCTGATCTTAAGCGATCCACCATCGTATAGAGCTCGGGAGCATCATCCGGACCGATCACCTTAGCCCGGTACATTCTTAGCACTGCTCGATCACTAAACCAGTACGCACCCACATTCATGATGATTGCAAAAACAAACGTCCAAAGAGCCATACTGGGACCGCCCAACTGGTCTCCTGCAACGACAAGAAGCACAGTAAGCCCTGCCATGAGGGCAAAGACCTTCATCATCTGCATGTGAGCAGCTCCTGCTGTAAAAATAAGTCAGCCTGCGGCGAAACCCTGAGTATTGTCGCACACCACAGTGTTCCAGAGAAGGCCTCCAAGCCTAGCGCACCGACGATCTTTTTATCCATTGGGGGGCTTAGCTACTAGAGAGGGGAACTCAAACGGGGCTGAAGCGAGTTACCTGACCTCACCTAGGTAAGGATCAAACCAATCCAGGGTTTCTCGAGTTACGTGGATGACGTGACATGAAATGTCCACCTGGCGCGACAAAGTGTTTCTTAGTAACCCCACTCCCGGAAAATAAATACCCCCACAACCTGAGCCTGCGGGATTCCCAAGGAGCTAAATCCTGCACCCCCACTTCTAAGAAATCGGTCTTCAAAGAAACCCTGCACCGTATAGTCTTCAGAGAACGCGTATTCTAGCCTAGCCCCACCGAAGATACCGGCTCCAGCATCCTGTCCTGAAAGAGGACGGAACACAAGTACGATGAACGCATCTGGGCCAACATATTGCCCGATCTCAATCTGCGTATCCGCAAGAGAGTTCGTGATACCTCCCGCCAACATGAAATCCCCAGCCTGGGTAATCGACAGATGGTCGATACCTATTCCCTGAGCAAGAGCCGCACCCAACTGTGTCGCTACTGCTCCTGAAACAAGTGTGGTCGCAAAAGACCCTACCGCTCCCTGTAGGAATGCGGTTTGTCCTGTGGCAAGTTCAGAACTTGCACGGCCGAAAATCAGGTAACTGATTAAGTCTGATTGAACCAGACCAGCTTCATCAGTACTTAACGCAACGCGCGGTAATGTCAGAGTTCCTTCAACATTAGCAGCAACTTCTAACGGCTCGTCCTCAATCCGACGAATTCGGCTCAGCGCCTGGATATTTAGTACTGGATTAATACCAGGAGTACCGAGAAAGCTGATGCTACCCCCGCTCACTTCAAAACTCCTTCCTAGCACCGAATAAGAACCCCGCAGAGCCTGTAAATCACCAATTAGAACAAGATCAGACTCCCTGCGATCATAGGTGACGATTAGCTGCTCACCCCCCATCTCCACATTCATTTCATTAGAGCGAAGCCATGTATTCCTAGGTACGGAGAGGTCAACCTCGACACGGAGATTTTCCAGGAATGGATTCCGAATATCTCGAATTAGAGATTGTCTGAAGAATTCCGTCGTGTCTGTCCCTAGATCCATGAAATCAACCACAGCTACGTTACGCGCAAACTCATCTACATATAAGATTGTCTCATCAACGCTTACACTCCCTTGTATTTCTGGACGCCCATATCGTCCCTCAAGTGTGAGATTTCCACTTATCAAGCTCTCAACATCAAGACGCTGTACTGCCTGAAAACGGTTGAATTCCATCGCCAAATCTAAAGCAGGATCACGCACAGAATCGAGCGTAATCGTTCCGTCTATTTCAGAGTAACCCGTAGCATCAGTCACAAGGCTGATGTCCACACGCCTATCTGAATTGAAAGTCAGTGATCCATTCACATCACTGTGTCGGACCCCCAAAGCGCTAATAGACCAAGAAGCAGATTCCACGTCTATCACGCCGTCAGGTTCCGGGTCATCTGTAGTGCCTAGAATACGGACGAGGCCGGACATCGATCCGGTCACATCTTCAAGGGTGCCGAAGTAATCCAGTGCATCAGCAGCGTCCAGGGAATTGGCCTGGACCAAGAGGTTCATCGGCCGCCTAATCAACCTTGAATCACGCTGTTCGAGAGAGAGATCTAACGGAATTGATCCTGCTGCTCTTACAACACGATCCAGTCCCTCAAAGCCTTCAATATCGATAATCGCTTCTAGTCCTCTGTAATCTAGAACACCCTTAACCGCAGAGAATTCAATACCTGCATACCTCGGCTCAAGAATTTCTAGATCAGCAATGATCACCGGATCATCTGACAGCCCTTGAACCGTGATAAGGAGATCCACATGGCCTTCCGCCAGAACATCAACTTCAAGAACATCAACTACCTGATCTATGCGCAGCCCCTGAAGATCAAGATGGAAATCAGATTGTCCTTCTCGGGCCAGCACGCCGTGAGCGACCATGTTCATCGAATCTTCACCAGCCCGGATGACCTGGGTTGAATCGAAAGAGACTGATGTGCCATCCCAAGCAATGCGAGTCGGCTTAGCTAATCCATAGACTAGAGCATCCAGAGTCGCATTGGCCTCCTCTAGATCCAACCACCCACTCACCGAATCAAATTCAAACTGTCCTTTCGCTTTAAATTCCTCTCCCCCTCTCCGGACGATACTCAAAGATGCCTCGCCGCTGCGATTAGACATATCAGCATCGATATTCGCTCTCTCTAGTGATCTCCCCTGCCACTCGATTCCAAACGCCTCAGTCAGTACATCCCAGTCACCCGAGATCGAAGGCAGGGAATCTGCATTGAACACTACATGAGCACTGTCAACACGATTATGCCCATATACAGCGCCAGATACATCCATTTCCAGGTCCACATCGAGCGCATCTACTGAACCAATCAGACGGGCACTTCCACTTATCGCACCATGCATTCGCACATCGGCAGTGTCAGGCAATGCATCGACATCCACGCCTTCAAAGCGCAGTAACTCCAATTCAAGAAGTGATAGGGTATCTTTCGCGATCACAGTGTCCCCTAGCAGAAGAGGTCGGAGACCCTTCAGGGATTCGGCAGAAAAGGTCAATCGGGCCTCTCCATCCAGAGGAGCTGCCATTCCCAATCGGCCATCACCTGATAGAGCCACCCCGCCAAGGCTGGCATCAAGACTGTCCACCGTGAGGATACCAGCAGATGCAGTCAGATGAGCCATCACGGTATCTACGTGGAGCCCACCGATTCGGGAACGAGACCATGCGAGTGTTGCGGCAGCATCCATCGAATCTACCTGCAATCCTCTGCCCTCTAGCGACAGAGCTCCAGTCCATTCCGACTGCTTTGGGAATTCAGTGGAAAACTCGGATAAAGGAACCTTATTGCCTACAATATCTAAACGATAAAACGCTCCCGGCTGTGTAAGGTCGAGCACCCCTCCCAGTCCCACACGACCACCAGCTGCATCAAATTCTCCAGAAACTTGCAGATCACGAAGACGTCCAATCCCTCGAATCGGTCCCGTTAATTCACCCCCAAGGCCAAGGTTCGGATGCATCTGGGAAAATAAACCTAAAGAGAAAGGGGAAACGTCACCTTGTATATCGATAATCCAATCTTCTGTATCCATCCTGCGCAGAGCACCACGCAATAGAGCACGCGATCGCGGTACATCGTCCGCCTCAACTGAGGCATCAAGCGCGAACCGAAGTCCCGAGGCAGCGCGTCCTGAAAGCTGGAAATCCAGAGTTCCTGACCCGGATAAAGGTAATCCGGGTGTAATGGCCTTAATCAAGCTGTAGTTGGCTGGATCTAAGTGTATTTCTAAGCCCGTTGCCCCTGGGTCATCACCTCCATGCAGGGTGCCTGCAAAATCAACCGTTGTTGCTACCCCGCCATAACCAGTGGGGATGAGAGTTGTTCGACCATTGATCTCGAGATCCTCTTCAGTCCCTGATAACTGAGCAGCCCCACTGAGCCAACCTTCGAATGGTATATCCTTGCTAAGCCAGGGTTCGATCCACTCCAGAGCTAATGGATTCATGACTACGTCCAGCTCATCAAGGGTTAACGCATTAGTGAACGAAAGATTACCGTCTAGCTGAAGCTTGCTTCCCCCAAGGTCTACTTCAAAACTGTCCAAGCTAACATCCATCCCATTTTCGGCTTCAATTGTAACGGCCCCCTCGAACAGCCCTTCTGGAATACGATCATCTAACCAGATTAGGTCAGAAAGAGCTCCTTCACCGTCAGTTTGGAGTGACGCGAAGAATCCCCAAGCATCGTTATCTCCCCAAGAACCCACTCTCACTTCACCCCTGAAGAGCGTTTGCTCAAGACGGAAAGCCCCTTCCCGTACTCTGACGCCCCGCTGGCTGAAGTCGATTTCTCCAAAAGCTTCTACAAGTCGGAATGGTTCAGCGGTGACCGCATTGAGCATAGATAGAGAAGCAAGTTGCGCTTCAACAAGATTATCTGTGTCGCCCGGCCAAAGTGTCACATCCTCAAGATCTAAATCAATATCCTCAAGAGACTGGTACACCAACCGCCCAGTACCATCAGGCGATGAAATTGTCCTAGAAGCACGCCCACCTTGAGAAGGTGTGAGGATTCTGAGAAGACCTTCCCGTACCGCAAGGCGTCCTACATAAATCGGGCGTCGAGTAGCTTCGGTGGCAGAATCTGCTTCATCACCTTCCAGACTCTGCTTCGCTATCTGCTTGATATTGAGAGCTTGGCCAGACTCTAACCGTGAGATATCAAACTCAAGACCCCATGCCATAATCGAACTAACCCGAAGATCCGATGTAACCCATGACAACGGTGAGTAGTATACTCGTATGGAATCAGCACTGAGGACATGCACTCCATGTTCAGCATCCAGTTCGACCCCGGTTAAGGTCGCCCCGGTGAATAACGTTCCACTTCTTATGCCTTGAATTCTGAGCTCTCCGACTAATTGCTCCTGAATCCTGGCTAGCACCTGGTTTATGAAAACACGTTGGCCTGGAGCTGTGGCAGACAGAAACCCTATCAGGAGCAGAACCACTGCTACTAGAATACCACCCCACCTAAAAAAGCGTCGACCAAATTGCTTCCCAGGTTTAGTGGGTGCATCAGACACTACTTCATCCGTGCTTGAGTCATCCGATCTTTCGGTCGAAGCCCCACGAACTTCATTCATCAAAATGCCTGGCCAATTGAAACATGCAGCTGGAAGCGCTGCAAGGAGAATGGCGAATTCTCTCCGAAAAGCATTGGGTTGTTAAGCGCAACTAGTTCATGGGTCTGTACATAGGGAGCAACCTGGTTATCAACCTGTATTCGGTCACGTTCATCATGCACATTTGGATCGAACCTCTCCAATTGCGATGTAATCACTGCTAGGCGCTCTCCAGACCGAAAGCGATATGCTAAGTCTACTCGTATCGGTCCAACTGGGCTGAGATATCTAACTCCCACACCAGGAGTTACTTCAAGTTTGGATAGATTAACCTTGTCGCGCCCCCCCCAAACCTGTCCCACATCAGTAAACGTTACCCACTCAAGATTTAAACCGATCGGAAAGCGGAACTCGAGATTACCTTCGAGCACTCGAGTTCCACCCGTAGGACGCGGCACAAATCTCCCATTGTTCATGGTTGTGGGATCACAAGAAAGATCTATTAATTCGGCAGGGTCACAGCCCACTCCGTCTGGACCGGTACCCAAGATCTGCAAAGGATCTATGGTGAGGACTCTCGGGCCAAGCCGGCCCTGTGCAAAGCCCCTCACAGAGTTAGCACCTCCTGCATAAAAGCGCTTCTGTGGGTGGACGAGATCTACTGTACCAGGGGTCTGGAGTAACGCTTCAAATGCACCCGCTCCAACCCACCCTCCACGTATTCGAGCCGCAAAAACTCCAGATCTTCCGAGCCGAGAATAGAGCGTGCCTTCAGCTATAGCCCTATCATATCGAAAATTTGAGCCGGTCCACTGGGATGCATGTTCAACTTCTAGGATAACGCTATATCCACGACTGGGGTTGAGAATATTATTTGCAAGATTTCGAGTAACACTGAACCCGACAGGAGCAAGCCAGTTCGCATCCTGGAGAATGGATATATCCTCTGGACTACATACCAGTAGGTTTGTACAGAACAGGACCTCTGCAGCATTGAGCCGGGTTAATTCTGGCCTGTATGAAAGAGTAAAGGATGTCTGTGGTCCGATAAGACGTGTTAGGGCTAGTTCAACGCCAGCAGCCTCTCGGATGAAAACATCCGGAAGACTTTGTCGTTCTACGAAGAACGCCATGTTAAAAGAATTTCGAGTCGAAAAAATCCAAGGTTGAGCAAAGTCCAGAGACAGGGCCCCGGTCAATTCTCCAAACTCTTCCGTTCCACCCTGAGGGCAAAGTACATTTTGCAACTGAGGCGTCAGTAGGTTTCCGACCCTCCCGCGAACCTGCAGGAGCCGTCCTCCTCCAAAAAAGTTTCGGGCCGCCCACTGGGCCTCAACACCGAAACATTCTGCTGTCGTCCAACCACCCCCATACCGAACACGGTAAGCGTCTCCCTCTACCACATTGACACTGATGGGAATCAGAGAATCAGGGTCAGACTGGAAATCACCTGTTATCGAAGCGCTGCGGATAATATCTAAACCGAAAAGCCTGTCCTGCCCCTGCCGCACCTCATCCCGGTTGTATATCTCTCCTGCATTAAACTGCAGTGTATTGAGCACCGTCTCCTTACTGAGTTCGGAGTTTCCAGAAACCATAATGGATCCGTAGCGCACTCTTGAACCACGATCAATGTCGAACGTAACTAACGCTGTGTAAGGTTCGTCCGACGGTATGAGATGCCTACGGAGAACATTAACCCGACCATAACCCCTATTCGCAAGACGACGCTCTAGAGTGTCCCTTGTTGCATTCAGTGCAAGTACGCTTAGGCGGTCTCCGGGCTGGAGAGGAAGCCCCTCAAAGACAGTATTGTCAGTGACTCCATAACTCCCTTCAAAATTGACTCTCGTAGCTATAACAGGCTCACCTTCATCAATGATGAATGAGACTGTAGCCCTATTTCTTTCTTCTAATGTTGTGAGCGTATCGACACTGATTTCCCGGAACCCTCTCTGGTAATACCAGGCCTCAAGCCTCAGCCGATCCAGAGGGACATCTCGTTCTGGAAGATAAAAACGCTGTACAGCAAAATTTGCACCTGCCCAGCAGAAGGGTGTGAAAACTACTGACCGACACTCAGTCTCCCTCGTAACGATTGCACGAGCCAACGAGTCGTCCGGAAACGATTCGTTTCCCTCAAATATGACTTTAGTTACTTCGGCTTGACCTAACTGTGATAACACTGGCGAGGGTCTCAACAGACATACGCTTAAAGCAATCCATCCGAGAAGCAGCAGCACACGAAGCCTATTCATTCCAAACATGCTTCCTTTACGTCCAACACGGATTGCTTGTTACTCTCTCTGGGGAACAGATCCCGCATTAAGAATATTCTTGTCAGATAGAATGCCGTGATTCCGACACCTAATGCTGTAACCAACGAAGCAAACACAGTGCGACTTTTCTTATGGCGGGTAGATAAGGTGCGAAGATAGGGCATGATCAGTGCCCAACCTTTTCTTCACTTGCTATGTGCATGGGTGGTGACAGTGACGCATTAAGCATATGCTGTCGCATTAACGAAGTGGGCTTCGAAGCGACAAAAACATCTTCATTGTTTCGCAAGAGATACGGCGTGACCTTGATCTGATCTTCCAGCACATCTAAAACGTTCAAACTGTTCGCGCTCTTCTCTAATCCTCTACCCCTTCGGGATGTCGACGTCCCCGCAGTAATCAGCGGAACCCCAGCGCTCTCTCCTGAAACCACATCCCTAGACATTGCTAATTGTGTTCGATGAAGGTGCCCACTCAGCACTGCATCCACCTCCATCTCTTCAATCTGCTTAACAATTACTGGGGCATGTGGTATAGGTCGACCTCCACCTCCTACGCTCTTGCATACGAAATGGTGGTGCGTAACAAGTATTCGAGCTCCTTCTTTGGGGCCATTATTAAAACTCTGGCGAGCAAATCTGAGCTGAGCTCGACTTAGGCGCCCACCAACTATCGCACGCCATGGCGACGCAGAGTTCAGAGCCACGACGGTTGCTCCTGGAACCACCGTCACTGAGTCACGACCATATGGAATTATCTGATCCCAAGCTCG
>Ga0310344_10004490_pt1 | contig 10366 bp, 9 predicted proteins | sample HC15DNA20200_MG_FD_203801 | JGI IMG/M metagenome (GOLD analysis project Ga0310344, IMG submission 203801) | Marine microbial communities from station ALOHA, North Pacific Subtropical Gyre - HC15-DNA-20-200_MG | ecosystem: Environmental > Aquatic > Marine > Oceanic | place: Pacific Ocean: North... | reverse complement strand
ACACAAGCATCAGCCATTCAAATTGGAAACCCTGTATCCGTCGATAAAGCCATACGTACGCTCAAACGCTACGACGGCATTGTGGAGCAAGCCACGGAGAGCGAGTTGGCAGAGGCTGCGGGGCGTGCTGACAGGACCGGCATGTATAACTGTCCGCATACCGGAGTCGCACTAGCCGTCCTCACCAAACTTCGAGACCGGGACCAGATTTCACACACCGATCGCGTCGTGGTGATTTCGACAGCAAACGGATTAAAATTTACCGATTTCAAACTGGGATATCACCATGGCAATCTGCCTCAAATAAAGTCGCAGCTTGCAAACCAACCCGTTGAACTGCCCAACGATTACAATGCCGTCCGCCGCACTGTGGCACAATTGACCGGAGACTAGCCAGCGGCAACAAAAAGATCGCTTTACAAAATGTTACTCGAGGCTCAAGACATGCCAATTTACGAATACCTTTGTGCTGACTGCGACCACAAGTTCGAGATCCTTGTTCGAGGACAGAATCGACAGCACTGCCCCCGCTGTGACAGCCAATCCCTCGAACGCCAACTTTCTGTTTTTGCGGTATCCAGCAGTGGTCTCCAAGCATCCGGACCAACGCTTGGTGCCTGTGGAACATGTGGTGACCCGAGAGGCCAAGGCTCCTGTTCCACCAATTAACACACTCGTAACCCAGGTGCTTGACAGCGTGTACATGCGCCATCGACAATAGAGCTCACTATGCCAGTACCGCGAATAACGAAAGAGACACTCCAGGAACGACTTGAGGCGACAGATGAAACATCGCCGGTTCTGGTCGACGTGCGTTTAAAGTATCCCTACGAACACAGCACGGTAATGCTCCCGGATGCAATTCGACTAGAACCGCCGGACTTTCCGATATCAGAACTCCCCAAGGACCGAGATATTGTCGTCTATGACTCTGACCCCGATGAACTTGTAAGTGTGCGCGTCGTCGCGGCCCTAATCCGAGACGGTTACCGCGCCAGCGCGTTGCAGGGGGGGATCGTCGAATGGTTAACTGCGAAACTCCCGACAGCTGAAAAAGACGCGCCTAAGCAGAAACCGCCAGTCGCTGGCGCGCTCAAGGGATAGCTCGCCGTCACTTGTAGCGGAATACCGCGATATAAATGCGCAGGGTTGCCATAGGCTTCACCGTATGTTTTTTCCTCGCGAGCAACGTCCCGCTCGTTGGACAACAGAGCGACGACCGTCCACCAATACGAGAACTACTTTCACTCCTCCAACAGCACTATGCGACCCTGGAGGACTTTTCAGCAACCTTTGAACACAACTATTCAGGTGGACTCCTCCAAGTAAGCCAAGCCGAATTTGGCACTGTGTCGATCAAAAAGCCAGGTCGTTGGCGGTTCGATTACGAAAGACCTGAACACAAAATCTTCGTTTCGGACACCCGCACGGTCTACTCCGTCTTCCCCGATGACCGACAGGTCATCATCAGTGAGGCGCCAACGGAGCGGGGCGCTTCAACACCGGCATTATTTCTAGCAGGCGAAGGAAATCTGACAACAGATTTCACTGCTGATTACGCACTAACAATTGACATACCTACACCTCATTGGGTCATTCATCTGCAACCGATTCGTACCGATGCCGATTATGAATATTTAACCCTCACCATAGACCCAGAGAATCTTGAAATCCGACAAATGGCCACCACTGATTTTCAAGGTGGCACCTCCACGTACACATTCACAAAATTCAAGATCAACACCAATTTGACCGATAACTTCTTTACGTTTGATGTCCCGCGCGACTTCGAGGTTATGAGGGATGATGTCTTTACACGGTGACACACTTCGGCACGTGCCCGCACGGTTGGGGACTTTTTCGTCTCGCTTCAAGGCAATCTCTGTCGTCGCCCTGCTTCTCGCCGCAGGCTGTTCGGCCAACGACGCCCTTCGGACCGGACGCATTGCTGAGCGTGAGCGCAACTACGACCAAGCAGTCATCTCCTATACGCGTGCTGTACAAGCCAATCCTCGCGACCGCGATGCGCAGCTCGCTCTGGAGCGCGCAAAACTACGCGCCGCTCAGGAACATTTCACCGCCGGGCGCCGACTCTCGCAACGCGGACAATTCGAAGAAGCGCTCGCCGAGTTCCAAATAGCCTACGACCTCAATCCTGGGATGGGTGACATCGAAGAAGCGCTCCGCGAAACACGCCATTCCGTGCGCGCGAAGCTCGCACGACCCGAAAACGGCCAAACCGAACTCGAGGCGCTCATCGACAAGACCCGTGACGTCACCCTTCCAGGACTTGAACTACCGCGAAATCTCGAGTTGCCCGACTCCGTTGTGTTCCGTGACGCGAGTGTACGAACGGTCTTTTCTGCCCTTGGCCAATTCGCCGACATGAACATCCTTTTTGATCCACAATTTCGGGATGCCACAATCTCAATAGATCTCCGCGAAACGACGTTCGACACAGCGATATCATCTCTTTCGACCAGCACCCAGAATTTCTATCGCATAACGGCTCCACGCACGATTACCGTTGTACCAGACACCCCGAACAAGCGTCGTGAATACGAGGAAGAAATCGTCCGCACGTTCTACCTGAGCAATGCCGATGTAACTGAAACGATTGACCTGCTCCGCCTTGTTATTGACCTCCGTCGTCTCGCGCCAGTCACCGCAACAAATGCCATCTCCATCAAAGACACACCAGAACGAATCGAAGCCGCCGCACAACTTTTAAAAGCCATCGACAAGGCACGCGCCGAATTAGTAATCGAAGTCCAGCTTCTTGAAGCAGACCGGCAATCTTTACGTGAGTACGGTCTCCAATTTGCGAGCGCCGGTAGCTCCGGTATAAATACCGCCGCCTCCGTCGCCGGAAGCGGCCTCGGGTTATCCTTCGACGACGTCCGCCGTCTCTCTGGTGCGGGCGTCTTCGTCGCTGACTTGCCCAGCCTCTTCATGCGTATGATCGAAAGCGACACGAGTACGCGCATACTTGCCAATCCACACCTCCGAACCTCCGACGGCGTGCCCGCAGAAGCCCGGTTCGGGGAAAGGGTCCCGGTTCCGGTCACGACATTTACACCGATCGCGGCAGGCGGCGTCAGTCAGCAGCCCATCACCTCGTTCAACTATGAAAATATTGGTGTCAATATCGACATCACGCCGCGAATCCATCACAACGATGAGGTCTCACTGACCATCGGCGTCGAAATCAGTAACATCTCTGGCACGGGGTTTGGCGATCTCCCACAATTCGGTAACCGTGAAATTACGACAACTATCCGCCTCCGCGACGGAGAAACGAACATTCTCGCAGGGCTAATTCGAGACGATGAACGCGAAGTGTTAGAAGGAATCCCTGGTCTCAACCGCGTACCCGTGCTTGGTCGAATCTTCGGGCGAAACCGTACAGAAACGCAGGAGACCGATATCATCCTGACCCTCACACCCCACATCATTCGGGTAATGGATCTCGAGGAAAGTGACCTGTTGCCCTTCCGTGTTAGCCGCGACACAGCCTCAGCAATTGTCAGTGGCGGTGCCGCCCCATCCCAGCCGCCAACGCAAGTCCCGCTCCCACCACAGCCCCGAGACTCCCCGCAGGTCACACCCGTCGTACCGCCGCCTGTAGACCGCTAAACCCCGCTTCGTTGATTAAGACACCTCAACCTTGGCCCCGAGGGTTCGGAGTCGTTCCACCAAATTGGCATAACCTCGATTCACAGTTCCGAGTGGACCAATCCGACTTTCACCCGTTGCCGAAAGCGCCGCCGCAATCAGCGCCATCCCGGAACGCAAATCCCGGGTGTCGAGATTTCTCCCATTTAACGCCCGTGGGCCATCAATTATCATCCGATGCGGATCGCACAAAAACAAATTCGCCCCCATACCACTCAATTGTTCAAGTGCAAACAATCTAAGCTCGTACATCCAGTCATGAATTAGCGTTCTTCCTTCGCACTGCGTCGCCAGTACACTGACAAGACTAACCATGTCACTTGGAAACCCTGGCCATGGCGCAGTAGTAATTTGTCTAACACCTTGCAGGTCCGACGGCATCACTCTCAATCGTTCATCAGTTATGTCACAACGAAGGTTCATCCGGTCCAGAATTGCAGTCACGGGCTCAAGGTCTCGAACACGTGCACCGGTCACTTCCACTTCCCCACCAGTAATGCCTGCAATGACCGCCCAACTACCAGCCTCAATATAGTCACCATCTAACGCATGCGTGGCACCACCCACAGAACCGCCGCCCCTAATTCGTATCGTTGACGTACCGGCACCCTCAATCTCGACTCCCATGGCGCGTAGGAATCCACAAAGTTCCACAACATGAGGCTCCATGGCCGCATGCCGTATCTCCGTCACGCCATTCGCAGCCACCGCCGCTAGAACCGCCGTTTCTGTGCCTGTAACAGAGGCCTCTTCCATATAGATGGATGCTGGCTTAAGCCCATCATCGACCTGCAATTCGTAACCATCAGTGTGAACATCACGCACACCCATCGCGCGCAACGCCTGTAAATGCGCCTCGAGCGTTCGCCTCGCTGGAAAATCTCCACCCGGAGGCGCTAAACGCGCCGACCCGAGTCGCGCCAGAAGTGGACCAACCAGCAACACCGAACCGCGAAGTCGACCAACCAGCTTCGGATCGGGTTCGTTTGTAGAAATATCCTTACACTGTATCGTCAACCTCGTTGTGCCGGCCCCCGAGATATCCGCACCCAGACATTCGAGCAACTGAACCATCACCTGCACATCTTCAATTCGCGGCACATTGGTTAGCTCACACCGTTGTTCCGTGAGTAAACACGCTGCCAACAGTGGTAAGGCCGAATTTTTGTTACCTTCCACATGAACCTGGCCAGCTAGACAATGTCCACCCTCAACAATAAGCGTCGATTTGGCCTCTTTCTTAAACGGCTGAAACGTCATAGAACCTCGTCAAATTCACCCAACAAATCAATCTCAGGAACTAACTCGATGCGATACCGTTGCGCCACTTCATCGCGACAGAGTCTCATTAATGCAAGCACGTCCGAGGCAGTCGCACCCTCCTCAGTCACGATAAAGTTACCGTGTCGACTAGAGACACGAGCGCCGCCACACTTTCGACCTTTCAGCCCGACACTGTCAATAAGCGCACCTGCTGAACAGGGCAAACCCGGTGGCAACCTATCTGCACACTCAACTGGGTTCCTAAACGCACATCCTGCACTTGACACATCGAGCGGCTGCGTTTTCTTTCGATAAGCTAATGAGGCCCGTGCGGTAGTTCGTAATCCTTCTGGGTGTGCGTCGTTTGCAGCAAACTCAGCCCATGTCACGGTCTCTTTCGTGCGATGCAGTCGACTACTATCGTACTGAAAGCGCATTTCTGCACGCGACACGGAAATTTCTCTACCCTCATTCGACACCAACCCGATCGACATCACCCTTTCACTAATCAACTGGCCTTGAAAATGAGCATTGCCATAAATAGCGCCACCCACACTACCAGGTGTACCAGCCCAAGATTCAAGACCACCAAGCCGTCGTTGAATCATCCAACGAATCAGACCATTGAGTGTCACACCTGCAGCCGCGCGAACGCCGCCTGACGCCAGCCGTTGAACGCTACCGTGCCGATTCCTAACAACAAGTCCACGAATACCTTCGTCGCTGACGAGTACATTCGATCCACCGCCAAGAATTGTTGTCTGTAAGCCCAACGATCGAGCAGCACAGAGAACATCAGCAAACTCTCTCTCTCCACGCGCGTCGACGAACCAATCCGCCGTCCCACCCAGTCCCAAAGTTGTGAGCGACGACATCGGAAACTTTCGATGGACGCGTGCCGGTGACACGAGTGCGCCAAACTCCTGAGCAATATCACGCGCTTCAGACACAAGCTATCGGCTCCATTGACCCGCCTAGCCTAACGCCAACTCGTCATCATGTTGCAAATTCAGCCTCAACCAAAGCATTTGCTTCACAGGCCTCTTCTCTCGTGCACATGTGAAACGACACCCAGTCCCCTGGCGCCAATTGACCCAACAGTGGCAGGTCCGCGCTTATAACATTTGCAATACGAGGATAACCACCAACCGTTTGCCGATCAGCCATCGCAATAATCGGCTTTCCCTGTGGAGGCACCTGCACTGCTCCCATCACCAGTGGCTGCGAGAGCAACTCCTCTGTTCGATTCCACGTGACCGCAGTGCCTTCAAGTCTATAACCCATGCGATCTGAGTCCACACTAATGTTGTACGGCTTGGCCTGAAGGTCATTAATGACTTTCGCATCAAACCAGTGTTGGTGGACGCTCGGCAGCACGCGAACCTCACACCCTCCGAGATAATTTGGTCTCAACCATTTCTTTATCGGCTTCGGATGACACACCGTATCTAACGAGTCACCAATTGCCAATCTATCGCCACGCTTAATTGGCCTTCCCAAGAAACCGCCACATCGACTTGGCACATGCGTTGACCGACTTCCCAGTACCGGAGTCACGTCAATACCACCCGCAACTGCCACATACGCACGGGCACCGTTCGATCGCGCTCCAAAACTAAGCTCCTGCCCTGGCCTCGCGTGAATTACTGTATCGAGCGATACCGGAATATCATCAAGGAACAAAAAAAAGGCCGCGCCAGACACTGCGAGTCGTGCTTCACCTAAAAATCTCAACGTGGGTCCTCGCAAGGTGACCTCAAGACTCGCAGCTGACTCATGGTTGCCAACCAGAACGTTCGCACGTCGGTGCGCCACCGAATCCATAGCTCCTGACACAGACACGCCGTAACTCTGGTAACCCCATCGGCCCACATCCTGAATGGTCGTCAAAATTCCCGCATCCACGACCTCAACCGTATGCAGACGATTCATCGAGACTCCGCCAATAAAACGTCATACGTGGTCCTGTCAATTGGCTTAAATTTCACTCTATCGCCTGGTCGCAGTACAAACGGGGTTTCCGAGTTCCAATCAACCAACGCGCTCGGACAGCGTCCAATGATTTGCCAACCACCCGGTGAATCACACGGGTATACCCCCGTCTGCCTCCCTGCGATTCCGACGGATCCCGCCGGCACGTTAATGCGGGGTGTCTCCCGTCTTGGACTCGCAATCTCCGCGTTGACCGACCCAAGGTATGCGAAACCTGGCTGAAATCCCAACATGTACACTCGATACGTCAGGTTAGCGTGTATGCGAATAACCTCCTCCTGGGTACACCGGCCAAATGCAGCAACATCTGCCAGATCAAGAGCGAATTCATTGTCATAACATACTGGTAGGGTCACCTCCCTTATTGAATTTGTTTGAGGCTCGACGGTTTCACCGCCAAGCTCTCCCAGCAATCTAACGACTTCCTGATGAACAAACTCGCGACTCACGTTTCTCAAATCAAAATGCACCGTGACAGTCGTATACCCTTCAACCACATCACGAACACCTGCAAGATTCGCTGCACGAACCCGATTTCCGAGGCGCACACAGGCATCATTAATCTTGGGATCAATGCAATGACCAAGTGTCACCATCACCGCACTATCGCCGTCAAAAACGACGTCACGGCCTAGGTCCATATGACTAGCCACGAGATTTGTTCCCCGAAATACGATCTAAACGGAATCGTCGCAAGCACAACCGAACATCACGGCTATCGACCTAGTTCTCGGAGGTCCCCAAGTACCACTTCGTGGATACCGGAAAACCCCCCGTTCGACATAAAGACCACTACATCATCTTCTTTTGCACCAGCCACAATCAATTCCCGAATACTTTCAATGGATTGAGCGCTTTCTGCCGGTGTTCCGGATGTCTGGAGATCCTCTACCAATTCGGATACCGACAAACGCTCCGTCTCCGGAAGTTGAGTTCGATAGACCGGCGCGAGAATCACTTTGTCAGCAACAGCCAACGCCTTGGCGAACGATTCTTGAAATATTTTTCTGCACGAAGTTGCTGACCGGGGCTCGAAGACGGCCCAAAGGCAGCCTTCTCCGGTAACCTGTCGTAACGCATTCAAAGTTTCGCCAACAGCTGTAGGATGGTGCGCAAAATCGTCGTAGACTGATACACCTCGCTCAATGCCGCGGAGTTCAAGCCTTCGCCTCACGCCTTGAAAAGATCCCAGGGTCTTCCCAGCACTCTCTGGCGATACCCCTACGGCGGACAAGGCGGCTATCGCACCAACCGCATTTCGTACATTAAACGCACCTAATAGCGGCATCGTCACTTCTGCAACCACACGCCCACCATATCGAACGGAAAAACGCGTCTCTCTGTCACCGTACGCAAGTTCCGTCGCCCGCCAATCCGACCGTTCGCCTAGCCCGAACGTTTCAACACGACAAAGCGGCAAAGTTCCGAGAGATCGAGCCCCAACATTATCAGCGCCCAATAAGACAACACCATTTCGTGGAACAGTCGATACAAATCGTTCAAACACCTGTCGCACTTGATCAAGATTTTGATAAATGTCCGCGTGGTCAAACTCGACGTTCCCCACTATCGCTACCTGCGGAAGATACTTCAGGCATTTCGCTGTCTTATCAAAATACGCACTGTCGTACTCATCACCTTCGACGACAAATGCATCTCCCTGACCAAGCCTAAAACTAGATGAAAAATTCTCAGGAATTCCGCCAATGAGAAAACTCGGATCTTTCTCGCACTCTACAAGAGCCCACGCGATCATCGAAGTCGTGGTCGTCTTTCCGTGCGTTCCCGCGACCACAATGGGATGCTTGTCCCATAGGAACATGTCACGCAATACTTCAGGAAATGACGCATACCGAAGACGTTTGTCTAACACTGCCTCCACTTCCGGGTTTCCTCGTGATACCGCGTTCCCGACCACCACGAGGTCGATATCCTCCGTGATGTGTTTCTTATCGTAACCAAGAAGCGGCGTAATGCCCTGATCACTCAGAAATTGGTCCATCGGCGGATAGATATTCGCGTCCGAGCCACGGACCTCGTAGCCTTTCGCCTTAAGCATGGCAGCCAGCGTGGCCATCGCCGTCCCGCAAATACCGATAAGGTATGCCGACGTCATACAACCGCTGCCTCGTCAATCACGACCTGGCCGGCGCCTGATCCATCGACAATGACATTAATACCCAACGGTAACGTCAACATGGGATGCACAGTGTGCCCGGTAGGTAAACCGTACACGACTGGCCCTCGGACTGGTCGGAGCAGCTCCTTCAATACCGTACGAGCCGTCACTTCACCTGTGGGCTCATCACAATCAGGAAATTCTGCACAGATGACACCCGCAGCCTTTTCGAGCACGCCCGCCTGAGCCAGTTGAGTCAACATACGGTCTATGCGGTACGGACGCTCGCCGATATCGTCCAGCAACAACACATACCCTTCAGGTGGGTTGAATTGAAACGGCGTTGCGAGCGAAGCCGTGAGTTGTGTCAGTGTCCCACCGAGCAAGGGCCCCCTTGCAGACCCACCTTGAAAACTCTCCAATTCGTCAAATTTAATCATTCCGTAAGAAACCGGATTCATCACCTGAGCCAACAGCGTGGCCTCATCGTAAAACTTCGCGCCCCGTCCCAACGTTGTGACCATCGGCCCGTGAAAACATACGAAGCCGCGAGAAACGCTCAGAAACGTCAACACCGATGTGATATCGCTACATCCAATCATCACCTTCGGAATCTTAGATAACTCTCTCTGACCGAGGAAAGGAAGCACTTGACTGCTTCCATACCCACCGCGCACGGCCATAATGCCGGCTATCTCGGGATCGTTCCAAGCTTCCTGAAATACCAGCGCACGGTTTGACGGATCACCTGCAAGATACCTTGTTTTTTCGAATACCCGCTCGTCATAGACTGGCTGAAAACCAAGTGTCTCTAATTCCTTTGTTCCGGCATCAAACAATCGCCGATCAAACGGACTCGCAAGTGCAAGCAATGCTATCTTGTCACCGCGCTGTAATCGACGTGGTTTTACCATGGCCTAGGCTAGCTCTCTCAACTCCGACGCGATCGCCTCGTGAACTGAATTTCCGACTATCTCTTGAAGTTCAATTTCACTTGGGGGCCGCCATTCCAAGCTCGTTCGTAAATACTTTTCCTTCGCCCCGCGTTGGCGCTCCAAAGCCTTCCTTACCCTCGCCTCCGGCAATCGTCCATCTTCGAGCGCATAAATCAATTGTTCAATTATCCTCGCCTGTCGTTCTGTATCCTCGCTACAAACCAACAGCATGTCGCAACCGGCGGCAACCGCCTTTACAGAGGCGTCAACGACCTCCATGTATTTTCCGATGGCTCCCATCTCCATATCGTCAGACACCAGCAGACCATCAAACCCCAGCTGATCTCGTAACAAGCCCTCAATAATCGTCTCCGACAACGTT
>Ga0310344_10004489_pt1 | contig 10373 bp, 6 predicted proteins | sample HC15DNA20200_MG_FD_203801 | JGI IMG/M metagenome (GOLD analysis project Ga0310344, IMG submission 203801) | Marine microbial communities from station ALOHA, North Pacific Subtropical Gyre - HC15-DNA-20-200_MG | ecosystem: Environmental > Aquatic > Marine > Oceanic | place: Pacific Ocean: North... | reverse complement strand
CGAGGCCTGACTCACCAGTCCAGGAAGCGTCATGTCCATCGCCGCATGGATGTCGCGAGGAATACCGCATCAAGCCCCGCCGAATCGAGCATTGCCTCGTAATCGGTGTAAGTCTCGGAGACGGCAAGCGTTTTTGAAGCGTCGGCGAGCCGATCCGCGTTTGTGGCGCAGAGCGATTTAACGTGTAGTTAGCCCCGTGGCGTCGAAGGCGGGCGTGATGTCGAATCCTCGCCAGTTCGTACCCACGATGCCAAGGGTCAATCGATTGTTCATGTTATTGCCCGTCATTCATCGTAATGGTTGCGGTTCCAAGACGCGAGGCCCGGCACGGGGTAAAGTGTCAGTCGCGGGGCAGGGCGAGAAGTTGTATGCGCCCGCAAATTGACATGTATTTCCGGATGTCAGCTTGTACCGCAATCCGAATCCGAATCCGAAATAAAGTATGTTCTCTTCAAGTTTGTCTTCTGGTTCGAAAACTCCAGGAAAGAAAATACACCCTGGCTGACAACGTGGAGTCACTGATGGATTCATGGCATCCCCACACTGTTTGCTCCGATCCGGGCACGTGCTGGATCAAAGCCGCCGAGCCCGCCGTTAACGTCCCGCCCGATGAGCAGATCGACCCGCGGCCGGATGCGCAGTGGTCGGCGGCAGGATTGCGGTCGGGGATTTATGGTGTTGTGACACCCAATGTGGTTCCCCTTCAGGATGGGGGTTATCGTCTTTATTACACGCAGATTTTGCCACGGCCGGGTTTTCCTGCCGGGGCCAACGATTACGACAATGCCACGAGCCGTATTCTCAGTGCGCGTTCAGAGAATGGTGAAACATGGATTCCGGAACCGGGTGTGCGGCTATTGCCCCAGCAAAGTGGACCGGGGACGTTGCGTGTTGTGTCTCCGGAAGTCGTGCCTGCCGGGGACAATCACGACCGGCTACGGATGTATTACGAAGATTGCCGCGGCCCTGGATTGGATGCCGCCAGTTTGAAAAGCGCTGGATCCGAGGATGGTGGTCTGACGTGGACCGTGGAGTCCGGCGTCCGGATGGGCGATGGGGATCGAAGTTTTATCTCGCCGCGAGCGGTATTTCTTGAAGATGGGCGATGCCGACTCTATTACGCGGAGCGTGGCAAGGGGATCCGCAGCGCCCTATCTGGTGATGGTGGCCTGACATTCCGCCAGGAGCCTGGATTGCGGATAGGATCCGAGAGATCGGACAATGCACCGATGGCTTTTGCCCCGGAGGTCTTGTCCATTAAAGGAGGAGGCTTTCGCATGTACTACGCGCAGTACGCCACCTCGAAGGCCGCCTGTATCATGAGTGCGCTGTCAGATGATGGGTTGACATGGCAAAAAGACTGTGAAATGACCATCGCGCCTGGAGGTGCTTGGGACACGGTCAAGGCTTCGGAGATGTGTGTCATGCCGCTTGGCAAGAGCGATGAAAAGGGTGCCGGATACAGGATGCTCTACGAAGCATGTGACGGCACGGCCACGGACAAGCGTGGTGTCTGGCGGATCGCTACCGCGATTTCCCAGTGACCGGTGGCCATGGTGGTATTGCCACGATCACGGATCAACACAACTGTACATCTCGCTCGCTGCCCACGCACTGTCGGCAATGGCCGAAACAATATCAAGGTTGTAACTGTTGAGCGTGGCCAGGGCGGCAAGGTCATTTCGGTCGCGGACCCCTTCCGCAAACGTCTCACAGCAGCGTCGCATCAGGTGTTGAGCGTCGTGGGTGTGTGATTGAACGGCTTTTTGACTGGCGTCAAGACGATCGAACCCTCCGGCGGGCCATTCATCGGACCCGAATTCTTTGTCAGTGTTGGCGAGAACCTGGTCACTGACATCCTGGGCCTCGCGGGCCCGCCCCAGCGCGGCCAGGGATGCGCAGTAGAACTGACCGTGACGCGTGTGCCGTTCCAGCGCGTGCAGAATGTCGCGCCCTGCGGGGCGACTGGCCCGACCGGCTACGACCAGTTCATCCGAGGCCTTTTCATAAACGCGAGCAATTTTGTCGAGGAACGCGGGGGGAAGCGATTCAGGCCAACTCTTCCAGAATCTCGTGATCCAGTTGGGAACCCGGAACGAAATACAGATCGTGTTCTCGTGCAGGTGGGTGGTGATGCGCTCAATTCTTTTCAATGCCTTGACCGCTGCCTCGGTCGCTCGTGGTCCGCATATTGAACCGAAGAGGTGATGGTACGCGGAGACAGGCGTCCAGTGTTTGTCCCACGCGGCATGGGCCATGTAGTGGAAAGTAGGCAGCAGGTTGGAGTGTTGCCACTGTCGGGTCAGGAATCCTGCCGCACCGACCTTCTGCAATGCCCGAAAAATCTTGTGGACAGAGGGGCCGGTCATCTGGGGAAGAAGACCAATGTTGTCGTCTTCAGCACTGACCGTGAGCAGAAAGCGTACCGATTGCGGGTCGTCCAATCGCAGCGTATCCGTGCGCGTGGCTACGTGGCCGGGCATGTATCCATAATTGGCGAAGAACATGGAGCCATGGGGGACGATCCTCGGCAGGAACTGGTGCAGCTCTGCCGCAAGTCCTCCGGGGCCTACGGTGGCGCCACGCCGCGCACGCCGCATGTCCAGGCCTCGCTCGTTGATCAGTTTGTCCAACACGTTGAGGATGACGATGTCGCTTCTCAGCTCGCGTTCGGATCGATCAGGGTCATCCTCTGCATTCTCGCGTGCTTCACGTTCAATCTTGCCAAGCGTGGCGATGTTGCTCAGGGAGTATTTCTTGTCCAGTGTTTTCCAAGCTTGCGAAAAATCGGCGCCGGATCCGCCAAACTCGGTCGAGGTGAAGAAAAAGGCGTCGGCATCGGGGAAGGCATCGATATGCGCCTGCATATTCGTGGACAAAAGATCGAGAAAGACGGGGTTCTTGGCGGTCATGCACCGCCCCGTTTCGACATCACCACCCTCCTGGTAGGCGCCGTAACGAAGGCGCACCATGGGCGATGGATTGACTTTGTGCTTCGGCTTGGTCAACGCGCATAACTTGCGTCGGATGGCGGGGTCGAAATCGGCGATCGGGGCGACGACCAGGCAGTTCATGCTGCGTGCATGGGCCATGCGAAAAATCTTTCGCGCGTAGCGCTGGCCGGCTGCGATCGTCTGGGCATAGGGCACATCGGGCAGCAGGTCGGGGTTCGCGAACACGCCTCGTGCAGCGTCGCCGGAAGCGACCATTTGGTCATGACCGGGATGGTCCGGTCGAATTCGAGGCAACCACCCGAAATTCGGCGCCGCAATGGACTTGCGAACTCCATGAAAGCGAAGATCGACGAAAGGATCGGCGGGGCGAGAGCAAATCATGATGGCGTTGAATCGCAGCTTTGTGAGCTGGTCGATCAGCACGCGGTAGTCTTCGGCAGGCCAAGTGCACGTGTTGTTGGTCAAGACGTTGTAGGTGCGAAAACAACGCAATGGCAACGTGGGCTCACAGGGAGAAGAGGAATCGGGAAATGCCATCGGTGCCGGCTTGTCAGGAAAAACATCACCATGCAGTTCATACCGCACGCCCCATTGTTCCACGAGGTCGTAGACAGCCCAAAGCACTGCAATGGGGGATCCGCCGACGATGGCAAGGGTATTCCGATCGATGCGACGAAATATATATCCCTGCTTGGAAAGACCTGTACGCGAAATAGTGAGCGCCAGAGTCATGCCACGTGCTTGTCCCGATTGCCTGGTCACCCGAGGCCGATACCGGTACAGCGCGTTGGTGTAACGAGCCAATTCATCCGCAGCGAGACGCATCAGCGAAGAAGAGTTTGAGCCGACCTGGATGCGTTTAATCAACATGGATGGGAGTCTTTCAGGGACGGGGTTTCGAGCAATGGTAAAAATATGTCGTTGCGTTGAGGTTGGACCACACTGGATGGCGCGTGGCCGGGATGAGCTTGTCCCATCATCCGCAGTGTCTTGGCGAGAAGGGTAGTAATGTCACGGGATATCGTCAAAGAATTCGGCGGGCCGGATAGCGACAGCCGGACGATAATAAAAAGCATCGCCAGTTGCGGACATGGCCTGTTGCTTGGCCATGAACCCGGTCAAGAGGCGGACAAGCTGTCGGGGACAAGGAGCAGATCGTTGTCGATCGCCAAGGAATCTGCGTTGCCATCAGTTGGCTTGGTGTCCCCCGGATTGGGATATTCGAATCGCGCACTTCTGGTGTTCGATGACCAGTGCGCGGGTCCTGCGCCGGCCGTGTCAGACGTCGCGGCAGCAGAGCATTTCTGCAGCGGCGTGGGCCATCTCCGCGATTGCGGCCACCACGTCTAGGTTGTAATTGTTCAGCGTGGCCAAGGCGCCGAGATCATTGCGGTCTCGCACCCCTTCGGCAAAGACTTCACATGCCTGTCGCATCAATGATTCGGCCTTGACCGCGTGTGTCCGTACGGCCTGACGTGCTGTGTCCAAGCGGTCGAATCGACCCCCTGGCCAAGTGTCGGCGGGGAATCGCTTGTCATCTTGGGAGGTCACCTGTTCGCACACATCTTCCGCCGCGCGGGCCCGTCCCAGTTCGGCCAGCGCCGCACAGTAGTAGTAGGCATGCCGGGTGTGGCACTCCAGGGCATAAAGCATGTCGCGGCCCGCAGGGCGGCTGGCTCGCATGGCCCGGTTGAGGTCGTCGGATGCCGATGCGTAGACCTTCGCCGTGCGTTGTAGGAAATCCGGATCATGTGACTTGGGCCAATTCTGCCAGTAGTTGCTGATCCAGTTGGGTACCGCGAATGAGATGCAGATCGTATTTTCATGTAGGTGGGTGGTCACACGCTCGATTCGTTTCATGGCGCGTACGTAGTGCACGACGGCGCTTCGCCCGCAAATCGGTTCGACCAAGTGCCGGTACGCCCTGTCCGGTGTCCAGCCCTTTTCCCACGCGGCATGCCCCATATAGTGGAAGGTGGGAAGAAGGTTGGAGTGCTGCCACTGGCGGGTTAGGAATCCCGCAGCCCCGGACTGACGCAGAGCGTTGATGAGTTTGTGTACTGCGGGTCCGGTCGCCTGCGGGAGCAGGCCGACATTGTCGTCCTCGGCACTAATGGTCAGTATGAAACGTACGGATTCTGGATCTTCGAGTCGCAGGGTATCGGTACGCGTGGCCACATGGCCGGGCATATAGCCGTAGCTGGCGAAGAACATTGAGCCGTGCGGTAGCATGAGGGGAAGGAACCGATGCAGTTCCGCTGCGAGAGCTCCAGGCGCCACCGTAGCGCCGCGCCGGGCACGGGACATGTCGAGGCCCCGCTCGTTGATGAGCTTGTCGAGGGCATAGAGAATCACGATGTCACTGCGCAATTCGCCCTGAGACCGGTCCGGATCATCCTCGGCGTGTGCTCGCGCTTCGCGTTCAATTGCCTTGAGTGACTTGATATTGCTGAATCCGTACTTGCGGTCCAAAGCCTTCCATGCACGATCGCAGTCAGCGCCTGACCCTCCAAATTCCGTAGAACTAAAGAAGAAGGCATCTGCGTCGGGGAAGGCGTCAATATGAGCTTGCATGTTGGTGGCTATCGCGTCCAGAAAAACCGGGTTGTTCACGCTCATGCACCGACCGGTCTCCACATCTGGCCCTTCCTGGTAAACGCCCATGCGAATACGGACAATGGGATACGGTTTTGCCTTGTGTCGCGGCTTGGTCATTTCCAACATCTTGCGGCGGATGGCGGGATCGAAATCGGCCACCTGTGCGACGACGATGCATTTCATGCCACGGGCATGGGCCATGCGAAAAATCTTTCGAGCGTAGGCTTGGCCTGCGGCAATGGTCTTCGCATAGGAGCCATGACCAGTCAGATCGGGATTGACAAAAACTTCTCGCTGAGCGTCACCGGATGCGACAAATTGATCGAACCCAGGATGGCCGGGGCGAATCCGTGGTTGCCACCCGAAATTGGGCGCTGCGATCGACTTTCTCGCGCCATGGAAACGAAGATCAACAAATGGATCAGCCGGCCGTGTGCAGAGCATGATCGCATTGAATCGAAGTTTGGTGAGTTGATCGATCAGTACGCGATAGTCTTCTGCGGGCCAGGCGCATTCGTTGTTTGCGAAATCGTTGTAGGTGCGAAAGCATCGCAATTTCAAAGTTGGCTCGCAGACGGTATCCGGCGCCGGCATCTGCAGTGATCCGGGACGATCGGGCAGTATGTCCCCGTGCAACTCGTACCGCACACCCCATCGCTCAACGAGGTCGTAAACACCCCAGAGGACAGCAATGGGCGAACCACCTTCGACCATGTGTGTTCGTGGATCAATACGGCGAAACGCATATCCTTGCTCAGAAAGTGTGTCGTGGTTCACCCGCAACGAAAGGGCGTGGCCGGCTCCTCGGCCTGGGGTTGCGACCACCCGAGGTCGGGTCCCAGACAGAACGTTGAGGTAACGGACCATCTCGTCTGCTGCGAGGCGGACCAGTGGTGAGGGACGTTTCCCAATGACAATGCGTGCGATTTTCATGGTTGGTGACATTTCATATAAGAAATGGGAATCACACCCTCGGGGAGGGCGAGGTTGGGGGCCAGACCCTAATACAGTGCTGGTACAGCGTCAATCCAAATCTCGAGGTTCAAGGTTCGGCACATCACGTGCCAGGCGCAGGCCGTAAAAACGTAGGCGATGCTGGGAGCGAGCCGCATGGCGAAGAGCAGGGTCCATTGCCCGGACGGTATCGGCATAGCTGCCCCCGCGTAGCACCCGCAATGTGGTGGTGCTCTTCGGCGCAATCGAAGGGCTGACGTACGCTCGCCAATGATCGGTACACCACTCGGCCACGTTGCCCTGCATGTCGAAGAAGCCCCAGGCATTGGAGCGCCGTAGGGCGACTGGCCGGGTGGACAGGACTTCGAGCGTTACCACGGCATCAGGGGTGGCATCTTTCTGCCGTGTTGAGGTGCTGCACCAAGCCTGTGCGAGTGCTTCGCTGGGATCAAATTGGGTGCTTCCAGCGCGGCAGGCATATTCCCACTCCGTTTCGCGGGGAAGACGAAATCCACCCCCGGCAACGCGATGATTGAGACGTTCGATAAACGCCAAGGCGTCATGCCACGACACCCGTTCCACCGGCATGCTGGCTGCGTCCGGATACGCTTCACCCTGATGCGCAGCAGGATTGGATCCCATCACCGCCTGCCATTGGTTCTGTGTAACTTCTGTGCGCCCGAGAAAGAAAGCCCGAACACGCACCGTGTGCACGGGTTGTGAATCGGGCCACGCCTCTGATCCCATCTCGTACGAGCCAGGCGGCACCAGGCGCATTGGAAGATCCAACCCCTCGATCGTGACGTCTTGAGGAAGCCCTGTCGCCTGATCGTATGCCTCGCCAACGCTATCGAAGCCGGCCAGCATCGGATGCAGGCGCCGTTGGCACGCGAGGGCACCGGCAGAAGCGCTGCGATCGCCTGGCATCAATTCCAGCGCACGTTGGAAAAACACTTTGGCCCGCGTCCACTGCTTTCGTGCAAAGTGGGTCTTGGCCTCTGCCATTTGGCGGTGGTAGGCGTGAAGCCGGGCGACTTGCTCCTGATTTTCTCTGAGAGCCGTCGCGGGTCGCTTTGTTGGATCAAGCAGGGCATGCACGTGGTGGCATGTCTGACATGACTGCGTACGTTGAGTGCTCGGGCATCCGGCCACATGGCAGCGTGAGCACAACTGGCGGGCAATGGCTTCACCCCGGACGATGCAATCCGGTTTTATCTCGTTCCTTTCGTTCGCGATGTGATCATCGCTGGAGCCGTGGCAGGACTGACAATTCGTCTGTGCATGGAAATGTCCTGAGATGCCCCACTCCACCACTGACACCACATGGCAACGGGCGCAGGGGCCGGCGGCCTGGAAGAAGGTTGGCTCTTCGTCACCGTACTCCGCGACGGCGGAAGACGGCCACGTCCAGAAAGGATGGCGATGGTCGTGGAACGTGTCACAGAGATTCCCCGCCAGGGTCAGCAACAAGAACAGTACCAACGCCACTTTCCAGGGCCGGGGTGGTCGGTGGTGCGTGATACGCGAGAATTTAGCGACCATTTCAGGCATGGCGCCAGCACCGGTCGAGCCATCGGTAGTGAGGAGGAAGCCACCGTGGCCCTTGCGCACGGCAGAGATGACGGGCGTGGTCCAGCACCGCATGTTCATCGGGAGTCAATACCAGATGCCGCTGAATTGCGGCGATGTTGTCATCCACCTCATGTTCTTGAAACATTCCGGGCATGGCACTGGTGATGAAGGGGCGAGCATAGACGAAACGAAGAGCCGCCTGGCAGAGAGATTCGTCTGGAACACGATCAAGGTGCTCCGTCAATTTCTGCACAACAGCGGGGAGGAGAGAACGATTGGCCCGCTTGTAGAGGCGCACCTGTGGGTCTTCCGGTTTCGAACCATGTTGGGCCAAGGGATCCAACTGCACGATAGAGCCCGCTGCCAGCGGTTTGATAGCAATAAGCCCGATACCGCGCTCGATGGCCTTGGGAAGAAACCGACTGTAGTCGGCCCGGGCGTGGATAAAATTATAGGGGAACATGATGAAATCAAGGCCTTCGAGTTTGTCCAGTGCGCTGAGCATTGCCTCTTCGCAGTGACTGGCGATTCCCGTGGCACGAAGATCTCCCATCCGCCGTGCCCGCTGCACGGCATCCCATGCTTCCAGCGTGGGCTCCGTGACAGGCCCGTCGTTGATGGCCAAACGGTACAGGTCAACATGTCCAAATCGTCGGGCGGCGTGCTCGACATGGTCACCGATAACCTGGGAGAACTCCCGACAGAGCGAGACAAGCACGCGATCGCGTCGGCTCCGCACCGTTTCGGCGATCGGCTTCCACTGTCCGGCGCGATCGTAGACGTCCACCATGTTCACACCCCGGTCCAGCGCCTTGGCGATATGGCGATCACGCAGGGCCTGGCCCTTTGGGTTGAGGGTGCTGATCCCGGGCCCCTGGTGTACGCGAAAAGCCGGATCGGTGTGTGACCCGAACGACAGGGCAGAGACGAACAGATCGCTTCGCCCCAATTGCCGGTAGAGCATGCCCCCGCGCCGAAATGTGCGAACCGGAGGCGGGGCTGCTGGAGCCACGTCGGGCATGGTGGAGACCGCACCTGCGACTGCCAGGCCCGCCGCGTCACGGAGGAACTGTCGACGTGATCGAAGTTGATCCACAAGATTGTTCGGTTCGTGCATGCGCATCGTTCCGTAGTAAGGGATTAAATCAAACGCCCGCCTCGACGGTCGCTCGGCGCATGATCAATCTCTATCCGCCAAATATTTCACGAAAGCGGTCCACGGTCCCATTGTCGGGACGACCTTCGATCTTGATCGGAGACTGCCAATCTTCCGGGACCTCATCCAGCCGTACAGCCCCCCCTTGTCGCTTGAGCATTGAATACCAGCCGGCGAGGAAGACCTGTTGCTTGTGAAGAATCTGATCGTACGATTCAGGCATTACGCCGGTGCGGGCCATCTTTTCGAACTGCCAAAGCGTGGGGCCCCAGAACGAAGTGCGTCCGTAAAGACGACTGCTTCCCGTATAGATCTCAAATCCCTTGCCACCGTATGTCTCCGCAGTGTGGATGCGAATCGTGCCCAGTGAATCGGGAACCAAGTGGAGCGTTCCGAAGAAGGGGCGCCCTTCCGCATCACGGTGTTCGAAGGTCAGAACGCCCGGCGTTCGATCCCAACGCTGGGCACGGTAGCTCACGGAGACGATGGGGTTGCCCGCTTCGGCGATCACCTTGACCACCATGTAGACCCCGTGCACACCGTGAGTAGGATAATCCTCAGCGGCGGTGGTTGCGTTGTAGCAGAGGACTTTGTTCTCCTTTACCCAGGCTTGGGCGCGGTCGATCGTGTCATTGTGTTCGTAGGCCGAGGGGTTAAGGATTGGGGTGCCGTGAGTTTGTGCGGCATCGATCATGCGGTTCGCTTTGGCCAGTGCATTGCTGAAGGGACGGTTGATTAGGTTGGGTAGCCCCGCCTTTAGGTAAGGCTCGTGCAGGATATGGTTCCACCCGTGGCAGTGGTAACCTCCGGAGATGATGGCATCGACTTCGCCGACCATATCGTCGAACCGTTCGACGGCGGCGCATCCGAACTTCTGGGCAAACTGTTTTGCATGTTCTGCCTCAAGATCCCAGCAATGCGTCATTCGCATGCCCGTGAAGGCCAGATCTTTTTGTGCTTCCCGTGGGTTGATCAGCGGCCCCCACCAGTGGGGAAGGTGCGAGTAGGTCATCACGTTGAGGCACCCGACGCGAAGCACCCCGTCGTGTGGAACCGTGGGGGCCTGCGCGGCCATCGCCGGGCCAGCCGCGAGGGCGGCACCCAGCGCTGGACCTCGGGCAAGAAATGCACGCCGGTTG
>Ga0310344_10004487_pt1 | contig 10373 bp, 5 predicted proteins | sample HC15DNA20200_MG_FD_203801 | JGI IMG/M metagenome (GOLD analysis project Ga0310344, IMG submission 203801) | Marine microbial communities from station ALOHA, North Pacific Subtropical Gyre - HC15-DNA-20-200_MG | ecosystem: Environmental > Aquatic > Marine > Oceanic | place: Pacific Ocean: North... | reverse complement strand
ATGGTGCCCCTCTAGCTAGCCCTGGTATTGCCTCTGTCCCGAAGAACATCCCATCTGGATCAGTTGTACTACTTTCAACAATAAAGGGCGAGGCAGTTGCCATTGCTACAACCAGCGTAGATTCTGACTCCATTCCGAACATGTCTTCGGGGCAAGTTGCTATAGCAAGCTCAGTACTAATGAAGCCGGGGACTTATCCACAGACTTGGACAAAGGAGCAGGGAAGCTAAGCGTCCTCATGCTCTTCGTAAATCCACTCGTCTGTCTCTAGCCGAATCTTCAGTACCATCATTTCTTTCACACACACACCCGCCCAACCGCCATGGGCGGCCTAGCGCAGCAATCGATTTTCCGCTCCATTCCCTGTATAACCGTTGCCTACAATTCTCTGATTATCGGCCAAACGTACTGTTGAAAAGGCCTTTATTCGGACTACTTTCTTCTATCAAATTCCTTCTTCACGGGTCGAGGGCCGAGTTGGAATATTGCAAATGAGGCGATAATGACCACAATCGAAACTACAACTAGTACCGCATTTCCGGAATCTTTTGCCGGCATATTATTTGGATTAACCCTGATTTCTGAAACTATTGCATTGTTTTCTTCAGAGACTTCTTCGATTGAATCTGTAGAATCGATTTCGAAAGAAACAGGCAAGTTGCTCGATGAATCAACGAGTTGGGCGTCGCATGTGGCCATCTTCAGCTCTCCGGGTGCAATATCATTTATTGTCCCAGAGTCAACTAGAAGCCCATTCACTGTACAACGGAATTGAATGCCGCTTGCAGGCCCCCTACCTTCATTTCTGACATAACTTATTATTTCGACAACATCGCCCTGGGAGAACTCAGACGAAAATGCCGAATTGTTCGCCCAGATGACCTGGCTATTTGTCCCTATCCGCAATTCTACCGACTCTACAACCAGATCCGGCTTTGCTGTAACTACTACTTCGATAGACTGCGAATCTTGGTTTTCACCATCACTCACCGTAACAGTTAGTGTATGCGACCCGGCCTCTACTGGAGTCAGTGAGATTTTCCCATCCTCGTCAACAAGGGCCCAGGATTTGCTCGTTGTTACTTCTAGGTCGCCAGTGTCCGCATCGAAGAAAATAGGCTCAATAGTTACCGTACTACCCAGATCGATGTATATGGTCGTAGGGAGGTCGCTAATGGATGGCGGATCTTCCACTGGTTCGACATTCACTACGAAGGAACCCTCCCAAGTGTTTCCTGATTGGTCCGAAACCGCAACTTCGACGAGACTGCTTCCATGAGAGTCATCCATTGGCTGTACCCTCAGAAGATTGCCTTCACCCACTGCCTCGACAATTTCAGGATTTGAGCTCTGCGCTACTACTGTGAGTTCTCCAGCAGGGGTCACGTCGTCCCAGCATCTTGAAGAAATCGGAATTATTTGACCTCCTTCGTCTTCTAATAGGTGAAGGTCATCCAGACTCGAACATATTGGATCGTAGTCCCAATCCACCACGTATCCCCCAGAAATCGACATAGAGTGAATATGAACCACAGTAGTCTCTGCAGTACCGTTGGAGGACCACTGGAACCGAGCAGCGACCCCCACCTCCATTTCCTCTCCGTTCGAGGGAAGTGCATGACCTACTGGGATAGAAATTGAGAAATCCCCCATTTCCATTGCTTCCGAATGAACCAGCTCTTCCCCTATGGCAAATCGGATATAACTAGCTGACTGTGAAAGCCCAGAAACGCTTCCTGTTACGCTCCCACTTACTAGTAATTGGGGGTCATTAACGTCGACTATTGCTCTTGATATGCATCCATCATCAACCTCTATCCTGATTTCCTTTGCACTTTCCGGGTCGTCCAATATCTCTCCATTTTGCACCTCAGAGAAATCTCCTCCCTCCGCATTTGAAGTCCATATTGTGTGGTTTCCAGACCCAAAAACGTGGATTCTTCCTAGAATCTGGCTAGGCGGGACATCTACATAAAATGTCCAAGATGCCTCTTCGGATCCAGAGTGCGCCAATCCACATGTGTTCTGGCTCAAACCAACAACTTCCCCCTCATAGGGACCGAACTCAATGATGGGGGAAGACTCCACTGTGCTAGAGTGAACTGCCTTTGCGTTTTCGAATGAATACCAAGGCTGGTGGTACTTTACCCTCAGCCCAACTGAGTCAACCCTGACTTCAGAATCATCAGCACCGACGTTGTCCGATACGTAATCTACAGTGAATTGAGTTCCCTCTATGTTTACCCAGTTCCAATCAGCCAAATCGTCCAGGCTCATAACCAAAGGATTGTTCATCCGATTTACTGCAGAAAGAGTTCTTGCATAAGTCGTGATGAGTATGTCAGCTCCATGGTTTTGAAGCAGGACATTGACTTCGTCGTTATTCAGAACATCGGGAATGGAGAAATGAAGGACCAATGAAACGTCTTCAATTTCATAGTCGTGCAATCCACTGAACGAGTATCCACCCATTGAAATGTTGGGGCCCCTTGACCAGGTGTAGAATCCATCCGCCTCTCCAAATGTTGCGTTGGAACCCGTGGAACTAGTACTGGCCCACGCTGTGAACTCCCCGAAGTTGTCTGGTCTCGAATGTGTGAAAGAGAGTTCAGAGTCTGCCACCATGCCTATTGTATGAAGTGCCACATCCTGTGAGAAACCCCTGGTATTGGATATCTCCCACAGAGAATCATCGGTGAAATCACCTGCATCTAGTATCTCGACTTCCCTGGTTTCAATAACGGAGTCACCTGCGGCAGAATGAGCCATTGAAACTAACAATAGCCCTGTAAGGAATCCAGTGATGCCGACTCTGTGAACCTTCACGACCCCAACGAAGCATCTTCTCGCTTCAAGGCGTTGGTCAACGGGCCGCTACTTGCATCTTGCAAAACTGTTGATATACATCCCGACTTTCGCTGGTTTCACAATTGGCTGTGATGGTGTAGCGGTTAGCACGGTGGGTTGTGGTCCCGCCGGCCCGGGTTCGAGTCCCGGTCACGGCCCCAATTCATTCCCGTCTTAGTCGAGAATCTTCGATTTCATGACCCATCTTGTCTACTTTGGTGACTAGGTAGTCCACGTTTCCTTCGCCAACCCCGACCACCAATGGCATCCTCTCAACCACATTTATTCCGTGTTCATTTAGCTGGTTCACCTTATCGGGGTTATTTGTCAGAAGGCACACACGATCTATTTCCAGGGATTGTAGAATCTCCGATGCAATACTGTAATCCCTAGCATCTGCTGGATGGCCCAGCATCAGATTTGCTTCCATGGTATCTGCCCCCTTGTCCTGTAAATTGTATGCTTGTATCTTTGCATGAAGCCCAATCCCACGACCCTCCTGTCTTAGGTAAATCAGACATCCCCAGCCAATCTCTTGCAATTGGCGCAAAGCCGAATCAAGTTGGGCACCACAGTCACAACGTAGGCTCCCGAAAGCATCTCCAGTGAGGCATTCCGAATGAACTCTAACTAGCACCGGGTCAGGACCGGTCATGTCTCCCAGAAGTAGGGCCACGTGATCTAGCCCCGTTTCCTCATCTTGGAATACCCTGATTCTGAAATCCCCATAGTCCGTAGGAAGTCTAGCATCCGCTGGAACATCAGAAGCCTCTAGCACCCTTGGTGCGCTCATCGTGGCATTCCACTGCCATCGTGCCTTTGAATGCTGATGTTGGCTATGCTGAAATTAAGAATGTGATTTCACCCGCATTCTCCTTTACGCTAACCAAATTAGCCCCAATCCTGTCGCACAATGCAGGCAGGTCGTGCAGAGTCTCTGGATCATCGCAAATAACCTCTATGACTTGTCCAACTTCGCACTTTTCGAGAACCCTCCTGGTTTCATGCACCGGGATGGGGCACAGGAACCCGAGAAGATTGAGCCTCATCGGAGAAACCCCCTCCATGGTCGCAGGAGGGCGACCACGGCTTCAATACTCACTCATGTGTCCTCATGTAGTGTACTGCTGTCGACTCTTCTCTTGTGAGGCCAGGAACCCTCTTGATATTGCCCGCGTTTGACCATCTTTCTTCGAACTTTCCAGACTCCCAGTCTTCCATAAACATCGGGCGGATGTAGGATGAACGACATACTGCCCTCGTGTTACCCAGATCTCCGGAGACCGTGTCTATGACAGCAAGCATAGTTGCCTGACGGTCCTTATCGGTCTTTCCAGGTAGCTTGCCGTCACCAGCAAGCTTGGCCAGTCCCTCTGCCCTCTTCAGAATCGTGCCCCTCCATTTGATAATTGGATCAAAGCCGGTCTCTTCAGACTTCTCTAATTCCTTCGCCATAATTTTGTGTAGTTTGGAGATTTCAGCCTCGCTTGCTTCAGCCACAAGGGCCAGTCGGGCACCTGTCTTCCACGAAGCCGCCCAGGTCCTGAAATCCTTTGCGGTGAACCCCAGTCCTTCGAAAACTGTGGCTATGTACTTGTTAATGTGGTCCGCCTTGATGTCGAAGTCCTTGCCGTTCTCGTCGATGTATCTGAAGAGGTCTTGCGATTTCTTCTTTCCTCCCACCTTCCCGGAATCCTCAATTAGATTAGCCAATTTGTCATCTTCGATGACTAGCCTCCACCTCTTTCCGGATTTTCCTATGAAGTCGAAGACAGCGTCTATTTCTCCCTCTGCCTCCTTACCCGTGAGGAACTTAACGTGACCCTCTTGAAGGGTAGTTAGTCCGTATGAATCGTTCTCTTGCGCATATTGGTCTGAACCTACTCTGATGTGGAACTCGTCCATCAGGTTGATGACGATTGCAACGGCCTTTTCCATTGGCATCCCATTCATATCTAGATCGGCCTTAACGCGGTCCCTTAGGTCAGGAAGAGCCATTGCGAACTCATCCACGTTTGCATACTTCAGGTCCGCTTTGATTTCATTCCATTTTGGATGGTATCTGTACTGGAGACGACCCTTGTCGTCCTTTCCGGTGGCCTGTATGTGGCCGTTCTCGTCAGGGCAGAACCACACGTCTGTCCAAGCAGGGGGAACTGCCAAGGAATTTAGCGCTTCAATCCTAGAATCGTCCTTTACTGCATCCCCGTTTGGATGTTTGTAGTCCCATCCGAATGATGCGCTTTCATCATCCCCCTTCGCGGGGATTTCAACCTTGGACCTCGAAATTCCTTCTTGCTCCCTATCGCTAATCTCTAGTCCAGCGAGTTTGGCAGCAGTTGCAGAGTCTGTCTTCATGATTTGTAATCAATACTAGAGGCTTGAAGAGGTTTCGCTTGATTCACTCTGTAAACTGGGCAAGCATACCTTCTAGGGCTCGGATGTCTCCTTCCAGGGTTTCCCTGTCTACTCGTTTCAGGTCTCCTTCTGCAAGCCTTGCCTGGAGGATTTCTAGTTGTGCCCTTGCCGAATCCCTCTCTTCCTCCATCTCTGCCTCGTCCCGTAGCATCTTGATTCTGGATACATGCTGACGTGTCGACTTCATACGCCTCATTTTTTCTCCTGCTTCCCCGTCTGGGAACGGTTCTGGCTTGCTTGGAAGCTCGACTGCTACTGGGTAGGGGATGCTGATTCCCTCCCTGCCGAACGCACCGTCGATCTGTCGGAGAAGCCAGTCCGTGGCAATGAACTCTTCACCGTAGTCGCTAATCCATGTGTACAGGCGATAGTTCTTCGAGAAGTCGCCAAGCTCCCTTAGTAGAACCCGGGGGGGCGGGTCACTCTCTATATGGGGGCATTTCTTCGCTACATCCAGAATTACTTGCTTGACGTGCGAAGACCTCTCTTCGTAGTCTACACCTATGTCGAGGAATAGCAATACTCTAGAGGCAATTCCATCCCCTCCTCCCCTGGCAAAGTTCGTTATTGTCGAGTCCACAAGTCTGTTATTGGGGATGACCACCAGTTGCTCGGTAAGTGTGAGGACCTTAGTCGACAGTAATCCCAAGGACATAACCGTGCCAGTCACGCCATCAACTTCGATCCTGTCCCCCACTTCGAATGGCTGGTCTAGGGCAAGCATGAATGAGTTTAGCATGTTTCCAAGGGTCTGCTGTACGGCAAGGCCAATGATGATGGAGAATACGGCCAATGAAGCCAGAATCCCGAAAAGCTCTATGCCAACTTCGTTTAGTGCCATGTAAATTCCCATGAACCAAACTAGCCCCCTAGAGCCGAAGACCACCAATGGATTTCCACCAGTTACTGTGACGCTCTTGTTTGTGTTGTATCGCTCCATTGCAGCAGGAACGATGAACTTGATCGCGATGCTAACTATAGATGCCGAAAGTATGATGTAGATACCAGAGAAGTAAGGTGCCACAGAAGCGTATATCTCGTCCTTCCTTCCTAGGGTCCACATCATCGTCAGCTCGATCCCAGCTAGGATGACAAAGACGTAGGCTCTGTTTACTATCGGGTTTAGAATATCGTTGTCCCAGCTGGCTTCGGTGTTTCTCACCAGTCTCCATGCAATTCTTAGAACGACGAATCTGGTGAACATAAGGACAAACAGAGTTAGTCCTATGGAAACTCCAATCTGGGCCGGTAAACCAACCTCCTCGACCCGATCCAGCAGTCGGGTCGCCTCAGTTAGCACGGTGGTTACTGGGTCAGCCATACCTTCTCCTCCAACTTTTTCCATTTCAAATGCTTGTCTCTCCCACATCATCCCCTGTTTACAAGGATATTCGCCTGTTCCACCCACTCATCCCTGAGAATCCGTCCCGGGCCTAGGCCGATCACATCGGTCACTTTGTCTCTAATTACGTTGTCCATCTTTGAAATCTGGGAGAAGCTGTATATCCCAATAATGTTCAGCTTATTCTCTATCCCGGGGGTGATTCCATCTATCTGCTGGAGATTGTCCTTGCCTGCTTCTGAGGAAAATCCGATCGTCACGAAGTCGATCTCATCGGCCCTGTCTGCAACTCTCAGCAAGGCCTCCTCTCTTGCCCTCTCTCTACCTTCTAGCGAGTCAAGATTCGCGCGTCTTCTCTCGATATCTTCCCTTATCGACTCGAACTGATCTTCCCTGCCCCCTTCCTCCTTATTGCGTTGAATTTCTCTTGCCCTCTCCCTCCTGAGGGTCGCCTCCATTATCTTCTTCTGTTCTTCCTCTGCCCTCTTCTTTTCTCGGGCCTTCCTAAGAATCTCTTCTGTCCTCTTCTTTTCTTGCTCATTCTCCCCATCTTCTATTGGGTCTTCAGATTCTGATAGTGTCTTGGCTTGCTTGGCCCACTCGTCCCTCCTTATCCTTCCGGGGAAGAACTCTATCGCATCATTCACTTTGTCTTCCATTTCTGGATTCAGCTTCGAAATCTGTTTGAAGGTGTAGATTCCCAGGGCATTGAGCTTCTCTTCGATGAATGGACCCACTCCGCCAATTCTCTGTAGGTTATTCTTGTCGGATTCCGTGGCAAACCCAATTAAGCCGAAGTCGATCTCCTTGGACTTCTCAGAGATTCTCAGGAGTGCAATCTCCTTCTTTCTTGCCTCTTTGTCCAGATCGTCAAGCCTCTCTCTCCTTTCATCCAATTCCTTCTCTATTTCTGCTGCCCTCATAGCGGCCAATTCCCTGGATTGTTGGCTCTCTTTCTCCTTGGACTCCATCTTACGCTTTCTCTCAATTGCTTTCTTTCGCAGTTTCTCCTTTGCCTCGATTGCCTTCCTTTGGGCTCTCTCTTCCAATTCGGCTTCCTTTCTCGCCGCGGCCCTTCTTTCTTCTGCAGCCTTCTGCTCGGCTTCTCTTTCTATTCGAGCAGCCCTCTCCTGCTCCTCTTTCTCGAGCCTTGCAGCCTCTTCTACTGCAGCCCTCTCCTGCTCCTCTTTCTCGAGCCTTGCAGCCTCTTCTTCGGCCCTCCTCTCTTCTGCCTTCTTCCTAAGTAGGGCCCTGGCGGCAGATGCCTCTTCCTCTTCTAGACGCTCGATTTCTGCTAATTCGGCCTCTCTCCTCTCTTCTTCATCTCGAGCCTCTTGCTCGGCCGACTCTCGCTCCAAGGCATCCTGCCTCTCCCTCTCCTCGGCCTCTTTCCTTTCCGCCTCTTCTTCAAGCACTGACGCCTTCTCCTGGACCTCCTTTTCCATCTGCGATGCCCTTCTCTCGGCTTCAGCCGCCTTCTTCTCTGCCTCGACAGCTCTCTTTGCAGCCTCTTTCTCAATGTCTTCTAGCCTATTCTGCGCTTGCCTCTGCGCCTCAGCCGCCTTCTTCTTGGCCTCTATTTCTGCATCAGCAGCTCGCTTGGTTGCCTCTCTCTCTAGGTCTGCCGCTTTCATTCTGGCTTCCCTTTCAATCCTGCTGGCGTTCCTCTTTGCTAGCTCTTCTTCGGGGGTGTCCTTGGTGACTTCCACCTCAACTTCCCACAGGAAGTACACGGTGTCCTTGCCGAGACGGATTAGGCCCTCGAAAACGGTTGTCTCCGAGGTATCGTCGTCGTCTCGGAATTGCAACCGGAAATCAATCTCGCCCCTATTGCTAGACTTTATCTTCCTCATGCTAAATCTGCTTCCGTTCTCGTCCGAGGACATGTCGGTGAAGTCACAACTTTGCCTGGGGGTGATGTTTGAAACATTGATTATCTCGTGACTCTCTGCGAATGAGCCAGGCCTCACTCCCTTTACGGGTCTGAGGACAAATGGATCATCGTACTCCCCGCTTCCTCCCTTCCATCCCCGTTCGGTGAAGGTATACTCCGGTTCAGGACCCATTATATCCTCCTCGTCGACATAAAATGGGTTTAGCAACCAAACCAGCATTAGCAATAGGAGAAGTAGCGGGAAGCAGCAAATCCAGAGGATCCTGACCGTGGCCGGTACATACTCCTCCAAGAGGTTGCAGACCCCGTCTCCATCGTCATCCTCCGGGACTGAGAGGTTGTCCTTGGGATCCGTTCCGCAACTAGTCTCGTTTAGATCCGGCCAACCATCCTCGTCGTCATCCAAATCCTCCTCGAGGACGAAAGAGCAGTTTGCAGAGTCCGTTAGGAACCTGCAGGTCAGTTCGTCGGGCTTCGAATCGTTGTCAGTATCGTCCCATGCCGTTGGATTCTCTGGGAATGCATCAATCAGGTCACCGATCTTGTCTCCATCGTCATCCTCGTCGATGTGGCTGCATATGCCATCCATGTCAATGTCTTCTGGGAAGGATGAGTTGTCATCCGGATCAGTGTTGCACTCCAGTTCCTCCTCGTCCATCCATCCGTCTCCGTCAGTGTCGTTGATGTATACAACAGGGGGGAAGATGTCGAAGTCTACTCTGTAGCTGAAGCTATATTGTGAGTTTGAGGCCGTGAACGTGTGCGAGTACTCGATTAGCATATGCCTGAAACCCTCCGTCGGAGTGCCAGAAATTACCCCAGTGGTGTTGTTCAGCATCAGCCCGATGGGCATGTCTGGGATCACTGTGAAACTCATTATGTCCCCGCTAGTGGGGGCAATTAGTGGCTCTAGGATTTCCATCTCCTCGCCGACCGTGAGAACTAACTTGTCCATGGGATAGAAGAAAACTACGGGGGAGTCGTCGAAATCATCTAGCGGATCGCACGTCGAGTCCCCATCGTAGTCTTCTGGGCTATCGAAAATATCCAGGGGATCGTTCCCGCAGTCTATCTCTGCTGTGTCGTTCCACCCGTCCCCGTCGTCGTCTGGGTCGTCGATGTCAGGAATACCATCACCATCAGTGTCCAAGTGAGCGGATGAAATGGTGATGGTGAAGGTGTTCAGGAAAAGGGCATTACTCGCTGTGATAGTGAAAGAAGACTGGTTTACTTCCACCGAGATGTTGCCAGTAATCAGTCCGTTACTCTCGTTGAAGTAAAGGCCTTCGGGTAGTTCGGGGGATATGGACCATGAGGACACGTTCCCCCCGAAAATCTGTGGCTCGAGGTATACTTCGTCCAAGTTGGTCGTCAGGTTTAGTGAGTCCTGTAGGTAGATTAGGTCGAAGTCGGTGTCGTCTGGATCGGGGATTACTGATTGCAGGGTGATATCCACCGAGCTTTGGTACTGTGAGTTGTTAGCCCAGACCGTGAAGACCTGCAATCCGAACTCGTTCATTGGTGCCCCTGTAATGGTCCCGTCCTCAGCCCCGGTTCTGGGTGTGGCGCCATTGAGGGTCAGACCCGCAGGGAGTGGGGGCCAGACCTCCCACGTTCTGACGTCACCACCATATTTTGTCCCGACAAGGGGGGCGATCGGCTCGTTGACGAATAGGAGCTGCGATGTGATACTGTAGACTAGGAAAAGAGGAGAGTCGTCGATGTTGTCCTGACCATCGCAGACCCCGTCCCCGTCCCCGTCCATGGGGTATGAAAGCGGGTCCAGTCCATCGGTAAGGCAGTCAAACTCGACACTGTCATTCCACCCGTCGTTGTCATCGTCCGGATCGGTCTCATCGGGAATCCCATCCG
>Ga0310344_10004486_pt1 | contig 10374 bp, 5 predicted proteins | sample HC15DNA20200_MG_FD_203801 | JGI IMG/M metagenome (GOLD analysis project Ga0310344, IMG submission 203801) | Marine microbial communities from station ALOHA, North Pacific Subtropical Gyre - HC15-DNA-20-200_MG | ecosystem: Environmental > Aquatic > Marine > Oceanic | place: Pacific Ocean: North... | reverse complement strand
AAGCCGACGGCGAAGTCCTGCTGGCCACAGCAGATCCAGATGATCAACAGGTGATCACGGCCATCAATCGGCACCTGTCATCGACGAGCCGGATCTTGATCGCCGATCCGGATGCCATTGCGCGTCTGTTGCAACGCGTTTTTCGCGACGCCGGATCAGTCGAAACCGAGGGGGCCGATGTCGTTGAACTGCTCGAGACGATCCTGAAGGACGCCTACCTGCGTCGCGCGTCCGACATCCATATTGAACCCCAGGAAAGCACCACGCGGATCAGGCTCAGGATTGACGGACGCCTCCAGGAATTCATGGGGGACTTGGAGAAGCAGGTCGGCAGCAGTCTGCTCTCCAGAATCAAGGTCCTCTCCAACCTCGACATTGCCGAACAACGAGCTCCGCAGGATGGCCGTTTTTCTCACCAGGTCACGGAGGCGGACAACAAGCAGTTCGACATCCGCGTGGCCACCGCCCCCACCCGATGGGGGGAACGATCGACGATGAGACTTCTGGGGACCGAGACCACGGATTTCACTCTCGCAAACCTGGGGATGTCCCCGGCGATGATGGAAAGGTTCGAGCAGGCCATTCGCAACCCCTACGGGATGGTGTTATTGACCGGCCCGACTGGAAGCGGAAAATCCACCACCCTCTATGCCGCGCTGCGAACACTGAATCGTCCTGATGTCAATATCCTGACAGTCGAAGATCCGATCGAACACCTGGTCCCGGGTGTCAGTCAGATGCATGTCGGTGGAACCGACAAGGTGACGTTTCCCTCGGCGCTTCGTTCCCTGTTGCGTCACGACCCGGATGTGATGATGGTCGGCGAAATTCGAGACATGGAGACAGCCGACATCGCTTTGAAGTCCGCCATGACCGGCCACATGATTTTCTCGACTCTCCACACCAACACGGCATGCGGCGCCGTCACCAGGCTCGTTGACATCGGTTGTGAGCCCTATCTCGTGGGAGCGACCCTCGGTGCGGTCATCGCCCAAAGACTCGTGCGCCGGCTTTGCACCCGATGCCGCTCTCCTCGACAGGCCACTGAATCCGAAACACATCGACTCGGCCAACCGGGAGCCGAGTTGACCATCTACGATCCCGTTGGGTGCGCCGGTTGCCTCGGATCAGGTTTTCACGGGCGTGTCGGCTTGTTCGAAGCCCTGTGGATCGATTCGGACCTGGCACGTCTGATTGGCGAAGGTGTGACAGAATCCCAATTGCAGGAACAGGCCTCCCAGCACATGACTCACCTCCATCAGGACGGAAACGAAAAAGTGCTTGCGGGCCTGACGTCGCTCAACGAAGTCACCCAGGCCACCATGTTTGGTGCCTGACAGTCCTCTTTGCGTTCCCGAATCTTGTAACCAGCCATGCCACAGTTCCAATACACAGTCATGGATCCGTCTGGGCGAGAGAGTCGAGGCACCCTGGACAGCGACAGTCTCGCTGCGGCAGCCAGCAGTCTACGAGAGCAAGGATACCTGATCGTTGACCTGTCTGCCGGAGCGGGCGACTCGTCATCGAGTTTGCTGGGTAGGATCACCGCGTTGCTCAATGTGGGAACGCATCTGCCGATCACCACCAGGGATCGCGTGTTTTTGCTCCGCCAACTGGCATTGATGCTCCGCAATGGTCTGACGATTTTCCAGGCACTGGATGTGTCATTGGATCAAAGCCGTAAGGTGCAGATGGTGCGAGTCATTCGCGAGATGTCCGAATGGATTCAGTCCGGTCACAGTCTCTCTTCGGCCCTCAAACAGCAACGTCGCATCTTCAGCGCCATCACTATCAGCCTCGTTGAAAGCGCTGAAGCAAGTGGTGAACTGGACCAGGCTCTAAGCCGGGCTGCCGAGAGCTTGGAACGCCGCCAGGAACTTCGTCGCCAATTGATTACCAGTCTCACCTACCCAACCGTCGTGGTGTTGACCTCCATCGCTGTGGCCACGTTCCTGGTCTGGAAAGTGATCCCCAAGTTCGCGGCCTTCCTGTCACGACGTGGAATCAAATTGCCCTGGTCCACCCAGCTACTCGTTGACTTCTCTGGGTATGTTGCGCGTTATGGCACCCCGATTGCCTTGGGGCTGCTACTGCTGGTCGCCATCGTCGTCGTGACATTCATGACGCCGCGGGGGCGCAAGGTCCTTGATGCGATCCTGTTAAAGATTCTGGTGGTAGGCCACTTGCTCCGCGTCGCCGAGATGGTGCGTTTCTGCCGCACCATGTCGATCCTGCTCTCCAGTGGCGTGACTTTGCTCGAGTCGCTTCAGATCACATCGAGGATGGCCACGAACCGCTCGTACCGCACCTGCTTCGAATCTGCTGCAACGCAGATTCTCGAAGGACGTGACCTGGCTTCCAGCATTCGCCATCCCGTCATCCCACATGCGGTCTCCCACATCGTTGCCGTGGGAGAGCAAACAGGTTCGCTGAGCGAAGTGCTGCAGGATCTCGGCCAGTTCTACGAGAAGGAAATGCAGGCCAGCATAAAGAAAATGGCTGCACTCGTTGAACCCGTAATGATCCTGATAATCGGAGGCATGGTGGGGTTCGTTTATTTCGCTTTCTTCCAAGCCGTTTTCCAGTTGGCTGCCGGCGGCCGATAAGAACAGGTACTCCCAGGACTATTTTTCCGGTGCGGCAGCCGCCGCCATACCATTGAGGATACAGATCCATGAAAATGCGAATCCCACATCTTGTGCTTTCTTGCTTTGCACTCTTGGTGACCACTGTATTGCTGGCTCAGGATCAGGCCACCAAGAAAACGGCCACTGAAACCACTCAGGTTACAGACAAGAAGGCTGCGGACAAGAAGGCTGCGGACAAGAAGGCTGCGGACAAGAAGGCTGCGGACAAGAAGGCTGCGGACAAGAAGGCTGCGAAATTCCGCAAGCAGGCCATTCGGCCCAAGCCCCGATCCAGCAGCACAAACAACCCACTTGGCCAGGCCCGGCCGCAGTCTGCGAATTCGAACAGTCTGATTCGCGCCTTGTTTCGTGAGTGGCTCTTCGCTGACGAAGCTTATCGTGTTCGGAACCCGGTCAATGCAGACACCGGATCGGCTATCAGGGACCCTTTCGATACGACCTCGACAATGCAGAACGTGGCTCGCATGGCCGGTCCCCAGTTCGTTCCTTCCGAAGACACTGCAGGCGTCCCGAAATTGGCGCTCAAGGGACTTCTAGAAGGCGAAGACGGAGAGCCTGTCGGTTTGATCAGTGTTGAAAATTTTGGCACCTTCATGGTCGTGAAAGGCGAGCAAATCAGCCTCCAAAACGGCAGATCCAACCTCGTCCTCATGGTCAAGGAAATTACACCAAACACCATTTCGGTTGAAGTCGGAACGCTTGGACAATTGATCATGGTCCGCTAATCAACAACCGATTTATTCCATCGAAACGCTAAAGTCCTCCTAACCGCCACGACGATACTACACTCGTCGAGCACTCTTTCTGCTCTGAAGACCCCAGCCAGCAAACACGTCGTCTTGAATTCAAGGCGGCGTGGAAGGCCAGCCACCTCAGCAAAAGTGGGCGCGGCAACGGCGGGGTGGGAGTTTGTCTCGCACCTGTGCCCTGTTCCCGGTGTAGGCGTGACGACGATGAAACGGCCGAGACTTCTCTCCCTGTTTGGGATTCTGCTGACCACTGGTTGTGGATGCACGATTTGGCAGCCGGTTGGTGAAGGTCTCGTTGGACAGGATCGGGCGTCTGTCACCCAGGAGCAGGACACGAACACCGAATTGCTTAGCACCGATGGCGGCCCGACGCCATTGCTCAAGATGGCCCGTCAGTTTGAAACGACTGGCCAGCTTGAACGCGCAGAACAGATGTATCGCATAGTTCTTGAGCGTGCCCCGGACAACAATGAAGCCTCTGCTTCAATCTCGCGTCTGCGAACGCGGCAACAACGCGATCTGCAAACGACTCGACGAGCCGCTCCCGGTTCGCCCGGCCAACGGCTTCCAGTCACTACACATCGGCCGAAAACTGGTTCATCGCCCAACACGCGTCGACACGCTGCGTCCGTGATTTCACGCAAGGCTGCGACGTTGGGGGTGGTGGCCACACAACCCTCGCCCCCCTCGAGTGGTTTGGCCACACCACGCTCTGCGAATCCTCCATCGGATTCCCGGGCGAAGTCGCCGAACACTTCAGGGCCGGACACCAATCGTCCAGACAACGTGTCTGTCACCGAGGTGATTGGAACAACAGAAGATGCTACTGGACAACGGGTCGCCATGGTCCGTTTTTCCGATGGACGGATCGTCACTCTCAGAGTGGGCGACGACGTGCCCGTTGCTCACAACGGCACATGGTCCAATTCACGAGTTATGCAAATTGACCCGAACAACGGTGTTCGGGTCGACACCGCAACGAAAGAGAAAGTCTGGTATAGATGACGACCGCATCCATCCAACGTTTTCGTGTACTGGCAATACTTGTACTCCTGGTGGCTGGAGTTGCACTGCGGAACGCCATCTGGGCTCAGGATTCGCCGGCTTCGGCTCCGGAGACTGCCCCGGCTGGCCAGTCCTCTCCTGGTGAACAGGGAAATGCAGACGCCGGCAGCAAGATCAACTACAACTCACTCCCCAGGCAGGGCAACGAACCGCGAATTCCCGGCGACGATTTCGTGATCACCCGATTCGAACTGAAAGAATCGAGCGTTTTGGACGCTGTTCGATTGATCTCCGAAACCTGCAAGATCAACGTTGTCGCAACAACCGAGGCCGGCGAGAAAATAGCGACGCTCTTTCTCCGAGACGTCGAAGCTCGTCAGGCCATCGAGGTTCTCACCAAAGTCACCGGACTCTGGTTCCGCGTTGACGAGGACACCAAGGCGATTCGCATCATGACCATTGATGAATACGCGAAGGACCTGGTTGTCTATCGAGAAGAAGAGACCATCCGGTATTTCACACTCAAACACCCGAACGTTTTCAGTGCGGCGATGGCCATCCAGGGTCTGTTCGGCCCTCGAGTCATCTTTTGGCCTTCCATGATCAACGACGACATGATGATTCCGGGCATGATGGGTGGCATGGGTATGGGCGGCGGCATGATGGGCGGCGGCATGATGGGCGGCGGCATGATGGGCGGCGGCATGATGGGCGGCGGCATGGGAATGGGTGGATTCGGCGGCATGGGCGGCATGGGAATGGGTGGAATGGGAATGGGCTTTGGTGGCATGTCCGGTTCTAGCCAATTCGGAATGAACAACATGTTCTCACGCCCCGGCGGCATGATGGGCATGGGCGGCATGGGCATGGGCGCCATGGGCGGCATGGGCGGCATGGGCATGGGCATGGGCATGGGCATGGGCATGGGCGGCATGGGCATGGGCGGAGGCGGCATGTACGGCAACAATGGCGGTGACCGCAGAGCCCGCCAACGCCAACTTGAGGATCTGACCGCGGGAGAGGCCAACGAGCTTTCCGGACTGGTCCGATCCGGACGACGCATCTCGGCCGACGACATCCGCGAGGTGACCGGAGGTCAGCAACCCATCTACGTCACCATGAACCAACAGCACAACCTGTTGATTGTCCGAACCGGTGACAGCGATGTGATGGAGAAGATCGCGGAACTGGTGGAAACCGTTGATCGCCCCACTCCCCAGGTCTTGCTGGAGATGAAGATCCTGGAAGTGACGCTCGACGACAACTTCCGGTCGATCTTTGATATCAACTGGCAACCTGGTCCTTCGAGTGGAGGACCGGCCAATGGCATGGAAGCCAATCCGTTGGTCGCTGGTGCGGCAACGGCCACACAATCGGTCCTGGGGGTTGGCGGCTTCGCGCCGGTCGAAGGAGCCAGCCTGGTGTACCAGTACATGAACGACCGCATCCAGGCGAGGGTCCAGATGCTCGCCACTGAAAATCGGGTCAACGTGCTTGGTACTCCGGTGATCCTGGCATCGAACAACCGAATGGCACGCATCTCGGTGGCAGAGGAACGTCCCATCACGACGAACATTGGGACGCAGTTCTCTCAAGCAGCCAACACAGGAACGCTCTCCGGGAGCCTGGCCACGACGGAAGTCCGCAGTGTCGGTGACAACCTCTTCATTGTCCCCAAGATCAATGCAGACCGAACGGTGACGCTCTCGATCACGCTCGACTCGTCTACCGTCTTGCCCGGCAACGCCACGATTCCGGTCGTCAACAACGTGACGGGTGGTGAGGATGGCGATCAAACCACTGTCCAGCAGGTGGCGGTTGACACGGTCAACTCTCGCCAACTCCAGACACCTGTGGTGGCCAAGGACGGACTGACGATCGCCGTGGGCGGCTTGATCCGCACCACGATCACCAACGCTCAACAGAAAGTCCCCGGTTTTGGCGATATTCCCTACATCGGGCGTCTGTTCCGACGCGAGGTGAGGCAACGCACGAAAACCGAACTGATGCTGTTGATCACTCCCCGGATCATGTCCACTCCGGAAGAAGGTCAGAACATCACGAAGGAACGGCTTGAGGCGCTCAGTCGGCACCCTTACATCCGCCACGGTGACAAGGCCAACGATCGCCACTTTGGCCTGGATTCACGCGAACCCAAACGGATGTGGTACCGGAATGAAGACATCGATGAGGAGGACGACAAGTTGCCTACAGCCATCGAAAAAGATCGAATATTCCTTCAGGAAGATAGTCTCGAACAGGACGAGTCTCCAATCATTCCCCCTCGACGGACCAACACGCCCAAGGAACAGCCAGCAACGAATGGCGAATCTTCTGGTTCCGAGACGGGAATTGATGCTGACCTGGTCACGCCCAAAAAAGTAAGCCACGCAAATCCGGCGTTGAAGGCCACGGGACCACGGCCTGAATTTCCAGGGAAGTCACTTGAAAGCAGAAAATACCAGGCCAGCCAGGGCTTGTTCAGAGCACCATCGGGTGTACAAGTGGTGCCGATGGCTTCGGCAGTGACGCGAGTCAGTGACTTGAGCCCTTAACCTCGACTGGCCGTGCAGAGACGATCATTATGATCATCAGCGGCCTGGCGAATTCCTGTTCGCCACTCGACGGTTATCGCTCAACGGGTAAGCCTGTACCGCTGTTCAGCGGCGTGATATTGCAGGCGGGACTTGTTCTTTTCGTAGAACGCGACCCACTCGCCGATCGTCGGCCGTGATTCCGAATACTCGTGTTCCTTTCCCAGGCTGAACAGTGCCGGAAAGGTGAACCGCCGGAGCACAAAGATCGGGTTCCCGTAATGGCCTGGTGCATTGACGTTGAACTGTGGATTCGGCGGCTTCCGCGTCGACTCGCGTTTCATCCAGTCGAATAGATCATCCAGGGCCTGTCGCTCGCCGAGCCAGCATGATCGGATGATGTCGGCCGAGAATCGGATGTTGAAGTCATCGCTGGCCGAGAACTTCACGAGATGGTCTCGAGCCACCTGAGAACGCCGGGCCAGTACGCCCAGTCCCCCGAGGGCACCGAGGCGGTGTTTGACCGGAAGCGTCTGGTCGCCGGCCAACTGAACGAGCAGGGGCAACGATCCGTCTCCGTTCCCGAACAGGTGGCGGAACCTGTCTTCGAAGTACCGGTAGGTTGTCTGGTCCCATTCGTGTCGCCCCAGGCGGTAGTGAATCGACATGAGCTGTTCGATGGCCATTCGGGCCTGTCGCAACCCGGCCGGGGCTGTGTGGTTTCGTCTTCGTGGCAGGACAAAACGTGGCTCGACGTAACGACTGCGGCGGCCAATCGTCCGGCCGAGGCGTTCGAGTGGTTCCCGTCCCACGTATTCCCATGCTCCCGAGCCGAGCGAACGCCACTTGGGATTCTCATCGACCCAGAGTTTCTTCATGAGGGGCGTCAGTCCTCGTTGCCAGTACGGATGAACCGGGTGCTGGTCCGGCCGCATGCCAACAACTGTCTTCTTGTCACCAGACTTGTCGATCACCAGCGAATCGAAAACCAGGCCGTCGGGGTAGTAAGACTTGAGCGTCAGTTTCGGACCGTCGATCAACACGTGGACCAGGTGTGGACATTTTTCGTTCCATTCGGTGATGCCCGGCCGCAACCCATGAGGGTTCTTCGGCGTCACCATGGCCTGGAAATACGAGTTGCCGATACCCGAACCAGAACATCCCACGAGCAGGTCCACTCCCTGATTGGGGCCGTATGGGGCCGAGCGACTGTAGACGTGGATGTGGCCCCGGAAGGTCATGTCGCAATTGGGCAGAGGCGGGTCCCATTTCAAGTCTCCACCCGGAACCGCATTGCCCGACATGCCGAAGTAATGGCTGTAGAAGAAACGCCACGTCACATCGTCATCAGCAAATCGTTTTTCAGCCAACGACCGGCCCGCTCCTTTTCCAGCTCCCGCCTCGCAGACGAACACGGCATTCCCATAGCGAAAGCTGAATGGGCCGACGTGGCCCGCCTCGTTGTCACGCGGACTGTGAAACACTCGCCAGAACGGCATGTCAAATCGCTCGGTCAACCGGCTGTCCAGCTTGCCGGGCTGGAAGTAGCGAGGATACAGCGGGTCCAGGCCGTGCTCCCAGTCGGTCACCCAGTCATGGTTTCCCTGTGTCGGATAGAACGGCGTGTTCCTCAGCATGTCGCGGTACACCCCGAAGGTCAGCAGATCGTACTCCGCTTCATCGAGAGCCCAGCGTTGCGAGAGATCACCCGTGTGGATGATGAAGTCCGGTTTCGGTTTCAGTGCCGAGAGCAGGTCCGCCAGCGGACACTGGTCTCCTGTTTCAGGCTGCCCGCTGTCTCCCAGGACCACGAATGAGAACGGTTTGTTCTTGCTGGCCACGTGTGTTCGGAAGTGATACGACTCGTCAGGTGGTGTCAGCCAGGTGTCTCCGGACCGAATGCGGTAATAGTATCGCGTGTCTGGTTCGAGCTTGGTGATCTCGGCAAAGTGCATCCGTCGGTTTCCCGGTGACTCGACCACCCGTCCAAGTTTCTGCGTGAGACCGTACTCCACGGTGCACGGCTGCTCATCGTCGATCATCCAGGCGATGCCCATCGAACGGGTGGTCCCCTTCTGCAGGTACGGATGACGCAAAAGGGTCGGCGGCGCGTCCGGGGTTTCCCACCGGGAGCCGACGGCTCGCCAATGTGAAGAGGAGACAAAGCCGATCGACAGCAATATGCCTGCCGACAGTCCCGCGACAAGCAGTTGTCGAACAGGCCGGTTCACGACACGTTTCATTTTGTTCTCATCGTAAGACATCTTGGACCGAGGTGTTTTCGACCAGCATTTCCGTCGACGTTGTCCAGGTTTCGGGCCAGCCATTTGCCTTGTAGCCGTGGGGCACATCGGTCTCCAGAGACGAAAACGGTTCGTTTCCCACACGAGCGAGCACGCCCCCGGGGCCCATGGCCGGATCAATGGCAACGGTCAACTCGAATGGATGACGGATGTCCACTTCGGGACCGTGCCAGGAGTTGGGGTAGATGTCTGCCGGGTCGAAAAGCGCGAGATTCAACCGCGGCTGATATCCATCAAGAGACACGTGGATTCTCGGGAACGCTTCTTTCCCGGAATGGCCAGCAAGCAGGACTCGGGATGGCCTGGGATCCAGTGGTTCGCTCTTGAACGACCATTCCATGACGCCGTCACGGAGTGGAGGCCAATGGAACTGTTCGCGAACCGTGCCCTCGGTGTCGATGACCTGGCCCCGCAGTCCCAGGTCATCGATGGCCAGTTGAACGCAGTGATGGTACTCCGTAGGTGCCGGCATGCATCCGCCTGGCCCCGAATTGGTCCCGGCGCCACCCGTGGTGATCTGGGGCACACCATCATGAACCTGGACATCAAACGCAATCACGTGGCTGCACAGATAGGCGGACACGTTGTGCCTGACCAGCACCTCCCAAAACGGCTCACCGAACTCGGGCAACATGCCCCACTTCGGAGCGTTGTAGCCGTTGACTGGATGAACCGGGGAGTGCCCCAGGACGAGCTTGAATCTGGCATCAGAGTGTTCGGTGAGAACCCGGTCGACCCAGCCGTGGTCGACGCGTCCGCCCATCATGGTGAAGGGGCTGCCCATGTTCATCGCGTAGACACTGATTCCGATGATCAGCAGATCGTCTCGCCGATCAAACCATGTCAAACCCTCCTGGCCTTCCGGACCGTTCTGAGGAATCTCGTGAAACACCTCTCTCCAGACGGTCTCGCTGACCGGCGTCATCGTGTCGTGGTTGCCGGGAATCCGGAACACGGGAACATCCAGATCGGCCAGAGGCTTCATTTCGTTCGCAAGCTTTTCGACCCACTCCTGTCGGAGGGACTGGCCGTCGTGATTGGGGCCATGTTCCCGTGTCAGTCCCCAGATCAAGTCACCGAGAAAGCAGGCGAACTGGGGGCGAGGATCAAGACGGTGTATGACCTGGTGCACTGC
>Ga0310344_10004485_pt1 | contig 10375 bp, 7 predicted proteins | sample HC15DNA20200_MG_FD_203801 | JGI IMG/M metagenome (GOLD analysis project Ga0310344, IMG submission 203801) | Marine microbial communities from station ALOHA, North Pacific Subtropical Gyre - HC15-DNA-20-200_MG | ecosystem: Environmental > Aquatic > Marine > Oceanic | place: Pacific Ocean: North... | reverse complement strand
CTCCTGTATTCGCTCTTGGTCCAGTACTGACACCAGCATCCAGTCAAAACCCGTCTCACTTTTCCTGGAAGATAAACAACCCTCGATGTCCAATTGGACCGAAACCTCTCATCTTGAGGCAGTCTATCTCAGCTTGTTCATGTGGAGCTCGAAACTTCATTCGTCCCTCATGCCAACTTCTCCCACGGGACCATGCACCTGACTCAAAACAGCCGGCGACGTAACCCGCAGCCAGTGGTATGGTAATCGGAGAATAAATAAAGCCGAGGTAAACGGATGAAGACCCAGCACCCACTTGACCGCCGGACAGTTTTGAAACTGATAACCGCTATGGGCACATCAGCTGCGACAATGCCTTCTGCAGCGAACGCCGGTCGCAGCACCAGCCCCAATCGAGAGAACACACGGATACAAGCAGACATCGCCCCTTTCACCATCAATGTGAGCGATGACGAGCTTGCCGACCTGCGTCGCCGACTCTCAGCCACGCGGTGGCCAGGGAATCCGCCTGGGGAAACCTGGACCTACGGAACTGATCGAGCCTTTCTCGAAGAATTGGTCGCCTACTGGCTGGACAGCTATGACTGGAGGCTCCATGAAGCGGACCTCAATAGCTTCAGCCACTACACGACCGCCATAGAAGGCCAAGACTTGCACTTCATTCACCAGCGTGGTCAAGGATCCACGCCCCTCCCTCTCTTGATGACACATGGATGGCCCGGGACCATTTGGGAGATGTTGCCGGCAGTGCTAGCCCTGAGTGACCCAGTCACCCATGGGGGCGACGCCGCGGACTCCTTTCACGTCGTCGTGCCCTCGATTCCAGGCTTTGGATTTTCTGGCGAACCGGCCGAAGGGACAGATATCGCTCGGACGGCTGAACTTTGGATCGCCCTGATGGATAAGCTTGGCTATGAGCGGTTTGCGGCTTACGGAAGCGATTGGGGCGCAGGCGTGACCCGGGAACTCGGCGCCCGCTTTCCCGACCGCATCATTGGTGTGCACACCCCCGGGGCCCCACCACGTGCTCAGCGCGACCCAAACACCGAGGAGGAACGAGACTATCTGCTCCGCTCTGAACTCTGGTCGGTCGATGAAACCGGCTATCAGCGGATCCAGGGGACAAAACCCCAGACCCTGGCTTACGGGCTGACTGATTCGCCGGTCGGCCTAGCAGCGTGGATCACTGAGAAACTGCGTTCTTGGAGTGACTGCGACGGTGACGTTGAATCAAGATTCACCAAAGACCAAATCCTCACACTCGTGTCGATTTACTGGCACACCAGAACCATCGGCACGAGTGTCCGCTACTACTATGCCAACGGCTTGGGCAGTTCCCGCCGGAGGCGGGCCACACGCGGACCAGTCCAAGTCCCCCAAGGGTATGCGCAATTTATTGGCATGCCATCACGATCGGGTCCACCTCGGTCATTTATCGATGAAATCCCGGCCAACGTCACACATTGGTCGATGTTCGACACCGGGGGCCATTTTCCAGCTATCGAAGAGCCGGAATTGCTAGTAGAGGACCTTCGGACGTTCTTGCGCTCACTGCGCTGAAACATTTCGTAGGTAGAACACTGAACTTCATAGTACACAAAAAGGCGCGCCCAGACACAGTCTGCGCGCGCCTCATTACCACCACCGCTACCCCTTACTAGACCCCTCAAAGAGTGAGGGAAGTCGACAACTCTGACAGCTCATCAAGCCGTTCGCCGGTGCTATCCCCGAATGTCTCCATTGAAACACCAAGCTTGTTCATCAAAGTCAATTGAAGATTCGTCAAGCGTTGCGTTTCATCCGGATACTTGACGTGTCGACCGCTAGCAATCGTACCGGCACCGCCACCAGCTAACAAGAGCGGCAAATTCCTGATGTCGTGTCGGTTGCCTTCACTGATGGCGCTGCCATACAGGGTAATCACATGGTCCAAGAGACTACCTTCCCCATCACTGGTCGACGCCAATTTTTCCAGGAAATAACTAAATAACGTCGTGTGATAGGCGTTAATTTTAGCCAGACTCTCGATCTTGTTTCTGTCTCCGCCGTGATGAGAGATCGGGTGGTGAGAGTCAGAGACACCGATCTGGGGGTAGGTCGCACCACTCTGCTCGCGACCAATCTGGAAAGTGATGACCCGCGTAGTATCCGTTTGTAACGCCAAGGCCTGCATGTCAAACATCAACCTCGCGTGCTCATCGTAGCTCACTGGAATCCCAGCTGGCGAGTCAACTACAGGAAGCTCACGGCCCTGACCCTCAGCATTCTGAATTCGACGTTCGATTTCCCGAACGGATTGCAAATACTCATCGAGCTTTAGACGATCACGGGAACCCAGTCCCCCCTGCAGAGCATCGACCTTATCCAAGACCGAGTCGAGGATGCTCTGCTGTCGCCTGAGGCGGGCCTGACGGACTGCGGGGTCCGTACTATCAATTCCACCAAACAGACGATCGAAAACGACTCGAGGATTTGTTTCAACCGGTAGGGGTGTTGACGGCCCACTCCATGCCAAGCGGTTCTGGTAGGCACAGCTAAATCCCACATCGCAAGTCCCGACCCCATTCACAGTATCTGCACCCTCTAACCCTAACTCGAGGGATGGCAGTGGTGTGTCCTGTCCAAGGGTCTTGGCCAGTATCTGATCCATGGAAATCCCGAGTTGCAAACTCGAACTCCCCGTCGTGGGTAATGGCTCAACTCCCGTCAAAAATGCCCCGGCTGGCTTTGCATGTGCTCCAGAGGCCCCTGACCGGGACCGGGCACCCGTATTATCCAAACCACTCACAACCAGCAAATGGTCACGGAACGCCTCCAGTGGCTTCAAGGTCGGCGTGAAATCAAATGCCGATCCTTCTGTAAGAGGCGTCCATCGCTCCATAATGATTCCATTCGGCACATACACCGTGCAGAACCGGGCAATCGGCTTGGCCGCCGTCTTTGCCAACGCTGTCGACGCAGGAATCATTCCGTCAAGTAACGGCAGTGCCAGCGTAGCGCCCACACCTCGCAACATAGTTCGACGAGCGATTGCTTTCTTGGTGATGATCATGACTCGGACCTCCTCATGAGGAAGGGCGTGCTTTTCACAATACGTGTAATAAGCGATGACCAAGTGAGGTCATCAGACGCTATCTGGCGACTAATCGAACGAACCACCGGCATATCATAATGCTCAAGTGTCCTGCCGAGTGCATAAGTAAGCATTTTCTCAGCTACGGTTTCAACAAACTGGTCTTCTCGACTCAAAATTACTGCCTGCAGTCCCGTCAGACCATGCACTTCGGTACCATCAACCAAGGTCCCTGAAGCATCAATCGGGATACCGGTATCGAATGGAGTTCCCCCACCGTTCGTGGCACGCCAGCGCCCAATCGCATCATACTCCTCAAGCGCAAAACCCAGCGGGTCAATCGTATTATGGCAACTCGCACACACTGGGTTATCTCGGTGCTGTTCCAACCGCTCACGCACAGACCGCGTCACTCCGCTACCACTCACGCTAGGCAAACTCGGCACATCCGGCGGAGGGGGCGGCGGCGGGGTGCCAAGGAAGTTATCAAGTAGCCACACTCCTCTAACGACAGGCGACGTTCGATTCGCATATGAAGTGATCGTTAGGATACTAGCGTGTCCTAACAGCCCAGATCGTGTGCCTACAGGATAGGTCACAGGCCGGAAATGCACCCCGTAAACATCTGGAATCCCGTAGTGCTTGGCCAGTCGTTCGTTGGCAAAGGTGTAATTTGCACGCAACAGATTCACCAGCGGTCGATCTTCCCGTATTTCGTGCTGAAGAAACAGCTGCGTTTCTTGCAACATCGCGTCACGTAGATTTTCGTCGAAGCTCGTATAGGTCGCAGTGTCAGGAACCGCATTTTTCAATTTTCGCAACTGCAACCACTGGGTGCCAAAGTTTTCCACCAATGCGGCTGCGCGTGGGTCCGCAAGCATGCGACGCACGTGCTGGTCCAATACCACCGAGTCTTGAAGGTCACCCCTGGCAGCCGCGTCGAGCAGCTCGTCATCCGGAATACTGCTCCACAAGAAGAACGAAAGACGCGAGGCGAGCTCAAGACCACTGATCGGGTAAGCCTTACCTGCCAGAGCCCCTAACGGATCGGTTTCGATACGAAACAGGAACTCCGGATCCACGAGGATCCGCTCCACAGCGGTCTGAACGCCACCTTCGAAATCACTCACCTTACGACCCTCTCGATAGAACCCAAGCAGCATCTCAACATCAGACTCCGTCGCCGGTCGGCGAAACGCGCGCCGCGCCAAGTCCTTGAGAATGGTTCTTGCACAGCTTTCTTCCGAAGATGCCGTTCCATCGGTCGGTTGACACTTAAAGAGCGTCAAGCGGCTAGGAAGTTCAGAAACGCCGCTGGCGTTATAGGGTCCAATGACTTGTACCGTCGCCACAGCAGGATTCCCGTCCTGCATCTCATCCTGGCTATACGAATAGGACGACCGATCGGGCGGCAACGGCAGTATCCCTTCCGGCAGGGCAGATCGTCGGTCGAAAGCAATTCCAACCGAGTGCCGCCCGCCGACCACCGTCACCCGAGTTTCGAGGCCTTCGTGTGCGCTAAGGGCGTAGGTTTCCCACTGCGGGAACGAACGCGAATCGAACACCTGGTCGAACTTGCCGGCATACCCCATGGGGGGAAGCTGCCCTGATTCCCATTCCCGACCCACCGTAAACTCACCCACTTGGACTCCATCGAGTCGTATATCAAGCTGATGAGGTACCCCGAGGCCACGGACGTAGCCATACTCCTGTTTTCTTAAGTCCACCCGAATGACGTACTCCCCATCAACCGGGAAATTGTGTTCGATGGCCACACCACCTCGTGAACCAAGTGGGAGGTCGAGACTAATAGCCCCATCCTGAACAAGTCCGCCATTTACGGGATAAGTAACCGCAACCGGCCGTAAAGCGAGGTCACCCACCACGAGTTGGCTGATCTTCTGGGCGGCTGATAGATACCGCTCGATAAGCGTAGGAGACACTGACAATACGTCGGCTATATTGTCGAAGCCATGATGCTCATCGTCCGGCGGTAAGAATGCCTGCACATCCACCTCGAGCGCGAACAAGTCGCGAATCACGTTTGCATATTCAGCTCGATTAAGCCGATGAATAGCGCGACGGCCAGGATTAGGGACCTCAACCACCGCTCGATCGAGTTCCTCTTCCAGCCACGTCACAAAGTGCTGTGTACTCTCAGCATCTGGCCTAGGTCGTCCAGCGGGTGGCATCGCACCGGCCCGAAGCCGCCTCAGCACATGCTCCCAAACAGCAGCTCCGTCCTCAATTTTCGCCAAGTCCATGCTGTCCAGAGTCAACCCAGCCGTGCGAGTACGCCCATTGTGGCAACTTACACAATAGCGATCGAGCAGGGCTCGCCCATCAGAAGCATCCCACACACTCGAACTAACAGTCTGCTGCGCTCCAGTCGACCCAAGACCAGTGGGCTGCCCACCGGGTCGCTCTGCCTGCAGCTGTGATTGACTCGCCGCACCTAACACCAACAACACCACACCGACCGTTGCAGGACGCATAATGGTCATTTCTCCTCCGAGAACAACCTAATTACCAAATCAACGAGAGGCCAGATACTTTCAGTCACCCAGCCCCGACGAACCTACACTAACTTCCTTCTAGGCGGTCTAGCATTTCTCGACCCGTAGCACCGTCCTCATTAGGTATGTCAGGGTCAGCGCCTTGCTCAACTAGGAACGCCGCCACCTGCTGAAACCGCCCACGTGCCGCTCCGTGAAGAACAGTGTTCCCAGCCCTTCCGATCTCATTGATCACAGAAGCCGCGCCGGCCTTGACCGCCACCTCGATCGTTTCTAGCACCAGACTCTCATCGGCCCATTCTGCTGACACCAGCTCTGGAGCAATGAGCCGACTACGACGATTCGTCGCACGGCTCAACCCCAACCCAACGGCTGCCATCAGGGTCGTGGTGCCATTCTCCATCGGGATGAGCACATCAGCACCTGCATCCGCCAGCAGCCGTAGAATCTCAGGCTCAAGATACTTGGCCGCAAGCATGACCGGAGTAGCCCCTTTTTCACGGGCCGTCAAGATGTACTGATAGGTCCATCGAGGCACCGGTGTCCCTTTTATCAGTCTAGCGTTTGGATTCGCTCCACGAGCTAGCAGATCCCGAACTAAGTCTGGCTGGGACCGAAGGACCGCCGCATGCAAGGCCGAATAGCCAGCCCCAGCCGCATTGGGATCAGCGCCCTGAGCCAGCAAAAAACGAGCCAGAAGTTCATGCCCACTTATCGCAGCCAGAACCAAGGGGCTATTGCCATCAGCGGACGTATCACCAAGAGCAGCCCCTGCCTCAAGCAGGGCTCGAGCAGTTTCGACGTCGCCATGTCTGGCAGCAAACAGCAACGGTGTAAAGCCACCGGCATCGAAGTAAGTCGCTCCCTGCGGACTTGTGGTACTGGTCTCTCCCGTACCGCGCAGCTGCTGAACAGTTGCAGTGCGTGCATCCACTAAAGCCCCGTGGTCCAGGAGCACCCGAACCACCTCCGCATGTCGATTGGCTGCCGCCCACATCAACGCCGTCTGGCCTCGGGACGGTTCCGTGGCACCGACAGCAGCACCGTGAGTCACCAACGCTTCAACAGCTAGTGGGTCACCCGTCTGGGCACATCGCATCAGCACCGTCTCGCCAGATCGCAAGCCTAGATTCGCATCGGCACCAGCTAGCAGCAGCTGTCTCACGATTCCACTGTTGCGGTTAGCACAGGCGGTCCAGAGTGGAGTTGCGCCATAGTCGTTCTCGGCATCGACCTGCGCACCAGACTCAAGCAGGCCTTCGACTATAGCCGGCTCGTTCCAGTAAGCAGCCCAGTGCAAAGCGGTGGCACCGTCCGGCTGAGATGTCGTAACATCTACCTTAGCGACGAGCAAGCGCCCAACTGTATCCCACTGCTGGGCCTTGGCGGCTTCAACCAACCGCAAGTCCGCATAGACTGCGCCACCTCCGGCGGCACCCACCAAGCAGACCAGCATGATTGATCGAGTGATTCTTGCAAGCATGACGACCCTCGATATCACCCTAGAACATCCAGAAATACCACGCTACTGAAACCCGGATCAGCCCGGCTAAGTATAGATCAAGATAGGTAGTCCTGGCACTCGGAGTTAATGAGGTCACCCTAGTAGGGCGTGTGCAACTCGCGTCTCAGTTTCCTGACTCAGAATTACGCAGGACCAGAGTCCCCTCCGGGGAAAGCTAACAACACAGGCCATTGGAGAAGACAGCACAACTAGGTCTGACGCCTCACAGCACCGCCACCAACTCGGTGCACTCGACGCCACCCAATAGCTAATGCAGTTCCGAAACCGCCTAGCTAAAACATGGCAATTGGATTCACGGGACTGCCGGTACCCTGAGCGACTTTCAAGGGTGAAGCCATAAACATGAATTCGTAACGACCCTCATCAGCACAGGCAGCAGCAAGGGGCGCCAACCCAGCGTTATCAAGCAAAGCCACTCCGTAATTAAAGAGAACTCCATGCACCGCAAATGGCACATCGTACCCACTCGGGCTCGCATCCATTAGGTCCCAACCGAGCAACGCCACGTCGTGGTCGCGAATGAACTTCGCACAGGAGATGTGCAGTCCCGGCCTGGCCGCACCACCCGGTCGACCGGCTTCGGTATAAGCTTCCCAACCACTATGCACTAACAGAGCATCACCCGGCTCAACCGTAACACCCTGGTCAGTGGCAATCTCCTCAAGCTCCCACCCGTGCACCGGCTCGGCAGCGGACACATGAGGCACCCCACGGTGACGAGCTACATCAAGCAGGACGCCTTTGGTAATGATCCCATCGCTCCATGCAGTAATGTCTCCCCAGTGAGCGCCCTGAGTATCAATCTCCACAGCAGCATCTCGCCCCCCCCACATGCCGTCGTCATCCCACATGTGACATAACGCGTCGATGTGAGTCACTACGCCACCGTGATAAATGAAGCCGTAGTAATCCACAACAGCACCGGCACTCGATCCCTCTCGACCACTCTTGCGGATAAACTGCTGCGCAGGCTCGAAAACGCGACTAACTGATACCGTGCGACCATTTCTCACGAGTCTCGTGGCCGCCACACGTTTTTCCGGGGTAATCAGATTGATAGCTCCTCTTTGATCATCGGCACCCCAACGGCCCCAATTGCGACGCGTCGTGTACCACTCGTCGACTTCAGCCTGAGTAGGAATTCTCGGATCCACTTGAACAGTCCCACCTCCAGCTCCAGGGACAACAGCAGGTCCAGTCTCGTGAGTGGCTAATAGCCTCTCTGGTGACATAGATTCGGTCCCTGTAGACGCAACCACCCCAGAGCTTGAAGGCCTTCCGTCCGGCCAGGGGGCCACACCCCTACCAAACGCAACACCACCCATTGCGGCGGCTGTTCTCAGAAATCGTCGACGTGATGAAGCCATATTCTCTTCCTTAATCTCAATGTTCCGGCACTATCTCAAATCCGCGCGGCGTCTCTAACGTCCAAGCCTGTGGTAGCTGGTAGGCCGCCCGCGCCGGCATCTCAACCATCGGCAAGGTCTGCTCATCGAGCACGTAGTCTTCGGCGATCAAGTCATTGCGATAGAGCAAGAACGCGGTTACCGCGTAGACTTCATCCACGGTCAGTGTCCCGGGCCTGTCGTAGGGCATCGCCCGACGGATGTAATCCCATATGCTAGGAGCGAAGGGCCAGTGGCGAATCGGCCAGTAATTGGTGCGGGTTGTAACTTGTCCTCCGACCAGCGCCACCGCAGGACCCTCGCTTCCGGTAGGACCATGGCAGGCCGTGCACCCCCGTCTCGCGTAAACAGTTACACCTTCTGCAGCAGTACCGCTCCCTATCGGCAATTCCCTACCGTCAGGGTCAACCAACACGTCACGCCGCTCAGCATCACTCGGGGTCCGCCCTAAGCCGGCGAACGGCCTCGCCTCTTGCCCCCAGGCATCGGCAGCAACACTCAGCAACACTACACTAGCCGTGCACGTCAACCACCACGTCGACCGGAGCCAAACCATTCGTAACCTTCCCATCACGTCCCACCTTCCAGGGTTGAACCCAGTTACAGTGTCCGAGCTGACTCTGAATCGTCCCGTATAACTGTCCGCGTGTTAAGTCCCAGTAGCGAGCGTATTCGGCTTCGCTCGGCTGCAATTGCCCCTTCTCATCGAGACAACGCGATTGCAGTGTGGCTTCTTCACCATTCCAGTGCCAAGGCAACACAAATCGAGTGTGGGCCTTCGGCAGGACCGGACCCGCCAGTTCTGCCTGGTGGTAGGTCCTACCCCCATCAGTAGATACTTCTACTCCTGTGACGACTCCCGCCCCTGACCAAGCCAACCCAGAAATAACCTGAGGCCCAGACCCAGATAATCGCTGCCCGCCGGAAGGAGTCGTGATGACCGAGCTAGGACCAAATTCGTAGCTATCCTGCTGAGTCTTTGGATTGGGCGTCAAGAACCTGGAATGCTCTTGGAATGACAAATAGGGCTGGTCAACAACCTTAATACGCCGCAACCACTTCACATTGTAAATACCCTCGAAGCCCGGCACCACAAGACGCAGCGGAAAGCCGTGGTCAGGACGAACCGGCTCCCCATTCTGCCCATACGCCACCAACACATCGTCCAGCGCCTTCGCCATGGGCACACTCTTAGTATGTCGACCGCCGGACGCCGCTTCAGCAATTACCCACTGCGCACTATTCTTAATCCCCGCAGCTTTAAGCAGAAGTGACAACGGGACCCCGGTCCATTCACTACATCCCATTCGTCCGTGTGTTCCGGTCACAGTCTCGGCCCGAGGACTCGGTCGATTCCCGATGCACTCGAGAAAACAAATGCGAGAAACGACAGGGAACCGTCGCAACTCGTTCATGGTGAAGACCAAGGGTCGTTCGACCAAACCCTCAATCATCAACGTGTGTTCATCAGGATTAATGTCTGGAATTCCGTAGTAGTGTTGGGTTGTAAAGTGGAGGGAAGTTGGCGTTATCCCACCCACCAACTCAGCTAGCGGAGTCCTAGCACTCGGCCGCTGTGGCGTGGGTCGAATCCTCGGCGTTGTGCTATGACTACGACCTTCGATTTCTCGAGTTATCGTCACAAAACGAGATCGCCGACCATAAAGCACAGCATCGAGGGAATTGTTGTCGATGACAGCTGGAGGAGGAGCCTCCACGGCCGAAGCACTGGCCTCCAACGCCGGTGGAGATGCCGCTAAACCCGCTACCGCTACACTTTTTTTCAGGAATCGCCGTCTACTGGGTCGCTTGACCTGCATTGGTCCTCCTCGGCTACGGATTCTTTGATCCAGAC
>Ga0310344_10004482_pt1 | contig 10381 bp, 9 predicted proteins | sample HC15DNA20200_MG_FD_203801 | JGI IMG/M metagenome (GOLD analysis project Ga0310344, IMG submission 203801) | Marine microbial communities from station ALOHA, North Pacific Subtropical Gyre - HC15-DNA-20-200_MG | ecosystem: Environmental > Aquatic > Marine > Oceanic | place: Pacific Ocean: North... | reverse complement strand
CTTGCATGCAAAACCAAAATCCTTTCTGTTGCTCCAAATGAAGAAACCATAACTGTTGAGCCCATGGGTAACATGCCTGTGCTGCGCGACCTCGTTACTGACATGACTCCATTTTGGGATAAATTGCGCGGAGTTGAGCCATGGCTTCAGGTTGAAGGCCCTGAACCCGAAGGCGAATACCTTGCATCAGCAGATGCCATGACCCATTTGAATGGGGTTATGAGTTGCATAATGTGTGGCGTGTGCGTGTCTGACTGCACATCGCTAGAAGTCTTTGACCAGTTTGTAGGACCGGCTGCTTTGGCTAAGGCATATCGGTTCGTTGCGGATCCGCGGGATGAAGCGGACTTAGAGCGTTTAGGAAGCCTGAACGAACCAGGAGGGATATGGGATTGCACTCGCTGTATGGCATGTGTGCAAGTGTGCCCAAAAGGGGTTGCTCCTATGGAGAGGATTATGAAATTGCGAGATGCCGCGATAGGAGCGGGATTTGATAATACTTCTGGTGCTAGGCATGCAGAAGTTTTTACTGAAATTATCAAACAAGACGGTCACCTGGATGAAACGATGTTGACGGTCGGAACTATTGGCATGTTTAACGTCGGTCGTATGATGTCATTGTTACCCATAGCAGTTCGGGCTTTATTACACGGGAAATTACCCTTGATGTATCCCTTCACCCGTGTTTCCGAGGGGGTAACACAGATCAGGAAGATTTTTGATCACGTGGAGGCGAAAAAATGAAATATGCTTTCTTTCCAGGTTGCGTATCCCGAGGGGGATGTCCAGAACTTTATACAGCTGTTATGAACGTTTGTGGAACTCTGGGCATTGAACTCGAGGAAATGACCAGTGCGTCGTGCACTGGTGCTGGGGTTCTTCAAGAAAAGAATTTACGACTGGGCGACACCCTCAATGCTCGTAACTTCGCGCTTGCTGAGCAGATGGGTCTGCCAATTATGACCATCTGCAGTACCTGTCAGGGTGTCATGGCACAGGCTAATAGCCGTCTACTTGCGGACCCACACTACCTTGCAGAGATCAACGAGCCTTTGGCTGACGAGGGGCTCGAATACAAAGGTACGGTCGAAATAAAGCATATGTTGTGGGTTCTACTTGAGGATGTTGGTGCTGAGGCACTGAAGGAGCGTATAGAGATGCCACTGTCTTCTTTGAAAGCTGCTCCTTTCTATGGGTGCTATATAGTACGCCCTACCAATGTACTTGGATTTGATGAGAACCCCGAGCGCCAGCAGTCTCTTGAGCAGTTAATTGAAATTGTCGGTGCTGAGGTCGTAGATTTCCCTGGTAAAACGAAATGCTGTGGATTCCCGATACTTACCATCAACGAGAATGCATCGTTGAAGATGGTGGCTAATCATACAGGGGATGCGCAGGAACTTGGTGCAGACATCATGGTCACTCCTTGCCCACTATGCCACCTGAATCTGGACGGATTTCAACCAAGGGCTGCAAGGAAGAACAAGAGGCAGATAGAACTGCCCATTCTTCATTTACCGCAACTCATTGGTTTAGCACTTGGTCTGGACCCTAAAGAGTTAGGTTTGCAGCGACATATAATGTCACCCAAAAAAGTGCTATCAGGATTAGGTGTTCGAATGTAACGACTAGTTATGAAGAGTGAGGACCCTACTCTTCTATCTGTACTATACCTGTTGTTCCATCTACAACCAGAATTGCCCCATCGGTGATGCTGGTTGTAGCTCGTTTAGTAGCCATCACTGCCGGAAGGCCGTACTCGCGTGCGACTATCGCTCCATGAGACAAGATGCCACCCGCGTCGGTTACGAGTCCCCCAATCGTAGCGAATAAAGGAGTCCATGGAGGCGTGGTGGACTTGCATATCAAGATGTCCCCTGGTTCGACCTTTGCAAAGTCTTCGGTTGTGAGTATTACCCGTGCTATGCCTCTATATGTGCCTGCGGATGCCCCTATCCCTCTCAGCACGTTCGGGTGCGATGGGTCTTCAACGGATTCCACATAGTGGGGTATAAATTTGGTCGTTTCCATTTTCTCCTGAAGCAACTCATCTGTTGGGGGATGACCCAAATATTGCGGGGGAGTAACAGTGAGGAAGTGGTTTCGCTTTTCCTTCCTATCGGCGATCAATGCCGTATATGATTCAGACGTTTCACTTGCCGGGGGGAGTGTAAGAGCTTTCCTTATTTCATCAAGTTCCAAATAGAATATATCCCTAGAATCGGACATTAGTCCTTGTTGTACCAGAGTTTCTCCACACCGTAATGCTATCCTGCGCATCTGGGCCCCGGTCGCTTGCTCGATGTAGAAAGCGTGATCTTCTCGTATTGGCCAAATGTCCTGACATATCTTCAGTATTCTGAAGAATAGGTCGTAGTTGCTGTCGTTAGTATCTAAGGAATCCCTCAGCGCTTCTACTGATGCTTCTCGTTTTGCTGCGAGATCTTGGTTTGTACTATCTCCAGAGTTTAGAAGACTCTTGATAGTCAGGAATACGAAGGAAGGGTCCTCCTGCCAGGTTGGTATCGATAGATCTAAAGAGGAAGAGCGGAACCCATAGGAATCTAGAAATCGGTCAACTGATGCGATATATTCTGAACATTGGCTGGAATTTCTCAGTTCAGTGATCATGGAATCCACATGTGTGTGATAAGACATAATCTGGTGAACAGGTGGCGTGTGTGAAGCCTCATTTGCCAGAACTCGAAGGGCTTGGTCGGTCTCTAGACTCTTGTTATGAAACCCTTGAAGTAATTCGTATGGGGCAAGCGGGTTATCCGAGGATGTTAATTGATCGTACAAAGATGATAGTACTCCTGTCGACTGAAATATCGGGCCGACTGCCTGCATATGAATTTGCCAGTGCTCCCTGTGAGTTTCCACGAAAAGTTCAAGCGTGTCAGGGAGTTGGCTTGCTTCTGTGCGTGCAAGATCGATACTTCGGAGTTTCTCGAGATTTCCCTGAAGTTTAGGTAAAAGGTCTGTATCCCATTTGTTCCGTGCTTCGGATAATCGATCTATTGTTGACTCAACGGATGGTGGGTCAACGGGAGGTTCTGGTTTAGGAACGCGAGGACTATAGGCGTATCCGTTTATGATTCGTCTGCGCGGGAGAGCAGGAGTCGTTGAAGGCGGTGGAGTTGGAGTTTCCCCGGGTCTGGGGCGAGACCATTCAGAGCTGAATGAACTTGTCAGGGGGGTGTTGGGGATTGGGGTGTGGACGTCATCCCAAACCCATGTGAAGTTCCGCTCTTCTTCGCTGTTCCATATAACAGGGAATGATGGGGGCTCAATATATTCGATGCTCATTGATGAATGATCCTTCGTTTAAGAGTCCTGCGGCATTTTAACACAAAGCTCATTTGATTGTTAATAACACGTGCATAGCAGGGTTGATCTATCTGGCTACCAATGTGACAATTGTAGTGTATTGCTATTTAATATCAGGAGGCTTTGGGATGCTGCGTAAACTTGTTGCTGAGGCTTTTGGAACTGCATGCCTCGTATTTGCTGGCACAGGGGCTGTCGTTGCGAATGAGGTGTCCGGGGGCGCGATTACGCATGTCGGTATCGCACTCACATTTGGATTGATAGTTATGGTGATGATTTTTGCCACTGGGCATATATCAGGTGCTCATATTAATCCAGCAGTAACATTCGCCTTTGCCTTGACCAAGCACATTCCGTGGGCTACGGTCCCAAAATATTGGCTTGCACAATTGGTGGGAGCCGCTTTGGGGAGTTTGCTGGTATGTGTCGTGATAGGTGACGGGGCAAGCCTTGGTGCTACGATGCCTCTGAATGGGGATGTGACAAGCTCTCTCGTTCTGGAAGTGATACTGACTATGATCTTAATGTTCGTAATTATATCTGTAGCAACAGACGAACGAGCTCAGGGATCACTTGCCGCCTTGGCAATAGGGTCTACTGTTGCTCTGGAGGCGATGTTTGCGGGTCCCATTTCAGGCGCATCAATGAATCCAGCTAGATCATTGGGCCCTGCCTTGGTAGGGGGACACTGGGCTGATCATTGGATATATTGGATAGGGCCGATAGTGGGGGCAGCGGTAGGTGCTCTATTATATACCTACATTAGAGGTAAGAGCCCTGCAACCGATTGATTGAGTTACCGTTGCACTGTTACTGCCAATTCAGTTCCCGGATTTGGCTTGCCTTTTGTTTCTCCTAGGCAAATTATGTTGGCTTGAATTGTTGTATTAGTTATATCAAGCAGGCCGACGGTACCGAGTCGAAGATCTTTGTGCCGAGGGAAGGTGATACTACCACTGTTCATGATCAAGACGCCTTCTCTATATTCCAGTACTTCCTGGTGGGTATGACCACATATCATGATGTCTACCGGCTCGGGGAAATATGTCTGTAATTCAGATATGGGTCTGTTGGTTCTGGGTAGGCTATGGATCATACCAATGGTCAACCCAAGCACAGTCAAAACCTGAGTATCCTGTGACCGTTTGTCGGCAATCGGGTCGTTATTCCCCGTTGAACAGAGAACTGGCGCAAACTGCTCCAACCAGTCAAGGATTGCAGGAGATGTGACGTCCCCGCTGTGAAGAATCAGGTCTGCATTAGAGAAAAAATGTTCTGGCTCATTGCCAAGGTCATCCAACGTTCGGAGAGCGCCTGGTAGGTGTGAATCAGATAGAACTGCTATACGCATTGCATGAGAATATACCGTTCAGGTGTTAGGGTCAACAAGTGGACTAAATTATGACTACGCTTAGATGTCTGTTTGCGTAGTAGATCATTCAAAATATGAAGATTCTCGCTGTGGGTTTGCCGATAGCGTTGCGTTAAGCACAACGCTATGATACCGTCGCCATTATCCAGAATATCCAATGTTCAGAGGAAGTGAGGATATTGATTATGGCACAAAAACGTGACGCGGCTATAGTAGGTATATATGAATACCCATTACGTGTCGTGGGACCAGGCGTCAGTTCTCTGCAGATTAAGGCGGAATCTGCAGCTAAGGCCTTAGAGGATGCCGGTCTTGATTGGAAGGACGTTGATGGCATTTTTGATACTGCAGAAGGAGGTGGGGGTGGCTTAGGTATTGCTGAATATCTTGGACTGAACCCCACATACATCGATACCACCGCGTTGGGGGGTAGTTCGTTTGAATTTCAGGCGAATCATGCGGCTCAGGCGATCGCTGCAGGGAAATGTAATGTTGCGCTACTGAGCTATGGATCTACCTCTCATTCAGATATGAATGCTATTGGTACTGCTGGGCCAGGGGCGGGTAGGCCAAATATCTTCACTAACATGGAGAATCCCTGGGGTCTGACATTGATCTCCGGTTATGCCATGGTGAAGGAGCGGCACAAGTTCCAGTATGGAACGACCGATGAGCAGTTCGCTGCAATTTCTATTGCTACGCGACGGCACGCCATGCGGAACCCAGAAGCGGTGCAAGCGATGCATGATCTTGAATTTGTCGATATCAGGGAAATTACTACCGAGGATGTGCTTGATTCCCGTGTTATCGCTTATCCATTGCATCTACTTGAGTGCTGCATGATTTCGGACGGTGGTGGTGCAGTGGTGATCGCATCGGCTGACGTCGCTCGCAATGCTAAGAAGAAGCCGGTATGGATTATTGGTACCGGTGAGGCAACGAAATATCGTGACAATACTGCCGATATCACCGTGTCGGCTGGGGCTCAAAGCGGACCGATAGCATTCGGGGACGCTGGGGTCGCCCCTTCCGAGATTGATGTCCTTATGGCATATGATTCTTTCTCAATAACCGTCATGACACTCATTGAGGATTTGGGGTTTTGTGCAAAAGGTGAAGGCGGTGCGTTTGTTGAGGATGGCCGATTGAATTTCGATAGTCTGCTGAAACCGACATTGAACACCGATGGCGGAGGGTTGTCGTCTAACCATCCGGGTATGCGGGGCATATTCTTGCTTCTTGAAGCTACAAGGCAGTTACGGGGAGAATCAACTTCTCAGGTTGTCGATGCCCAGTTAGCATGTGCAGTAGGCAATGGTGGGCAACTAGGTGCCCGGCACTCAACGGCGGTCACTGTACTTGCCGCAGACTAATGAGGGTTTGGAGGAATTTTAATGACTACATTGAGACCACAGCCGCAATTTCCTGAGCCGGATACTGAGGCCTTTTGGGAGGCGACGAAACAGCATAAACTGACCTACCAGACCTGTGATTCGTGCGACAGTGTAATATTCTACCCGAGGAGACATTGTCCGACCTGTGGAAGTGCTGACACGAGTATCAAAGAGTCTAAGGGTGAAGGCGTCATTTATACCTTCAGTGTGATTATGCAAAGTCGTCATCCGGCGTTCAAGGATTTAGGTGCTTTTGCCGTTGCCTATGTCGATTTGGATGAAGGGTTCAGAATGATGACGAATATAGTAGGTGTGCAAGATCCGGTCAACGACGTGCGATGTGGTATGCGCGTTGCGGTGGATTGGCAAGATCAGGGTGATGGGCACGTCTCATTGCCGATGTTTCGACTACTTTAGGTAGTCCTGCAGCTTTCGTTACCTCTGGGTTTTTAATGCTGCAACCGTGGCCAATAGGGCGTTTCCTAATTGCTCTGCGGATATTGAATCGAGTTCAAGACATACTCCAACGATATGATCCGTATTCTCGGGGTTGAATATATCGAGGACTATACCTTCATTGACCTGAGCCTCGATAAAGTGGTCGTGGTAGACTTGTGCATCACGAAGCTTAAACCAATTTCCATTAGCTCGACCGCTGCCACTCAAGGTCATTTTCTGGACTTCTCCAAAGTCACACATTGCTGAACGCTCCTGTTTAAGATATTAATTGGCTGTTTTTCCAAGTTTTAGCCCAAATGTTTTCCGAAGAATCGGAAAATCTGGCTCCATCCATCGACTGCAGCTTCTTGATTATAACTTGGTCTGTATTCGCAGAAAAATCCATGTCCGACTGGATCTGGGTACACGGTGAATTCGTACTGCTTATTATTGGCAACAAGGCTTTGCTCTAGCTGATGCACGTGATCGGGAGTTGGGTTGGCGTCTGTTTCTCCAAAAAGTCCTAGGAGTGGGCACTGGAGATTTTGGATCATATCTATCACGGCTGTAGGCATTGCTTCAGTGAATTCTTCCGTTATTACCCTTCCTCCATAGCAATCTACTGCGGCATCAAGCGAGCTTGTGTTGCAGGCAAAGAGTAGAGAATGTCTTCCCCCAGAGCAATGTCCGATCACGCCAACTTTTCCGTTGCTGGTCGGTTGTCGTTTTAAGAACTGAGCTGTGCTCTCCATATCGGCGATCGCTTGACTATCCGATATACCGCCCATTCTCTGCATCACAGCACGCATATCTGTAGGATCTAATGCCCCCTCTCTGAAGTAAAGATCTGGAGCAATGGCAAGATAACCGGCAGCTGCGAATTTCCTTACCATTTCCTTGGTATGTGGCATCATGCCGAATGCTTCAAAAATTACTATTACTCCTGGGAAAGGGCCGCTTCCTAATGGGCGGGCATAGTAGCCGCTAATAGTGCTACCCTCGAGTAGGGGGATGTTTATGGTTTCTGCCAAAAGCGCATCGTAATTCACGGGGATATTCGTTGTCATAGTTTCTCCTGTGTTTATGGTTCGGATTGCAGGCCAGTTTAACAGGTTGCATATGGGCTAGCAATTCTCTACTTGCCCATGTATCGTAACTGTGATTTCCCTTAGCATCAGATAAGTCATGAGAGTTTGCAGCCTGTGAAGATTTGAGGAGTCCTTGATTAACCAGTTACGCAGCGGGAAGAATTATAAGTGGATAGCGATAGCAGTTATTGCAATAGGATTGTTCGCCTCAGTTGCTGATAATCAGGGAATGGTGGTTTCACTACCGACAATCGCTATAGAATTTGACACTGATTTGCCAGTAGTGCAATGGGTAGTTGTCGGTTACAGCCTCACCATCACAGTATTACTTTTGCCTATGGGAAGGCTGGGAGACATAATAGGGCGCAAAAAAGTCTATATTTGGGGCTTTCTCATTTTCGTGCTTGCAGGTTTTGCCGCGGGACGGGCTTCATCTGTTGAATTTCTTGTTATCGCTAAGGTGTTGCAGGGGGTAGGGTCTGCGATGACTCAGGGGACAGCAATGGCGATGGTTATCGCTGCTTTTCCACAGGAAGAACGAGGCAAGGCCCTGGGTGTTCAGATGAGCGTCGTGGGAGTTGGGGGCATATTGGGTCCGACAATAGCCGGCTTCCTGATTGCATCCTTTGGATGGCCATGGGTTTTTTATGGCACTGCAGGAGTTGGGTTAGTGGCTGCGATTGGCGGCTTCGTGGTTCTGAAGTCTGTTGACGAATCTGAATCACTTGGTGTGGACGAAGGTTTTGACTGGGGAGGAGCAGTTCTGTCTGCAGCGACCCTGATAGCCTTTCACGCCATTCTCTTAATGGGACCATTATTTGGGTGGATATCGTTTGTTTCTGCTGCAAATGTTGGTATTTTCCTCATATGTATCGGTCTTTTTGTGTATTGGGAACTTAGGGTCGACTCTCCGATGCTGACCTTGAGTTTATTTCGTGATACTGTGTTTGTGGTCGCTTCCCTTGCTCGGTACACGGCGTTTCTTGCCATGTCATCTGTTCGCTTCCTGATGCCGTTTTATCTGGAGTGGGTTCTCGGTTTTGGGACGGGGACTGTGGGTCTTATTCTGGTGCCAGCTGCTATTTGCATGATATTAACAGGACCGATAAGCGGACCTCTTGCTGATAGATATGGTTGGCGGAGATTTTCAGTGAGTGGCTTGTTGATAATCTGCAGTGGTTTGGGTGTAAGTGCATTACTTGGCATGCATTCGCATGTGAGTATGCCAATACTGATCATGGTTCTTGTAGGGCTGGGTACGGGGATTTTTAATCCTGCGAATGGTGCTGCAATCTTGAATCGTGCTGATAGGGCGCACTATGGAGTGGTCGCTGGATTTACCAATCTCCTTCGCAATTCAGGGAATGTCAGCGGTATATCTCTGGCCACCGCGATAGTGAGTGCAAGGTTGGTTCAGCTGGGCTACGATTCCGGGATGACTGGGGTTTCCTCTACTATTTCAGGAGGCCCGTTGGGGATAGCGTTTCTTTCAGGTATGCAGCTAGCTTGCCTTGCTGTGGCGGGAGCACTACTCGTAGCAGTTTTGCTCATAGTGGTATTTCGGTCAGCTAGAGCAAATATGGAATAGCCAGTACTATCCTGAATCGTGAAGCAATGACTGTACCTTGTCCAGGATTTTATGTCCCACCTCATATTTGGTGAGTAACGGGAGTTCCTCAGACATTCCGGTTTTATCAACGAAGGTTACACGGTTGGTATCGACGTTGAAACCACTGTCAGCAGCAGTTATGTCATTAGCTACAATTAAGGCCATCCCTTTACGCTCCAATTTTTCCGCAGCATTCGTGACAAGATTCTCACTTTCCGCTGCGAATCCTACCCGTAGCACTTGGGGGGGGATTTCAAGGAAGAAGTCATTTGTTTTTCTTACTTCGATGGACATCCGATCGGATTCTGTGTCTTTCTTAATCTTCTGGGTGGCTACTGTGACTGGTGTATAGTCGCTGATTGCTGCTGCCATAATGACTACGTTTGCATCCTCACAGGCAGCGAGAACGGCATTCCGCATTTCATCAACTGTCGTGACTTTTGTGACTGCGTGGATTGAAGGATCTGGTATGCCTTTGGATGCAGTTACAAGGGTCACCTTAGCCCCGCGATCTCTAGCTGCTTCTGCTATTGCGTATCCCATTTTTCCTGAAGAATGGTTTGTTATTACCCGCACGGGATCAATGGGTTCTTGGGTGCCTCCAGCACTGACTACTATTGAGAGATGTGTAAGGTCGCCTTGGCGACCAAGAATAACTTTGATTTCCTCAATCAACGCAGTTGGTTCGACAAGCCTTCCAGTTCCAGTCAGTCCGGACGCGAGGTGCCCTGATGACGGCCCAATAATGTGGATGTCTCTCTGTTCCAGTAGATTAATATTTGCTTGGGTTGCAGGATTGTTGTACATGTAGCCATCCATGGCTGGAGCAACGAGTAAGGGGGCCCGAGATGCAAGAACTGTCGTGCCCAGGGTGTCGTCTGCGATGCCATGAGCTAGTTTAGCTAGCGTATTCGCTGTTGCAGGGTATATTGCGATTAAGTCAGCTCGTTCGGCGAGTGCGACATGATGAATAGCCAAGTCGGATGAGGAGTCAAAAAGGTCAGTGTATACTTGTCGATGGGTGATGCTTTGAAAGCTCAGCCGTGTGATGAATTTCTCCGCACTTGCTGTCAGTATGACATCCACAAGAGCTCCGGCTTGAGTGAGTTTACTTGCGGCATCTAAGGCCTTGTATGCGGCTATGCTGCCC
>Ga0310344_10004481_pt1 | contig 10382 bp, 8 predicted proteins | sample HC15DNA20200_MG_FD_203801 | JGI IMG/M metagenome (GOLD analysis project Ga0310344, IMG submission 203801) | Marine microbial communities from station ALOHA, North Pacific Subtropical Gyre - HC15-DNA-20-200_MG | ecosystem: Environmental > Aquatic > Marine > Oceanic | place: Pacific Ocean: North... | reverse complement strand
CAGCCAGTGATGCCCTCGTCTGTTTCGATTTTTACAAGGACACGGGGACGGGCTCCGAAGCGGGCCATGATCGGGGTGACGTTGGTGATTATCATATTGAGGTCTCGCTCGCCGTTGGCGTGCTGCGGGTTTCATTCTCGTTTAGGAGAGGTCATGAAAGTAGCTGTTTTCGGCGCAGCCGGCTGGGTCGGTCGCGCCGTGCTCAAGAATTTTGCCGGTCGGCACCAGGTGCGTGCCTTCGAGCTCAACCCGGGAGCCTGGGATACCTACAGCCGCTTCGATGGGGGGCCATGGGATGGTGACACGGTGTACGGCAACATCGCCAGTTTCCAGGATGTCGACGGCGCCCTTGAAGAGATAGAAAGTGTCGTGCATCTGACGGCCTACTTCGGGCGCAAGGGAGTCGCCGACGAGCACGACGAAATGCCGTTCCTCATCAACGTCAAAGGCCTCTGGAACGTGCTGGAGGCGGCCAGGCGAAGACGGATCAGACGAGTCGTTCACGTTGGCTCCTGCCACGTTAAGCACCCCGCAGGCAAATTCTTCACGGCGGACGTACGCCGGCCCGACGGGAGTCTCTACGCCGTGGGCAAACGCCTGCAGGAGGAGCTGTGCCGGCAATATCACGAAGCCCACGGACTCAGCATCGTGGTACTGCGGCCGGACCACATCATCGATTCAGGGTTGGGGATCAGCCGGGATGGCGTCAAGGTCGAGGACGAACTGGGAGGTATCTGCCGGCACGACCTGGCCGAAGCCTGTCACCGAGCCCTGGAATCGGACCTCGATTTCGAGATCCTCCACGTTGCCGCGCATCCCGATGCAGACCAGTACTGCAATGTCGCCCACACCCGCGAGGTGCTGGGGATGGAATTCACCAGGCGCATAGGCCAGAGGAGAGGAGAAGCCGATGACTGATGTTGCCAGGATCCGCGGAGTGCTGTCTCCCATCGTCACCCCGTTCGACGGCGATCTGCGACCCGACGCCGAGCGCCTGGTGGCGCACGCCCGCTGGTTGCTCGACAACGACGTCGGGTTGGCCGTGTTCGGCACCAATTCCGAGGCCAACTCGCTGTCGGTGGCGGAAAAGCGGGCCTTGCTGGACCATCTCGTCGAGGCCGGTCTGCCGCCATCGCGGATGATGCCGGGCACCGGGTGCTGCTCGTTCAGCGATTCGGTCGAGCTGACCACCCACGCCGTTAAGCTGGGCTGTGCCGGCGTGTTGATGCTGCCGCCTTTCTACTACAAGGTGGTGACCGACGAGGGGCTCTACCGCAACTTCGCCGAGATCATCGAGCGGGTCGGGGACGAGCGGCTGCGGATCTACCTCTATCACATTCCGCCGGTGGCGCAGGTCGGCATCAGTCTCGGGCTGATTGAGCGCTTGCTCTCGGCCTATGGCGGAACGATCGCGGGGGTAAAGGACAGCTCCGGGGACTGGGACAACACCCAGGCCATGCTGGAGCAGTTTCAAAGCGAAGAATTCGACGTCTTTCCGGGTGCCGAGAGCTTCCTGCTGGCAGCATTGCGCGCTGGGGGAGCGGGATGTATCAGCGCCACCGCCAACGTCAACCCCGGGCCGATCGCGCGGCTGGCCTCAAGCTGGGAATCCAGCGATGCCGACGATCAGCAGGCCGCCCTCAACGCGGTACGCGCTGTCTTCCAGAATTATGTGGTGATTCCGGGCCTGAAGGCGGCTATCGCCCACTTCGGTGGGGATCCCGCCTGGGGTGTTGTCCGCCCACCGCTGGTTGAGCTGCAGCCGGATGAACGCGCAGGGTTGATCCAGAGGCTGGAGGCACTCGGCTTCAGCATGCCCGGCCTGCCAGGGTCCGCCTAACGCCTACTCGTCCGGGTCGCGCGGACATAGTCGTCGGCTTCCTCGACAAGTGCGACCTCCGCTACCGCAGCAGCGCTCGTTGGCGGAGTGTCCCAGGCTCCCTCAAATACATCGAGCCAGCCCTTCGATTTTGACCCGAGATCAATCGGGGCCGAGTGGGTCGGTGTTTGTGCTGGTGTAATCGCTTTCATGTCATCCTCCTCAGGCCGGCTGTATCGCCAATTCCTGAACTCTGATGCTACCCGTTGGTGAAGGGTCCAGGGCGGATCCCTTCTGCTCTACTTTAGGTATATCGGAAGACACCACAATACTGTACTATTTATTGCAAAACACCAATATTTAATGTTATTTAGTATAACATATATACATACGCTTAAGTAACTGTAAATAAACGCGATAGGCTGTATTTACAGCCCCAGAAGGCGTTTCGCGTTTCCCCCAATAACCAGTCTTTTGTCCTCGTCGCTGATGTCGGCGGTGATGATCTTGCCCAGCTGAGTGCGCGGATCCATGAGCGGTATGTCCGAGCCGAAGATCACGCGGTCGGCCCCTCCCTCCTCAACCAGTTCCTCGATCGCGCCCGGAGTGCGAAAGGTGGAGCACGTTTCGAGGTAGACGTTCGGATGGTCCTTGGCGACATCGAGCGCTTGCCGCCGCGCCGGCGGACAGTTGCCGGAGTGGCCGAGGACGAAGTTTGCGTCCGGGTACTTCGGAGCGACATCGGCGGCGTACTTGGGCCAGGACGCATGCTCGATACCGGTGTGCCAGAGCAGGGGCAACTTGCGGTCGTTGGCGAACTCGTAAATCGGCCACCATATCGGATCGTTGAACGGGATCTCGACGAACGGAGGATAGAGCTTTATCCCGCTCAGTCCGAGCTGATCGACAGCGCGCTCGAGCTCCGGCACCATGGTCTCCGGCATCAACGGCGTGACGTAGGCGAAGCCGGTGAAGCGGTCCGGGTGCGCGGCTACGTGCTCAGCAGTGATGTCGTTGGAGCGCCGGCCTTCCGGATGCCATATGTCGAAGATGACCGAACGGTCGATGCCGACGGCATCCATTGCCGGGAACAGCGTGTCCGGTCTAATCTCGGCCAATCCCCAGCGTCCCGGGTGGCCGTGGAAATCGATGACTTCGGAGCCGGCGATCATTTCTCACCTCCTGCCAGAATGCGTTCCAGGTTGTCCGTGCACATGGTTCGCAGAGTGGCCTCGTCGAAGCCAACGTTGTGCATGTAGTAGAGTATTGGGCCCATGGCCAGGCGCGGGTAAAACGAACCATAGAGCAGGCGTTCGGCGCCGAACTCGTTGGCGAGCGCCTCCAATTCCCGCAGGACCTCATAACGGCTCAACTCGAGGTGGACGTTAGGGAGCTTGAGGAAGGGCCGCACGTAGAGCGAGTGGGTGTAGTGGGCGCCCAGCAGCACGGTCACCAGGTCGGGGAAGGCACGCAGAATGTCCATGGTTTCGGTGACCGGAGTGGTGGTGCGGGAGGTCCAGGTCGGATCCCAGGTGTCGTGGAGGGAGATCCAGACCGGGATGCGTTCCTGCTGCAGCCATTCGAGAAGGTCGCCGTAGACCCAGTCCACGAACGGGACTCCCGCAACGGCGGATTCGTGAATGCGGACGTTGTTGACCTTGCCCGCGGCGCGCAGCTCCTGCAGCTGCACGAGGACATCGGGCTCGGGGCTGGCCATCCACTGCGGGATGAATGCGTCCTCATGGCCGTCGAGCCATTCGTGCAGCAGCTCGTTGCCGGTGACGGCGCTCAGATTCTCTCCCTGCTGGTGATGGATGACGGCACGGTCGACGCCGTGGCGGCCCATTTCGGCCAGCAGCTCCTCGGGTGAGTCGACGGGAGCGGGCCGGAAGTTGGTGTGGCCGACACCGACGTTGGCATCGATGACGGGTATCTGAGCCTTGAAGCTCAGCTCATTGGGCAAAACGACCTCCTATAGTTTCACCGCGCGGATGCGGTTGTTGAAGTAGTCGGATATCAAGAGTACGTCATCGCCGTAGAGGCAGATGTCGTAGGGCTCGTTGAGGCTGGCCTGCGTTGCCGGTCCGCCGTCGCCGCTGTCTCCCTGGGTGTCGCCACCGGCGACCGTTTGCAGGGTGCCATCCGGGGCTACCCGGCGGATCCGGCTGTTGTTGGTGTCGCAGATGTACAGAGTGCCATCTGAGGTAACGGCGACGCCGTTCGGGTTATGGAGCTGTGCCTTGCCTGCTACTGTTCCATCGGGCGAGAACCCTGCCTCGCCGGTGCCGACGACGGTGGTGATGATGCCATCCGGCGTCACCATACGCACGGCGTGGTTGGAGCTGTCTGCAAGGTACATGTTGCCGCCGTCGTCAAAACAGATGGCGTTGACGGCGCTGATGCGTGCTTCGGTCGCAGGACCACCGTCGCCGGAATAGCCGATCTCGCCGACTCCGGCGACGGTCGTAATGATGTCGGTGCGGGCGTCGATCTTGCGGACTCTGCCAATCGTGCCGTCGGCAAGGTAGATGTCGTCATCGGGTCCGTGTGCAACCGTGTTCACGGCCAGCATGCAGGCGCCCGATGCAGGACCTCCGTCCCCCTTGTCCCACTGAAAACCGGTGCCGGCGATAGTGGTGATGATGCCGTCCTCGTCGACACGTCGCACGTACCCGTGACGGGTGTCGGCGATGACGACCCGGCCGCGCGAATCGACGGAGACACCGTGCGGGTTGCTCAGGTAGGCCTCGGGTCCCGGTCCGCCGTCGCCGCCGTAGGCCCTGGCGCCGTTGCCGGCGACGGTGCGGATGACGCCGCCGGTGTCGATGGCGCGGATGCGCTGGTTGAAGAAATCGGCGAAGTAGATGTGGCCATCCGGGCCGACGTCAATGCCGGTCGGAGCGCAGAGAAAAGCGTTTTCCGCCGGCTCACCGTCGTGAATGCTGGTGCCACCGAGCACGGTGGTGACGATACCGGTCTCGCCGTCGTAGCGCCGGACCCGTCCGGAGCAGTCGCACCAGAACACGGTGCCGTCAGGGTCTGCCCAGATGCCGGCTTCGACCGAGTTACAGGTCGTCTCGGATCCATGCAGCCCTTCCTCGCCCCAACCGGGGACGCCATTGCCGACCAGGGTGGTGACGATTCCGGTTGCAGCGTCCACCTTGCGGACGCGGTATCCGTACTTCTCGCCGACGAACAGGTTGTCGTGGACGTCGAGACAGATCGCGTCCGGCATCAGGGTGCTGGCCTCTGCAGCCGGACCGCCATCGCCATTCGAGGCGGGCATGCCATTGCCCAGCACGGTGGTGATGATCCCCGTGGCCATGTCGATCTTGCGAATGCGGTGGTTGGAGTTGTCGCAGACGTAGAGGTCGCCCTTCGAATCGAAGGCCAGGTGCTCGGGGTGGAAGAAGGAGGCCTCCCGTGCGGGACCGCCGTCGCCGTGGTACCCGCCCCAGGTCAGACCGCCCCAGTCCTCGAGGCCTCTGCCGACATAGGGTTTGCTGTCGCCTTTTTCTGACGCATAATGGCGGCCGTCATGGCCGGCGAAGTGCTCGATGATGCCGGTTTTGGCATCAACCCTGCGGATCGTGTTCTGCCATTCGCTGGAGACGTAGAGGTTGCCGTCCGCGTCCACGGCCATACCGCAATGGACGTCGAACTCAGCCTCGAGCGCCGGGCCGCCGTCACCGCCGTGACCGGTGCGGCCGGATCCGGCCGCTCGCGTGACGATGCCTGTCTCGGCGCTGATGCGACGTATGGTATTGTTAGCCAGATCGGCGGTGTAATAGTTGCCCTGACTGTCTAGGGTGAGGCTGTGCGGACCGCGAAAGCGCGCGTCGAGGGCCGGGCCATCATCGCCGCTGTTGCCGGGTACATTGCCGCCGGCAAAGGCGTGCAGGATCCCATCCCCATCGATGCGCCAGAACCGGTTGCCCTGCCAGTCGGCGACGATGAGGTCGCCGTTACTGTTGCGGACGACGCCGATCGGCCACCCCACGTGCGCCTCTTTAGCGGGAATGCCGTCCCGGTAGGGGACACCGGCGATGCCGGTGATGTGGCCGGCGGGCAGCTTGTCGAAGGTCGTCTTCAGGTCCATCGCGTACTCGGAAACCCTGATTTGGTCGAGGGAGACAACTTCCTATTCTATACAGGTAGAGCTACAGCGGACGACGCCTATCAGGGGGAATTCCATGACCACGACCGTCCCGAACCTTGTTAGTAAAGAGCGGCTGCTGAGCCGTGCCCGCAAGGTCATCCCGGGATGCTCCCAGGCCTTCAGCAAGGGTGCAGACCAATTCCCGAGTAGCGTGAATCCTCATTACCTGGTGCGCGGCAGTGGGGCGCGGGTCGAGGACGCCGACGGCAACAGCTACCTCGATTTCACCATGGGGCTGTGCCCGGTCATTCTCGGCTACGCCGATCCCGACGTCAATGCGGCGGTGCAGGAGCAGCTGGCCGAAGGTACCATCTTCACCCTCTCGCACCCGGTGGAGATCGAGCTCGCCGAGCTGCTCGCCGACACCATACCCTGCGCCGAGATGGTCCGCTACGGCAAAAACGGGTCGGATGCCACCACCGGCGCCGTGCGGCTGGCTCGCGCCTTCACCAGGCGCGACCGCGTGGCCTGCTGCGGTTATCACGGCTGGCACGACTGGTACATCGGAACGACTACACGCGACCTCGGAGTGCCACGCCAGGTGGCGGAACTGACGCACCCCTTCCCGTACGATGAGATCGAAGAGCTGGAACAGCTGCTCAACAGCCATCCGGGCGAATTCGCCTGCGTCATCATGGAACCGGCGACGATATCGGAACCGTCGCCGGGCTACCTGAAGGCGGTCAAGGAGCTGTGCCAGCAGCATGGCACGCTGCTCATCTTCGACGAGATCGTCACCGGTTTTCGTCTGGCCATGGGCGGAGCGCAGGAGCTGTTTGGCGTAACGCCCGATCTGGGTTGTTTCGGCAAGGCGATGGCCAACGGCTTCCCGATTTCCGTCATCGCCGGACGCGCCGACGTCATGCGCTGCTTCGAAGAGACGTTCTTCTCCTACACCTTTTCCGGCGAAACGGTTGGCCTGGTGGCATCGCTGGCGACGATGGGAAAACTGAGCCGGCTCAACGTCCACGACCAGCTCTGGGAGCAGGGCCAGCGCATCATCGACGACTTCAACCGGCAGGCCGCCGGTCACGACCTCGGTGATCGAATGCGCTGCGTCGGGTTCGGGCCCCGGAGCCTGCTTCAGTTCACGACTCCCGATGGTGACGACGACCCGGTGTTGCGGACGCTCTTTCAGCAGGAGTACATGCGGCGGGGAATTCTGACCTGCAACTGCCACAACATGTGTATGGCGCATACTGCCGCCATCGTCGATGAGCTATTGGGCGTGTACGACGAGGCGATGGCACTGGTCGCGGAGTTCATTCGAGTGGGTGCGGATCTGCGCTCCCAGGTCCAGGGGGAGTTGCCGCAACCCGTATTCCAGCGCCCGATGCCCCGCTAGTATGAAGAACCAGACTCACAGGCTTGTCTGCTTCATTCTGTCCTTGATCGCCGCTCCGGTGCTGGGGCAGGACAGCGACATCGTTCGCCATCGCCAGGAGCTCGATGGCACCGTCTGGTTCGAGGAACGCCGTGCCCAGGAGCATGGCGCATTTTTCGTCGAACTCTGGGACCGGCTGCGTGCCACGGAGGATTCGCGGGCGGTACTGGCAGAGGTTGCCTTCGACCATTTGTTGCTGGGCTCACCTGAGCAGAGCACGCTCCGGGATTGGGACATTGTCGTGAACCGCTACGACTCCACCCCGGGGCGCTCCCTCGATCGCGGCCAGTGGCAGGAGCTGCTGCGCCAATGGGAAGAGGCCGGCCTGGTGCTCGAGCAATCCGAATGGCACCACGAGCGCTTCATACCTGCCACGGATGGCCCAACCCGCTCTCTCATAGACATGGAGTTGCACGTAAGAAACCGGGAAAGCGACCGGCGAGTGATCGTCAGCGGAGAGCTGTCCGTCACTTGGAGCGCGGACAAGAGCGCCGACGGGAAGTACACACCGACAATCATCGACGCCTCACACTTAACTCTGACCCAGCGCCATGCCCAACCCGCCTTCTCGGAGATTGCCGTGCTCGAAGCCGGGAAAATCCTCTCGCCATTGGTCGCCGCCGACATGGATGCCGACGGTCTCGAGGATCTGCTCGCCCTCGGAAGCAATCGACTCTATCGCAACAGGGACGGTGTTTTCGAACCAGAACCGTTGCTGCAGTACCCGCCCAGGGGTGGCCGCGTGGAGGTGGCCCTGCTGGCCGATTTCACCGGCGATGACGAGGAGGACCTGGTCGTGGCCGGCCCGGAACAGTTCGTCGGGTTCTTCGACGGCCAGGGCGGCTTCAGCGTACCGGGGATGGCGATCTCGACCCGGACGCTGAGAAATCCGAGGGTGATGAGTGCTGGCGACATCGACCTCGACGGCGACCTCGATCTGTGGATAGGGCAGTACCGGCCGCCGTTCAACCAAGGACAGATGCCGACGCCCTACTACGACGCCAACGACGGCTACATCGCCTACCTGTTGCGCAATGATGGAGAGGGCACCTTCGTCGACATCACTGTCCAGGCCGGACTCGAAGCAAAGCGCCAGCGTCGCACCTACAGTGGATCTCTGGCTGATCTGGATGACGACGGCGATCAGGATCTGCTCGTCGTCAGCGATTTCGCCGGTGTCGACCTCTACCACAACGACGGCAGTGGGGCATTCTCAGATGTAACTTCCCAAGTCGTCAGTGAGGCTCACAGCTTTGGCATGTCTCATGCCTTCGGAGATTACGACGGTGACGGTCGCCTCGATCTCTACATCGTGGGCATGAGTTCGCATGCCGCGCGCCGCCTGGACTATCTCGGTCTCGGACGAGACGAGTTCCCTGAACACGACAGGTATCGCGCCGCCATGAGCTACGGCAACCGGATCTATCTGGGTGGGGAGCGAGGCCTGTTCAGGATTCCTGCCTATACCGACCAGGTGGCGCGCACCGGCTGGTCATGGGGCGTCGCCTCCACCGACTTAGATAACGACGGTGACGACGAGATTTTTGTCGCCAATGGTCATCAGAGCGGAACGACGGCCAAAGATTACTGCACCACATTCTGGACCCACGATGTCTACACCGGCAGTTCCGAACACGATCCCCAGCTGGCCGCCTTCTACGACAAGACCATCGCGGGGTGGAACCGCTCCGGCATCTCCTGGAACGGCTTTCAACACAACAGGCTCTACCTGAACGATGCAGGTGCTACGCGAGCGGATCGCTCCTTCATCGAGATTGGCTATCTGATGGGCGTGGCCTCAGAGTTTGATTCGCGCTCCGTCCTCGACCTGGATTTCGACGCTGACGGCCGTGTTGATTTGCTGTTCACCGAGTGGTCGGGCAAGCCGCCAAAGGAGCGGATTCACCTGCTGCGCAACGACTGGCCCGGTGATAACAACTGGATCGGCGTGCGCTTGAGCGGCAGGGGAGGTGTACACCCGATCGGCTCACGCATCACCCTACAGACTTCCCAGGGCGACAGGACACAGTGGGTTTACATCGGCGAGTCGCTGGACGCCCAACGATCGACCACGCGCCACTTCGGTCTAGGTCAATTAGATCGGATCGAGGCCATCGAGGTGCAGTGGCCTGACGGACATCACACCTCGATCGATGATCCCGAAATCAACCGCTACCACGAGATAACACCGAGTGAAGGTGATGGCGGAGTATAGTGAGTTGTCGCCCGTGCTCTTGTCCGAGGTTGTCTCCTGAATTGGAGGCCAGAATGAACACCAACGCGATCGGGATCACCATCGTCTCACTGGTGGTTCTCTGCAGTAGTTCTTCAACCGCACATGCAACCAACGTGGGCCAGATGCCCGACTGGTTTGGCGCTCGTGTCGAGCGGGACCGACACACGACCCTGATCGCCCGGTTCGATGACGGGGTCAGCTGTGACGCCGACTATTCCCGGGGAGACCATCGCGCCAACGGGTTGTGGTTTGACCCAGCCGTAGACGGCAAGATCGACGGCGGGGTGGAGATCGACAAAGGCCAGTCGCAGATCCACTATTCGGGCAAGGGCAACATCCGGGAAGCCCGCGGGACCATTCAGTTGTGGGTGCGCGCGAAGAAGGGACGCAACATCTGGAACGATGGCAAAGGCCACTATTTCTTCTCGGCTCGCGCGACCGACAACGACCTGCAGCTTTACAAGCACACGGACAACAGACTGAAGCTGGTGTGGGGGCGCAAACCGCATGGGGCCATCGGTTCAGTGGATATTCCCGTTCACGACTTGAAGGCGAGTGATTGGCAACACCTGGCGGTCTCGTGGGATTCTGACGCAGGGCGCATCTGGCTGGCAATGAACGGCAAGTGGCGCAGCATCCAGATGGAGAGCCCGATGGACGTCCACGAGTTCTTCGTCCTCTTCCTCGGAGCCTCTCACGACGGCGGTTGGGCCGAGAAGGATGCGACCATCGCTTTTGCCACGGCAGCAGCGACGCTGGACGAGTTCAAGATCAGCGACATCAC
>Ga0310344_10004479_pt1 | contig 10384 bp, 1 predicted proteins | sample HC15DNA20200_MG_FD_203801 | JGI IMG/M metagenome (GOLD analysis project Ga0310344, IMG submission 203801) | Marine microbial communities from station ALOHA, North Pacific Subtropical Gyre - HC15-DNA-20-200_MG | ecosystem: Environmental > Aquatic > Marine > Oceanic | place: Pacific Ocean: North... | reverse complement strand
GATTAGTTCTTACTACCAAGGGCCATTCATGACCAACTTCGGAAGGACCATGAATATCCGTACTATAAAAGCCCCCTCTTTCTTCCCAATGAGAATTATCAAAAGATACAGAAACATAGTCCCCTATCACAGGAGGCTCATGTCTATCACTAGAATCCCATTCTTCAGAGGCGCCAGACATTACACCAAAAATATTTTGGGTGTCATTTACCCCATTGACTCTTGCAATAATATTACCCTTCCAATCAAACTGTTCTGGGACTGACTCCCGGGCCAAAGATAAATAAAAATCATAATCAACTTTTAATGAAGTAGAAGAATAAGCATAAACCCAATATCCTTCTCCAGGACTCATAGTATTGGAAGCAGTATATCCGCTTCCAGTATATCGATAGAATGAAGGTTCAATATCATCCCCTGATGCATCATAAACATTAGGTGTAAAATTAAAAGGAGAACCAACTTGATTCCATCCCTCTTTAAGTGAAATAGAATAGCCTCCATCGAGGTCAATTGATCTTCCTGGTCCCCCAGCTAGTTGCCATGAATCAAGAGTTATAATCCAATAAGCTTCACCAGGACTCAGGCTTGCAACACCAGTTTCAGTATATTCGTTACCATTCCAGCGAAAAGTCCTGAATTCAGTCTCATTATCATCCCTGTCATCATCTAAAAGCTCTGTAACTAACCCATCTAATACTGATCCCTTGTCATCAAGCTTTCCAGGTACTGATATCATCCTATAAGTTTCTCCGCTTGTAGAGCCAATAGACATCTCATCAAATGACACTTCGATTGATATGAGATCAGAAATAACTCCCTGGCCTGCCTCGTCTTCCACAAAAACATGACCGACCAAACCTTTGCTTGTAATATCAGATGATGGGATGGTTCCAGACCAATCTCCACCCTGAGAATCTCCATCTAAATCTATAGTCTTCATAGAGGAACTTCCACCGACATAATACTCAAAGATCGCTAAATTAATTCCAGCCTCCGAAGCTAAACCGACATTAATTTCAGCCTCTTCTCCTTCAAAAGCATCCGAAGGTGGAGAGATATTAACAATCTCTGGAAGACTAAAAGCACCACCCAAATACAAATCAACAAAAGCCTCAGAATTATTATTTGTAAAAATATCATCTTCTAAAGCCCATGGCTCATCAGAATCCGGGATAAAGTTGTTATTTAAATCAATAAAAGCTTCTACCACATAGGGTCCTGAATTTGCAGTAATCTTAGGATCCTGAAATGAAAAATTCTTTCCTGCCGGAGGAAAGGGAGTGTTTTCTCCTCTTTGCAATGTTAAATCGGGATTACCATCATTTCCAGGAAACCATAAGCCTACGTGCAATTGAATAAACCCTAGATCTCCTTCAAAATAGACGTTTCCATCAATACGTCCACCTGAACCTGGACCTGGGCCTGGGCCTGGATCTCCTCCACCTCCAGCAAAAACATCTATATCTTCCCAAGCACCTTGACCATTAAGAATCTCCCCGTCATTTTCATTGCCAGAAGCATCAATTACAAACTCTCCTCCGAATTCTTCCTCATCAAAATGCCAGAGCATAACGGTCTCTTCAAAGGGTTCCAAACGCTGGTTCGGAGGATTAATGGTTCCTCCCTTAGTACGAAGCATGAAATGTACTTCATCCATGGTATATGCTGATTCTTCTCCTCCAGATTCCTCATTCTTGGTACCGAAAGCAATTGGCTCACTGGAACCATGTAAACCTCCATTAGCTTGCTTTCTTGCATCAAGCATTGCGTTACCATTAAAATAAAGAGATAAATCATCCCCATTATATTCAACATAGACCCAGTTGAAACCACTAACATTGACATTTGCTGGAGCAATACGTAGTTCTAGTGGGTCATCAACAGTAGTGTATGGTTCTGCATGAAATTCAAGAATCATATCTGGAGCATTAGAGTCTTCATCATAATATGAATAAAGATAAATATCAGGTTCATCAGAATCAGGATCAGGATATCGTTCAAAATAAACCTGTTCTTGCTTCCAACTTTCCCCATGATATAAAACAAAAAATTCCATACTCCATTCCTGAGCACCATTTAATTCGTCAACCTCAACAAAAACCATATTACCAAGTTGAAAATCGTATGATCCACCAAAAATAATTGAAGGAGCCAAGAAAGAAGCTAGGGCAATTGATTTAATCTTTGTTTTAATAGCTTTAATCATTCTTACCTCCTATTAATTTGAGCCAGGTGCAGTTGGAGGATCCGGAGGCATAGGCAAATCTTCCGCACCTCCATCAAGTAATCCTTCAGAATAGGCATAGTAGCCACCACCACCGACAGCAGCAAGGAGGAGCAACCATTTCAAACCCCCACCCTTTTTCTTTATTGGTTTAGCCTGATCAACCACAGCAGGTTCAGCAACAGGTTGCGTAGCAACTGGCTGTTCTTCTTCTACAGGAAGACCAGCAAGATCCCTCGTAGCTAATGCCAATAAGTCAAGCAATCCTTCCACTCCACCCTGGAAGTTTCTACTTGAAACTTTACTGATTTCTCCAGTTCCAACATCAAACATCCTCACATCCAAAGTCCAGACTGTTCCAAGCTTACCAATACTACCTGTGGCCATAGCTTGCACTCCAAGGAGCTTCCCCATTTCTACAGCACATTCAGCTGAAGTACAACCTGTTTGCTGAAAACCCTGTTCTTCAAGTAACATTTCCATTTGCCCACGTTCTACAACTTGAAATACTCCTACGTTTACCATTTCGGACCTTAGTCGATCCGTAAGCGTTTGCGCTTCCATTGCAGAAACCCCTCTACCTTCTAAATCCATTACAGCCACAGCAAGTCTATCTTGGCCTTTCACAGATACAGGCAATGATAAAAGAAAAACGGCCCAAGCCAAAAATATACAGAGTGAGTTTTTGAAAAAAATCATACCTTACCTCATTATTCCTTGATAGGCACTAATTAACAAATGTCCCCTAATTTAGGATGTGATGATCATAACAATAGGTATATCTGAGTTCTTTTTCAAGAACATTCATTGTTTTCATTGAGATACTTATTAGGAATAGGAATGAAAAAACTAAATTTATTTTACGAGGAGAAGTTTTCTACTCTGAGCTTTGATCGTTTTCCCATTAGAGCCTTTTATCCTTCCGTAGGCTAAATAGACCCCACTGGCAACAGGATTTCCATATCCATCTCTCCCATTCCAAATAAAGGTGTAATAACCAGAAGGCCTCGATTCATTCTTTGCCATTACAGCAACACGCTCACCTAAAAGATTATAAATTTCTAAGTCAATCATCGCATCATCTCTTAATGCAATAATTAAAGAAGTTTGAGCATTAAAGGGATTTGGGAAATTTTGTGACAAACTATACTCATCTGGAAAAAGGTCAATGCCAGCACTATTGGATTCAACATAGTCACGTTTGCCCGCTGCAAAACGTAATTTCCGAACAGAATTTGGAGAAACAACATCGAAAAGATATTCAGGTTTCCACTTAAGGTTTTGGGCAGTCTTAGTTGATTTATCAATGAGAAAAATTTCAAAATCCTCAGGGATGGATTCTAGACCTTCAAAAGTAATCCAAGTATTGAAGTCGGGATCACCAGACACCACTTCCATATCCCAAACCTGACCTTCTTCAGTAAATGACCTGATATCCTTTGTGTAAATATCATTATTCTCTTCCCAATCATCATGGGGTATCCTCAAGGACACTCCACCTGGGAGCATGGGGGGTTCATAACCATCTAAGGGGTCATAACCGTCCTGTGCGGCATGTTTTACGCCTACGCGATTTAGATTGTCCGTTCCAAATCCATTATTGGCCGTAATATCCACAATCCACTCACCTTCCGTAAGATCATTCCTACCTTCTCGAGCAAGACTAATTGAGGAGTTAGGAGGCTCAATGAATAGTCGAGTAGATGACGATGATTTAAATGCCATGCCTCCCCAAGGCTCTAGAGAAGAAGCGGATCTCCAATCACCATCGTAGGTATACACATTTGAATCTTCACTCAACCTTATACCATCATCTGTGATAATCCTATCTAAGGAAATTGGGAAATCGAATGGATTCCCTACTAGAGTCCAATCTCCAGCATTAAGAGGAACCTCAAAAGGTTTAGAAATACTTGCAGTCTTACCAGCTTCCGTATCTATTACAATCCCATCCTGAGAAGTAATAAGAAAATAAGAAAGTCCAGGCTGGATAGTGATGCTAGGATACTCACTATAGTTTCCGCCACCACTATAACCATAAAACCGCCATATGGTATTGTCGTAAGTTCCAAGATCATCTTCAAGAATTGCTTGAGCATTGGCATTATCGGGTATTATAGGAAAACTAATAAGCTGATAGTTGCTAACTTCTTTCCCAGAGGGAACTCCAGAAGACCAACGAGCATCACTCAGCTGACCTGTACCTGGAATAGTAACAATAACATCATAAGCTCCCTGTACAGGAGATTTGGCAATGTTTCCAGCACGATCAGATGCTTCAATATAATAGGAAAGTCCCTCTGTGGTAATTTCAGTACTGGGAATAGAATAATTCCCTGATCTAATATCATAGGGACCTTGCCATACAATATCGCCTCCAACCCTATACCAAAGATTCAAACTATTTATACCAGAGCGACTATCTTGAGCATTTGCACCGATTTCAATAGTCTGTGCGAGAGTAGCGGTGGCAACAGTATTATGAGTAATAGAAGGTGCCGTTTTGTCAACTTTTAAGGTCCATTCGGGAGTTGTTTTAATATTTCCCGCTGAATCAATAGCTTCAACATACCACTTAATATTTTGTTCAGGAATATCGCCTGTTATGGATGCCGTGATAGTTTTATTATTACTAATATTTGGATTAAATCCATAATTCTGGTTGCCAATATGTAATTCATATGACACCAATCCTGATGTTTCATCTCCAGTAGTTTCCCACTCAAAAAGAGTGGTGTCTCCGGTACTATACCAGCCTGAAGGAGATATTAAATTAAAATCATAAGGTGCTTCGTTGTCCCATTTTGCGATCACTTCACTAGAATTTTCCTCATCTGACTGCTGAAACTCATCTTGTAACCAAACCTTAATTCTATATTCTCCATTTTCTGATAAAGAAAATCCATCTATACCGTCTATACCGTTTTCACCAGGGAAAAACTGAGCCTCGGAGTCGTTATCAACCTTCAACCATGCACCATTTAAGGCATAAACCCAATCAGGATTATCCCATTCAATAGTAAATGAGTTTTCAGAATTCCAACCCTTAGGACTTAACGTAATATTTTCAGGGGCTGGAGGTGGAGCTTCAATTTTCTCCTCAACAAAAAAGCTTTTTGACTCTATAGGAATTTCTCCATCCAACAATACAACCACTCTAAATTGTGTTCCAGCTGTGACCTGAGAACCAACCTTCACAGTTACTTTTGCTTCTCCGTTGTTTATGGCTGAATCTCCCGATTTCACTGTTACACCTATATCATCCGGGGTTACTTCCCAAGCTATGGATGTTCCATCCTGAATAGGAACACCATTCCAATCTTTAACAGTTAAATTTAATTCTACTTCTTCACCAGAATCGACCACACCGCTATCCGGACTAAACACCACATTAAAGCCTAACCCTTCTTCATATGCACCAACATCTGGAGGACTATCAGGAGGAATCGGCCGAGCCTTCCCTGTAATATCAACTAATGGAGCAGAAAAACCTTCAAATTCAAGAGCTCCCTTTTCAATGGCATTACTGAAACTATGTAGGGAAAAATCTAGATTATCTTCTAGACTCTTAAAACCTGGATATGCATCAAAATTACTATCATCACTCGTCATGTTATTCATCCAAGTATTTTGATAATCATCTAAATTCTCAATAAGATTATGAGCCATAAAATAGAGATCTGAAACATCTTGGGCTCCATCGCCTGTGCCACTATAAGGATGGATATCTAGATTGATTTCTTTAGGTCCATTAATTAGGTCTTCTGATTCATTCCCATAAAAAATATTATTAAATAAAACTACCTTAGTATTCGTATTTGAGCCTTGAACAAAAGAGCCATCCAGACCTATTGCCGTTGAGAAGCGAACATTACCTTCATCACCATCAAGAAAGAATCCGTTCCCGACAAAGGTAGAATTAATAACTGAAGATTTAGAACCTACCCACTCTTCTAAATCAAAATCGTACCAGGCAGACCATAAAGATATGGCACCACCATGAAGATCACTGCAGTTGGTATAGGTAGAACCATCTTGATTTGTAAATTCCTCACAAAATGCATCATAGTTCACCACTGCATTGTTAAAAAAAAGAGAGTTAATAATGTTTGCTCCTCCGGAAACACGTATAGCCCCTCCGCTTCCCCTAGCTGATTTTTTTGCTTCCGCTTTGTTGTCTATAAAAATGCAACGATTAAATTCATAGGCAGTACCTGGGATATAAGCATACCCAAATACAGCGCCACCATCTCCTCCCCAGTTATTCCCCTCATCGTTTGTTTTGTACTCAGCAACGTTGCCAAAGAACTGACAGTCATTAAACTTGTAGGAGCAATCCGTTTGGTCTTCATAACAATTCCCATATACAGCACCTCCCTGCCTTGCATTATTTTCTTGAAAAATAACATTGTTAAATTCAACATTAGCATTATATGCCTCTACAGCTCCACCATGATATTCGCTCCTACCATTTTTAAGCGTCATATTAGAAATTTTAAACGTTCCCTGATCAATACGGAAAATATGATCATTATTCTCTCCATCAATGATGGTAAACTGAGGATCCTCTCCTTCAATATTTATGCTTTTCTGACCCAAAGTAACCTTGAAATCACTACCTTTATAAGTTCCCGCTTTCAGCTTTATGGTGTGGCCTTCCTGTGCAGCACCTATAGCATAAGTCAAAGACGCCATTGGACTATTCTCGCTACCTTCATTTAAATCACTACCATCCGTGGCAACATACCAAATTGGGCCAGCAAAAAATGGAGCGGCCGAAATCTCTGCGCTGTAAGATCCTGACTGATTAGTATTATTAATAGCCTTTACCCTGAAGTAATACGGCGTGTTATTAATTAAGCCAGTAACTGAAAATGTATTGTTCGTAGTTCTCCCTACCGTATCCGCATCTGTTGGAGAAAACCCGGAAACAGTACTAACCGCTACTAAATAATATGCTAAGTCTGATTCTGTATTTGCATCCCAACTAAGGTTAACTCCCCCACCAACTGGTTCACCTTTAACGTTTTTTACGGGAGAAGGATATGGGCTAGAACCAAGGATATTTTCATAAGCACCTATATCAATATTTGAGCCACTGGGATTTGGTCGGGCATTGCCTAAAATATCATTGGTTGGAGCCGACACACCATCTAGCGTCGTAGTACCCGCACCAATAAGATGAGATGCGTCTGAAAGTGAGTAATCACCAGAACCTGCATTAAGAAAACCTGGTTCGATATTTGGTGAATTGTCACCTATAGTACCATCGTCAATTAAATATCCCTGTATATTATTATAATCACTATAAAGCTTTACACTATGTATATATGCATTTCTATAGCGCTCTTCCCAATTGTTATTTTGCACATAATTTCCCCATACAATATTGTTAAAGGCATATAACTTTTGTTCACTACTCCCCCAAGTATATATACCAGCAGCATAAGTACTTCCAGATGAGTTATCACTTAAGACGTTATTATTTGCTATTGTACAATTGATGATTCTAGCTTCCGATTCAACCTGTTCACCTCCATCATAAGATCTGAAGTCACCCACTTGCAAGGCTCCTCCACTAGCTGTCCAGGTCTCTGAGGAAGCTTCATAATTTGCATGGGCAGTATTGTTGTAAAAAAGACTGTTTATAATATGAATTGGAGATACAGAAGAATAGATAGCACCTCCGTTAGCATCACGATTACTCTTTGCTACATTATTTTTGAATGTACATCTAACTATCCTGGTTACTGCATCACCCGAATAATGACCATTATTCCATATGGCTCCTCCTTGAGCGGCATTATTATTACTGCTCTGAGTTCTATCGCTGATGTTACCGTCAAAAATACAATCATAGAATAAACCAGTAGCCCAATTGATACGAACTGCACCTCCATTTTCCCAATCATCAGCATAATTTATATTATTTTTGAAAATCACTTGTTTAAACATTGGTCGTGATCTATTTGTGATTAAAATTGATCCAGCAACATCAGATTTTCCATTGTATAGCGTTAAGCCGATGATCTGGTAAGTAGAATCCTCTCCACTATCAAAGGTAAAATGTCTATCTCTTGCTCCTGCATCAATAATTGTACTATCCGCTGTATAACTGGGATCACCCATAATGACAACCGGTTTACTACCATCAAAATTTATCCCCCTGTTATTTGTACCAGAATGTGTGCCTTTTAGCACCACGATAGTATCTCCGGAAGCTATTTTTTCCAAAGCCCCACCTATGTGAGCCAGAGGTGATGTTGAACTACCTACATTGGTAGACACCCCTGAATTAGAAACATACCATCTTGGACCTTTAAACTCAGGAGTCACTTTTATGGTGTCTGAAAAACCACTTGCTACATCACTGGTATTAACGACTCGTACCTTGAAGGTATAGCTTGTTCCATTCGTAAGCCCTTTAATGACAGAAGTAGTATCTGTAGTGCTATCAACAGCAGTAAAAGTTCCGCTCTTATCCTGAAAAACTTCATAGCGTTTGATATCTGTAGCGTTATCAGTAGAAGTAAGTGAAGCTTTATTTGGTGACCAGGTCAGCTTAGCACTATTGGTAGCACCAACCCCTTTTAATCCAGCAATAGGCAGAGGAGAAGTTGAAGAAGCAAGAGCATTTTCATAAGCACCAATATCAGGAGCAGTGCCACGAGTTACTTTATTGATGTCTTTAGTAGGCGCTGTAATCCCTTCCTCTGTCCAGCTTGCTATACCCGCTCCTATGAGAGGAGAAGCATCATCAAGAGAAAAATCATCATTAGAAGGATCTTTGAATACTGGAGTTATATCGTAAATATGTGTGTCATCATAGGACCTTCCAGTTGAATTCTCAATGTTGCTATAATTCATAATAAACTTGTGATTCGTCCCAGACTCTTTATCAAGATGCAAACGATTCAAATCGATGTCAGACCAATCGCTTCCATTTCTTATTGCCCTACTTCCCCAAATAATCGAGTTAAGCATATAGAGTTTTTTATCATAATCCCATCCAAGTGCGATGGCAGCTCCATATACTTCCCGGTTGCTTTCCTTGGACTCAACATTGTTATCAACAAATGTACAGTTTTTAAAAGTAACTTTTCCTCCTTGCCACCGCGAGGCAGTAGAAGAATACCACTGAGGTGAAGCCCAACCAGCACCACCATATGCATTCCCACAACATTCGTTATCATCTATATCTATACCACCAATAGCAGCATTGCTATCAAAAAGACAGTTGAAAAACTCTGCAGATTTTCCAATATAAAAGGCGCCTCCGTAGGCAGTTTGTTCAGCTTTAGCCATATTTCCGATAAATTTGCATCGATAAAATTTCATCGGCTTAGAAGCCATGCTTGAAGCACTTCCTTCAAAATTGCTGTATATAGCACCACCATATGCATAACCTTCTGTGTTCTCAGCCAGATTATCCTTGAAAACACAATCCTTGAAAACAGGCTTAACTTCTGTGCCGGATAAATAGAAAGAGCCTCCATTTGTTTCTTTACCATTTCTAAAGGTAAAGCCCACAATCTGATGAGTAGAATCCTGTGATGAACCGGAAAGATAAAAATGACGATTTTTACTTTCTGCATCAATGATAGTACTATCAGGTCCTCCTCTACTAATTAAAACAAAGTTTGTGGAAGTATTAATTGCGTCTCCGCCAAAATCATAATAACTAAGTGTCCCATCACTGGCCAAACTTGGCTTTACCTTAACGGTGTCACCGCCAGTTAAAGAACTGTTAGATTCTATGGCTTTTTGGATAGTTTTAAATGAAGAGGCGGAAGCTTTACCATCATTGTCATCATCACCATCTTTTGAATCCACCCACCAGGTCCGAGAGGCCGTAATGCTGACAGCTGAAGATTTCGTGCTTTCATTGCTTGCATTATCTACCGCTGAAATTTTATAATAATATTTTGTGCCCCCCGTAAGATCGGAAATACTTATGGAGTTTGTTGTTGGTTCAGTAGAATATTTTGTGTAGGTACTGTTATCGGTACTTGTATAAACATAGTACTTTGCTAGATCACTTTCTGAATTCGCTGTCCATGAAAGGGATGCACCCTGATAGTAGGAGGATACAGCTAATCCAGAAGGAGCTGACGGTGCAGTACCATCATATTCATAAACGCGAATATGACCAGCATT